>Ga0209699_100049_pt1 | contig 151638 bp, 155 predicted proteins | sample SynthPrep_1_END__FD_187204 | JGI IMG/M metagenome (GOLD analysis project Ga0209699, IMG submission 187204) | Synthetic microbial communities from Ohio, USA - SynthPrep_1_END_DS7_MetaG (SPAdes) (version 2) | ecosystem: Engineered > Bioreactor > Aerobic > Activated sludge | place: USA: Ohio...
CCCCCGGACTGGACGACACCAAGAAAGCCACCTTCATCAATGGCTTCTCTGCGCACACCCAGAACCTAGCGCGCGCCGGAGAGCGCCCTTATGGCGAGTGCCCGCGTGTTCCAAGTATCGCCCGAACAAATAGCCTTCGGCGCAGCTGGGTCCGCCGGTCTCGCTCCGCTCGCGGAGGGTGACGGAAGGAAGGGAATGCTTGGCGAGAAGGCCCCCGTCCGATCCTGACGCACCCGTCCTCCATCCTCCGCCTTTCAGGCAGGAGGCGGCGCGATGGACGATCAGGCTTCGGGCGGGCGGGAGAAGGACTGGTCCGAGAAAGACTGGTATGAGGAGGCACCGCGCATCATCGCCTCCGGCCGGTGGGAGCAGGACGAGTACGGCGACACCACCTACATCCCCGACCATGTGCGGCCCTCGACCGCCGAGCGGGCCGAGACGGCTGACGCCCCGCGCGGCCATTACTACGAAGACCCGGCGCCGCGGGACGGCTATCGCGTCCGCTCCGAGGCGGTCTGGGCGGCGGCGCGGCGCGACTATCTGGCCGGGGATACGGCCGAGGCCGTCTGCGACCGTTATGGGCTGAAGCTGGGGACGCTGCGGTCCCGCGCCGCGCGCGAGGGCTGGCGCCGCTGCGACGCGGGCGACCCGGATTCCTGGCCCGACGACGATCCGGTCGAGGATGCGGCGGCGGACGCCCCCGATCTGGCCGCGATGGCGGCTCAGGCCCTGATGCGGCTGAACCGGGCGGTGCGGCGCGGCCGGGCGGCGGAGGCGGCGTCGTGGCTGCGCACCTGGCGGGCGCTGACCGACCCGGCCCTGCTGGCCGCCGCGGAGCCGGAAAGCCCGCCGCCTGCGCGTGAGCCAGACCCGCTCGACACGCTGGAAGCCGACATGAAGGCGGTCGCCGCCGTCGCCCGCGACGCCGCCCGTCTGGCCCCCGACGACCACGCGGGCCGCCGCGCCGTCGAGGCTCGCATCGCCGCCCTCAGCGCCCGCCTCGCGCCCGAAGAGAGGGCGGCGATTTCAGACGATTCAGACGAATTGGACTCTGTTTTTCCCGACCCTTCTCCCCTTGTGGGAGAAGGTGGCCCGTAAGGGCCGGATGAGGGGGCTCTCACCGGCCGATACATGGGGCGGACGCGGCGTCGCCACCCCTCATCCGTCCGGCTTCGCCGTCCACCTTCTCCCACAAGGGGAGAAGGGCTTTAGCGTTTGCCCGCGATCTCGCGCAGGGCGTTGACGAACACCTGCGTCGGCTGGCCGCCGGAGATCAGATATTTGTCCTCCACCACCACGGCGGGGACGGAGGTGACGCCCCGCGCGCGCCACAGGGCCTGCGCCGTGCGGACCTCCTGCATATAGCGGCCGGAGGCCAGCACCTCGGCCGCCTCGGCGCGGTCCAGCCCGGCGGCCTGCGCCGCCTCGGTCAGGACGCCCGCGTCCGAGACGTTGCGGCCCTGCGTGAAGTGGGCGCCGAACAGGGCGTGTTTCAGCGCCGCCTGCTTGTCCGGCGCCGTCAGACCGGCCCAGTGCAGCAGGCGGTGGGCGTCGAAGGTGTTCCACATGCGGCTGTCGTCGCGGAAGTTCATCTCGACCCCGACCTCGGCGGCGCGGGCGGTGATGGCGGCGCGGTTGGCGGCCGACTGTTCGGGGGTGGAGCCGTATTTGCGGGCCAGGTGCTCGCCCATGTTCTCGCCCTCGGGGGCGATGTCGGGGTTCAGCTCGAACGGCTGGAAGGCGATGTCGGCGGCGATCCCCTCGCCCTGGAGCCGCTCCAGCGCCTGCTCCAGCCCGCCCAGCCCCACGGCGCACCACGGGCACATGACGTCGGAGACGAAGTCGATCTTCAGCGGCTTGAGCGGGGCGGCGTCGGTCATGGCGGCGGCTTTCTGGAACAGCGTGTGTGACGAAGCATATGGTCGCGCGGAGGGAGGAGGCAAGCGCGCGTCCTTCTCCCCTTGTGGGAGAAGGTGGCCCGACAGGGCCGGATGAGGGGTCTCGCGACATCGCCACCCCTCATCCGTCTCGCTTCGCGAGCCACCTTCTCCCGCAAGGGGAGAAGGAAGATTGATTCCGGACCTGCCAACCGGCACACCGGATCGGTGAAACAGAGCCTGATCATTGATTGCGACCCCGGCGTGGATGACGCCACGGGGCTGCTGACCGCCTTCGCCTCTGCTGACCTCGACCTGCTGGCCGTGACCACGGTCGGGGGCAACGTCAGCGCCGAAAAGACCGCGCGCAACGCCCGCATCCTGCGCCAGATCGCCGGGCGCGAGGACGTGCCGGTGTTCGCGGGCGCCGACCGCCCCCTGCGCCGCGACCCGGCCGGGGCGGGCGAGTTCCACGGGGCCGAGGGTCTGGGCGACCTGACGCCGTTCGAGCCCGCCGCGCCTGCGGCCGAGGGCGCGGCGGCTGAGGCCATCGTGCGGCTGGTGATGGCGCGGCCTGCGGGGGCCGTGGCGCTGGCTGTCATGGGGCCGATGACCAATCTGGCGCTGGCCATGCGGGCCGAGCCGGGGCTGGCGGCGCATATGGGGTCGGTCGTGGTCATGGGCGGGGCGCGCTCGGAAGGCGGCAACATCACCGCCTCGGCCGAGTTCAACATCTGGGCCGACCCGGACGCGGCGGCCGAGGTCTTCGCTTCGGGCTGCCGCATGATCGTCATGGGGCTGGACGCCACCCATCAGGTGCGGGCGACGGAAGGTAGGATCGCGGCGATCGAGGCCCTGCCCACGGCCTCGGCCCGCACGGCGGCGGCCATGCTGCGCTTCTCCCAGCGGGTGGAGCGGCGGATCGTGGGCTGGGACGCGGGGCCGCTACATGACCCCTGCACCGTGGCCTGGCTGCTGAAGCCGGACCTGTTCGAGCTGACGCCCTGCCGCATCGCGGTGGAGACGGACAGCGACCTGACCCGAGGCCACACGGCGGTCGAGTTCCGCGTCGACGCGGCCGGGGCGAACCATTTCTGGGCGACGAAGGTCGACGCGACCGGGATCTTCGCCCTGATCACCCAGCGTTTGGGAGAAGGCGCATGAGGATCACCGTCGTCGGCTCGATCAATCTGGATATTGTGGCGGCGGCGCCGTCCCTGCCTGCGCCGGGCGAGACGGTGACGGGGGCGACCCTGTCGCGCCATCCCGGCGGCAAGGGCGCCAATCAGGCTCTGGCCGCGCGTCGGCTGGGCGCCGAAGTCTCGCTGATCGGCCGGGTCGGCGACGACGAGATGTCAGGCGCGGCGGTGGCCCTGATGCTGGCCCACGGCGTCGACTTGTCGGGGGTGGAGACGGACCTCGCCGCCCCGACCGGCGTGGCCCTGATCACGGTCGATCCGACCGGCGAGAACCAGATCACCGTGGCCGCCGGCGCCAACCACTTCGTGACGCCGGAGCAACTGCCCGCCCGGATCGAGACGCCGCTGATCGCCCAGCTGGAGCTGCCGATCGAGACGGTGGAGGCGGCTGTGGGCCGGGCGACGGACTTCGTCTGCGTGAATCTGGCGCCCGCCGCGCCGGTGTCGGAGGCCCTGCTGCGCCGCGCCGACCTGCTGGTGGTCAATGAGACGGAGGCCGCCTTTTACGGCGACGCCCTGCACGTCGGCGGCGGGCTGGTGGCCGTGACCAAGGGCGCGCGCGGGGCGGTCATGTATCGGCGCGGGGTGGCGATGGCCTGGGCCACGCCGCCGCGCATCACGGCCGTGGACGCAGTGGGGGCGGGCGACGCCTTCGTCGGGGCGATCGCCGTGGCCCTGCTGGAAGGCATGGAGCCGGACGCCGCGGTTCACTTCGCCTGCGCCGCCGGGGCGCTGGCGGCGACCCGGCCGGGGGCGCAGCCGTCGCTGGGCGACCGCGCCGAGGTCGAGGCCCTGATGGCGGGGTAGGGCCTTCTATTTCCCGAACAGGTCCGGCGCGGCGGCGGGCGGCGCTTGCGGCGCCTCCAGGCCGAGATGTTCATAGGCGCGCGCGCAGGCCATGCGGCCGCGCGGCGTGCGCTGGATGAAGCCCTGCTGCAGCAGGTAGGGCTCGATCACGTCCTCGACCGCGTCGCGCGCCTCGGCGATGGCGGCGGCCAGGGTGTCCATGCCGACCGGCCCGCCGCCGTAGTTCTCGATCAGGGCCTTGAGGAAGCGGCGGTCCAGGCTGTCCAGCCCGGCCTCGTCCACCTCCAACCGCGCCAGCGCCCGCGCCGCCGCCAGCCGGTCGATGGGGCCGCCTTCAGCATCGGCGAAGTCCCGCACCCGCCGCAGCAGCCGTCCGGCGATGCGCGGCGTGCCGCGCGCGCGGCGCGCGATCTCCATGGCCCCGTCCTCGGTGATGGCCGCGCCCATCTTGCGCGCCGCCCCCCGGATCACCGCCGTCAGCTCTTCGGGGGTGTAGAACTCCAGCCGCAGCGGAATGCCGAAACGGTCCCGCAGCGGCGTCGCCAGCAAACCCGCCCGCGTCGTCGCCCCGACCAGGGTGAAGGGCGCCAGGTCGATGCGCACGCTGCGCGCCGACGGCCCCTCGCCGATGATCAGGTCCAGCACATGGTCCTCCATCGCCGGATAGAGGATCTCCTCCACCTGCGGGGCCATGCGGTGGATCTCGTCGATGAACAGGACGTCGCGCGGTTCGAGGTTGGTCAGGATGGCCGCCAGGTCGCCCGCCTTGGCCAGGATGGGGCCGGAGGTGGCGCGGAAGCCCACGCCCAGCTCCCTCGCCACGATCTGCGCCAGGGTCGTCTTGCCCAGCCCCGGAGGACCGAACAGCAGGACGTGGTCCAGCGCCTCGGAGCGGGCGCGAGCGGCGTCGATGAAGACCTTCAGATTGCACTTGGCCGCCGACTGGCCGACGAACTCGGACAGGGTCTGGGGCCGCAGGGCGCGGTCGTACTGCTCGCCGGGCGCGGGGGCGGGCGAGATGATGCGGTCGTCGGTCATGCGGCGGCCCTCACCGTCCCAGCTCCTGCAGGGCCGTGCGGATGACCAGCGGCAGTTCGGCGTCCTCGCCCAGTTTGATCAGGGCGTGATCGACGGCGCGGCGGGCGTTGACCTCGGCGATGCCCAGGCCCAGCAGGGCGGCGACCGCTTCGCCGGTGACGCTGGGCGGCGGCGGAGCCACGGCGGTTTCGACATGGACGCCCGGCGCGGTCGGAGCGAAGACGCCCTCGCTCAGGCTCTTGCCCTTCAGTTCGGTGACGATGCGCAGGGCCAGCTTCGGGCCCACGCCGTTGGCGCGGCCCACGGCGGCCTTGTCCTCGCGCGCGACGGCGGCGGCCAGTTCGGCGGGCGGCAGCACGTCCAGCACGCCCAGCGCCGCCTTCGGCCCCACCCCCTGAATGGTCAGCATCAGGTTGAAGACCTTGCGCTCGTCGCGGCTGAGGAAGCCGTAGAGGCGCGGCCCCTGATCCTGGCTCCACTGGCTCTGGATGAACAGCAGGGTCTCGTCGCCTGGCGCAGGCAGGCGGCCCAGCGTCCGCGCTCCGCAGGTGGCCACATAGCCCACGCCGCCGCAGTCGATCAGGCATTCCGCCTCGCCGACCTCGGCCAGAATTCCACGCAGACGACCGATCATGCCGTTCTCCCCAACGCCAGACGCAACGCCTCTCCCTCCCCGTCCCGGGGAGGGTGGTCGCGAAGCGACCGGGTGGGGGGGGCTGGGCGATTAGGGCGCGTCTGAATAGCCAGGCCGCCCCCACCCGGCCTCGCCTGCGGCTCAGCAACCCTCCCCGAACGGGGAGGGAGAGGTGTCGCGCTTCTGCTCATGCCGCGCCTCGCACGGCGACCGCCTTGAACCGGCGGTGATGCGCATGGGTGACGGCCACGGCCAGGGCGTCGGCGGCGTCGGCTTTGACCTCGCCCGAGGCGGGCAGCAGCCGTTTGATCATGAAGGCGATCTGGCTCTTGTCGGCTTGCCCGGCGCCCACCACCGCCTTCTTGATCAGGGTCGGGGCGTATTCGGCGACGCTGAGACCCGCCCGCGCCGGGGCCAGCATGACCGCCGCCCGCGCATGGCCCAGCTTCAGCGTCGAGGCCGGATTGACGTTGACGAAGACCTCCTCGATCGCCGCCTCGTCGCAACTATAGGCGGCGCAGACCTCGCCGACCTGCTCCAGCAGATGCAGCAGCCGCTCGGAGAAGGGCGCCTTGTCGTCGGGCGCGACGACGCCGTGCGCGATCCAGCGCAGGCGGCTGCCCTCGCTTTCGATGACGCCCCAGCCGGTGCGGCGCAGGCCGGGGTCCAGCCCCAGGATCCGAGTCGTTTCGTTCGCCATCCGTTCCTATTGCCCCAAAGAGGGTTAGCGAACAATGACCGGGCGCAGCCTCAGGGCCCGATGTCGGCTCAATCGTCTCTGGGCATGACCGAGAAACCGGCCAGACCCGCCTGATCCGACAGGGCGCGGGACAGGGCGTCGACCTTCAGCGGCATGGGGCCCCGCGCCTTGACGTGGTGTTCGTGGATCTGGCCGTCGGGGCTGACGACATGGCCGATGCGCGTGGGCTTGAGGCCGTTCTCGGCCAGCAGGGCGCGCAGCGCCTTTTCTTGCGGCGCCGCGCCGCGCGTCCAGCGCAGGGTGACGTCCAGCACCCCGACGTGGGGCAGGCGCGCGTCGAGAAAGCGCAGGATGGCCAGCACCAGCAGGGTCGCTCCCGCCGCGATCAGTCCCAGCTTCCACAGGCCGACCCCGAACATCACCCCGGTGGCCGAGGTGGTCCACAGCGAAGCCGCCGTGGTCAGGCCGTGCACCGAGAACCGCTCGCGAAAGATCACTCCGGCGCACAGGAAGCCGATGCCGGTCAGTATGCCGTGCGCCATCCGCGTCGGGTCGATCACCAGCCGCTGCTCGGGCAGGGCGACGAAGCCCCAGCTAGCCTGATGCATGGCCGCCAGCATCAGGACGCAGGAGGTCATGCAGACCAGGATGTGGGTGCGGAACCCCGCCGGATGGCCGTGATAGGTCCGCTCGATTCCAATCAGCCCGCCCGCGACCATGGCCGAGGCCACCGGCGCCAGCAGACTCAGTTCCTCGACGCCCCAATGCGTCACGCCCCAGTCGATCGCCATGATCCCAACGCTCCCAACGACCGCGCAGGTTGGACCTCCGCGCAGGCCTCGGCAAGTCGTCAGTCGTCGCGCGGATTCAGCACGTAGCCGCAGACCGAAGGCAGGGCCGACAGCCGCCCCGCCAGGGCCTTGAGCGCCGTCTCGCCCTCGGCGTGGACGCGCCAGCTGCGGCGCACCACCGCGCCGTCGTCGATCAGTTCGAAACGGTCGGGCGCGGGCTTCGGATCGATCGCGCGCAGGGCGGCCTCGACCTCGGGCTCGGGCGAGGGGCCGTCACGACGCCAGCGCACCTCCACATCGGTCAGGGTGCGGTCCGGCAGCCGCGCGCTGACCAGCCGCAGCGCGACCAGGATCAGGCCCGTGATCACCGTCCCCGCCGCGCCCAGGGCGAACAGGCCGGCCCCGAACAGCAGGCCGATGGCCGAGGTGATCCACAGCGAGGCCGCCGTCGTCAGGCCGTGGATGGAGAAGCCGGTGCGGAAGATGACTCCGGCGCACAGGAAGCCGATTCCCGTCAGCACCCCGTGGGCCATGCGGGTGGGGTCGGTGACGATGTTCTCGTCCGGCAGGGCGCGGAAAGCCCAGTCGGCCTGGGTCATGGCCGCCAGCATCAGCAGACAGGACGCCAGGCTGACCAGGATGTGGGTGCGGAACCCTGCCGGTCGGCCGCGCCACTCGCGCTCGAAGCCGATCATCCCGCCGGCGATCAGGGCGCCGGCGATGGGCAGGACGACGGTCTCCAGCCAGGCGGCGTCAGCCATGGTTCTCGACGTAGGTTTCGGGGTCTTTGTTGACCGGCTTCACCCCGGCGATGTGGCGGGCCTGGAAGGCGGCGAAGCGCACGCCCAGGTCGTGCCGCGTCTGCAGGTCCGCGTTCAGACGGAAGTCGGTCAGCCCCTGCCGCTCCTCCTCGCCCATGTGCTTGGAGTTGACGATGTTGGCCGCGCCGACCGCGTCGAACCAGGCGCGACTGCCGACCGCGTGCGCGGCCACCGCCTTCACCGCGTCGCGCAGCTTGTTGTGATCCTCGATGGCGTCCTCGGTCTCGCCCTCGACCGTGCCGTCGTCTGCGTCATTGACGCCCTCGCCCAGTTTCAGCAGGGCGGGATAGAAATGCCGTTCCTCGGCCTCGGCGTGGGCGTCCAGAAAGGCCGACAGCCGCCCCCAGACCGCTTCCAGCGCCTCGACATTGTCCGCGCCGATCTGCTCGATCAGCGAGAACAGCCTGCGCTGTTCGGCATGGTCGTCCAGGATCAGCTGGGTGATGTCCATGGGGCGGGCTCCTCGCGGCAAGGCTTGAGCCCTAAGAAGCCTCCGAACTCAGATCCGGTTCCTGAGCCCCGACGTCGCTCCCGCATGGGGGCGGCGTCGGGGACAGGATCATCGCGTGCGGATCAGCCCGCGTACTTGGCCGCGTCTTCGTCCGAGATGTTCTCGTTCGAATAGACCTGCTGCACGTCGTCTTCGCCGTCCAGGGCGTCCAGCAGCTTGAACAGGACGCCGACCGAATCGCCCGTCAGGTCGATCTCCGACTGCGGCTTCCAGACGATGGCGGTGGATTTGGGGTCGCCCAGCACCTTGGACATGGCCTCGGCCACTTCGTTCAGGTCTTCGAAGGCGGTCCAGATGGTGTGGCCCGGCGCGTCCTCGTAGATGTCGGGCTTGACCAGGTCGCTCTCGACGTCGGCGGCGCCGGCCTCGATGGCGGCCTCCATCACGGCGTCTTCAGATCCCGCCTCGGCCGGATAGTGGATCTTGCCGACCCGGTCCCACATGAAGGTGACCGAGCCGCTCTCGCCTAGGGCGCCGCCGTTCTTGGCGAAGGCCGAACGCACGCCAGACGCCGCGCGGTTGCGGTTGTCGGTCAGGACTTCGACGATGACCTGGACGCCGCCGGGGCCGCGGCCCTCGTAGCGGATCTCCTCCATCGCATCGACTTCGCCGCCTGAGGCCTTCTTGATGGCGCGCTCGATGTTTTCCTTCGGCATCGATTCGGCCTTGGCGTTGTTCACCGCCAGGCGCAGCCGGGGGTTCATCGCCGGGTCGGGCATCCCCGACTTGGCCGCCACGGTGATTTCCCGTGACAGGCGCGAAAAGAGCTTTGAACGGACCGCGTCAGCGCGGCCCTTGCGGTGCATGATGTTCTTGAATTTGGAATGGCCGGCCATGGAGTCGCTCGCCAGATGTCGAATATGCTGAGGGGCGCCCTTTACTGGATGGCGCTTCCTCTGTCACGAGAGGGGAACCGCCCGAACGCGCCGGGGATTATGCGCAGGCAAGAATTTGGAGACGCCGATGGCCGCCGCCGACGACACCTATCTGGACGAAGCCTATGACGAGGGCATCGATCACGCCCACGCCGGCGAGATCGTTCAGTGGTACGCCAAGCGGCCCGTCACGGTGTCGACGGCGGCGGCCACCAGCTCGCTGGTCGGCGCCTTTGCGCTGGGCGTGCTGACCACCATCGGCGCCTTGGCCGTGATGCGCCTCTACGACCGCGACTGAGCATACGTCGCGCGAATCTTTCGCAAAAAGACTTCACCTCGGCGGTAAAGCCGGTCATCCTCCCTTTCCCAGAAGGAGGCGGCCTTGGCGCATCCCCGCAGGATGAACCGGATGATCGTCGTGCTCGGCGCGGCTGTCTTGGTGCTGGGCGGTTTCAGCCTCTACGCCCTGACCCAGGGGGCGCGCTTCGGACCCCGCCAGACCACGCCCGCCGAACGCGCGCTTGAGCAGGTGCGCGAACAGATGGGGCCGCAGGCCGAGGTCCGGCATGTCGAGGCCGGGCGCGGCAAGGCCGCCTGCGGCTACGCCGGGCTGAAGGGCAGTCGGGAGGCCGTGGCCTTCGTTTCCCGGCCCAACCGCATCCTGATGAGCCACGACCCGCTGACGGGCGAGTTCGCGACGCTGAAATCGCGCTACTGTCCGGGCTTCGACGCCCCGGCGCCCGCCGCCGTTTCCGGCAAGAGCTGAGACCATGACCGACCAACCCAGCGCCGGCCGCTTCGACGGCCGCGATCACCTGTTGCCCGTGCGGGTCTATTACGAGGACACGGACTTCACCGGCCTAGTCTATCACGCCAACTACGTCCGCTATTTCGAGCGGGGGCGGTCGGACTTCCTGCGTTTGGCGGGGGTAGGGCATGTCGACCTGCTGGAGCAGGAGGAGCCGCTGGCCTTCGTGGTGTCGGACCTGGCGATCAAATACCTGAAGCCCGCGCGGATCGACGACGCCCTGGTGGTGCGCACCCGCTATGAGGCGATCAAGGGACCGCGCCTGATCATCCGCCAGACGGTCGAGCGCGACGGCGACGTATTGTGCCGGGCCGACGTCGTCGCCGTCTGCATCCATCTGGACGGGCGTCCGCGCCGTCCGACGAAGCGGCTGATCGAACTGGTGACGCCCTGGCTGTCGGGTGAAACAGGATCGGCTCGGCAATAACGAGGTTGTCAGCCGGTAGGCTGATGACGCCGGGCGCGACGCCCGCTAGACCCGCCGCCATGAAACCGCCACGTCCGCCCGGTGCAAAAGGCGGATGAACGGACTCTTCGCCAAGGACCACGCATGACTCCGCCCGCCGACGCCTCCCTGCTGAATCCCATCGAGCTGTTCATGACCGCCGACTGGGTGGTCAAGACGGTGATGATCGGCCTGGCTGCGGCCTCGGTCTGGTCCTGGACCATCATCATCGACAAGGCGGTGCGGTTCTCACGCATGAACGCCCGCGCGACCGAGTTCGAAAAGCAGGTCGAGAGCGGCCGCTCGCTGGAGGAGGTCGCCGCCCAGGCCGGGCCTCAGCCGGTCGATCCCCTGCCGCGCATGCTGGTGCTTACCCTGCAGGACTGGCGCGAGGCGCGTGCGCGCGGCGCCATGACGGACACGCAAGGGAACATGCTGATCGCCCGTATCGACCGGGCGCTGGATTCGGTCATCGCTCGGGAAAGCCAGAAGATTGAGAACGGTCTGGGCGTGCTGTCGGTGGTCGCCACGGCCTCGCCTTTCATCGGCCTGTTCGGCACGGTGTGGGGCATCATGAACGCCTTCGACAGCATTGCGGCGGCGGGCAACACCAATCTGACGACCGTGGCCCCGGCCATCGCCGAGGCCCTGTTCGCCACGGCCATCGGCCTGGCGGCGGCCATCCCGGCCTATATCGCCTTCAACGCCTTCTCGGTGTCGGCGGGCAAGTTCACGGGTCGTCTGGAGGCCTTTGCGGATGATCTGCAGTCGGCCATCGCCCGGCGTCTGGGCGCGCCTGCGACGCCTCCGCCTCCGCCCCCGCCGCCGTCGTCCGACCTGAACCTGCGCCGGGGCGCCTGATCCATGGCCCTGGGTGGAGGAGGCGGCGGTGAAGCGCGCGGGCGCGGCCGTCGTCGCGCGCGCAAACGGCCGCTGAGCGAGATCAACGTCACGCCCCTGGTGGACGTGATGCTGGTGCTGTTGATCATCTTCATGATCTCGGCGCCGCTGCTGACGGTCGGGGTGCCGGTCGAGCTGCCCAAGACCGAAGCCAGCGCGGTCGAGACGACCGACAAGCCGGTTACGGTCAGCATCGACCGGAACGGCGCCATCTTCATCGGCGAAGGCGAGGTCCGCTGGGAGCAACTGGCCCTGCGCGTGGCTGAAGAGGGCGGCGAGAACGCGCGCGACAAGGCCATCTTCATCCGCGCCGACGGCCGCGCCCCCTATCAGGCCGTGGCGCGCGTGATGGCGCGTCTGTCGGCTTCGGGCTTCACCAAGCTGAACCTGATCACCGACACCGCCGCCGACGAGCCGACGGAGGGCTGACGGACCTTGCGCCGCCCCAGCCCCGCCATCCTCGGATCCATCGCCCTGCATGCGGGGGTGGTGGCGCTCGCCTTCGTGTCCTGGTCGTCGAAGGACGAGCCGAAGCCGCTGGTGAACTCCGTGCCGGTGTCGATCGTCTCTGATATCGAGATCGCCGCAGCGCCTGCCGACAATCCGCAGGAAGAACCTTCTGTGGAGGACGGCGAGACCGCGCCGGTCGAGACCCCGCCCGAGCCCACGCCGCCTACGCCGGACCCCACGCCGCCCGCGCCCCAGCCTCAACCGCGTCCGGCGCCGCGCCCGACCCCGACTCCGCCCGAGAAAAAGGCCCCGACGCCGCGTCCCACGCCTACGCCGCGGCCGACCCCGACGCTGCCTGAGAAGAAGGCGCCGACGCCGTCGCCCCGGCCCACGCCTAATCCGCCCGAGAAGAAGGCCCCCGCCACGCCGCCGCGTACGCGCCCGACGCCGGGACTGGACCTTGACGCCCTGGCCGGGCCGCCGCGCCCGACCCAGAACCGCGGCCGTCCGGCGCCGGGCCAGCAGGGCGCGGGCTCCGCGCCGCGCGCGACCGGGCCGCAGCTAGCCGCCCTGGGCGCCCAGGTGACGCCGAACTGGAACCTGAACTGCGACATGCCGGGCATGGACGACCTGGTGATCCGCGTGACGGTGCGGTTGAGCGCCGACGGCCAGATCATCGGCACGCCGCGCCTTCAGGACACCCAGAACGACCCGACCTGGCGCGCGGCGTCCGAGGCCATGTTGCGCGCGCTGCGGGCGACCTCGCCCTTCACCGTGCCCGGTGGCTTCCAGGCGCAGGAAGTGCCCTTCCGCTTTGAAACCAAGCGTCAATGCGGGAACCGTTAGGACGTAAATCGCCTATCACCCCAAAGTCGCCCAAATCCCCGTGAAGCTGGCGATCATCCGCCGCGCTGATGTTAAAGAGGGGCGGCCAGCCTGACCGTAACGACCCGAAGGATCGATCCATGCGCCTGAACCGCCTTCTCGCCTCGGCCGCCGTGCTTGCGATGACCGCGCCCCTGGCGCTGGGCGGGTCCGTCCAGGCGCAATCCGCCCCGGCCGTCGGGGCGCCGATGCAGGATGTGGTGGTGGACGAGGGCGTGCTGCGCCCGCTTCAGATCGCCGTCGTGCCCTTCACCGGCCAGAACGGCTCGCAGATTTCGGGCGTCATCAGCGGCAACCTGAAGCGATCCGGCTTCTTCGATCCGCTGAACCCGGCCAGCTTCGTGGAGACGGGCCTGACCCTGGCCAACGCCCCGAACTTCCCGCAGTGGACCTCCATCGGCGCCCAGGCGGTGCTGTACGGCGGGGTGACGCCGCGCGCTGACGGGCGGATCGACGTGGGCTTCCGCCTGTACGACCCCTATCGCCAGTGCCAGCTGGTCTCCTACCAGTTCACCGCCACTTCCGAGCAGTGGCGCCGCATCGCGCACAAGATCTCGGACGTGGTCTATCAGCGCCTGACCGGCGAGGCGGGCTTCTTCGATTCCCGCGTCCTGTTCGTGTCGGAGAGCGGCACCCAGTTGAACAAGCTGTCGCGCCTGACCATCGTCGACCAGGACGGCTACAACCCCGTCTTCCTGACCCAGGGCGATGAGGTGATCATGTCGCCGCGCTTCTCGGCCTCGAACCCCGACGAAGTGACCTATGTGGCGCTGGGCAAGGACTACAGCCGCATCTACCTCTACAATCTGTCGACCGGCCGTCGCGAAAGCCTGGGCGAGTTCGACGGCCAGGTTCTGGCGCCGCGCTTCTCGAACGACGGGTCCAAGATGGCCTTCTCGATCATCCGGGGCGGCAACACCGACGTCTATGTGATGAACCTGCGCAGCCGCCAGCTTTCGCGTCTGACGACCGACCCCGGCATCGACACCTCGCCGTCGTTCAGCCCCGACGGCAATCAGATCGTCTTCACCTCGGACCGTTCGGGTTCGGCGCGCCTCTACACCATGCGGGCGGACGGGTCGGGCCAGCGCCCGATCAGCCGCGGCGGCGGCAGCTACACCGCCCCGGCGTGGAGCCCGCGCGGCGACCTGGTGGCCTTCACCAAGCAGCAAGGCGGCCGCTTCCACATCGGCGTCATGAAGTCCGACGGCACGGGCGAGCGCATCCTGTCGTCCTCCTATTTCGAGGAAGGCCCGTCCTGGGCGCCGAACGGCCGCTACATCGCCTTCGCGCGTCAGAGCCCCGGCGGCGACACCCGTCTGTGGACCGTCGACCTGTCGGGCCGCGTCGTGTCTCAGGCGGGCTATGACGGACGCGGTTCGGACCCGGCCTGGTCGGGTCTGCTGGACGCGCCGCCGGTCAATCTGGGCATCGGTCAGGGCGCGGATTCCTGCCCGGCCTGACGGACTTACGGCTTCGTGAGATCACGAGCGGAGCCATTCCCATAAACTGTGCGTTATCGCGGCTGGCGCGGTGTTGCGCTGCGCGTTAGCAGCGCTCGCATACAGTCAAGCTAGAGGCGTCGGCCTCGAACCGAATGAGAAGGAGACGATCCATGAACACCTCCACCCTGATCCGGCTCGCCGCTGTCGGCGTCGCCATGGCCTCGCTGGCCGCCTGCACCAAGCCCAAGGTCGAGCCGGCCGTGCCGGTCGAAACGCCGCCGCCGGCCGTCGGCCCGCAGTATCCGACCGCCCCGACCGGCCCCGTCAGCGGCGGCAACGTCGGCGCCCCGGCGCCCGGCTCGGAGCAGGACTTCGTCGTCAACGTCGGCGACCGCGTCTACTTCGACCTGGACTCCTATTCGGTGCGCGCCGAGGCCCAGCCGCGTCTGGACGCCCAGGCCGCCTGGCTGGCCCGCTATCCGCAGGTCACGGTCCGCATCGAAGGCAACGCCGACGAACGCGGCACGCGCGAATACAACCTGGCCCTGGGCGCTCGCCGCGCCGAGGCCGTTCGCTCCTACCTGATCAGCCGCGGCGTTCCGGCCGCCCGCATCGACACCATCAGCTTCGGCAAGGAACGTCCGATCGCCGAAGGTTCGAACGAGTCGGCCTGGGCCCAGAACCGCAACGCCCGCACCGCCATCGTGTCGGGCGCGCCGCGCTAAACACGCGACGTAAAAAACAGACGGATCGAGGCGTCGGCGCAAGCCGGCGCCTCTTTTCTTTGCGCCTCCAGACGATCAAAGTCCGCCGCGAATCCTGGGGAGGGACAGCATGGATCTGGAAGCGGCGGGCGGAGCGGTGACGGCGGGCGTCATCGCCGGAGCGATCGAGAAGCCGACGGGCCATGCGGGCGAAGCTCACGGCGCCTGCGCCGACTGCGGGGCCGAGGTTACGGGCGACTTCTGCTCCAACTGCGGCCAGGCGGCCCATGTCCACCGCACCCTGCTGCATCTGGGCGAAGAGCTGCTGCACGGGGTGATGCATTTCGACGGCCGTCTGTGGCGCACCCTGCCGCTGCTGATCCTCAATCCGGGGCGGCTGACCCGCGAATGGGTGCAGGGCAAGCGGACCCGCTACGTCTCGCCGCTGGCGATGTTCCTGTTCACCCTGTTCGTCATGTTCTTCGCCCTCAGCTTCATGCCGCATCAGGCGGTGACGCTGCCGTCCCTGCCGCAGCAGATCGAGGCCCAGAAGGAGGCGATAGTCGAAGCGGAGCAGGTCGCAGCCGCCGCCCGCAAGGAAGTCGATGCGGCGGAGGCGGCGATGGAGCCGTCGGACGGCTCGCCCCCGGCGTTCAACAGCGGCGCGCGGGCCGGCGCCGCCGCCGGCGCTCTGGCCGGAGCTGAAGCCGGCGTCATTGCCGAGAAGGCCAAGCTGGAGCGTCTGCAGAAGGACGCGATCGAGGGCCGCAAGGACGGTCTGGCCTCGGGCAGCTGGCAGGCCCAGGTGGCGGACATCGCCTCCAGCGTCGGCACGGACGGCCAGACCAACGGCCTGACCAAGACCGTCGCCAAGAAGCTGAAGAACCCGGACCTGGCGCTCTACAAGCTGCAGCAGACCATCTACAAATTCGCCTTCCTGCTGGTGCCCTTGTCGATCCCCTTCGTGGCCCTGATGTTCCTGTGGAAGCGGGGCTTCACCCTGTACGACCACGGGGTCTTCGTCCTCTATTCCCTGACCTTCATGTCCCTGCTGCTGATGGCGGTGGTGCTGGTCGCCACGACGCTGAAGGGGGCGGGCGCGGCGGCCGCGACGATCGCGGCCCTGATCGTGCCGGCGCACATGTTCGCCCAGTTGAAGGGCGCCTACAGCCTGAAGGTCTTTTCGACCCTGTGGCGGACGGTGGCGCTGCTGATCTTCTGCGAGATCGCGGCGACGCTGTTTATCGTCGCCATCATCTATCTGGGCCTCGGACATTGATCGAGGCCTTGCCGTCGCCGCAAATCGATGGGACGACAGGACCATGCTGAAGACGCCATTCCGCCTCACCAAACCCGCCGTCCTGACGGCGATCGGCCTGACCCTGATCGGGGGCGCCGTCGTCGCCCAGGTGCAGCCGATGGAGCCGATCCAGTGGGACAAGCGCCGCCTGGACCAGCTGGACCGCAACGTCCGCCGTCTGGAGCGCGCCCTGACCCAGCGCAACGCGGCCGGGGAGCCGGTGCTGGTCGAGACGGATCCCGAGGTCGTGGCCCTGCAAGGCCAGGTCTCGATCATGGAGCGCCGTCTGAGCGACGTGGAGCAGACGTTCCAGCGCATGAACGCCGACAGCGAGCGTCTGACCTTCCAACTGGACGAGGTCACGCGTGAGAACACGCAGCTGAGCCGCCGCCTGCGCGATCTGGAAGGCCGCGTCGAGCGCGCCGAAAAGGCCGCCGAGGAAGCCGCTGAACTGAACGGGCCGATCGTCGCCCACTCGCCGACCGGCGATGCGGCGCAGGATCTGCAGGCCGCCATGCGTCTGGCGGGCGAGGACGCGGCGCGCGGCGGACGCGCGCTGGAGACCGTCATCGTCACTTGGCCGAACACGCCCCAGGCGCGCGAGGCCAACAGCCGCCTGGGCGACCTGCACGTCGCCGCGCGCGACAACGCCTCGGCGGTTCAGGCCTACGCCGCCGCCCTGAACGGCTGGCCGCGCACGCCGTGGGCGCCCGAGACGACGCTGAAGCTGGCCGAAGCCCTGCGCGCCACCGATCGCGCGACCCAGGCCTGCGGCGCCCTGACCGAGTTCGGCCGTCGCTACGCCGAGGCGGCCACGGCGGCGCAGAAGACCCGCGCGACCCAGCTTCGGACGCGCGCCAGCTGCAGCTGATGGGCGATCTGGCCGGCCGAGTCTTCACTCGGCTGGACGCGCGCCTGAACCACGCCGGGCCCGAGCCGGTCGCCCTGGCCCTGTCGGGCGGGGGCGACTCCCTGGCCCTGCTGGACCTTGCCGCCGCATGGGCGAAGGCGAGGGGGCGGCGGCTGCTGGCCCTGACGGTCGACCACAATCTCCACCCCGACAGCGCCGACTGGACCCGTTTCGCCGCCGAGGCCGCGCGCGCGGCGGGCGCCGACTGGCGGGGGCTGGTCTGGCAGGGCGCGCGCGGCGGTCCCGGCGTCCCGGCGCGAGCGCGGGCGGCGCGTCACGCCCTGCTGGCCGAGGCAGCGCGGGAAGCAGGCGCGCGCGTCATCCTGACCGGCCACACCGCCGATGACGTCGCCGAAGGCGACTGGATGCGGGCCCAAGGCGCGACGCTGGGCCGCCTGCGAGAGGCGTCGCCGTCGCCCGCCTGGCCGGAAGGGCGAGGGCTGTTGCTATTGCGGCCTGTGTTGGGCGAGGGGCGCGAGACGCTGAGGGATCATCTGCGCGCGCGCGGTCTGACATGGCTGGAAGACCCCGCCAACGCGGACCTGCGCTACGGGCGGGGCAGGGCGCGGGCGGCGCTGGCGCAGGTAGAGGGCCCTGCTGCGTCATCGGCGACTGTTGCTTGTGCGAGGGCGGCCCATGAGCCGGGCGACCAGACTTGGGCCGGGGTTCTGCCTCTATCGCGCGACCTGCCTGCGTCGATGCTGGCGGCCGTGCTGCTGTGCGCAGGCGGAGGCGCGACGCCGCCGCGCGGGGATCGCCTGGCGGCCTTTCAGGCGCGGCTGGCGGACGGCGAGGACTTCACCGCGGTCCTGTGCGGCGCTCGCGTCGAGGCGTCCGGCGCGCATGTTCAGGCGATGCGTGAACCGGGCGAGTGGAAACGCCGCCCGCCTGCCGCGCTGGCCCTGACGCCGGGGCGACCCGCCGTCTGGGACGGGCGTTTCGAGATCGTGACGGATCAGTCGGGTCTGCGCGTCGAGGCGGCCGCCGGGCGGCTGGCGCAACTTTCCGACGTTGAGCGCGCCGTTCTGGCGCCCCTGCCGCCCGCCGCGCGCGCCGCTGCGCCGGTGCTGATCGATCCCGAAGGACGGCCGGTTCTGGCCTGGCGCGGGGCGTGTGTAAGGGCGCTGGCGTCGCGACGTCTGGCGCTCGCCCTGGCGACGTTCGGGGGCGAAACGACGCAGGAAGACGGACTCTTTCAAACCCTTCATGGCGAAACGCCGCCGTCTGACCTATTTTCAGAGAAAGACTGCTGATCGACGGGCCGAGCGCGGCCGCGTCGAGGAACCGAGGACCGAATGAACCTGCGCAATTTCGCCATCTGGGGCGTGATCCTTCTGGGACTGGTGACGGTCTATGCTGCGATCAGCCAGAACGGCGGCGCCCCCGCCATGCCGGGCGCCAAGGGCGCCGCGGCCGCCGGTCGCCCCGAACCCATCACCTATTCCCAGCTGATGACCGCCGTTGAGCGTCAGGAGATCAAGTCGATCGTCGCGCGCGGCGAGACGATCACCGGCGTCTTCAAGAACGACAGCAAATTCACCGCCGTGACCCCGGTGCCCAACGCCGAGCTGGTCGAGCAGATCCGTAAGTCCGGCGTCGAGGTCGAGACCAAGAGCACGCGCCAGCCGTGGTGGTCGGGCCTGCTGGGCCTGCTGCTGCCGGTGGCGCTGATCATCGGCTTCTGGCTGTTCATCATGAACCGCATGCAGGGCGGGGCGAAGGGCGCCATGGGCTTCGGCAAGTCCAAGGCCAAGCTGCTGACCGAGCACAAGGGCCGCAAGACCTTCGACGACGTCGCCGGCGTCGATGAGGCCAAGGACGAACTGCAGGAGGTCGTCGACTTCCTGAAGGATCCGGCCAAGTTCCAGCGTCTGGGCGGCAAGATCCCCAAGGGCGCCCTGCTGGTCGGCCCTCCGGGTACGGGTAAAACCCTGCTGGCGCGCGCGGTGGCGGGCGAGGCGGGCGTGCCCTTCTTCTCGATCTCGGGTTCGGACTTCGTGGAGATGTTCGTCGGCGTCGGCGCCAGCCGCGTGCGCGACATGTTCGAACAGGCCAAGAAGAACGCGCCGTGCATCATCTTCATCGATGAAATCGACGCCGTGGGCCGTCACCGCGGCGCCGGCCTGGGCGGCGGCAACGACGAGCGCGAGCAGACGCTGAACCAGCTGCTGGTCGAGATGGACGGCTTCGAGGCGTCCGAGAACATCATCCTGATCGCCGCGACCAACCGTCCCGACGTGCTGGACCCGGCCCTGCTGCGTCCGGGCCGCTTCGACCGTCAGGTCGTGGTGCCCAACCCCGACGTCTCGGGCCGCGAGCGCATCCTGCGCGTTCACATGAAGGACGTGCCCTTGGCCGCCGATGTGAATGTGAAGACCCTGGCGCGCGGCACGCCGGGCTTCTCGGGCGCGGACCTGGCCAACCTGGTCAACGAGGCGGCCTTGATGGCGGCCCGCAAGGACCGTCGCATGGTCACGCACCGCGACTTCGAGGACGCCAAAGACAAGGTCATGATGGGCTCCGAGCGGAAGTCCATGGCCATGAACGAGGAAGAGCGCCGCCTGACCGCCTATCACGAAGCCGGTCACGCCATCGTCGCCATCAACGTCAAGATGGCCGATCCGGTGCATAAGGCGACCATCGTCCCGCGCGGCCGCGCCCTGGGCATGGTGATGCAACTGCCGGAAGGCGACCGCTATTCCATGAAGTTCCAGCAGATGATCGACCGTATCGCCATCATGGCGGGCGGCCGGGTCGCCGAGGAGCTGATCTTCGGCCCTGAGAGCATCACCTCGGGCGCCAGCTCGGACATCGAGCAGGCGACCAAGCTGGCCCGCGCCATGGTCACGCGCTGGGGCTTCTCCGAGAAGCTGGGCACGGTGGCTTACGGCGAAAACCAGGAAGAGGTCTTCCTGGGCCACTCGGTGTCGCGCAGCCAGAACGTCTCGGAAGAGACGGCCCGCATCATCGACGAAGAGGTCCGCCGCATCGTCACCGAAGGCTGGGAAGAGGCGCGCCGCATCCTGACCGAGAAGGCGGGCGACCACGAGAAGCTGTCGCAGGCCCTGCTGGAGTACGAGACCCTGTCGGGCGACGAGATCAAGGATCTGCTGGAGAACGACCAGCCGCCCAAGCGCGACGACGAGAACGACACGGTCGTCGGTCCGTCGCTGTCGGTCCCGGCCACGCCGGAAGACGAGGCGGCGCCGCAGGCCGAGCCCGCCGTCCAGCCCGCGACGAGCGCGTAGAGCCTGTCCGGCAAGCCGATATGAAAAGGGGCGCGTCCGTCGGACGCGCCCCTATTTTTTGCTCTGATCGAAAGCGGTTCAGCCTGCGGCTGCTTCGGCGTCCTCGACCTTGACCAGGGTCAGCTTGCGCGCAGCGCCGGAGGTGTCGGGCCAGTTGATCGACTGGCCTTCCTTCAGGCCGATCAGCCCCGCCCCGACATAGGACAGGATGGAGACGCGCCCGGCGTCGATATCGGCGTCCTTGGGCAGCACCAGCTGGACGCGACGCACCTCGGGGCTGTGGTCGTCGACGTACTGAAGCCAGCGGTTCAGGGTGACGACGTTCTTGGGCATGGCCTTGGGCTCGCACACCTTGGCGCGGTCCAGTTCCTGTTGCAGCAGGCCGGCGGGGCCCGAGCCGGGCAGGTCGCCGACCAGGCGGTCCAGGGCGTCGAAGTCGTCGCTGCGAAGCGTGATGGCGGGCAGGGCGCCCTTGCGGGGGGTGGTCATGAGGAAAACTCTCTGGAAATTCGGGCGACGTCAGGCGGCTGAGGGGCCGTCGTCGTCGGGCTGTTCTGGATCGGCATGTTCGGGGTCGGACGGCGCCCCGGGCGCGGTCGGTCTCCGAAAAGGAATGATGTCGGCGCCGCGCGGCGGTTCGCCGGGACGGCTGTCGTCCGTAGTGTCTGGGCGGCGTGTCATGGCGCAAATCTACGCGAGCGGCTCCAGGCCGGCGCGGTCCTGCAAAATGAATGGGGGAAACAGGAGACTGAAAGCAACTTGGTCCCGTAACGGGCGCCCGGCGCAGGGCGCACGGCGGACCGCTACGGGTTAAAGGCCTTCGACGCGGCGTCCCGCGTGGGTGAGGCGTCGAGCCTGGCTGACGAAGCGTTCCATTGCCTTTAGAGGCTGGACCCAGGCGCGGTGAAAGTCAAACTGCGGCCTCTGGAGTCGATGTCGCATGACCCATCAATCCCTCGTGAAGCCGCCGCTCGTCATGGGCATCGTCAATGTCACGCCGGACAGCTTTTCCGACGGCGGGCGGCACGCCACGACCGAGGCCGCCCTGGTTTACGCCCTGAAGTTGATCGAACAGGGCGCCGACGTGTTGGACGTGGGCGGAGAAAGCACGCGCCCCGGTTCGGATCCGGTTGATGAGGCCGAAGAGATCGCCCGCGTCGCGCCCCTGATCGCCGAGATCCGCGCGCGCTGGGGCGGCCGGATCAGCATCGACACCATGAAGCCCGCCGTCGCCCGTGCCGCCGTCGCCGCCGGGGCGACGATGTGGAACGACGTCACGGCCCTGAACCATGAGCCTGACAGCCTGGCGACCGCCGCCGAACTGGGCTGCGAGGTGGTGCTGATGCATATGAAGGGCGCGCCCAAGACCATGCAGGACGACCCGCGCTATGACGACGTCGTGGCCGAGGTCGTCGCACATCTGGCGGCGCGGGCCGAGGCGGCCGTGGCGGCGGGTATCGCGCGCGAGAAGATCTGGCTGGACCCCGGCATCGGCTTCGCCAAGACGACGGCCCACAATCTGACGCTGACGGCGCGACTGGGCGCCCTGGTCGATCTGGGCTTTCCGGTCCTTTACGCCGCCAGTCGCAAGCGTCTCATTCAGGGCGTGGACGCCGCGGCGATAGAGGCGGGCGATCGTCTGGGCGGCTCTCTGGCTCTGGCGCTGGAGGGCGCGCGGCGCGGCGCCCGCATGGTCCGGGTCCACGACGTGCGCGAGACGGTCCAGGCGCTGAAGCTTCAGGCGGCGGTGACGGCGGCTGGCTGAGGCTCAGCCCTTCCAGTCGGGCAGAACCTGATCGGGGAAGCGATCGACGATGAAGGTCGGCTCGATCGCTCGCTCCAGCCACAGTTTGGCGCCGGCCAGAACCAGGGTGAAGCCTTCCATGGCGTCCAGCGCGGCCTTCACGCCTTCATCTGTGGCGGGGAAGCCGCGATTGAAGATCTCGACCCAGGTCGCCTTGTCGCGCGCTTCGAAGCGCCACTCGACCTCGGTCGGTTGATCGTCCAGATTCCAGTCGATGAGGATGCGCTGATTGACCTGAACGTCCTTGACCAGGACGCGGGTCGAAACGCCGTACATCCCCCAGATCCATGTCACGGTCGCCCCCGGCGACAGGCGGCGGTCGCCATGGGTGAACCAGAACCACGACGTCACCCCTGGTTCGGTAAAGGCTTGATAAACCTCATCTACAGGGCGTCGGATCAGTATTCCGGTGTGAACAACGGGCGTCGACATTCAGATCCACTCTTTTCGGGGAATCGAGGCGGCAACGCTTGTGATCGAAGAATTGTTTCTGTGTTGCGAATAAAAGAATGCAACCTGAATGGTAACTCAAGCTCATTGAGCTCCGGCATGTCTTTAGGGTGTTGCCGATCGTTGTTCGCAAGAATTTCGACGCTGGCGTGCTGTCGCGCATAGACTGGAATGCTGAACAGGGCCGAAAGCTCTCGCCGCAGGAGGGGCAGGCCCTTGTCTGAAGATGCGTCATCCGCCATTCAGCCGTCATGTCTTGGCTTCTGTCTCTTAATCCCTGGCTGGTTCTCGTGGTGGCGGGGCTGTTCGAAGTGGGCTGGGCGTCCGGCGTCAAATACGTCGGCGTGCAGCGGCCGCTGATCTCGCTGGGCGTGGCCGTAGCCTTGGCCGCCAGCATGGTCGGGCTGTGGGCCGCGACGCAGCGCTTGCCGGTCGGCACGGCCTATGCCGTGTGGACGGGCATCGGCGCCGTGGGCGCGGCCGTGGTCGGGGTGGCCGTCTATGGCGAGCCGGCGACGGCGGTGCGGGCGGTCTGCATCCTGCTGATCGTCGCGGGCATCGTCGGGCTGAAGCTGTTCTCGGGCGTGACGGCGTGAAAGGCCGGGTGCTGATCCTGGCGGGTTCGGATTCCGGCGGCGGCGCAGGCATCCAGGCGGACATCAAGGCCGTGACCATGCTGGGCGGGTTCGCCGCCACGGCGATCACCGCCATCACCATCCAGAACACCCTGGGCGTCCATGGCGTCCACCCCGTGCCGCTGGAGGTGATCGAGGCCCAGGCCAAGGCGGTGCTGGACGACATCGGCGCCGACGCCCTGAAGACCGGCATGCTGGGCTCGGTCGAGGTGGTGGAGAGGGGCGCCGGTCTGATCGACTATGCGGAGGGCGTTCCGGCCGTGGTCGATCCCGTCATGATCGCCAAGGGCGGGTCGCCCCTGCTGGAGGACCGCGCCGTCGAGGCCGTCCGCCGCCTGATGGTTCCGCGGGCGGCCCTGCTGACCCCCAATGCGCCGGAGGCCGAGGCCCTGACCGGGCTGGAGGTCGCCGATCTGGAAGGCCAGCGCCGCGCGGGCGAGGCGCTGTTGAAGATGGGCGCACGCGCGGTCCTGATGAAAGGCGGCCATGTGCCGGGCGCGACGGTGGTCGACCTGTTGCTGACGGCTGACGGCGAGACGGTGCTGGAGAGCGAACGGGTCGAGACGCGCCACACGCACGGCACCGGCTGCACCCTGGCCAGCGCCTGCGCGGCGGGGATCGCCAAGGGGCTGCCCCTGCCGGTCGCGGTGGCGGAAGCCTGGGCCTATGTGGCCGAAGCCATCCGCCGCGCGCCCGGCCTGGGTCAGGGGCACGGTCCGCTGGATCACGCCTGGCCGGTGCGGGGCTGAGGCCGCTTGGCGCGGCGCCGGAATCGCCCTCACAGGACGGCATGACCCTGGAAGCTCGCCTGACCGAGATCGTCCGCGCCGACGCGGGCCTGATGCACGTATTGACCGTGATGCGGGAACTGGATCTGCCCGACTGGCGGCTGTTCTCCGGCGCCGTCTATCAGGCGGTGTGGAACGCCCAGACAGGCCGCCCGGTCGGCTATGGGATCAAGGACTACGACATCGGCTATTTCGACGCCGACACCTCCTGGGACGCCGAGGACGCCGTCATCAAGCGCGTCGCCGCCGCCTTTGAGCCGCCCCTGCGCGATCAGGTCGAGGTGCGGAACCAGGCGCGGGTCCATCTGTGGTTCGAAGGCAAGTTCGGCGAGCCCTATGACCCCCTGACCTGCACCGACGACGCCCCGGCCCGCTTCGTCGCCCCGGCCTTCGCCGTCGGCGTGCGGCTGGAGGCGGACGACGCGATCAGCGTGGTCGCCCCCTTCGGGCTGGAGGACGTGTTCGCCATGACCATCCGCCCCAATCCGACGCGTGGCCTGGCCAAGGGCTGGGAACGAGTGATCGCCAACGCTCGCGGCCGCTGGCCCGAGATCACGGTCGTCGACGGGCCTCAGCTGACGGCGTAACGCGCGGTGATCCCGTCCGGCTGGAAGTCGTGGGCGGCCAGCCGGTCCAGCGAGGCGAGGACGCGCGCGGCGAAATCGTCGGGGTCGCCCTCCTCGACGGCGTGCCGCAGCCAGTCGGTGACGACGGCGCGCGCCGGATAGGTTCCGACCGGGCCGGGCGCGCTCAGGGCGACCTCGATCCCTTCAGCGATCCAGCCCGCCACGGTGATGAAGAAGTCCATCCCGAGCAGAAAGTCCGAACGGCGCAGGACATAGAGGGTGATGATCCCGTCCTCGACCCCGTCAGGCCGCACGATCACGCCGCTGCGGTCGGGACGCCAGTCGTCGGACAGTTCGACCGCGCGCCACAGGCAGAACCAGACCCGACAGGTCTGCGGCCGGATCTCATGCACGGAACACCCCGCGCCGTCGACGCAATAGGCGCACAGTTCGCCCGTCGGCTTGGCCAGTTCGGGCAGGTCCAGCGGGATCACGCGGCAGCATTCGACGCAGCCGCCGCAGGTGCGCTCAGGAAGAAGGGGCAGGGACATGGCCGCCGTCTAGCGCAGGTCGGGCGCAAATGCGCGGGCTTTGACGGAGCTCTGGCGCACGGGGCGCCCCGCCCTGCGACCCGCCGGACCGCAGGGCGGGGCCATGCGTCAGGCGCGCGCGGCCTGGCTGCGGGTCGAGGGCAGGCGCAGATAGGCTTCCAGCGAGTCGTCGAACGCCTTCATCCAGGGCACATGGTGACGCGCCGCCAGCGTGCCGGTCAGGACCGAGCGATAGCATTTGTCGCGATAGCCCATGATGTCGGCCTTCTTGTCCTTCTTCCATTGCAGGAAGATCCGGTTGATGTTGTCGATGTCGAGATCCGGATAGTCGGTCTGGGCGATCAGGCGCTTGATGTATTCGCCCTGATATTCAAAGGCCTCGGCATCCGTGCGGATTTCGACCTCCTTCTCGCGCCAGTGGTCGTTGGCGGCCTCCATGTCCGCGCGCGACGGCAGCTGGATGCGGTCCATGATGATGTCGCGCGTCAGCCAGGCCTGGGCGTCGAACATGTTGAAGCTGTACCAGAGATCCTGCATCCCCAGGTAGAACAGCTTGGGATTGGGCGTGAAGGCCACGCCTTCATACAGGTTCAGCGGCCACAGGCGGTTGCTGGTCTTCAGGCGCAGTTCGTCCGGCAGGAAGGGGAAGTGGTGCTTGTAGCCGGTGCACAGGATGATGGCGTCGACGTCGCGGCGCGTGCCGTCGCTGAAGTGGGCGGTCTTGCCGTCCACGCGCGTCAGGCAGGGCTTTTCCTCCCAGCCCTTGGGCCAGTCATAGCCCATAGGCCGGCTGCGATAACTGGTCGTGACTGATTTCGCGCCGTATTTGTAACATTGGGAGCCGATGTCCTCGGCCGAATAGCTGGAACCGATCAGCAGCACGTCCTTGCCCTTGAACTCGGCCGCGTCGCGGAAGTCGTGGGCGTGCAGGATGCGGCCGGGAAACAGGTCGAAACCAGGATAGGACGGTGCGTTCGGCGTCGAGAAGTGGCCGGTGGCGACGATCACATGGTCGAACGTCTCGGTGGTGCGGCGACCGGCCGAATAGTCCTTGGCCGTCACGGTGAACCGGCCCGACGCCTTGTCGAAGACCACGTCCTTCACAGCGGTGTTGAACCGGATGTACGGGCGGATGTTCGCCTTGTTCACCCGGCCCTGGATATAGTCCCACAGGACTTCGCGCGGCGGATAGGAAGAGATCGTCTTCTTGAAATGCTCGTCGAAGGTGTAGTCGGCGAACTCGAGGCATTCCTTGGGGCCGTTCGACCACAGGTAGCGGTACATGCTGGCGTGAACGGGCTCGCCGTTCTCATCGATGCCGGTGCGCCAGCTGTAGTTCCACATGCCGCCCCAGTCCTTCTGCTTCTCGTAACAGACGATCTGGGGGATGTCCGCGCCCTTGTCGCGGGCCGACTGGAAGGCGCGGAGCAGGGCCAGTCCCGAAGGGCCGGCGCCGATGATGGCGATACGTTTTTGCTTGGGCATATTCACTCTGGGCTGATGGGTCAGAGGCCCCGGCGCAGGGCGGCGCTGCGGCCGCAAATCACACGGGGCGAACGAAGGGCCGAACCGCCAGCACTCCCAATATAGGGAATGAGGTCATGGAATCGGCGCGCGAAAATATAAAACAGTCTTAATATCTTAGAGTTCATACTTATCGAATTAAGTGATTATCTTTCTAATTCTTCGACTGATCGGCAACATCAGAACAAATGTCTTTTCAGCGGATATGAAGAAATATTCGCCAAGTCGTTCTCATATTGTCATTTCAATACTCCGATTATGAAGCAATGCTGGCTTGGTCGCAAATTTCGGCCACGGAAGCACAATTTCAAGGCGCGTCCGAAAAGTCGTATCTTCCCGCTGTCAGGGCGTTTGGCGGGGTGCGAGCGCGCCGCTCGCCCCGTGCGCTTCGTCCGACTCAAGGACGACGGGGCGGTTGGCGTGCAGCGGCGGCCCGCCGTCCCGCATTCCCGCTGAATTCCGAAGAGAATCCGGCTAGACTCAGCCCATGCATGGTCGTTTTCCGATCCTCTACATCGCCGAGGCGGACGCCGAGGAGGCGGTCCTGTCCTCGGGCGTGTTAGCCCAGTTGGTCGAGGCCATCCCTCAGGCGACCTTCACCGTCGTCGGCTCGCCGGCCAGCGCGCCGCTGTTCGCCGACCTGCCGCGCCTGCAGCGGCTGATCACCCTTGACCGGGACGGGCGCTGGGACTGGATCGCCCTGTGGAACCAGGTGCGCGAGACCAACTGGGGGCTGGTGGTCGACATGCGCGGCTCGACCCTGTCGGGCAAGCTGCGGCGCCAGCGTCGGGCGGTTCGGGGCAAGACCCTGCCGGGCGTGCATCTGGTGGAGCAGGCGGCGCGAACCCTGCAACTGGACGAGATTCCGCCGCCGAAACTGTTCATCGCACGCGATGCGCAGGAAGCGGCCGACGCCCTGATCCCGCCGGGCGAAGGTCCGATCCTGGCCGTCGGGCCGGGCGCTGATTGGATCGGCAAACGCTGGCCCGCCGACCGCTACGCCAAGGTCGCCATCTCCCTGCTGGGCGAGGGCGGGCCGCTGGCGGGCGGACGGCTGATGATCGTGGGCGAGGAGGCGGACCGCGACGCGGCCCAGACCGTCCGCTCGGCGGTCAAGCGGGACCGGGTGATCGAACTGCAGGGGCGGCTGACGCGACTGCAGACGGCGGCGGCCCTGTCGCACGCGGACCTCTATCTGGGCGGCGACTCCCTGTGGACCCAGCTGGCCGTAGCGGCGGGCGTTCCGGCGGTGGCGGTGTTCGGCCCTTCGGACGAGACGCTGAAGCGTCCGTGGACCGGCGTCGCCGTACGCGGCCCGCGCACCCTGGACGAGTTCCGCGAACTGGACCCGCGCCTGAACCAGCACATCCAGCACATGATGGACCTGCCCTATGAGCGGGTGCTGAAGGCGGCGAAGAAGCTGCTGGCCGAACGGACGGCCTGATCGCCCTCGGCTTGCGTCTCCAAGCCTTCGGCGCGCATAAGCGCCGGAACTTCAGGAGATGCGCGCGATGACCCAGACCTATGACCTGATCGTTCGGGGCGGCGAAGTGGCCAACCACGCCGGGCGGGGCAAGGCCGACGTCGGCGTCATCGACGGCCGCATCGCCTTCATCGGCGACCTGTCTCAGGCCTCGGCCGGAGAGGTGTTCGACGCCACCGGCCTGACCGTCCTGCCCGGCGTCATCGACACCCAGGTCCACTTCCGCGAACCCGGCCTGGAATGGAAGGAAGACCTTGAGACCGGCAGCCGCGCGGCGGCCCTGGGCGGCGTCGTCGCCGTGTTCGAGATGCCGAACACCAACCCCAATACGACCGACCCCGACACCATGGCCGACAAGCTGGCGCGGGCGAAGGATCGGATGTGGACCGACCACGCCTTCTACGTCGGCGGCACGCATGAGAACGCCGAGCATCTGGCCGATCTGGAGCGCCTGCCGGGCTGCTGCGGGGTCAAGGTCTTCATGGGCGCCTCGACCGGCGACCTGCTGATCGCCGACGACGAGGGCGTGCGCAAGGTGCTGTCGAACGTGCGCCGCCGCGCCACCTTCCACTCCGAAGACGAATACCGCCTGGTCGAGCGCCGCAACCTGGCCCGCACCGGCGACTGGACCAGCCACCCCGAGGTCCGCGACGCCGAAAGCGCCATCATGTCCACCCGCCGTCTGGTGGGCCTGGCCAAGGAGACCGGCGCTCGCATCCACGTCCTGCACGTCACGACGAAGGACGAGATGGAGTTCCTGCGCTTTCACAAGGACGTCGCCACCGTCGAGATCACGCCCCAGCACCTGACCCTGGCCGCGCCGGAAGCCTATGAACGCCTCGGCGCCTACGCTCAGATGAACCCGCCGATCCGCTCGCAGGAGCACGTCGACGCCTTGTGGTTGTGGGGGATGCAGCAGGGCGTGGCCGATGTGCTGGGCTCGGACCATGCGCCGCACACCAAGGAAGAAAAGTCCAAGCCCTATCCGGCTTCGCCCTCGGGCATGCCGGGGGTGCAGACCCTGGTGCCGCTGATGCTGACCCATGTGGCCAACGGGCGGCTGTCGCTGGAGCGCTTCATCGACCTGACCTCGGGCGGGGCGCAGCGGGTGTTCGGCACGGCCAACAAGGGCCGGATGGCTGTCAGCTATGACGCCGACCTGACTATCGTGGATCTGAAGGCGAAGAAGACCATTACGCACGACCAGCAGGCCACGCGCTGCGGCTGGACCCCCTTCGACGGCTTCGAGGCGACCGGCTGGCCGGTGGCGACCATCGTGCGCGGCCGCGTGGTCATGAAGGACGGCGAACTGATCGGCCAGGCCCACGGCCGCCCGGTGCGGTTCCAGGAGACGCTGGCGGGGTGAACAGCGCCAAGCCTCAACTCGGCCTGATCGGCTTCGGCGCCTTCGGGCGGCTGACGGCGAAGCATCTGGCTCCGTGGTTCGACATCCTCGCTCATGATCCGGCGGTCACTGACGACGAGGGGCTGGCGCGACTGACCACGCTGGAAGAGGCCGCTGCCTGTCCGGTGGTGGTGCTGGCCGTGCCGGTCGGCGTGTTGGCGGAAACGGTCGCGGCGATCGCGCCGCATCTGACGCCGGGCGCGTTGGTTCTCGACGTCGGCTCGGTGAAGGTGAAGCCGGCCAAGGTCATGCTGGACGGCCTGCCTGACGGCGTCGGCATCGTCGGAACCCACCCCCTGTTCGGCCCCCAGAGCGGCAAGGACGGCATTGCGGGGCTGAAGATCGCCGTCTGTCCGGTGCGCGGCGACAAGGCGGCGTGGCGCGTGGCCGCCTTCTGCAGGAAGGCGCTGGGGCTGAAGGTTTTCGTCGTCACGCCCGAGGATCATGACCGCGAGGCGGCGACAGTGCAGGGCCTGACCCATCTGATCGCCAAGGTGCTGCTGGCGATGGAGCCGCTGCCGACGCGCATGACGACGACCAGCTTCGAGCGCGTCATTCAGGGCGTCGACATGGTCCGTCACGACAGCGCAGCGGTCTTCCGCGCCATCGAACACGACAACCCCTTCGCCGCCGAAGTCCGCCGCCGCTTCTTCGACCTGGCCGAACAGGCGCGGTCGGAACTGGACGATTAGGGCCTAGCGCGGTTTCAGGATGAAATCCGCCACGGCGGGCGCGACTTCGGCGCCCAGGGGAATGGAGGCGTCGCCATAGGTCGCGGCGTTGCCGGCGCGGTCCATCGGAGCCGGGCGCAGGACGTGGTTAAGGCCGTCGAAGATTACGACCTCAGCCCTGGATTGGGCCTTCGCCAGGCGCTCCGCATTGGACGGGGGCACCTGAATGTCGGTGGAGCCGTGACCGAGCAGGACCGGACGGTCGTATTCAGCGATCAGCACTTCGGGATCGACCATTAAGTAGGAGATCAGGTAGGGCTGGACCGACGGGCGGAACAGGGCGGCCAGGGCGGGCGGCGTCTGGGCGACGGTGCGGCCCGCTTCCAGTTCGTCCAGAATGGCGAAGGCGTCGGCCTTCATGGCTTCCGGCAGGGCGGCCTCAAGCTGGCGACGTACGGCGACGCTCGCACGCTCACCGACCGGCGACAGCAGGACCAGGCCGCAGACCAGAGGGTTGTCGACCGCCGCGGCCTGTCCGACCAGCGCGCCTTCGCTGTGTCCGATCAGCCAGACGCAAGGTTGGCCTGTCCGCTCCGCCGTCAACCGGGCCCAGGCCTTGGCGTCGTCGATCATGGTGTCGAAGGTCAGGCTGGCCTCGTCCGTCGCCGCCGCCGCGCTGGCGGCGATACCGCGCTTGTCATAGCGGACGGTCGCCACGCCGCGCTCGGCCAGGCCTTCGGCAAGTTGGCGATAGACGCCGCCCGTCACGCCGATTGGGCTGTTCCCATCACGGTCGGTCGGGCCGGAACCGGCGATGATGACGGCGGCGGCGCGTGTCTGATCTTCTGGTGCCAGCAGGGTTCCGTGCAGGGGGGCGGGCGTCGAGGCCAGCTCGACCGGCGTCGAAACCGGCGAGAGCAGCAGGGCGGCGGCGAGGGTCAGCATGCTTGTCTCCGTCTTGAGATCAGAAGGGCTGGCGGTCGGGATCGGCGCGCCACACGCGCCAGCTTTCGAACACCGACCAGAGGGCGGCGATCAGGACGCCGCCGATCAGCAGGCCGAAACCCAGGGGCTGGGGCGCGACGGGGGCGGTGATCAGGCCGAGCACGCCCAGCCAGAAGAAGAGGCGGCCCGCCAGCCGGTTGGAGCGATCCCAGGCCAGGCGGCTCTTGTAATTCCAGGGGGTGCGCAGGCCGACGATGGGATTGGGCGCGACCCGGCCCATGAAGGCGCCCATGACCGCGAACAGCAGGCTCATCAGGGCGGCGATCAGGGTCATCGATGGAGCCGCTTGCGACGCAGCGTGGCCCAGGATCGTCCAGACTATGAAGGCGCTGACGCCGCCAATGGCCAGCAGCGAGACGAGCTGGCCGACCTCCAACCCGCGCCGCCGGGCGGTGTCAGGCGTGCGCTTGGCGTACCAGCTCATCGGTCCGGCCGTGATCGCGGCCATGACGGCCATGAAGCCGATTACGCCGGCCAGTTCGTTACGGTCGCCCCAACGATCGGGTTGGCCGTGGATGTCGAAATGCATGGGTAGGGGCGTGGTCGGACCTGCGGTCAGAACCCAGACGGCGAGGGCGACGAGGCCTGCGATCGTCAAGGCGGTGAAGGCGTCCAGCACCGTGAAGCGGATCCTGGTCATTTCGGCGTCTCCTTCTCGTCCGTTCTGCCTGTTCCGCTGAGGTCCATCAGAAAGGCCAGGGCCTCCTCGACCGCCGAAATCTCCAGCCGATAGCGGATCGACTGGCCGTCGCGCTCAGGGCTGACCAGACCGGCTTCCTTCAGCGCGTTGAGGTGGCCGGTGATGGTCGGCCAGCTCATGTCGAAGGCGGCGGCGATGTCGCCGGACGCCAGCGGTCCCTTGCGCAGCATGGCGATGATGCGCCGCCGCACCGGATGGGAGAGGGCCTTGAACAGGCTGTTCATAGGGAAGAGGCTAATTAGGAAGTATCCTAAATGCAAGCCGCGTTTGGTCGAGGCTCACTCTCAAACTGGCGTCTGCTGGGATAAGCGGGAGAAGATGAGTTGTCCTTTCCGGGATGACGGGGGGAGACGGGCGGCCTATGGCTTGGCTTGGTTCATTGGCGTGAGGCAGGCATGGAAATCCGCGATCAGATCGTTCTCATCACCGGCGGGGCGCGTGGCGTGGGCGCGGCGGCGGCGCGGGCCTTTGCGGGGCAGGGCGCGCGAGTGGCGATCAACTGGCGCAGCAGCGGCGAGCGGGCCGAAGCGCTGGCGGCGGAACTGGGCGAGCGCGCCTTCGCCGTTCAGGCTGATGTGACGGACCGCGCGGCGGTGGAGGCTATGGTCGCTAAGATCGAGGCCCATTTCGGCGGCCCGGTCAGCACCGTGGTCAACAATGCGCTGGACTACAGCTTCAACGGCGACGCCCGCGCCCAGATGGCCGATATTCCATGGGAAGACATGGAGCGTCAGTTCGCGACCGTGATCCGCGGCGCCCTGAACGTCATTCAGGCGACGGCGCCGGGCATGGGCGCGCAAAAGTTCGGTCGGGTGGTCAATATCGGCACCAACCTGTTCCAGAATCCGGTCGTACCCTATCACGACTACACGGCCGCCAAGGCCGCCCTGCTCAGTCTGACGCGAACGGCGGCGGGCGATCTGGGGCCGTCGGGGATCACCGTCAACATGATCTCGGGCGGGCTTCTTCGCACGACCGATGCCAGCGCCGCGACGCCCAAAGCGGTGTTCGACCTGATCGCCGGCATGACGCCGCTGCGGTCCGTCACCACGCCGGAAGAGTTCGCCGATGCGGCCCTCTTCTTCGCCTCGCCGTGGAGCCGAGCGGTGACGGGACAGAATCTGGTGGTCGACGGCGGGCTGGTGCGGGATTAAGTCGGGCCGACAGTAAAGCCTCAGCCAGGACGGACATCATGAGCGGCGTCATTCTGATCACCGGAGCCACCTCGGGCATCGGCCGGGCGGCGGCGCGTCGCTTCGCCGGCGCGGGCTGGAAGGTGATCGCCACCGGCCGCCGTCAGGAGCGTCTGGACGAACTGGTCGCCGAACTGGGCGCGGACCGGGTCCACGCCGCGCCGTTCGACATGCGGGACGAAGCCGCCATCGACGCGGCGCTGGACGCCCTGCCCGAGGGCTTCCGCGACATCGACGTGCTGATCAACAACGCCGGGCTGGCGCTGGGCACGGCGACCGCGCAAGAGGCCGATCTGGCCCAGTGGCGCCAGATGATCGACACCAACATCACCGGCCTGGTGACGCTGACCCACCGCCTGCTGCCGCGCCTGATCGCGCGCAAGGGAGCGATCCTGAACATCAGTTCGGTGGCGGCGACCTATCCGTACAAGGGCGGCAACGCCTATGGCGGGACCAAGGCCTTCGTGCGCCAGTTCTCGCTGGGGCTGCGCTCGGACCTGCACGGGACGGGGGTGCGCGTCACCTCCATCGAGCCGGGCATGGCCGAGACGGAGTTCACCCTGGTCCGCACCGGCGGCGACCAGGCGGCGTCCGACGCCCTCTATGGCGGGGCGGCGCCGATGACCGGCGAAGACATCGCCGAGACCCTGTTCTGGGTCGCGACCCTGCCGGCGCATCTGAACATCAATGCGCTGGAGCTGATGCCGGTCAGCCAGTCGTTCGCCGGCTTCCAGGTGGCGCGCGACTGAGGTTGGTCAGGCCGTCAGGCCTCTGCTGATCGGACGGTCATCCGGTCTAGGCGAATTCCTGAAACCGACCCTGATGAACCATCCGGCGTCGGATTAGCGTGGCTGCGTGCCTGTCCTGTCGACAGGTTTTCGCCGTGTCCGGCCTATTCACGAAGAGCCTCATGACCAGCCCCATCCTACCCGTCGCAGCCCGTCTGGATCTGGCGTTCGAATATGGAAAGGGCGCCTGGCTCTATGACCAGGACGGCAAGGCCTATCTGGACTTCGCCTCGGGGATCGCGGTGAACGCCTTGGGCCATTGCCACCCGCACCTGGTGCGGGCGCTGAAGAAGCAGGCGGGCAAGATCTGGCACACCTCCAACACGGTGCGCATTCCCGAGGGCGAACGGCTGGCGCAGCGGCTCGTCGACAGCACCTTCGCCGAAGTGGTCTATTTCGCCAACTCGGGCGGCGAGGCCAATGAGGCGGCGGTCAAGATGGCGCGCCGTCGCCACGCCGTGGCGGGTCGGCCGGAGCGGTATCGCATCGTCACCTTCGAGGGGGCCTTTCACGGGCGCACCCTGGCCATGATCGCCGCCACCGGCCACCCGCCCTACATCGAAGGTTTCGGCCCCAAGGTCGAAGGGTTCGATCAGGTCCAACTGGACGACTGGGACGCGCTGGAGGCGGTCGTTACGGACCAGACCGCCGCCCTGATGATCGAGCCCATCCAGGGCGAAGGCGGACTGCGCGTCGTCAAGACCGAGACCCTGGAGCGGTTGCGGCGCATGTGCGACGAGCGCGGCATGCTGCTGATCCTCGACGAAGTTCAGTCGGGCGTGGGCCGCACCGGCCGGTTTTTCGCCCATGAATGGAGCGGGATCGTTCCCGATATCGTCACGGTGGCCAAGGGCATCGGCGGCGGCTTTCCCATGGGCGCCTGTCTGGCGACGCGCCATGCGGCGGAAGGGATGACCCTGGGCACCCACGGCACCACGTTCGGCGGCAACCCCCTGGCCATGGCGGTCGGCAACGCCGTGCTGGACATCGTACAGGACGACGCCTTCCTGGCGCGGGTGCTGAACAAGGCGGTGCTGTTGCGGCGCCAGCTGAAGCGGGTGCAGCGCGCTTACGGCAGGCTGGTCGGGGAACTGCGCGGGGAAGGCTTGCTGCAGGGCTTCTGCGCCCGAGGCGTCGAGGCGCGCGATTTCGTGGCGGCGCTGCGGGAGCAGGGTCTGATCGCCCTGGCGGCGCGCGATAACGTCGTGCGTTTCGCGCCGCCGCTGACGGTGACGGCCAAGGAGATCGCCGACGCCGGCGCCCGCCTCGAAGCCGCCTGCGGGGCTTTGACGCGAGGCAGGCGCTCAAGCAGGGCGGCCTGAGCGCCGCGAAGCGAAGTCAGCTCCATCCGATCGTGATGACGGCGATGGTCGCAATGAGCACCGCCGCCGTCACTACGGCGACGGGAAGGGCCAGTATCTGGATCAGGGCGGTCTTGCGCGAGGCGCCGCCTTCCGGCGTATCGGCCCCTTCGAAAGAGCGCCTGCGCGGCCCTGGGTTATGGATGCGCGAGTCTTGGTTCATGGCCGGTCGTCCTGCTTGTCCGAAATCGCGTGAACTGTGGCGACAGGGGCGAGGGTGCTGGCTTGCCGGATGGTTAGAAAGGTCCAGTCTGTTTCATTTCGATAGGCCGGTTGGCGCGTCAACGGGGGGGCGGTCGTCAAACAGAGGTTCCGGGCGCAGAAAGATGAAGCCGACGTTGTCGAACTGCTGGATGGCCGCTGGTTTGAAATCGAGCGGGGCGTAGACGGGGTGGCGGATCGTCACCTCATCGCTGGGGCCGGCGGCTCTCACATGCGCCCGACTATAGGTCGTATAGGTCTGACAGACCTGATTATGGGTCTCGCCGGCTCGTCTCAGGTTCACCACGGGGATGTTGACGGCGGGGGCGCGCATCAGCGTCATCATCCCTTTGAGGCCGGTTTGTCCGGCAATCCGCCAGGCCGGCGCGATGGACGAGCCATGGCGGTGCAGAATGGAGCCCTCGGCGATCAGATCGCCGGCCGTGTCCGCAAATCGAAAGCGCCACAGCTCGCCTTCCTTTTTGATTTCGCTTCGGGTCAGGCGTGCGGGCAGGCGCAGATGCTCGTCATTGTAGCGAACGACGCGCAGCGTATCGTTCCACAGGCCGTGGCAGACCATGTGAAGATCCGGCCGGTTCGCCAGGGCGCCGAAAAACGCAAAGGGGTGGGCGGGCAGTTTCGCTCCCGCGACGGGGGTCGCGAACAGGGATATCTGCAACTCGTGATGGGCGCCGAGGTTGGCCTTGACGAAGTCGCATATCCAGATGGCGGCCAGCGCCCGGCCTCGCGTGTCGAGCAGGGGCGTCAGCCCTTCCTGAGCCAGCAGCTCAGCCGCCTTCTTCCCATCGACCGTGCCGTTCATGCACAGCATGACGCCGTCATAGACATGATAGGGCGTGGTGAGTTCTTCGTCCGCGACCATGACGCGGCCGTCCAACGGAAAGCGTTGAAACAGGAAGTCTTTGGGCTTCATGACAGGCCTTTTGAGCAGGGGGGCAGGCGAATGGGAGCTCCGCCTGGAGGACGGCGCGCCGCGTCAGCGGGGGCTTCAGGCCGACGCCCGGCGATCCATGCTGGGGAGGTTGTTCTGCGTATAGAACCGAAGCGACACGGGGGCCGTCGCGCGTGATGTCGGCCCGCCTGCACCGGCCCAGCGCCCCGGCGTCAGCCTGGATCTATATGGCGGTCGAACGCGATACGCGCGGCCTGCCGCTCGCCGACGAACAGCGCTTCAACTGCTATCCGGCCACGCCGTTTCCGAGCATCTCATGGATTTTCGAGGGCGAGTCGCACATGGCCGCAGACCGCCCGGCTGTCGCGCAAGGGAGGTTGGAGCGGCCGCTTCCTCGGGTGGTGTTCGCGGGGCCGCATCGACGGCCTGTGGCGAGCTGGTCGCCCGGCGCCGTCCATGCGCTTACGGTCAGCTTCTATCCTGAAGCCCTCGGCCGCGTGCTGGACATTCCCCTTGAGCGTTGTCTGGACGTGATCCTGCCGCTTGAGGCGGTGATGTCGGGGGCGGCGCTCACATGCTTGCTGACCATCGAACGCGGCCCTGAGCCTTTCTCGCGCGTACAGTCGATCGTCTCGTCCTGGCCATCGGGCCGCCCGGTCGAGCCGAGCGGCGTCGACATTCGGGCGTGGCTGTCCATGATCTGCGCGCGCGCGGCGTCGTCTCCGGATGGGGAGGGCGCGCGCCAGGTGCAGCGCCGCATCAAGGGGTGGACGGGCCAGAGCCGACGCGATCTGCAGCTCTATGAGCGTGTGGAGGCCGCGGCGCTTCACGGCCTTGCGGGGGAGCGTGAGACGCCGCCGGATCTCGCCGCCGCTGCGATCGACGCGGGCTTCTCCGATCAGTCGCATCTTGGTCGGGAGGTGCGGCGGGTGACGGGACTGTCGCCGCGCAGGTTGGAAACCTCGGTCCGGAATGACGAGGGCTTCTGGTTGTACCGACTTCTGAAAGGACGACCGAGGCCGTGAGGGCGGCGGCGCGTGGTCATCCGGTCCTGTCTCGGCTGGAGATCAGCCGGCGCGGCTCGCCGCGCTGACGTCGTCCGCCGCGGCTTTCAACCGAGAGAGATCGACGTCCAGAACCCGCAGCGCGCGCGCCGCCACGCCTTCCGACATACCCGCGATGACGCTGACGACATGCGCGCCGTTAAGAGGGGTTCGCCCCTTCTTGAGCGCCGCCAGTTTCTGCATGACGTCCTGACCCGAAGCGGCGGCGCGATAGACGCCGGCGTTCGCCGTCATCGGCGTGCTGAGCGGGCTGTCCGCTTTCAAGCCCAGTGAACCCAGGCCGTCGTCATACTGTTTCTGGATCGCGGCCTTGAGGCCGTCGGGCGAGGCGCCGGCCTGTTCAAAGGCGCGACGCGCGGCGCCGTCCGGCAGGTCCAGCGCCGCCAGGAGAAGGTGCTCGGCGCCGGGCTCCCGCTGCTGGTCCTGCAGGGCGTAGGCTTCCGCCGTTTCGCTGAGAAATTTGATGACGCCTATGTCGGCGAGCTTCGACTTGATGCCTTGAAGCATGCGGTCCCCTTATCTGGAATGATGGGTCGGCGCGATGTCCGACAGCCGCTTGTGGGCGGCCTGTTTGGTGACGCCCAGGGCCTGGGCGATCCGCGCCCATGACCACCCCTGGCCCAGGGCCGAGCCGACGGCGTCGCGTTCGATGCGATCCGCCAGGCACCGCAAGGCCACGACCGCAGTCAGCGCCTCGGCGGGATCGGAAGGGACGGCGATGTCGTGCAGGTCGATCATGCGTCAACTTTGATTGACGCGCGTGCGCTTGTCAACAAGGGTTGACGACCTGCCTGGACGCATGTCGATGTCAGTCAACGCCTTTCGTGGGACGAAAGGCGACCGTCTGCGGGCCCCTTCGGATCAGGACGCCTGAGCCCAACGACAGTCTGTCGGGCGGCGCGTCGGCGGTCGCAAGGTCGAGCGACAGCAGACGCGGCGGATCTTCGGAAACGCGAAGCAGCAGCGTCCAGCCATCGCCGGTCAGCAGGGTTCCGTCGGCGGTTTCCCGCCGCTGCAGACCGGCGTCTTCCAACTGCCGGATCAGAAGGCGGAACATGGGCGGCGTGACCTGAAGGGCCAGGTGATTGATGTCGAAACGCCCCTGGCCCTCTGCACTTCGCGGGGCGAGGATGTGCGCGCGCGACGTCTGCGGCGCCTCCGTCGGGCCGGTTCCCGACTGCCAGCGATGGAATTCCGGGCGGTAGGCCATGGCCCACACCGCGAGATGATCTCCGCCTGCCGTCTCGTCGCACTGTACGGAGTCGTACCAGGGCACGGACGGGTCGACACGACGATAGCGGACGGGCGTGCGCCTGGCGCCGATCGGGCAGGTTCGCCGCCAAATCCGCTCCAGGGCGTCGAGGTCGCCGGGGGCGTCATAGCCCAGGGCCAGGCCGACCTTGCCGACGGGTTCGCCGAAGCGGTTCTCCGGCGCGAAGAACTCTAGATAGGTCTCTCGCCCGCGGAAGAAGAAGCGGTCGGCGCCGGGCTGCGGCGGGGCGTAGTCGGGCAGGCCGCCGTCGGCGCGCCCGAGCAGTCGGCTGAGAGGGGCGCTGTCGCGGACGGCCGCGAACGTGGCGGCGTCCAGCACGACATAGACATGGTTCAACGCCGGCGCGGGTCTGGACGCAACGGCGAAGGCGGGCGGCTGCTGGGGCGCGTCCGGAGCTTTCGCGTCGGCCGTGGTCAGCGTTCCCAGAACTGAGAGGGCAAGGGCGAACCGCATCATCTCACCACCGCTTGCTGAGGGTCAGACGCGCCGTGCGCGGCGCTTGGGGGTGGATCTGGGAGAAGCCGCCGGTGATGTAGATGGTCTCGTCAGTGGCGTTGTCGACGTTCAGGCGCACCTCATAGCCCGCTCCGAACCGATAGGCCGCGTTCAGGTCCAGCCGCGTGTATCCGGGCAGGTCCAGGTTATTGCCGGTCGTCGCCGCCTGGCTTGAGGCGTGGAACAGGCCGCCGCCGATGGTCAGGCCGTCCAGGTCGCCGCCGAAAGCCCAGGAGGTCCACAGGGCGGCCTGGTGATCCGGCACGCCCGCCAGGCGATTGCCGACGATGAAGGCGTTGGTGTCCCTGGATATCTCGCTGTCGCTGTAGGCGTAGGAGGCGATGATCGTCCATGGATCCAGCGGCCGGGCCGAGACCTCGGCTTCCAGGCCTCGCACCCGGATTTCGCCGGCCTGGATCACCAGGTTGAAGTCGATCGGGTCGGCCACGACCGCATCCGTCTTGGTGATTTCAAAGGCCGACAGAGTCAGTTCGGCGCGGCCGTCGAACGCCAGGGCTTTGGTCCCGATCTCGAATTGCTCTCCGCGCGTGGGCTTGGGCGTCAGGCCGTTCTCCAACAGGCCGGCGTCGCCTTCATTGCGCGATGAGCGCGCCCAGCTGGCGTAGATCGACCAGTCGGGCGTCGCCAGATAGGTCAGGCCCGCGCGGGGCGAGAAGGGGCGGTCCGTGCGGCGCACGCCGGGCTCGATGAAGTCTGCGGCGAAGGCGTAGGTCTCGACCTCTTCGAGCCGCCCGCCCAGCAGCAGCCGCCACCGGCTCCATGCGATTTCGTCCTGAACATAGAGGCCTGTGGAGGTGTAGTCGTAGTGACTGTCACCCACGGGCAGATAGGTCGTCGGACGTCCGGTGCGGACTGGATTCAAAAGGTCGATCGGTCGGCCGAAGGCGATCTGGCCGTCGAGGTAGGAGAGTTCATCACGGCTGTGGTCGATCCCGATCAGCAGCCTATGGGTCAGGGGCCCGGTCACGACCCGGCCGTACAGTTCCGCCTGAAGGGTCAGGTCGTCCTGGGTTTCGTCATAGCTGACGAAGTTGCGGTTGACCGTCGTGCCGGACAGGGCCGGGAAGCCGTAGTTGAAGAACTGTTCCTCGGGCACGTCGACGGCGGAGATGAAGCCGCCCAGGCGCAGGCGCCAATCCGGGTTGAGGCGGCGGTTGAACTCAAGACCGGCGATCCATTGCTCCTTCTCGACCCGCATGAAGTCCTCGCCGTAGTTGCGGCGCACAGGATGTTTCAGAAAGGCGGCGTTGTTGCCGAAGCCGCGGTCAAAGGCGGCGTCGCGTTGCAGATACTCCAGCCGCGCCAGCAGGCTGGTGTCGGCGTCGGGGCGCCATTCGACGACGGGCGAGATGTAGAGTTGTTCGTTGTCGACAAGTTCGCGGAAGCTCCCGGCGTTCTCATAGCCGATGTTGAGCCGGGCCAGGACCGCGCCGTCAGCGGTCAGCGGCGCGTTCAGGTCCAGTCCGCCGCGCCAGTAGTCGTGCGATCCCGCGACGACGAAGGCTTCGCCGCCGACCTCGGAGTAAGGGCGTTTGGACACGAAATTGATCACGCCGCCGGGCTCGAACCGGCCGTAGAGGGCCGAGGCGGGGCCCTTCAGAACCTCGATGCTTTCCACGCCCTGCAGGTCGATTTCCGGCTGGCTCACCGATTGGCGGAAACCGTCGCGCAGGGTGGAGATGTTCTGGAAGCCGCGAATGCGGAAGCGCTGATTGCCCGAGAAGCCGATGGTGCGCTGAACGCCGCTGATCGTCTCGGCCGCCTCGCCGATGTTCGACACATTGCGCAGATCCAGCAGTTCTCGCGACACGATGTTGACCGTGTACGGCGTTTCCAGCGTCGGGGCGCCCGACTTGGTCGCCGTCTCACCGGGAATGCGGCCCAGCGCACGGCCGAAGACAGTGATGGCTTCCACCTCGGTCACATGGTCGGCCCCTGTGACGATGGGGGCGTCCTGGGCGATCGCCGGACTGGCGAGAAGCGCGGCGAGGCCGGCGGTCGTGAGCAGCGTTTTCATGTGATCCCCGATGAAAGTGATTTGGGGTTGTTATGATATAACGTTGCATATAGTCACCCCTGTAAATGCGATGCGCGGTCACGGTTCGGCGCCGGGGGCGTTGCAGGCGGCCGCAGAGGGGAAGCGATGCAGAGACGGTCCTTCTTGTTGGCCAGCGCCGCCTCGGCGCTGGCCGGGTGTGGCGACGATGCGCGACAGACGGCCTCTGTCGATGAAGGCGGCGGCGTTCCCATCCGTCTGCGCTACGCCCGATATCTGCGGCTCGAACGTCATGAAGGGTTCGTCGTGGCCCGGCTGCGCGCGCCGGTTGCGGACCAGAGCGGAGGACAGGCGCAGGAGCAGACGGCCTTGCTGGTGCTGGCGCCGAAGGATGGACCGGCCCCGGTCCTGGTCGGGAGATTGCAGGACGCCACGGTGATCCGCACGCCCGTCACGCGGATCGCCGCCAATGCGAGTTCGGACGAGGCCTTCCTGGGGCAACTGGGGGTCAAGGAGCGATTGGCGGCGGTCGGCGGGCGCGTATCCTATGACGACGACGTCCGGCGCGGCGTCATGGAGGGGCGGATCGGACAGATCGGCTACAACTGGCACGCGCCGCCCAATCTGGATGTCCTGCTGGCGGTTCGGCCCGATGTCTTCCTGATGCGGCTGTCGGACCTGGCCCATACGCCGGTTCTGGACCGGGCGCGTCGCCTCGGATTGACCGTGGCGCCGACCTTCGCCGAGGACGAGCCGACTTATCTCGGGCGGGCCGAATGGATTCGGCTGCACGGTCTTCTGACCGGACGTGAGGCGGAGGCGGATCGCCTCTTCGAACAGATCGAGGCGCGGGTGACGGCGTTGAAGGCCGCGGCGTCGCAACGGCCGCCTGTGCCGATGGTGTGGGCCTATCCGGCGGGCGGCGATCGATGGGTGGTCACCGTGCGGGGCGCAGAGCAGGCCTATCTTGCGGACGCCGGCGGTCGGAATCTGCTGCTCCGACCGGAGGATGCGCGCAAATGGTCGTCCGAAACCTTGGCGACCGAGCAGGTGCTGCCGGTCGTCGATCAGGCCCAGGTGTGGATCGTGGGCGATCTGCACGCCGCCCCGCCGCGCGGTGCGGGCGTGGAGCGCGCGTCTCCGGCGTTCCGCACCGGCCGCCTGTTCGCCAATACGGGTCGCAGCAATCCCGCCGCCAACGCCTATGACTGGTATCAGACCGCCTTCGTGCGGCCGGACTGGGTGCTGGCCGACTTCGTCAAGGCGTTTCATCCCGATCTGGTCAGCGAGCCTTTCCGCTTCCTGAAACCCGTCGCCCAGGGGGCTTACAAATGAGCGCCGCCTTTCGTCCGGTCGCCGTGAGTCTGGCGGCCGCCGGCGTTCTTGCGGCGGTCGCCGTCGCCAGCCTGATGGTCGGTCAGGTCATGCTGAGTCCCGGCGAGGTGTTGACGGGGCTGGGGTCCATCGGGTCCGGGTCGATGGAAAGCCGTATCGTCGTCGATCTGCGTCTGCCGCGCGTCCTGGCGGCGATCCTCGGCGGCGCCGCCCTGGGGCTGGCTGGCCTGATGATGCAGACCCTGTTCCAGAATCCGCTGGCTGACGCCTGGTCGCTGGGCCTCATGGCGGGCGGCCAACTGGGCGCCGCCCTGGTCATCGTCGCCGGAGCAGTCGTCGGGCCGGGATTCCTGATGATCCTGACGGGGTTCGCGGGCCTGGGCGTGGTGGCTGGTTCCGCATTGGGCATGCTCGCCGTGGCGCTCGCCATGAGCGCGATGGCGCGTCGTGTCGGCGCCGTGACCTTGCTGGTTCTGGGGCTGATGCTGGGGTTTCTCGCCCAGGGCCTGATCAGCGTGCTGCTGCATTTCACCAACCGCAGCCAGGGCCGAATCTTCGCGGCCTGGAACGACGCCACCTTCGCCAATGTGACGTGGAGCGATTTCGCCGCCCTGGCGCCGCTGCTGGGGCTGGGCCTGATCGGCTGCGTCATTCTGGCCAAGCCGTTGACGGCGCTTCTGCTGGGCGACGTCTATGCGGAAAGTCTGGGCGTGAACGTGCCCCGGTTCAGGCGGCTCGTGCTGGGCGCGACCATTCTTCTCGCCGCCCCGGTGACGGCCTTCTGCGGCCCGGTGGCGTTCGTCGGTCTGATCGTGCCGCATCTGGCGCGCGGCCTGGCGGGGACCGCCAGGATCGGCGTCCTGATTCCGGCGACGGCCTTGATCGGGGCCGCTTTGACCTTGAGCGCCGACCTGGTCGTTCATCTGCCGTGGGAGCAGCATTTCCTGCATCTGAACGCCATTCTCGCCCTGATCGGCGCGCCCTTGGTGATCCTGCTGCTGTTGCGCGCCCGCAGCCTGCGGGGAGGCGAGAGCTGAATGTTCGCGATCGACAATCTTCAGATCGGGTACGGCCGCCGGGTTCTGTCCACCCTCTCGCAGGTCACGGTGGAGCCGGGCGAGTTCATCTGCCTGCTGGGACGAAACGGCCAGGGCAAGTCCACGCTGCTGCGGACCTTCGCCGGGTTCATCCGACCGGTCGCGGGCGAGGCGCGGCTCGATGGTCGGCCCGTGCGGGATTGGCCCGCCGCCGAACGGGCGCGCAAGGTCGCGGTCGTGCTGACCGATCGGCCGCAGGTCGGCGCGCTGCGCGTGTGGGAGCTGGTCGAGATGGGGCGGCAGCCGTACACCGGCTGGACCGGCGCCCTGTCCGCAGACGATCGGGCGATCGCCGCCGAGGCCTTGGCGCAGGTCGAGGGCGAACACCTGCGTGATCGTTTCGTCGACAGCCTGTCCGACGGCGAACGGCAGCGAATCATGATCGCGCGCGCCCTGGCCCAACAACCGCAGGTGATGTTGCTGGACGAGATCACCGCCTTTCTGGACCTGCCGAGCCGGGTGACGATCACATCGACCCTGCGAAAGGTCGCGCATGAGACGGGCGTCTCGATCATTCTTTCCAGTCACGATCTGGAGCTGTCGCTCAACGCCGCCGACCGCATCTGGCTGCTGCCCGGCGAGGGCCGCTTCATCGACGGCGCGCCTGAGGACGTGGCCCTGTCCGGCGCCATCGGCGAGGCCTTCGACCAGTCGAACCTGGTCTTTTCCCTATCGAGCGGGCGCTTTGAAACCCGCGCCTCGCCGCGAGGCGTGGCCTTTATCGACGCGGCCGGCCCTGCGGGACTCTGGCTGGGCAGGGCGCTTGAACGGCTAGGCTATCGCCTGGCTGAAAGCGCGCCGCAGGCGGACTTCGTCATCAAGCGTTTGCAAGAAGGATATGAGTGGAATGGGCTACTCCACCCCACGATCGGATCCCTGGCGCGCGCGTTGACGCAACGCTGATCGTAGCGCGCAAGCCGAGACCAGACCTTCTCCTAGTTCTGCCGGTGAAGGCGCTGTCGTCGCCCGATTGCGGTGTCCGGCCGCTAGGGGAGCCTAGGATGCCGGTCAGACGTCCAAACCCCGCTCAGCCGCTCCTAAGCTCGCGTTCTGATCCAACCGGAGTTGGCGAGCGTATGGGCATCGATGCATCCGGAGCTTTCCCTATGAACATTGCGATCGCCTACCTGCTCACGCTGATCGTCTTCGCGGTGATCGACACGGCCTGGTTGGGGAGCATGGGGGATCGGCTCTATCGACCTTTCATCGGCTCTATGCTGGCTGATAATTTCAGGCTCGCGCCCGCAATCGCCTTCTACGCCCTGTACGCGGCCGGGCTGACGATCTTCGCCGTCTTGCCGGGGCTGGCCGAGGACGGGTGGAAGAAGGCGTTGTTGTGGGGCGGCTTGTTCGGCCTGTTCGCCTACGGCACCTACGACCTGACCAATCTGGCCACGCTGAAGACCTGGAGCCTGAAGCTCTCGCTCATCGACATGACGTGGGGCGTGATCGTCAGCGGCGGTTCGTCTGCGATCGCCTGCGCCCTGGCCGCCAAGGCGTTGCGTCTTCTCTAGTCGCGCGGCGGACGAGGGAAGAAGACGCTGGTGCGGGCGGCGTAGGCGGCGAAGGCATGGGGCCGTGAGCGACGCATATGAGCCTCCAGCAGGGGCACGCCCGATACGCGGGTGAGCAGCCAGTAGATGTAGGCGGGCCCGCTCAGCGCCAGCCAACCCCAGGGCCAGCCGCCGCTCAGGTCGACGGCGAAGATCGGCCAGGCGCACCAGCCCAGCCATTCGAAGAAGTAGTTGGGATGGCGCGACCAGGCCCAGAGGCCCGCGTCGCAGACCTTGCCCCGGTTGGCGGGGTCGGCCTTGAAGCGTTTCAGCTGATGATCGGCCAGTCCTTCGCCGATCAAGGCGACCCCGAACACCAGAGTCGCAAGGGCGTCCTGAACCGTCAGGCCCGACGCCGGATTGCGGGCGGCGACGAGTATGCTGAGCGCCAGGAAGGCGGCGGCGCCCGCCTGCAGCATCAGAAAGCCGAACATCCGCGACTGGAAACGCGGCCCCCACTCCTGTCGCAGGCGGGCGTAGCGCGGATCTTCTTCTGATGAGCGGGCGCGCGCGGCGATGTGCAGCCCAAGGCGCAGCCCCCAGGCGCCGATCAGGCAGGCCGCCAGCGTCTGGCGGGCCGACGGCGCGCCGTCGTCAAGCGGAAAGAGGGCGACGAAGACGCCCGCGGCGCCCAGGCCCAGCGACCAGAAGGCGTCCGCCCAGCCGCCCTGTCCCGTGCGACGCTGCACCAGCCAGGCGGCGGTCATGACGAGGACGAGGAACAGCGCCGCCCCGGCCCACAGCGCCAGGACGGGGCCGATCACAGACGCACGAAAGGCTGCATCAGCCGGCCCAGCCAGCCGTCGAGCTGAATCTGGCCGTCCAGGGCGACGACGCACAGGCACGGCTCGTCGGAGACGACGCGCGGTCGGTGCAGCACATCCTCGTCGGCTTCTTCCAGATCGCCGACCCCGAACCGTTCGGTCTCGGTGGCGTAGGCGCCGGACAGGACGCAGGTCAGTTCCACGCCGCCGTGGGTGTGGCGAGGGGTCTCCCGGCCGGGTTCGATCTTCAACAGGATGACCCGGCAGTCGCCGTCGCGCGGGGCGTGCACGTCGCGCACCCGCATCCCCGGCCCGATCCAGCGCCAGGGGCCGAGGGCGTAGCGGCGCAAGGGCTCGGGCAGTTCCGCCATGTCGTTCAGCGGCGGCGGAACGCGCGCCTCGCCGGCGTCGGTCTCGATCCGCGCCATGGCTCGGGCCAGGGCGCCGTCTGACAGGTCTGCGGGACGGGTGGTCTCCAAAAACTCGCCGCCGACGGACTGCAATCGACGGACCCAGGCGTCGTTGGCGGGCCGCAGCGCCAGGTGGGCGGCGACGACCACGGCTTCGGGCGGGCTCAGCGTCCCTGCGGCGTAGGCGAGCAGGCGTTCTTCGGAAGGATTGCGGGCGGCGACGGTCATCGCGACGCCTCCTCTGACGGTTCAAGGATCGTGCGCAGCTTGATCATGGCGTTGCGGATACGGGATTTGACCGTGCCCAGCGGCAGGTCGAGCCGTTGGGCGATTTCGGAATGGGGGCTGTCCATGAAGAAGGCCAGGCGCAGGACTTCGACCTGATCGGGCTTCAGCCGGGACAGGGCTTCGCGCACCCGCCGGGCGTCGTCCGCCATGGCCAGGATGGCGTCGGGCCGCATCGCCTCGTCCTCAGTCGGTTCGATCTCGGGCGTGGGCAGGGCGCGGGCGTCGCGTCGCAGCATGTCCAGGCGGCGATTGCGAGCGATGGTGAATATCCAGGTCGCGGCCCGCGCCTTGCGGGCGTCGAACAGGTCCGCCTTGCGCCAGACGGTCAGCATGGCGTCCTGGGCGAAGTCCTCGGCTGCGGCGGCCGTCGCGCCCGACTTCATCAGCCAGGCCTTCAGGCGCGGGGCGAAATGTTCGAACAAGCGGGCGAAGGCTTCGCGATCGCGGCGAAGGGCCACCGCCTCGATCAGCCGATCATGCTCAAGCGCGCCTTCAGCCTCGTCGCTCATTACGCCGACGCGCTGTTCAGGGGATGCGAAAGACGGAGCCTCGACATGCATGGAGCCTAATACGCTTCGCGCAAAAGTCTGGATCAATCGTCATCCGTTCGACCGCTCCGGTCGTATCAGCCGGACCTGCATCGCCTTCGATCGCGGGTTTCGCCGGAGCTCCCATGTCGTCATCCTTCGCCGCCCCGTCCAAAGCGCCCTTGAAGGTCGCCGTCGTGGGGTCGGGCGTGGCCGCCCTGTCCTCGGCCTGGCTGCTGTCCCAGAGGCACAGGGTCACGCTCTATGAAAAGGCCGAACGGCTGGGCGGTCATTCCAATACGGTGACGGCCGGAACGCCGCAGGGCGAGGTTCCGGTCGATACGGGCTTCATCTGCTTCAACGACGCCACCTATCCCAATCTGATCGCCCTGTTCGAGCATCTCGGGATTGCGACACGGGCGACCGACATGTCCTTCGCCGTGTCCTTGGATCAGGGGCGGTTCGAATACGCCGCGCCGGGCCTGTTCGCTCAACGGCGCAATCTGCTGCGGCCGCGCTTCTGGTCCATGCTGAGCGAAATCCTGCGGTTCTATCGGCAGGCGCCGGAGGATCTGTCCGAGCTGACCGATCCCCAACTGACGCTGGGCGACTATCTAAAGCGACAGGGGTTCAGCGAAGCCTTCCGCGACGATCACCTGCTGCCGATGGCGGCGGCCATCTGGTCCTCGCCCGCGCACGCCTTGATGGACTATCCGGCCGAGGCCTTCATCCGCTTCTGCGGCAACCACGGTCTGCTGAAGCTGGTCGGTCGCCCCCTTTGGCGTACGGTGGAGGGCGGCAGCCGGGTCTATGTCGAGAGGCTGGCGCGGGCGATCCCTGACATTCGTCTGGATCGCGGCGTGACGGCGGTGCGGCGCTCCGGCGAGGGCGTCGTCGTCCATGACAGCCAGGGCGGCGTCGAACGGTTCGACCATGTGGTCATCGGCGCCCATGCGGACCAGGCCCTGGCCATGCTGGCCGAGCCGACGCCGCGCGAACGAGAGGTGCTGGGGGTTTTCCGCTACAGCCGCAACTTGACCGTACTGCATACGGACCAGAGCCTGATGCCGCGTCGTCGTCGCGCCTGGGCCAGTTGGAACTACATCGGGGCCGACGACGGCCTGTGCGTCACCTATTGGATGAACCGGCTCCAGGGGCTTGGGGGCCAAGACCTGTTCGTCACCCTGAATCCGCCGCGGCCGCCGCGTCCGGACACCCTGCTGCGCAGCGAACTGTACGAGCACCCCATCTTCAACCCCGCCGCCATTCAGGCCCAGAAGCAGCTGTGGAGCCTGCAGGGGCAGGGCGGGGTCTGGTTCTGCGGCGCCCATTTCGGCGCGGGCTTTCACGAGGACGGCCTGCAGTCCGGCCTCGCCGTGGCCGAACAGCTGGGCGGGGTGCGGCGGCCCTGGACGGTCCGGAACGAGAGCGGGCGCATCCATCTGCCGCCCGTGCCCACCCTATTGGAGGCGGCGGCGTGACCCAGGCCTCGGCCCTGTATCGCGGCGGCGTCACGCACAGGCGGCTGCGGCCGCGCGATCACCGCCTGAACTATCGCGTCTTCTGGCTGCTGCTGGACCTGGCTGAGATCGACGGCCTGGATCGGCGGCTGCGCCTGTTCTCGCGCAATCGCTTCAACCTGGTGTCCTTTCACGATCGGGACCACGGCGACGGTTCGGGCGCGGCCCTGCGGCCTCAGATCGAGGCCTGGCTGGAGCGGGCCGGCGTCGCGCTGGAGGGCGGGCCGATACGCCTGCTGACCATGCCGCGCGTGCTGGGCTATGTCTTCAATCCCATCAGCCTCTATTATTGCCATCGGGCCGACGGCCGTCTGGCGGCGGTGGTCTATGAAGTGACCAGCACCTTCGGCGTGCGCCACGCCTATGTCATCCCCGTCCCGGTCGAGGACCAGGCGGCGGGCCTGATCCGGCAGGGCGCGGCCAAGGCCCTGTATGTCTCGCCCTTCATGGGGATGGAGATGGACTATGAATTTCGCGGCCATGCGCCGGGCGAGCGTCTGGACCTGACCATCGACGGCGTCGACTCGGGCGGCGTGCTGATCACGGCCGCCATGTCGGGCGAGCGGCATGACCTGACCGACGCCGATCTGCTGTCGGCGGCGGTCGCCCTGCCGTTCCTGACGCTCAAGGTCGTGGCTGCGATTCATTGGGAGGCGCTGAAACTCTGGCTGAAGCGGGTTCCTCTGACCCGTCAGCCGTCGCCCGCCTGGGAGCCTGCGACGATTCAAAAACAAGCACGGGAGAGCCGTCTTGGCCGGTGAGTTCTCGCGTCCCGTCATCCTGTGGTTTCGGCGCGATCTCCGGCTGACGGACAATCCGGCGCTGACGGCCGCGATCGCGACCGGACGGCCGATTTTGCCGGTCTACATCCTGGACGAGAGCGGAGAGGGGCGACGTCTCGGCGCCGCCTCCCTGTGGTGGTTGGACAAGTCGCTGCGGGCGCTCGATGCGGCGCTGAGCGGATGCGGGGGGCGGCTCATCCTGCGGCGCGGCGACAGCGAGGCCGAACTGCGCCGTCTGATCGACGAGACGGGCGCGGACCGGGTCTTCATGAACCGGCGCTTCGAACCGGACGCCTTCGCCCGGGACGCCGACATCGCCCATGCCCTGAAGGCCGAAGGCGTCGACAGCCACGGCTTCAACGGCGGTCTGCTGGTGCGTCCCGGCGCCGTGCTGACGGGTGAAGGGAAGCCCTATCGGGTCTTCACCCCTTTCCTGAAGGCGCTGTTGCAAGTCGTGCCTGAAAAGCCGGCGACGCCCGCGCCCGAGAGTTTGACCACGCCCGAGGGACCGGCCGGCGACGATCTCGACACATGGGGGCTGCACCCCTCGGCGCCCGACTGGTCAGGCGGCTTCGATTGGACGCCGGGCGAGGCGGGGGCTGCGGCAGCCCTGTCCGCCTTCATCGACGGCGGCCTGGCGGACTATGCCGCGGGGCGGGACGCGCCGGGGCGTCACGGAACGTCGCGCCTGTCGCCGCACCTGCACTGGGGCGAGATCAGTCCGCGCGGCGTGGTTCGGGCCGTTCGCGCCGCCGCCGTCGAAGGGCGTGTCGCCTCCGTCCAGGCCGACAAATTCGTCGCCGAGATCGGCTGGCGAGAGTTCTCGGCCCATTTGCTGCATCACTTCCCCTACATGACCGAGCGGGCCTTCCGGCCCGAGTTCGACGCCATGCCCTGGCGCGCCGATCCCGAGCGGCTGCAGGCGTGGAAGAGAGGGTGGACCGGCTATCCCCTGGTCGATGCGGGGATGCGGGAGCTGTGGGCGACCGGCTGGATGCACAACCGCGTGCGGATGGTGGTCGCCTCCTTCCTGATCAAGCATCTGCTGATCGACTGGCGCGAGGGCGAGGCCTGGTTCTGGGACACGCTGGTGGACGCGGACCTGGCCAGCAATGTGCAGAATTGGCAGTGGGTCGCCGGTTCCGGCGCCGACGCCGCTCCCTATTTCCGCATCTTCAACCCCGTGGCCCAGGGCGAGAAGTTCGATCCTGTCGGCCGTTATGTCCGTCGCTGGGTTCCTGAACTTCGCGCCTTGCCGGACCGCTGGCTGCACGCGCCATGGACGGCGCCGGGCGCTGTTCTGGCCGAGGCGAGCATCAGTCTGGGGCGCGACTATCCACGTCCGATCGTGGATCATGGCGACGCGCGGGCGCGGGCCCTGGAGGCGCTGAAGGCGGTCTCGGGACGACGCGTGGAGGACGAGGCGCTATGACGCCGTTACGCAAGAGGCTTTTGACGCCATGACCACGACCTTCTACGGCGACCGGCGGGAAAAGACATCGGCCCCTGTGCTCGACCTGCTGCTGCGGCTGTTGTCCTCGAACTGGACCTGGGGGCGGCTGACCCTGGTGCTGCCCGACGGCGCGAGCCGACAGCTGACCGGTCGATCGCCGGGGCATTCGGCCGTTCTGGTCATCCGCGATCCGCGCTTCGCCGCCCGGGTGCTGAAGAGCGGCGACATCGGTTTCGCTGAGGGCTATATGGCGGGGGAGTGGGATACGCCGGACCTGGCGGTTCTGCTGGAGACCCTGGTCAACAACTATGACCACATCAGGCGCCTGTTCGACGGCAATCCCCTGATGAACGCGGTCAACTGGTTGGGCCATAGGCTGAACCGCAACAGTCGTCGCGGATCGCGCCGCAACATCCACGCCCACTATGATCTGGGCAACGCCTTCTATTCGGCGTGGCTGGACCCTTCCATGACCTATTCCGCGGCGCGGTTCGAGCGGCCGGGCCAGTCGCTGCAGGAGGCCCAGCGGGCCAAATACGCCGCCCTGGCGCGCCTCATGGATCTGCAGCCGGGTCACAGCGTGCTGGAGATCGGCTGCGGCTGGGGCGGTTTCGCCGAGTTCGCGGCGCGCGAGGTCGGCGCCGTCGTCACCGGCGTGACCATCTCGCGCGAGCAGCACGACTACGCCCGCCGTCGGATGTTCGAGGCGGGGCTGGCCGAGCGCGCGGACATTCGCCTGATCGACTATCGCGACGTTCAGGGGCGCTTCGATTGCGTCGCCTCCATCGAGATGTTCGAGGCCGTGGGGCGTGAATACTGGCCGACCTACTTCCAGAAAGTTCATGACGTCCTGAAGCCCGGCGGACGCGCCGGACTGCAGATCATCACCATTCAGGACGATCTGTTCGACGAGTATGAGGCCCGCACCGACTTCATTCAGAAGTACGTGTTCCCCGGCGGTTCGCTGCCGTCGGAGGCCCGGATGGCGCCCGTGGTCGAGAGCGCCGGACTGAACTGGACGGCCGTGGAACGCTTCGGCGGGGACTACGCCGACACCCTGGCCGAATGGATGCGCCGGTTCGACGCCGCATGGACGGAGATCCGCCAGGACGGCCAGGTGTTCGATAACCGGTTTCGCCGTCTCTGGCGCTTCTACCTGGCCTATTGCGAGGCGGGTTTTCGTTCGGGGCGCACCGACGTGATCCAGATCGCCCTGGATCGGACTTTCTGATCACCCTTGGATTGTGGAGCTGACGATGAGCCTCAAACGCCATTTCCTTATCCTTCTGGTCGCGGCGACCTCTGCCGCGGCTCTTTCCGCCTGCGCCACGTTGCAGCGCGGCCCTGTCGGCAATCCGGCAGTTCCCCAGCCCGCCAAGGCCGTGGACCTGACGCGCTACGCGGGGCTTTGGTACGAGATCGGGCGCTATGAGAACGGTTTCGAACAAGGCTGCGAAGCCGTGACAGCGGAATACGCCCTGCAGGATGACGGTCTTGTCAGTGTGCTGAACACCTGCCGGCAGGGTGCGGTCGACGGTCCTGTGAAGACGGCGCAGGGCAGGGCCAAGGTCGTGCCGGGCGGCGATAACGCCAAGCTCAAGGTCTCCTTCTTCGGTCCCTTCTACCTCGGTGATTATTGGGTGCTGGACCGGGCTGACGACTATTCATGGTCGATCGTCGGCGAACCGTCGGGTCGGTATCTCTGGCTGCTGAGCCGCACCGCTCAGCCGTCCGCCCCGACGCGCGCCGCCATCATGGAGCGCGCGAAGGCGCTCGGCTACGATCTCTCCCTTGTGCGGGAAATCCGACACTAGGGATCGCGTGATCCGACGCTCTTCGTATTCCTTTACGCCCAGAGGCAGGAGGTCGTCTGGTTTCGGGATCACATTCTTCCCCTTCGCACGACGGCTCGCGGCGCACTCAGCGTCGCCAGGACGGCAGGGGACTTCTCAGGCCCATTCTTGCTCTTGGTCCGCATAAGAATTGACCATGGTCAAATCTCCTTTCGACTTCGGTGAGATGATGGTTGGTGTCCGCCGCAAGAGGCGTATCCCGGCGACGCGGCGTCCCGACGACTGACGAAGACAGGGAGCGAGCGTCATGAGCGTCAACCTCGCCTTTCACGGCGCGGCGGAATGCGTCACGGGGTCCTGCATGCTGGTGGAGAGCGGCGGCGCGCGCTTCCTGGTGGATTGCGGGATGTTCCAGGGCTCCAAGTCGCTCAAGGCGCTGAACTACGAGCCCTTGCCGTTCGAGGCGGATTCGATCGACGCCGTCCTGCTGACCCATGCGCATATCGATCATTCCGGCCTGCTGCCCAAGCTGGTGAGGGCGGGCTATCGGGGGCCTATCTACGCCACACGGGCCACGCGCGATCTTTGCGAGGTCATGCTGGCCGACGCGGCCGAGATCCAGGAAGGCGACGTCGCCCATCTGAACCGCCGCAACCAGAGGCGGGGTATCCGCGGGGTAGAGCCCATCTATACCACAGCGGACGTCGCGCCGACGTTGCGACTGTTTCAGACCGTCAAGTTCGGCGAAATGATCGACCCGCTGCCGGGAATCCAGGCTCGGTGGTGGCCTGCCGGGCACCTGCTGGGCGCCGCCTCCATTGAGGTTGTGCTCCATGAGGACAAAGGGCCGGTGCGGCTATTGTTCTCGGGCGATCTGGGATCCGGCCATCAGCCCTTGCTGCCCACGCCTGACGGCCCAGTCGGGGTCGATCATGTGATCCTGGAATCCACCTATGGCGACCGCGTTCGCCAGGCCGTCACGCCCGAAGCGCGTCGGGCTCTGCTGGCCAAGGAGATGCATGACGCCAAGGCGGCCGGGGGGCCGTTGCTGATGCCGAGTTTCGCCGTCGGCCGGGCCCAGGAACTGATCCTGGATCTTCTGGCGGTGATGCGCGATGAGCCGGAGCTGGCGACCGAGATCTTCCTCGACTCGCCGCTGGCGATCGAAGCGACCGATGTCTTTCTGAGGCGCGGATGGAATGCCGAGGCGGAGGAGAACCCCTATCTGGAGCTTCGCGGCGCGACGCGCCTTCACTATCTCATGCGGCCTCAGGAAAGCGATGGGCTGGAGCGGTTGCGCGACTGGCACATCATCCTGGCGGGCAGCGGCATGTGCGACGCGGGCCGCATCAGACGGCATCTGAAGCGATTGCTCTGGCGCCGTGAAACGACGGTCCTGATCACCGGTTTTCAAGCCGTGGGAACCTTAGGGCGGGTGTTGTTGGAAGGGCGCCGACTGGTCCGCATCCAGGGGGATGACGTAAGGGTCAATGCGCGCATACGCGAAATAGACGCCTACTCGGCTCATGCCGACGCCGACGGCCTGGTGCAGTGGCTCAAGGGCCGTATGCCGGTGACGGGAAAGGTCTTCCTGACCCACGGCGAGCCTGATGCGCGTTCCGGCCTGGCGTCCCGTCTCATGCGGGCGGGCGTGGAGGCCGAAGCCATCGTCACGCCGATGCTGGATTCGGCGTTCGCCCTCACGGCGACAGAGGCGCAGCCGCTGGGGGCCGTTGGGCGGCTGAGGCCTGGGGCGGCGAGCCGGCCTGACTGGCGCAACGGGCGCGCCGCGCTGCTCGGCGACATCAATGAGGCCCTGCAAGGCGCGCCTGACGACGAGGCTCGTGAGGCCCTGTTGGCGCGATTGCGCGACGCCCTGGAGGCGCCGTCCCATCTTGACGGCCCTCGCGCACCGGCGACGACTCTCGCCCCCGGCGGCTGAAAAGGAGGCTCCGATGAAGCAGGTTCTGATCGTAAGCCACCCCAGGGCCCGCAGCTTCACTATGGCCATGGCGGAGGCCTACGCCGCCGCAGCGCAGGATGAAGGCGGCGAGGTGGTCGTGCGCGATCTCTACCGCCAGGGTTTCGATCCCCTGCTACACGCCGAAGAACTGCCGAGCGATGAAGGCGCTCGGGCGCGTCCGGACGTGATGGCCGAACGCGCGGTCATCGGCGACGCTGATGTCTTCGTCCTGTTCTATCCGCTTTGGTTCAATGCGCCGCCCGCCATGCTCAAGGGCTACATCGAGCGCGTGTTCGGCATGGGGTTCGGCTATTCGCGGTTCGGGCTCCAGGGCAATGAGCCGCTCCTTTCAGGCCGAAGGCTGGTCAGCTTCACGAGTTCGGGCGCGCCGCAACATTGGGTGGAAAGCAGCGGTGCGTGGGACGCCATGCGCAAGCATTTCGACGATCATCTGGCGGCCGTCACGGGGTTGGAGCTCATCGGTCACCACAACATCGGCGGAGTGACGTCCGGCATGCGGGAGGACGTCGTGGAACGACACGCACAAGCGGCGGCCGCGACGGCCAGGCGTATCGCCCACGGCGGACGTTGATCCGCGACAGAGCGACGGGAGGTGTCGATGGGGCTCAAATTAGTCATGGCGCTGGCGTCAGGATCCGGCGGAGACGAGCGCGCGGCGGCGTTCGCGGCCCGGCTTGCCGTGCAGCATGAGGCCAGGGCTGAAATTCTGCCGACCTACGCCAACGCCGCCGCCGACATGATTGGGCTGGGCGCGGCGTTGGGCGTCTCGCTTTCCCAGACGTCGATCGATGAACTTCTCGCGGCTGAAAGCGAGGTGCTGCGTCATATCGAGAGGGCCGCGCGGGCGGCCGCCGACGAGGCGGGCGCGGCTTTTGGGACGGGGGAGGGCGTGTCGCGTGTGGCGGTTCTCGGCCGAAGCCCTGGCCCGGTGCTGAGTCTTTGCCGTCAGACGGCATTGGCCGATCTGGTGGTTGTCGCCCATGACAACGCCGGCGCCAGTCCCATGCGTCGACACCTCGGGGAGTTGCTGTTGGGTTACGGCGCGCCGGTGCTGGTCGGACGAGGCGATCCTGATGGTCTCACCGGCGCGGCCGTCATCGCCTGGGACGGCAGCCCCCAGGCGGGCCGAGCGGTCCGCGCGGCCTTGCCGCTGCTGGCGAAGGCGAGCGCGGTGCATATCGCTCAGTGCGTCTCAGGGCTGGACGTCCAAGGCTGCGACCCCGACCCCGGTCGGCTGAAGACCTATCTCAAGCTTCACGGCGTGAAGGCGGGCGACGTCATTCAGGCCGAAGGAGCCGACGAAGGCGTCGCCCTGCTTGCGGCGGCGCAAAGCCGACAGGCCGGATTGTTCGTGGCCGGCGCTTGGGGCCGCTCCAGGGTTCAGGAGACCATTTTCGGCGGGGCGACCAGAACCTTCCTGCAGGAGAAAGACGGGCCCAGCCTTCTTCTGATGCATTGAGCGTGGGTCCGCGCAGCGAGCGTCCTGACGCTTTTCGGCGGCGCCGGCCCCGGACGAAAGGGCGGGATGCGTTCTGGAAACGCCGCAAGTTCTGTCGTCTCAGGCCGAGGCGAGACGCAGCAGACGGGAGTGTTTCAAAATTCGGAATTCACGACAGGAGACGAAGCCTATGACGTCCTCCTCATGGAAGCGGCTGAGAACACGGGAGACGGTTTCCAACGCCAGACCCAGATAGTCCGCCATGTCCTGACGGCTCATGGGCAGGGCCACCCGATCTATAGGGCCCTCTCGGGCCAGCTCTAGCAGGAAGCTAGCGACCTTCTCTTCGGCGGAGCGACGGCCCAGCATGGCCAGGTGCTCATGCGCCCGGCTCAATTCTTGGCGGGCGGTCGCGATGATCGCCTTGGTCGTAGCGGCCTCCAGCCGGATCGCCCTGACTCGAGTGGGGCGCATGGCCTCGGCCGTGAAGAGACGTTCTTCGTCGGCCTCGAAACCGAAAAGGTCGCCGGCGTAGTAGAAGTCGCCGATCTGCCGTCGGCCGTCAGGGGAGTGTCTGACGGTCCGCACAGCGCCGGCGATCACCGTATAGAAGGAATGGGCCGGATCCCCTTCTGCATAGATCTGATCTCCGCAGGCGTAAGGGTGGACGACGCCCAACGTCTGTGGACGCCCCCTGATCGGAAAGAAGGAGGCGGAGATCGTTTCGCGCGCGTTGTCGAGCCGAGCCGTCATGTCGAAACTCGGGAGTGCAGGGAGCGCGATTATATTTAATATCACCTTGTGATGTGAACACGTTTCAGCGAGCCATGAGTAGACCCAAGGGACTGTCGACCAGCTGGAACCGGCGACCGGAAATTGACCTTGATCATGCTGCGCGAGCGGAAGGGATGCTTGAGCGGAGGCCGTGCGGGGGCGCGGCCCCGCAGCCGGCGTCCCGAACAAGAGAGCCGTCTCGGGCGCGAGCGATTTCAGCCCTGCGGGTGAGAGATGGACGAGCGCCGGACAGATGATGAGCTGCAAGGCTCGGGCGTTCGCAGACCGCGCCGTCTGGCGGCCGTCTTGGCGACGATTCTGTGCGTGCTGCTCGTCGGGACAGGCGTTTACGTCTGGAACGTGCGTCCTTTGCGCGTCGTTGTCGCGCCCGCGCGCACAGGCGTGGCCATGGATGCGGTCTATGCATCGGGCGTTGTCGACTACGCCCGCCAGGCCAATATCGCCGCAGTGGTTTCCGCGCCCATCGTCGCGGTGGTCGTGACCGAAGGCGAGCGGGTGCGCCAGGGCCAGCTGTTGGCGAGGCTGGAGGACGGGCCCCAGGCCGCCGCCGCCGCTCAGCTGGAGGCTCAGGCCTCCCTCAGCCGCGCCGGCGCCTTGAGAGCGGAACGTCTCGCCCAGGCCGGCTTCGGTCCGCAGGCGGCGGCGCAGGACGCGCGATCGCAGCTGCGCGCGGCCGAGGCGGCGGCCCGCGGCGGCGCGGCGGCCTTGCGGTTCTACCGCGTTACGGCGCCGTTCGCCGGGGTCGTCATCCGTCGCGATGCGGAGCCCGGCAATCTGGCTACGCCCTCGACCATTCTCTTCACCATCGCCTCGCCCGACACCTTGCGGGTCACCGCCGAAGTCGACGAAAGAGACATTGAGGGTCTGCGGACCGGCGCGCTCGCCTTCGTCAGCGCCGACGGCCTGCCGGGTCAGGTCGTGCGCGGCCGGGTGGAGACGGTGACGCCGGCGGGCGATCCGGAGGCCCGCGTCTTTCGGGTGCGCATAGCCCTGCCGCGCGAGACGCTCCTGAGGCCGGGCATGACGGTCGACGTCAACATCGTCACTGGACTGAGGCCTCAAGCCACCCTGATCCCCGAGGCCGCCGTGGATGCGGGGCGGGCCTGGGTGGTGATCGGGCGACAGGCTGAACCGCGCAAACTCCGAACCGGAGCGCGCGCCGCCGAGTCGGTCGAGGTGATCTCGGGCGTCCGGCCTGGCGAGAACGTCATTCTCAATCCGCCGCCCCGACTGCGGGCGGGACGAGCCGTCAAGGCGAGCGAGGCGCCATGAGGTCGGCGCTCTCGGTCTTGGTCGCCATCGCGGCGGCCCATCTGCGCATCCGGCTGCGCCAGACGGTCGTGGCGGTCGGCGGCGTCGCCATCGGCGTGGGCTTTTTCCTGGCCGTGTCGGGCATGATGAGCGGATCCCAGAAGGACTTCATCAGGACGCTGGTCGATTCCGCGCCTCATATCATCGTGACGGACGAGCGCAGGCGTCCGGCCCGGCAACCGGCTGCGACGGCCTTCCCCGACGGCGCGGTCGCCGTTCGTCACGCCACTCCCAGGGACGAGGTGCGCGGCCTGCGGAACTGGGCGGCCATGCTCGAGGACGTGCGCTCGCTTCCCGGTGCGGCGGCTGCGCCCGCTCTGGGCGGCGCCGTATCCCTGACCTTTGCCGGACGAACCGCCGGCGTGGTGCTGACCGGCGTGGATCCCGCGACGGAGGTCCAGGTCAGCCGTCTGACCGAAACCCTTGTCGGCGCCCGGCTGGAGGAGCTGCAGCAACGACCGGACGGCATCATCATCTCGCGTCCCCTGGCGGTCCGCATCGGAGCAGAGATCGGCGACACCCTGGTGGTGACCGCGCCCGGAGGCCGGCTCCAGCGCATGAGGATCCTGGCCCTGGTCAATCCCGACGCGCGGGCAGGCCTCTATGCCGGCGATACGGCGGCCTACTGCCTCTTGCGAACGGCCCAGGTGCTTTTCGCCAGACCCAATATCGTCAACCAGATCCATGTCCGGCTTGCCGATCCCGCTCTGGCGGAACGTCAGGCCAGTCTGTTCGAACAGAGATGGGACTATCGCTGGGAGTCCTGGCAGGAAAGGTCGAGGGAGGTTCTCGATCTCATCACGGTGCGCAACATCATCATGTACGCCGTCAGCGCCGCCATACTCATTGTCGCGGTGTTCGGGGTCTATACGGGCGTCTCGAACAGCGTGGCCGACAAGCGCAAGGATATCGCGATCCTGAGGGCCATCGGCTTCACGGCCGCAGACCTTCAGATCGTCTTTCTCATCGAGGGCCTGGCGGTGGCGGTCATCGGCGTGGCGGCCGGTTTCGTCCTCGGCACGGGGTTGCTCGAAGGTCTGGGCCGCATCCCCTTGAGGCTCGGCGGTCAGCCTCTGACCCTGCCGTTGGACCGCAGCCTTCTGCAGTATGTTCTCGCCGGAAGCGTTTGCCTTCTGAGCTCCCTCCTGGCGGCCTGGCTGCCGGCGCGTCGAGCCGCCATGGTCGATCCTGCGGTCATCCTGCGAGGCGCGGCATGACCTGCGTGCTGGAGACGAAGGACGTGAGCCGGCGTCTGCCGGATCCCGACCCCGTGACGCTTGTCGATGCGGTGACGATGTCGGTTCAACCGGGCGAGTTCCTGGCCATCGTCGGCCCGTCCGGATGCGGCAAGTCCTCGCTGCTCTATCTTCTGGGTCTGATCGACCGGCCGACCCGGGGCGAGGTTCTGATCCAGGGCCGCGAAACCGCCGGTCTGAGCGAGCGGGAAAGGAGTCTGCTTCGCCTGGAGCAGATCGGTCTCGTGTTCCAGTTTCACTTCCTGATTCCGGAATTCACCGCGGCCGAAAACGTAGCCCTGCCCATGCGTCGGCTGGGGCGGCTGTCGCCGATGGCGGTGCGCAGACGCACTGACGAGCTTCTTTCCCTGATGGGGCTAGATCGGGCGGGGGGACGGCGCCCAGACCGCCTGTCCGGCGGAGAGCGCCAGCGGGTGGCGATCGCGCGGGCCCTGGCCAATGATCCGCCCCTGCTGCTTTGCGATGAACCGACCGGCAATCTCGACAGCGCCAACACCCAGATCGTCGTGAACGAGTTTCAACGGCTGGCCACGGCCAATGATCGCGCCATCATCTGCGTCACGCACGATCCCTCCGTCGCCAGCGCGGCCCATAGGCGTCTCCATATGCTTGACGGGCGGATTCAGGCCTGACGCCCCTGCGGCTTGAGGTCTGCGAGCCCCTCAGCCCGCCCCTCATCGCGTTTGAGAAAGGTCTGGCTTATATAGCGCCCCTTCCGTCTTACCTGGGCCCGCCACGTTCCTGACGGGAGTTTCGAGTAGGTCGCCATTTCGTGCACGCTCTGGGTGCGTGAGGTGTCGAGACTCGGGCAAACGTCGCAACACGTCGCAAGTTCGAGTGCACACGTCGCCTTCCAACATTTTGATCTTAATGAAAATGCTGACAAATCAAGATCGTAGGTTGTCCGTGGCCCCGATGATGGACTGGACCGACCGCAATTGCCGGGCGTTTCACCGCGTCCTGAGCACGCGCGCCCTGCTCTATACGGAGATGGTGACGGCCCCGGCGGTGATCCACGGCGACCGCGACCGCCTGCTGGGCTTTGACGCGGTGGAGCATCCCGTGGCGTTGCAACTGGGCGGGTCGGACCCGGCCCAATTGGCTGAGGCGGCGAAGATCGGCGAGGCTTATGGCTATGACGAGATCAATCTGAACGTCGGCTGCCCTTCGGATCGGGTGCAGTCGGGCAAGTTCGGCGCCTGCCTGATGCGCGAGCCTGAACTGGTGGCCGACTGCATGGCGGCGATCAAGGAGGCGGTCAGTGTTCCGGCCACCGTCAAATGCCGCATCGGCGTGGACGATCAAGACCCTGAGATCAGCCTGTTCGCCACGGTCGACGCCTCGGCCGCCGTCGGCATCGACAGCTTCATTATTCACGCGCGCAAGGCGTGGCTGAAGGGATTGTCGCCCAAGGAGAACCGCGACGTGCCGCCGCTGGACTATGCGCTGGTGCGGCGGCTGAAGCGCGAGCGGCCGCATTTGTCCATCAGCATCAACGGCGGCATCGGCGATCTGGATCAGGCCGAGGCGCATCTGAGGGCCGACGACGGCGTGCAGCTGGACGGCGTCATGCTGGGCCGCGCCGCCTATCATGAGCCCGCCCTGATGGGGCAGGTCGATCGGCGCATCTTCGGCGAGACGACGCCGGACGTGGACGTGTTCGAGGCGCTTGAGCGTTACCGACCCTATATGGCCGCGCGGCTGGAGGAGGGGGCGAACCTGGCCGGCATGACCCGGCACATGCTGGGCCTGATGCACGGCCGGGCGGGGGCGCGCGCCTTCCGCCGCATCCTGACGGTCGAGGGCGTGAAGCCCGGCGCGGGGCTGGAGGTCGTCGATCGCGCGGTCGAAGCCGTGCGCGAGGCCGAGGCGCGCAAGGCGGCCTGACCGCTCGCCTCCGCTCATCTCGGCGAAGGGGCTGACGGCGCGACGGCGGACGGCTAAGCCATGGCTCATGGCCCTGCCCCTGTCCGAACTCGCCCTGATGCTCGCCGCCCTGGTCGGGGCGGGGGCGGTCGCGGGGGTGATCGGCGGCCTGTTCGGCGTGGGCGGCGGGACGGTTCTGGTGCCGGCGCTGTTCTACGCCTTCTCGGTGCTGGGCGTGGGGGGCGAGAGCAATCTGCACGTCGCCATCGGCACCTCGCTGCTGACCATCGTCGCCACCTCGTTGCGTTCGCTGGCGACGCACCGGGCACATGGGGCGGTGGATGAGCAGGTGTTGAAGACCTGGACGCCCTGGGTGGCGTTCGGCGGTCTGATCGGGGCGGCGGTCGCGGGCTTCACCTCCATGGAGGGGCTGGCGATCGTCTATGGCGTCTGCCTGCTGCTGATCGCGGCGCAGATGGGGCTGCTGCCCGAACGGTTCACCTTGCGAAAGGATATGCCGACCGGCTGGGGGCGGCGCGGCGTGGGCACGGGCATCGGCCTGCTGTCGGCCATGATGGGCGTCGGGGGCGGCAGTTTCGGCGGCATGACCATGACCCTGTGCGGGCGGCCGATCCATCAGGCGGTGGCGACGGCCTCGGGCTTCGGCCTGGCCATCGGCGCGGCGGCGGCTCTGGGATTCGCCGTCTTCGGCTGGGACGCGCCGGGGCGGCCGCCGCTGTCGCTGGGCTACGTCAATGTGCCGGCGGCGGTGATCATGGGGCTGTTGACGGCGTTGACGGCGCCCTATGGCGCGCGGCTGGCGCATCGGCTGGATCGGAAGATGCTGCGCCGGGCCTTTGCGGTCTATCTGCTGCTGACGGCCTTGTCGGTGGTGCTGAAGGCGCTGTGACCACGATTAAGTAGATGCCCGCAGGCGGGCGCTAACACTTTGTCGAACAAGCGCGGGCTAGGAGCGAGGCTGAACCTCTCTCCCCGAGCCTTAGAGTCATGTTGCAGAACCTGTCGGTCCCCAAGAAGCTGATCCTGTCCTTCATGGCGGTGATCGCGGCGTGCGGGGCGGCGACCCTGATCGTCCTGTGGTGCGTGGCGTCCCTGCAGCGCGCCGATGCGGCGGACACGGCCTCGCGCGAGGTGATGAAGGCGTCGGACCGCTTGATGGCCGCCGCCGTAGAGCAGCAGAACGCCATGCGCGGCTATGTCGCTAGCCGCGATCCCGGCTTCATCGAGGCCTTTAACCAGGGCGGCGCCGACGTGAAGTCGCGGATGGCGGATCTGGCCGCGTCCGATGTCGAGGGCGCCTACGCCGCCGAGCAGACGGCGCTGATCGCCGCCACGGCCGACTTCGAGAAGAGCGCGGAAGGCGTCATGGCCTTGGCGCGCGACCCGGCGACGCATCAGGAGGCCCTGGCTCAACTGGCCACGGCGGCGCGCTTGTCGGACATTCGCCAGGCGGTCGGTTCGATCCGCGACAAGGAGGCCGTTCACGCCCAGGCTCGCGCCGAGGCCAAGGCCTTCGCCTTCACTGAGGCCTATGTCGCCTTCGCCGTAGGCGGGGTGCTGGCCCTGGGCATCGCCGTGGGCGCGGCCCTGTGGCTGATCGGGGCGCTGAGCCGTCCGGTCGAGGCCATGACGCGCGCCATGACCCGTCTGGCCGGCGGCGATCTGAACGTCGCCATTCCGGCGATCGGCCGTCGCGACGAGATCGGCCGCATGGCCGACGCCGTCCTGACCTTCAAGCAGAACGCCGAGGAAAAAGTGCGCCTGGAAGCCGAGGCCGAGGCCGCCCGCGCCGCCGCCGAGGTCGAACGCCAGGCCCAGGCTGAGCGCGACGCCGAGGCCGCCCGCCAGCAGGCCCGCGTGGTCGAGGGCGTGGCCAAGGGTCTGGACCGGCTCTCGCACGGCCAGTTGGCCTTCCGCCTCAATGATCCGTTCGCGCCTGAGTATGAAGGGCTGCGCGCCGACTTCAACGCGGCGATGGACAAGCTGCAGGGCGTGATGCGGGTGATCGTCGAGCGCGCCGCCGCCATCGGCGCCAGCGCACGTGAGATTTCACAGGCGTCCGACGACCTGTCGCGTCGCACTGAACAGCAGGCCGCCAGCCTGGAAGAAACCGCCGCCGCCCTGGAGCAGATCACCGCCACCGTGGCCCGTTCGGCCGAAGGGGCGATTGAGGCGGGCGGCGTGGTTCGCGGCGCCCAGTCTGAAGCCGTCGAAGGACAGGCCGTGGTGGGTCGCGCCATCGCCGCCATGGGCGAGATCGAACGCTCTTCCTCCGAGATCGGCGCCATCATCGGCGTGATCGACGAGATCGCCTTCCAGACCAACCTGCTGGCGCTGAACGCGGGCGTCGAGGCGGCGCGGGCGGGCGACGCGGGGCGCGGCTTCGCCGTTGTGGCGTCGGAGGTTCGCGCCCTGGCTCAGCGTTCGGCCTCGGCCGCCAAGGAGATCAAGACCCTGATCACCGAGTCGGGTCGTCAGGTCGGCGCGGGCGTGGCCCTGGTCGGCGACACCGGCCATGCGCTGGAACGGATCGCCGGTCAGATCCAGCGCCTGACCGTCATCGCCGAAGAGATCGCCGCCTCCTCGCACGAGCAGTCCAGCGGCCTGCAGCAGGTCAACATCGCCGTGAACCAGATGGATCAGGTGACGCAGCAGAATGCGGCCATGGTCGAGGAATCGACCGCCGCCAGCCACGCCCTGGCCTCCGACGCGGTCGAGCTGGACCGCATGATGGGTCAGTTCGCTCTGGACGATGCGCGCGACCTGGATGCGCGCGGACGGATGGAAGCCCTGGCGCGAGCCGTAGCTTAAGCGCGGAATTCTCCTTCCCGATCATGGGAGGGAGAGGCGCGCGCTTTCCGCGCTTACGCGGCCGCCTTCAGCGTCACCGCGTCCAGAGCCTGGGTCAGGTCGGCCAGGATGTCGTCCTGATGCTCTAGCCCGACCGATAGGCGCAGCAGGCCGTCGGTGATGCCGGCCGTCACGCGCGCTTCGGGCGTCATGGCGGCGTGGGTCATGGTGGCCGGGTGGGCGACCAGGCTCTCGACGCCGCCCAGGGATTCGGCCAGGGTGAAGACCTCCAGCCGTTCGATCACCTGGCGCACCGACTCGGTCCCGCCGTTCAGTTCGAAGCTGAGCATGGCGCCCGGCCCCGACTGTTGCCGCGCCGCCAGGTCGTGGCCAGGATGGCTGGTCAGGCCCGGATAGTGGACGGCCTTGACCGCCGGGTGCAGCTCCAGCACCGCTGCGACCAGACCGGCCGTCGCCTGCTGGCGCTCGATGCGGGTGAACAGGGTCCGCAGGCCGCGCAGGGTCTGATAGGCGTCGAACGGCGAGCCGGTGACGCCCAGGCAGTTGGCCCACCAGGCCAGCTTTTCATGATCGGCCGGATCGGCCGCGACCACGGCGCCGCCGACCACGTCGGAATGTCCGTTGATGTATTTGGTGGTCGAGTGGACCACGATGTCAGCGCCCAGCTCCAGCGGCCGTTGCAGGGCCGGCGACAGGAAGGTGTTGTCGCACGCCACCTTGGCCCCCACGGCATGGGCGCGGCGACAGACATCGGCTATGTCGGTGACGCGCAGCAGGGGGTTGGACGGGGTCTCGACCAGCACCAGCTTGCACCCGTCGGCCAGGGCGGCGTCCAGCGCGGCGCCGTCGTTCTGATCGACGAAGGCGACGCGGAAATGGCCCTTTTTCGCGCGGGCGGTCAGCAGGCGGTGGGTGCCGCCGTAACAGTCATGCGGGGCGATCAGCAGGTCGTCCGGCTCCAGCAGGCTGAGCGGCAGGTCGACCGCCGCCATGCCGGTGGCGGTGATGACGGCGCCGGCGCCGCCTTCCAGCTCGGCCAGGGTCTCGGCCAGCACGTCGCGGGTCGGATTGCCCGAGCGCGAATAGTCGTATTTGCGCGGCTGGCCGAAGGCGGCGAACGAATAGTTGGACGACAGATACAGCGCCGGCATGACCGCGCCGTGAGCCGTGTCCGTATCGACGCCCGAGCGGGCGGCGATGGTGCGGGGATCGGCGGGACGGGCGCGGCTCATTGGTCGATGTCCTTCAGTACGGAGGTCAGGATGTCGGCGACCAGCTTGTCTTCCTTCAGGAAGGCGTCGTGGCCGTAGACGGAGGCGTGTTGTTCAAAGCGCCAGAGGTTGGGCAGGCGGTCGGCTAGCTCCCTCATGTCCTCGATCGGACACAGGCGGTCGGTGGTGAAGCCGATCAGGGTGACGGGCGCGCTGATGGCCTCGGGCTCGACGCGGTGGCGGTCGATGGAGTCCGACAGGCTGAGCCAGCGCGAGGGGGTGGTGCGGTCGCGATAGGCCCGGCCGCGCGCCTGCAGATAGTCGCACACCGGATAGGCCTGGCCCGCATGGCTGGGGGCTTCGGAATCGAAGCGGTCGCCGAACTCTTCCTGGGTGCGGTAGGTGGTCATGGCCAGTTCGCGCGCCAGACCGACGGCCTGATCGATGCGGCCGGTCTCAAGGCCTAGTTGCAGGATGCGGCGCTGGATGCCGCGCCAGGCCGTGGCCAGCGGGTGCGGGCGGTGGGCGGCGGACACCACCACCAGTTGCTCGGCCCAGTCAGGGAACAGCTCGCCGAAGGCCAGGGCGATCATGCCGCCGTAGGAGCAGCCGATGAAGGCGGCGACCTTCTCGACGCCCAGGTGGTCCAGCAGCAGGGCCAGCAGCCGCGCCTGATCCTGGGTGGTGATGGTCAGAGGGGTCTTGGCGTCCTTGACGCCTTCGCCGAATTCCGGCGCGAAATCAAAGGCCAGAACGCGAAAACGGGTCAGGTCGATCGGCGCGCGCACGCCCACGGCGCCGGACCACCAGCCCAGCCCCTTGGTCTCGGTGCGGTGGACGTAGCGGTCGGCGGAAATGCCGCCCGCGACCACGATCAGCGGGGCGTTGGCCTTGCCGTGCAGGCGGCCGATGACCCGCTTCTGGGTCAGGGTTCCGCCGAAATCGAGTTCGAAGTCGTCGGGGATCGCAACCGCGACGTCATGAGCGCCGTCGCGCTGAAGCAGTTCCGACGGACGGCGCGCGGCCGGGGCGCCGATCTGGGCGCCGCCCTTGGGCGCAGGCGCACCGACGGAGGCCTTACAGGAAGGCTCTTCGGTGGTTTCGGTGGAAATCAGGGCCAGGGTCATCGCATCACTCAAAGGTTCGGCTCACCGGCGAAACCCATGCGTGACAGACCTGTGGCGCGTCGCCTTATCGACGCTCCACCCATCTCTCGCGGTCCATTCAGGCAAGCCCGAAGAACCCCGCAGGAGTTGGCACCGTTTCGGGCGGAACCCGATGGTTGCCCCGGCGTCAAAGGGCCTAATCCCTCAGCCGGTCTTGATGAGTGAGCTTACGGTGCTGTTGCGAAGAGCGCCGGTCAAGCGAAAAATTTCACCCCATTTCGTCGCTGGTGGCACATGTAGGTGGCGAAAACGGCGCCTGGTGGCGGTGTTGTGAAAAATTCTTTCGAGACGGGGTTGACGCGGCGCGGCGCCCTGGCTCACCCTAAGGCACGATTTTCAACCGGACGCCGCCTGTGCCTTACCGCCTCGCCAGCATGAAGACGACCGCGATCGCCGCCTCGGCGACGGGCTTCTTCGCGTCCATGATTACCACCACCGGTACCACCACCATGCCCTTGCGGGCGGGGACCGGATGATGCGCGCCGTCTAGGCGAGAAAACGCAAAAACCGATCACCCGCCCGGACCTCCGGGCGGGTTTTTTATTGGCCCGAACCCACCTCGATCACCCCCGACCCCTCCCGAAATCCTCCCAGACCCAGCCTTCAGGAAACCGCCCATGCCCGCCTCTCTCGCCCTCGTCGCCGATCAGTTGAAACCGGTCGAAGCCCTCGCTTCCGCCGCTGAAGTGGTGGTGCTGAAGTTCGGCTCCTCGGTCCTGCGCGACGCGTCCCAGGCCCCTGCGGTCGCCAGCGAAATCTACGGCCACGTCCGCGCCGGCCGTAAGGTTGTGGCAGTGGTCTCGGCCCTGGCCGGACAGACGGATCAGCTGCTGGCCGACGCCCGCAGCCTGGGCCTAGATCACGAGAACGAGCTGCTGCCCGCCTATGTCGTGCTGGGCGAGGAAAAGGCCGCCGCCTTGGTCGCCGTCGCCTGCGATCGGGTGGGACTGGACGCCGTCGGCCTGTCGGTGCGCGAACTGGGCATCGTCGCCGAAGGCCCGGCCCAGCACGCCCGCCCCGTGTCGCTGAAGGGCGAGCGTCTGCATCAGGCCCTGGCCGAGCATGAGGTGGTGGTGGTTCCGGGCTTCGGCGCGGTGCGCGCGAACGGCCGGACAGCCCTGCTGGGGCGCGGCGGATCGGACCTGACGGCGGTGGTGCTGGCTGCCGAACTGGGGCTGAAGCGGGTGCGGCTGGTGAAGGACGTCGACGGCCTCTACGACCGCGATCCGGCCTCGGAAACGGGCACGCCGCTGCGCTATCGCCGGGCCAGCTGGGACACGGCGCGTCAGGTCGGCGGCGCCCTGGTCCAGCACGACGCCATCGACCTGGCCGAGGCGCGCGGCGTCGATATCGAGGTCGCCGCCCTGGGCCGCGCCGAGGGCACGATCGTCGGCGAACGCGGCGCCCCTCCCGGCCCGGTGCAGGCGGCGGCGCCGTTGAAGGTCGCCGTGGCCGGCTGCGGGGTCGTCGGCGGCGGCCTGCTCAGCCGCCTGCTGCCGGACGACCGCTTTGAAGTGGTCGGCGTCCTGGTGCGTAATCCCTTGAAAAAACGCGACGTCTCGGCGCCTACTGAACTGTTCACCAATGACGTCGAGGCCCTGCTCGCCAAGAAGCCGGACCTGGTGCTGGAGGCCCTGTCCGAGGGCGAGGCGGGTCATGCCCTGATCCGCCGCGCGCTGGAGGCGGGCTGCGACGTGGTCAGCGCCAATAAACAGGCCGTGGCCCGCGATCCCAAGGGGCTTCAGGCCCTGGCCGACGCCAACGGCTGTCGCGTCGCCTGGTCGGCCTCGGTCGGCGGCGGCTCGCCGATGATCGAGACGCTGCGCGCCGCGCGCGCCGCCGGTCCGGTGGTCGGTTTCGAGGCGGTGCTGAACGGCACGGTCAACTTCATGCTGCAACGTCTGGGCGAGGGGGCGACCTTCTCCGACGCCCTGGCCGACGCCCGCGCCGCCGGCTTCGCCGAGGAAGACCCCTCGTCCGATCTGGAAGGCTTCGACGCCGCGGCCAAGGTCAAGCTGCTGTCGTTCGAGGCGTTCGGCCGCTCGCCCGACGACCTGCCGCGCGATGTCCTGGCCGCCGAGACGCCGCTGGGCGAGGCGCCGGTGCGCCAGATCGGCGCCTGCTTCGACCGCGACGGCGCCCTGGACGCCTCGGTGCGGCTTGACGGCGAACTGGAAGACGCGCTCTTCCTGTCGCTGAACGGAGAGCGCAACGCCTTGAAGGTCTATGGTCAGGACGGCCGGGTGTGGACGTGCAAGGGGCGCGGCGCCGGGCGCTGGGCCACGACCGAGAGCGTCCTGGCCGATGTGGCCGATGTCATGCGCGCCCGCCGCGCCGCTGCGGAGCTTGTCTAGTCATGGCCGTCTTCACGCCCGTCACGCCGCAACAGGCCGACGACTATCTCATGCGCTACCCTCTCGGCGGGCTGGTCGAACTGACCCCGATCGCCGAGGGGGTCGAGAACACCAACTATCGTCTGGTGACGGAGAGGGGCGCCTATGTCCTGACCCTGTTCGAGGGGCGGACCGAGGCCTCGGCCCTGCCGTTCTGCCTCGGCCTGACCGGGCGGCTGGCGGCGCAGGGCTTCCCGACGCCCGCGCCGGTGGCGGACCTGCACGGCCAGGTGATCGGCCGTCTGAACGACCGCGCCGCCGCCATCGTCGAATGGACGCCGGGCGCCTGGAAGCGCCAGCCGACGGACAAGGATCAGTATCGCGCCGGTCAGGTGCTGGCCCTGCTGCATCTGGACGCCGCCGACTATGGCGGCGTGCGCGAGAACCCGGTCGGGCCGCGCGCCTGGGCCGATCTGGCCGCGCGCTGCGATACGGTCGCCGCGGGCGAGGATCGCCGGATGCTGGAGCAGATGCAGCGCCTGCTGCCCGATCTGGCCCGGCCGTGGAGCGACCCTTCGCTGCCGCGCGGGCCGATCCACGCCGACTACTTTCCCGACAACGTCCTGTTCGCGACCAACGAGCATGGGGCGACGGATGTGGGCGGGGTGATCGACTTTTATTTCGCCTGCGTCGACGTGCTGGCCTATGACCTGGCCATCGCGCTCAGCGCCTGGGGGTTCGACGCCGAGGGGCGGCCCATGCCCTCGGCCCTGCGCGCCTTCCAGAAGGGCTATGAGTCGGTGCGGCCCCTGTCGGACGCCGAGCGCCAGGCCCTGCCGGAACTCGGCGCGGCGGCGGCGGTGCGCTTCACCCTGACGCGTCTGCACGACCGCCTGTTCCACGACCCTTCCAACCTGGTCACGCCCAAGGATCCGGCGCCCTTCTTCCGGCGGCTGGACTACTGGAAGGCGGCGGAGCCAGCCTAGGGTCTACTAGGCAGGGTCTTCGGCGCAGAATCCTGTGACCGGGACACGGCGTCGCAAGCAGGAACGGCCATGTCGATTTGTGCGCTTCCTTCATATCTCAGGATGGAGGACGAGCATGACCGCAGCCGACACAAATCGCGCCCTGGATCGCAATGAGGCGGAGTGGGTCGAAATGAGCCGTGCGGCGGCGCAACTGACTGATGCGCAGTTGACCGATCTGTTACGACGACTGCGTGAGCGGCGCGACCGCGCCCAGCGCCTGATACGCACCCGCACCCGTCAGGCCAATCGCGAGGGTCAGGTCAACATCGACACCGGCGCTCGAGAGAAGAAGGCGCAGCTTTCCGAGGGGATCGAACGCGCGGTGGCGGAGCAGAAGCGCCGTCGTGCATCGACGACGGCGACCCGTAACCTGAAAGCCGCCGTCGCGCGCAAGGCCGAGAAAATGCACGACGGCATTCCGGAAAACCGCACGACCAACACAGGCCCGGCGGACACGCCTAATGATAAGATCGCCCGGTCCGGCGCCTTGCACGCTGAGGGTATGAGGGCCGCGATCACGCGCTCGACCGGCGATCGTTGACTTTTAACGGTAGAGGGCGGGGGATCAGCCCGTCTTCGCAAACCCCTTCACCGCCGCCAGGGCCGCTTCGGGCGTGTTCTCGATCACCGTCAGGCGCTCCGGCCGGTCGCCGAGGGCGCGGATGACGGGGGCCGGTTCCGGCTCGGCGCCGATGACGTCAGAGACGAAGGCGCCGAACTTGGAGGGATGGGCGGTGGACAGGGCGACGATCGGCGCGCCGTTGCGGTCCAGACGACGCGCGGCGGACAGGGCCACGGCCGTGTGCGGGCAGACGATGCGGCCCCAGGCGGCGTGGGCGTGGGCGATTTCGACCTTGGTCGTGGCCTCGTCGACCGAGACGGCCGACACCTCGGCGCGCAGGGCGGCCAGCAGGTCGGCGGGCAGGGTCACGGAGCCTTCGCGCGCGAAGGTCTCGAACACGGCGCGGGTCGCCTCGGCGTCGCGGCCGGAGGCTTCATAGACCAGCCGTTCAAAATTGGACGGCGCCTGCACGTCCATCGACACGCTGCCGCTCTCGACCGCCGGGCGGCGGGCGTAGACGCCGTCGTTGATGGCGCGGGCCAGGGCGTCGTTCTGGTTGACGGCGGCGACGAAGCCGGCGGCGGGCAGGCCCATCTTCTTGGCGGCGATCCCGGCGAAGGCGTCGCCGAAATTACCGGTCGGCACCACGAAGGTCGCCGCCTGACCCAGCTGGGCCGTGGCCGAGACGTAATAGGGAATCTGGCCCGCCAGACGGCCCCAGTTGATCGAGTTGACCGAGGACAGGCGGCCCTGTTCGCGTAAGGATTCCTCGGCCAGCAGCCCCTTCACCAGACGCTGGCAGTCGTCGAAGTCGCCGCGCACGGCCAGGTTCAGCACGTTGTCGGCCTCGACCGTCGTCATCTGCTTGCGCTGCACCGGCGAGACGCGGTCCAGCGGGTGCAGGACGATCAGCTTGATGCGTTCGGCCCCCGCAAAGGCGCGCACGGCGGCGGCGCCGGTGTCGCCGCTGGTGGCGGTCAGCAGGGTCAGGGTCTCGCCCGTCGCGGCCAGGGCCTCGTCCGACAGGGCGGCGACCAACTGCATGGCCAGATCCTTGAACGCCGCCGTGGGGCCGTGGAACAGCTCCAGTACGAACAGGCCCGGCTCCAGCTCGACCAGGGGCGTCACCAGCGGATGGTCGAAGCCCTTGGTCAGGCGTTCCAGAGCGCGGTCCAGCGCGCCCGCAGGCAGGGCGTCGCCGATGAAGGGCGCCATCGCCGCCTTGGCGATCTCGGCGTAGCCGCGGCCGGGACGTGTCGCGTCAGCGGGCAGGGAGGGCCAGGCCTGCGGCATGTAGAGGCCGCCGTCGGGCGCAATGCCGCGCAACAGGGCGTCGCTGAAGCGGGTGGGAGCGGCGTCGCCGCGCGTCGAGATGTAGCGATCAGGGGAGGTCGTCATATCGGGGTCGTTTCTATCCGCGATCCAGCGCTTCGTCATGATTATTTTGCGCATGCGAAAGGAATTTTCGCGCGATGACGCAACAACCTGGCTCAGTCGACGACGGGCGTGCGCCTTGATCACGCGGCGCCGGAAAAGGGGCTGGCGTCGCGCGGCCGCCCGGTTCATGTCAGGCGAATGAACCGCCGTACCCTCCTCATTCGCGCCGGGGCCGTCGCCGCCGCCGTCGGCGGCGGGCTGTGGCTGAAAGATCATGTGCTGTGGCGGCGACCCAGCGTGACCTTCGGCGCCGACGGGACGAGCGGCTGGTTGGGTTTCGTCGCGCCACGGACCCTGTTGCCGACGGTGCGGGTGCGGCTGGCGGGGCGGGAGTTGACCGCCCTGATCGACAGCGGGGCGCAGTATTCGGTGATCGATCGACGGCTGGTGGCGGAGCTGGGGCTGGACGACCTCTTCGACATGCCGCTGATCGCCTATGGCGTGGACGGGCGCCCCCAGATGGGGCGAGGCGTGACGCTGGATCTGGCGGTAGGGACGGCGCGCGTGGGGCGTCTACGCGCGGGCATACTGGACCTGGGACCGTTGGGGGGCGACGAGGGATTGGGCGCGCCGCTGATCCTGGGCCAGGATCTGCTGATGGAAGCGGCGCTGGAGATGGACCTGCGTCGACGGCGGTTGCGGCTGCTCGACGAGGCCCGGACAGCGCTGGCGCCCGCCTATCGGCCCTTGCCCGTTCGGCGCTCGGGCACGGCTCTGATCGCCGAGGTCGTGGTCGAGGGCGCGCCGGTCAGGGCGGTGGTGGACACCGGCTCGTCCTCGCTTCTGGCGCTCAGCGACGAGGCGGCGCGGACCGCGGGTCTGCTGGACGGACGGCCCGAGCAGTCGGGGTCCAGCATCGTCCTGGGCGGGGTGGCCAGGACGCGGATGGTCCGGGCGCAAAGCGTGGCGCTGGGCGGCGAGGCGTGGCGCAATGTGGCGACCGCCGTCTACGCCGGCCGGGCGCTGCCCAACTACCCCGAGGCCCTGCTGGGCATGGAGGCTTTCGCCGGGCGGAACGTTATTTTGAACTTGGGCGACGGACGGCTGCGCCTCGCGCCGTTGATGGATGTGACCATTGTTTAGTTTTGATAGGTTTCCATCTGAAAAATCCGTTTCATCCGCGGCCTGAAGGGGGATAAGCGGCCCGTATGACCGCCCTGCCGCCTCGCATGACATCAGTGTCGCCCAATCAACGTCTGGAGAGTCTGGATCTCCTGCGCGGGTTCGCCCTGTGCGGCATCCTGTTGGTCAACATCATGATGATGGGCGGACTCTGGGGGCAGTATCATCCGGAGTTGCCGCCGACCCTGGCCAATCCCGACTGGTCGGCGTGGATCATCCAGCACCTGTTCGTGCAGGGCTCGATGCGAGGCCTGTTCACCCTGCTGTTCGGGGCGGGGATGCTGCTGATCACCCTGCGCGGCGAAGACGGGCGCGGGACGATCCAGGCGGCCGACGTCTACTTCCGGCGCTGCATGGCCTTGTTGGCGCTGGGCGTGTTCAACGCCACCGTCCTGCTGTTTCCGGGGGACATTCTCTATGTCTACGGCCTGTCGGGATTCTTGCTGTTCGTCTTTCGCGCGGTTCGGCCGCGCACGCTGATCGCCCTGTCGGCCGCTCTGCTTCTGCTGTTGACGCTCGAGTCGGCCGTGGTCGGCGCCTATCAGGCCATGGAGGCGCGACGCGGCGCTGAACTGGCCAGTCAGGTCGAGACCGGGGCCGCCCTGTCGGTCGAGGACGCTGAGGCGTTGAAGCTCCATGTCCGCGCGCAAGAGGCGCAGACCCTGACGCCCGAGACCATCGTCGAGGAAACGGCCGCACGCACGGGAAGCGTCGTCGGTCTGCTGAAATGGAGCGTACGCACCTGGTTGGATTATGCGGCGTCCAGCTACACCATCACCCTGGTCATTGAATCGGTCGCCTTCATGCTGCTGGGCATGGCGCTGTTCAAGCTGGGGGTGTTGGGCGGGGCGCGTTCGCTCGGATTTTATCTGGCGCTGGCCGGGGGCGGTTACGCCCTGGGTCTGGCGGTGAACGGCGCCCAGGCCGTGATGTTGTGGACCAGCCAGTTCTCGTCCGAGTCCTGGGCGGCGCAGACCAGCTATGAACTGGGTCGCTGCGCCATGACCCTGGGGCACGTCGGCCTGCTTCTGTCGCTGTGGAAGCTGAACGCGCTCGGCTTCGTGGGGCGCGCCTTGAGGAACCTGGGGCGGATGGCCCTGACCAACTATCTTGCCCAGTCGGCGATCGCGGGCCTGCTGTTCTATGGCCTTGACCTGTGGGGCAGGCTGGACTGGTGGGGCCTGTGGGGCGTGGCGGCGGGCATCTGGGTGTTCCAGATGGTTTTCAGCGCCCTGTGGCTGCGGGTCTTCAGCATGGGGCCGTTGGAATGGGCGCTGCGCTGGTTCGCCTATGGACGGCCCTCGCCCCTGAGGCGCGCAAAGGCCGTCTGACGTTTCGGGTTTATAGCTGGGCGAAGGTGTCGCAGGCGGCGGGGTCGCCCGTCTGATAGCCGCGCTGCAGCCACTCGACCCGCTGGGCCGAAGAGCCGTGGGTGAAGCTTTCCGGCGAGACGCGGCCGCCGCCGCGGCGTTGCAGGGCGTCGTCGCCGATGGCCTGGGCCGTCTTCATGCCTTCCTCCAGATCGCCCGGCTCCAGCGCCACCTGACCGTTCGACACGGCGGCGGCGTTGCTGGCCCAGACCCCGGCGTAGCAGTCGGCCTGAAGCTCCAGAGCGACGGAATAGCGGTTGCCCTCGGCTTGCGACCGCGCCGATTGCTGGGCGCGCTGCACCTGCTGGCTGGCGCCGGTCAGGGTCTGGACGTGGTGGCCGAATTCATGGGCGATGACATAGGCCTTGGCGAAGTCCGCGCCGGACGCGCCCAGCTTGCTTTCCATCTCGCGCCAGAAGCTCAGGTCCAGATAGACCTTCTGATCGGCCGGGCAGTAGAAGGGGCCCATCGCCGCCTGGCCGTAGCCGCAGCCGGTCTGGGTGCCTTGCTCATACAGGACGGTGGTCGGCGGCGTGTAGCCGCGCAGCTTGGTCTTCCACACGTCGTTGATGTTGGAGCCGATGACTTCGACGAACTGGCCGTCCTGATCCCCTGGCGAGCCCATCTGGCCCTGCTGCTCGGCCTGACCGGCGCCGCCGAACTGGCTGGCCAACTGCTGGGTGGTGTTCGGGTCGATGCCGAAGACGAAATAGCCGATAGCCGCCAGCACCAGCACGCCGATGCCGCCGCCCGCGACCGCGCCGCCGCCCATGCCGCGCCGGTCTTCGATCCCGCCGCCGCGCCGTCCGCCTTGCCAACGCATCTGTCGCTCTCCGCTTTCGTCGTCTGCTCCGAAGCTAGGCTGAAACGCAGGCGCAGGTGAAGAGATGCAAATGTAACGCTGTGGTTCAGTGCGGCGGACGGCTCAGCCAGGCGTCGATCTCAGTCACGCCGGGCGCGGTCTGGTCGAGCGGCGGCGTCAGGGTCGCCGGCGCGGGCAGGGTTGTCGGGCGCGGCGCATAGGCCGTCGCAGGCGGCGTCGCTGGGGCCGGCGATCGCGCGGCTTCAAGCCGCTGCAATGTCTGACTGGTCTGAAGCCTCATGCGGGCGGCCTCGGCCTCACGCTGGTCGGCCTGAAGGCGCAGACGCTCCATGGCCTGAGCGTGCTGTTCGGCGCGGGCGATGTGGGGATCGTAACCCGCAGGGGGAGGGCCGGGCCAGCCGGGCCAGGTCTGGGCCTGCGCCGACAAGGGGGCGGCGCAGAGCAACAGGGTTAGGACGAACAGGCGCGTCATGCCCATACAGATGGGTGTGTTGCGCCTCGCCGCCAAGCGAGACTTTATCGCGGCTCAGATCGCGAAGCTGACGCCGCAGCCGCAGCTGGAGGCGGCGTTGGGATTGCGGATCACGAATTGGGCGCCTGCCAGTTCATCCACGAAGGCGATCTCGGAATCCTTCAGGAAGGGGATGGAGACCGGGTCGATCACCACGGCCTGCCCGTCGCGACGCACCACCAGATCGTCGGCCTCGGGACCGTCGACCAACTCGAAGCGATACTGGAAGCCCGAACAGCCGCCGCCGTCGACGGCGACGCGCAGCAGGACCGGCTTGCCTTCCGCCTCGGACAGTCGGGCCAGACGGCGCGCGCCGCTTTCGGCCAGGACAATGCCCTCGGGCGACCGGGTTGCGACCGACAGCGACAGGTCGCGGACTGATTCTGTAGATTGGACGGTGCTCACGGCCCTCTATATGAGGGGCCGACAGGCGTTCGCAAAGGCCTGTCGCCATCACGAAGTCCTGCCGCCTTGAGCCAGACCCGCGCCCCCTACGCCGAAAACCCCGCGGAAAGCCGCGGCCGCCATGTTTTCGAGCCCGCCAGCCGCACCCGCACCGCCTTCGCCCGCGACCGCGACCGCATCATCCACGCCACCGCCTTCCGCCGCCTGAAGGAGAAGACGCAGGTCTTCGTGGCGCATGAGGGCGACCATTACCGCACCCGGCTGACGCACAGCCTTGAGGTGGCGCAGATCGCCCGGTCGCTGGCCCATGCCCTGCGGCTGGACGACGATCTGGCCGAGACGGTGGCCCTGGCCCACGACCTGGGCCACCCGCCGTTCAGCCACGCGGGCGAGGACGAGCTGCACGAACAGATGAAGGCGTTCGGCGGCTTCGATCACAACGTCCAGAGCTTCCGCGTCGTGACCGAGCTGGAGACCCGCTATCCCGGCTTCCCCGGTCTGAACCTCAGCTGGGAGACGGTCGAGGGCGTGGTCAAGCACAACGGCCCGGTGGCGCATCTGCTGTCGGACCCGGCGTGGAAGGCGGTCGCCGCCTATGCGCCGGGCGGGGCGGCCGACTGGGACTTGCGTCTGGGCACCTTCGCTTCGCTGGAGGCCCAGTGCGCGGCCATCGCCGACGACATCGCCTATAACAACCACGACGTGGACGACGGGGTGCAGGCGGGGCTGTTCAGCCTGTCCGATCTGGCCGATGTGCCGCTGATCGGACGCTGTATCGCCAGCGCGCGCGCCGACTGGCCCCAGGTCGACGAGCGGATGCTGCGGCTGGAGGCTGTGCGCCGCATGATCGGCGTCATGGTCGATGATGTTCTGGCTGAGACGGAGGCTCGTCTGGCCAAACATCGCATCGAGACGGTCGAGGACGTCCGCAACGCGCCCGAGACCCTGGTGCAGTTCTCAAGCGGCATGATGGCGGAACTGGCCGTGTTGCGCCGCTTCCTGTTCGAGCGGATGTATCGCCATTACCGCGTCAACCGCACCCGCAGCCAGGCGCGCCGGGTGCTGGCCCAGCTGTTCCAGCTGTTCATGGCCGAGCCGGAGGTGATGCCGCCCGAATGGCAGGCCTCGGCCCTGACCGACGACCGGGACGCGCGGGCGCGGGCGGTGTGCGACTACATCGCCGGTATGACAGATCGTTACGCTATCGAGGTCCACCGCAAGCTGTTCAGCCTCGACCTCGCCCTCGATCTGTGATTCGAGAAGGGCTTCACGGCGCGTTAGACTGAGCGCCGACGCGCGCCGATTCGCGCGCGTGTCCCACGACCATCAAGGCGCGACCCAATGTCCTACGACGACGATCACCGAGGCAACCCTAACGCCGGCCGCGACCGGGGCGCCTATACGCCGCCGACCGACGACGACCTGCCCTTCACGCGCGGGGGCTATGACCCGCGCCGGGCCCCGGCCGCCAAGTCGCCGCCGATCACCTTGATCATCAGCGCGGTCGTGCTGCTGCTGCTGATCGTGGCGGTGGTGGTCTTCTATCGCTCGGGCGTGCGTTCCTCGACGGACGCGCCGCCCGCCGTCGGCACGTCGGTCGAGAGCATGAAGGTCGAGGCCCCGCTGGACGCCCAGCCGGTCGACCCGGAAGCCGATATCCGCGTCTATCGCGACGGCGGCGCCCCGACCGACGCCGCGCCGACCTTCACTCCCGGCCCGGAAGAGGTGCTGCCGCGCCCCGCGCCGACGACCCCGGCCGCGCCGGTCGAATCCTCGACCCTGCCGCCCGCCGCGCCCGCGCCGGCGGCCAAGGCTCCGCCCGCGCCTGCGCCCGCAACCCCCGCTCCGGCGACGAAGGCCCCGGCTCCCGCGCCTGCCCCGGCCGCGACGGGCGGATCGTCGGGCGTGCAGATCGGCGCCTTCTCCTCGACCGCCATCGCCGACCGCGAGTACGCCGCCGTCGCCGCCCGCTTCGGCCAGTACGCCTCGGGCGCCGAGAAGCGCGTGCAGGAAGTCACCGCCGCCAACGGCTCGACCGTTTACCGCACCACCTTCACCGGCATGAGCCGTGACCGCGCTGTCGCCTTCTGCAATGCGCTGAAGGCTGCGGGCCGCGACTGCATCGTCCGCTAAGGATCGCGCAAGCATGACCTCCGCCGCCATCTACGGCTGTTCGGGCCACCGGCTGACGGCGGAGGAACGCGCCTTCTACGCCGAGGCCAAGCCCTGGGGCTTCATCCTGTTCCGCCGCAATGTGGACAGCCCCGAACAGGTCAAGGCGCTGGTGTCCGAACTGCGCGACAGCGTGGGCCGCGACGACGCGCCCGTTTTGATCGATCAGGAGGGCGGCCGGGTCCAGCGCCTCGGCCCGCCGCACTGGCCGAAATATCCGCCCGGCGCCGCCTATCTGAAGGCGACCAACGATCCGGCGGCGGCGCGCGAACTGGTGCGTCTGGGCGCGCGGCTGATCGCCCATGACCTGCGCGAACTGGGCATCACCGTCGACTGCGTCCCGGTGCTCGACGTGCCGGTGCCGGGCGCCCACGACATCATCGGCGACCGCGCCTATGCGCAGGATCCGGCGACCGTGACCCAACTGGGCCGCGCCGCCGCCGAGGGTCTGCTGGCGGGCGGCGTCCTGCCGATCATCAAGCATATTCCCGGCCACGGCCGCGCCTTCTCGGACAGCCACCATGACTTGCCGGTGGTCGACACGGCGATCGAGGAGCTGGACGCCTGGGACTTCGCGCCGTTCAAGGCCCTGTCGGACATGCCGATGGCGATGACGGCCCACGTCGTCTTCACCGCCGTCGACGCCAAGCGCCCCGCCACCACCTCTAAGAAGGCGATCCGCCTGATGCGCGAGCGGCTGGGCTTCTCCGGCCTGATCCTGTCCGATGATCTGTCGATGCAGGCCCTGTCGGGCACGCTGACCGAGCGCGCCGAGCAGTCGTTGAAGGCGGGCTGCGACGTGGTGCTTCACTGCAACGGCGACCTGAAGGAGATGGCCGCCGTCGCCGACGGAACGAAGAAGCTGAAAGGCGAGGCCAAACGCCGCGCCGAGGCTGCGCTGAACCGCATCGTCCGCACGCCCGAGCCGCTGGACGTCGCCGAGGGCCGCGCCCGGCTGGAGGCGGCCCTGACCGGCCGCTTCGACGCGGCCAAGGGGCCGGACGTCGGCGAGGCGCAAGGGTGATCGCCGGGGAGGGCGCATGAGCGAGGCCTTCCAGCCGAATCTCGACTTCACCGCCGTCGAACAGGTCGAGGCGCAGGAGGCCTTCGTTGTCGATCTGGAGGGCTATGAAGGCCCGCTGCATGTCCTTCTGGCCCTGGCGCGGACGCAGAAGGTGGACCTGCTGAAGCTGTCCATCACCCGTCTGGCGGAACAGTATCTAGCCTTCGTGCATGAGGCGCGGCGGAGGAATTTCGCGCTGGCGGCCGACTACCTCGTGATGGCGTCGTGGCTGGCCTATCTGAAGTCGCGCCTGCTGATCCCGCGCAACGAAAAGGACAAGCCGGAGGAGCCTCCGGCCGAAGAGATCGCCGCCGCCCTGGCCTTCCGCCTGCAGAAGCTGGAGGCCATGCGCACGGCGGTGGAGGCCATCACCGGCCGCCCGCAGCTGAAGCGTGACGTCTTCACGCGCGGCGATCCTCAGGCGACGGTCATCATCCCGTCTGACCGGGTGGACGCCAGCCTCTATGAACTGATGAGCGCCTATGTCGCCCAGCGCCGCCGCGAGGAACGCCGCAAATACGCTCCCGGCCAGCGGGTCGAAGCCTTCCAGCTGGAGGCTGCGCGCGACTGGCTGCGCGAGATCATGCCGCGTCTGGCCGAATGGACGCCGCTGGAGCGCGTGGCGCCCCAGAAGCCGGAGGGGCAGGAAGGCCCGAGCCAGGCCAGCTATACCGCCTCCACCCTGTCGGCCAGTCTGGAGCTGGTGAAGGAGGGCGGCATGGACATCCGGCAGGAGCGGCCATTCGACGCGGTGTGGCTGAAGCGACGCGGGCTGGGGCAGCCGTTGGAGCTGACGCCGTGACCCTCGACTTCACACCGGACCACCTTGAGATCGAACGCCGGGTCGAGGCCCTGTTGTTCGCCGCCGCCGCGCCGCTGTCGCTGGCCGAGATCGCGCGCCGCCTGCCCGAGGGCGCCGACGTCGGCGGGGCGCTGACCGCCCTGCAGCAGCGTTATCAGGGACGCGGGGTCGAGCTGGACTGCGTGGCCGAGCGTTGGCGGTTCCGCACGGCGCCCGACCTCGGCTTCCTGATGACCGAGGAGCGCGAGGAGCCGCGCCGCCTGTCCAAGGCCGCGCTCGAGACCCTGGCCATCATCGCCTACCACCAGCCCTGCACCCGCGCCGAGGTTGAGAGCGTGCGCGGCGTCTCCCTGTCCAAGGGCACGCTGGACCTGCTGCTGGAGATGGACTTCGTGCGCCTGCGCGGGCGTCGCCGCACGCCGGGACGGCCGGTGACTTACGCCACGACCGACCGCTTCCTCGAGCATTTCAGCCTCGCGAGTCTCTATGACCTGCCGGGCGTGCAGGAGATGAAGGCGGCGGGCCTGCTGGATCTGTCCATGCCGGTCGGTTTCGAGGTGCCCGACCCCTCGCGTGCAGGCGACGACGAAGGCGAGGATCTGCTGACCGGGCTGGACGACGCGGCGCCCGAATTCGCCCAGGATTTCGTCAGCGAGGACGAAGAGTCGCAACCTTAGCCGGGACGGAACGTCGCGCCCCCAAGAAGTGTCGGAAAGTCATGGACTTAAGTCCAAGGCGCGCCGCCTTGACCTGAAGCCGTCTCGCCTATAGGTTCCGCGCCGAAATTCAGACCCGTTTCGGCCCTGCGCCGGACGCTGAGCGAACAGGCCCATGTCCCCGACGAAGGAATCGCGCGAAGAGGCGATCAAACGCCTCCACGAAAGCGCATCCGCATTGGAGGCGAAGGTCCAGGCGGACAAGTCCGTCGATGTCGCCGCGCAAAAGGTCGTCGGCCAGGCCTATCGCATCATCGCCGAATTGCTCGGCGGGGTGCTGATCGGTCTCGCACTTGGTTTTGGCGTCGACCGGCTGTTCGGGACGACGCCGATAGGCGTTGTGGGCGGGGTTCTTCTGGGCTTCGCCTTATCGGTTTATATGGCGCGCCGCACAGCCAATCGGCTGATGGCGCAGGCCAAGGCGGCGGGTTTGCCTCAACAGGGCGAACCTATCGTCGAGGCTGACGAAGAAAACAGGGAACGATAGGCTTTATGGCCGGTCCGATTGAACAATTTGAGGTCAAGCCGCTCGTAGAGTTCGGCACGGTCAATGTTCCCGTCCTGGGCGAGCAGGTGATCGCCATCACTAATTCGCACGTGGCCATGACCATCGCCTTCGTGGGCGTCGTCGGCTTCCTGACCCTGGCGACCTCGGGCGCCAAGGTGGTGCCGGGCCGGATGCAGGCGGCGGGCGAAAGCCTGTTCGGCATGGTCGACAACCTGGCCAACTCCATCATCGGTCATGAAGGCCGGAAATATTTCCCCTTCGCCTTCACCATGTTCCTGATGGTTCTGTCGATGAACCTGCTGGGCATGTTCCTGACCTTCACCGCCACCTCGCAGCTGGCGATCACCCTGACCCTGGGCTTGATCACCTTCCTGACGGTCGTTGTCATCGGCGTGGTCAAGAACGGTTTCCGGTTCCTGGGGCTGTTCTGGCCGACCAGTGCGCCCCTGGCGCTGCGGCCGGTGGTCGGGGCCATTGAGCTGGTGTCCTTCCTCCTTCGTCCCTTCACCCTCGCGCTTCGTCTGTTCGGCAACATGCTGGGCGGTCACGTGGCGCTGAAGATCTTCGCCCAGTTCGTGGTTCAATTGGGCGCCTTCGCCATCGCTGCCGGCGGATTCGCCTATGCGCTCATCGGCGTGGCGGCTCTGTCGCTGGGCATGACGGTCGCGATGACGGCGCTTGAGTTCCTCGTGGCCTTCCTTCAGGCCTTCGTTTTCACCGTTCTGACCTGCATTTACCTCAACGATGTGGTCAACCTGGGCGAGGGCCATTAAGGCCTACGTCCAGTCTGTAACCCTACCCTCCAACGCTCCAAGAAATTAGGAAATCATCATGGACGCTGAAGCCGCTAAGTACATCGGCGCTGGTCTCGCCACCCTGGGCATGATCGGCTCGGCCCTGGCCGTCGGCAACATCTTCGGCAACTTCCTGGCCGGCGCCCTGCGCAACCCGGCCGCCGCCGCCTCGCAAGTCGGCAACCTGTTCGTCGGCGCGGCCCTGGCCGAAGCCCTGGGCATCCTGGCCTTCGTGCTGGGCATCCTGATGTTCTTCCTCTGATCTGAGAAGATCACCAGTTTCGATGGCGCGCAGGCTCGTCCTGCGCGCCGTTGTCTTGATCTGAAATTAGACGGACCATGGCCGCACAAAGCACAAATGACACGCTGAACAACGTGTCCAGCGACGTGATCGCAGATACGCATGCTTCAGTGGAGCATGGCTCATCGGGGTTGCCTCAGCTGGAGTTCCAGCACTGGGCGGGCCAGATCGGCTATCTGCTGATCCTGTTCGTCGTCCTGTATGTGTTGGTCGCCAAGGTCTTCGCCCCGCGTCTGCGCAAGGTCATGGACGAGCGCGCCGAGACCATCGACAGCGCCGTCGCCGCCGCCCGCTCGGTCCAGACCGAAGCGGCCGTTCAGGCTGAGGCCGCCCGCGCCGAGGTTGAAAAGGCCCGCGCGGACGCCCGCGCGACCGCCGTGGCCGCCAAGCAGCGCGTCACCGAAGAATTCAACGCCCGCCTGGCGGCGGACGAAGCCGTGGTCAACGCGCGCATCGCCGAGGCCGAAGGGGCCATCGCCAAGACCCGCGACGCCGCCATGGCGAACGTCACGATCATCGCCTCGGACGCGGCGGGCGCCATGCTCGAGCGTCTGACCGGCTCGAAGGCGTCAGACGCCGAACTGGCCGCCGCTATCAAGGGAGCCGCCTGATATGCCCGCCTTCCTGACCGGTCATTTTTATGATGTCGCCAACCCTGAACTGTGGGTCGCGATCGGCCTGCTGATCTTCATCGCCATCGTGGTGATGGCGGGCGTGCCCAAGCTGGTCGCCACCAGCCTGGACGCCAAGGCCGCCAAGATCCAATCCGAACTGGACGAGGCCGCCCGCCTGCGCGCCGAAGCCGAAGCCATGCTGGCCCAGATCCGTCAGGAGAAGGCCGAGGCTGAAGCTCAGGCCGCCGACCTGCTGGCCACCGCCGAAGCCGACGCCAAGCGTCTGGAAGCCGACGCCAAGGCGCGCATCGAGGAATCGACCGCCCGCCGTCAGGCCCTGGCCGAGCGCCGCATCGCCCAGGCGGAGGCCGAGGCCACCCAAGAGGTCAAGGCTGCGGCCGCCGACCTGGCCGCCAAGGCCGCGCACCAGATCCTGGCCGCCCGCATCGCCGGCGCCAAGACGGACGCGCTGATCGATCAGGCCATCGCCCAGATCGGCGGCAAGCTGAACTGATCGCTTCGGCGAACAGGCTTAGCCCCGAAAAGCATCAGGCCCCGCCGGCGACGGCGGGGCCTTTTTGCTTGTCCGAAATCCTGTTGTCGGGACGGAGGACGGTCAGTGGGCGGGGGCGGCTCCAATCGGAGCTGCGCCGCGTTTCTCGCGCTCGACCAGGCGATAGTAGACGTTGCCCAGGACGGCGCCGAAGACCATGTGCAGCGCCAGCAGCCAGCCGATGGTGCCGAAGCCGGACGAGCCGGTGAAGGTCCGATAGTCGCCCACCATGGTGAGGAACAGCATCATCGCCACCCAGGCGCCGACGGCGAAGACGATGCCCTTGGTGATCGGCGTGGCGGTGGGCAGTCGCGGATAGACGACGCCGAACAGCGAACCAAGCACGAAGGTGCCCATCAGCAGGTGGATCACCCAACCGGCCGCCATATTGCCCGGCATGCCGAACATCTGGGCGATGATCCCCGGAAAGGGATCGAACATGTGATTGAGGAACAGGTTGGCTATTTCAAGCACGGAAACCGCAACCGTAGCGACGAAGCCGGCGATGATTCCCTTTTTTACGCGTGACATCATGTGAACAGCGCCTCCCAACGCATTCAACTTCGAGACTACGCAAGGCGGAGCATACGCCGATCCGCGCGGATGCGGCGTGAACCTCGTTCACATTCCCGTGTTTGCCTTAGCTTGGCCTTTATCGCCGGAAAGCGCGCCAGGCCCGGCGCAGGCGACGACGGAACCGCGCCAGGGGGCGGCGACGGCGACGCAACACCATCTTTTCGGCGCGCAGGGTCTGCTGCCAGAAGACAGGGGCGATTTCGGGCTTTTTGCGCATCAGACGGCGGAAGGGATAGACCCATTTCGGCCGGGCGCGCTGTGCGCGGATGAACTGCCGCTTGGCCCACCATGAGTTGCGCAGGACGATGACGAGGCCCAAGGCGATGACCGGCACGCCGCCGGGGCCGGGCAGGGGGGCGATCAATATGCCCAGCACGATGATGAGGAAACCGACCGCCATCAGCGCCAGACGACGCAGACGCCGCGCCAGCCCCGGACGGGGCGGCGGAGGCGGGCGCAGCGAGGGCAGAACCAGGGTCACGGGGGCGGCGTCTCGAACAAGGGTTCGGCCAGGGAGGGCCGACGATCAGTAAACGCACGAGACAAGGCCGAAAGGCGGCGTCGCCATGACGCTTTCGTAAGTCGGTCCAGAAATGCAGAACGCCGTGTCCCGAAAGACACGGCGTTCCCGGTGTTCAGGCCTGTTCCGACCGGATCAGCCGGCGCGGTTGGAGCCTTCCGGCGCGGCCCAGCGCAGGCGCGGCGAGCGCGCGGCGCGGGTCTCGTCCAGACGCCGCAGGGGCGCATGGAAGGGGGCGCCCTTGAAGCGTTCGACGTCGCCAGCTTTCGCCGCCTCGGCCAGCAGGCGCATGGCGTGGATGAAGCGGTCCAACTCGGCCTTGGACTCCGTCTCGGTCGGCTCGATCAGCATGGCGCCGTGGACGACCAGCGGGAAATACATGGTCATCGGGTGGAAGCCCTCGTCGATCATCGCCTTGGCGAAGTCGAGCGTGGTGACGTCCGTGCCCTTCAGCCATTCGTCGTCGAACAGGGCCTCGTGCATGCAGGGGCCGTCGGGGAAGGCCGGGCTCATCAGGTCTTCGAGGCGGGCCTTGATGTAGTTGGCGTTCAGCACGGCGTCCTCGGCGACCTGACGCAGACCGTCAGAGCCGTGGGACATCATGTAGCTGAGGGCGCGCACATACATGCCCATCTGGCCCTGGAAGGCGCACAGGCGGCCGAAAGCCTGTTCGGCCTCGTCTTCCTCGCGCTCGACCAGCTTGTAGCCGTCACCCGTGTTCACGACCCACGGAGCAGGGGCGAACGGGGCCAGGGCCTCCGACAGCACGACCGGACCGGCGCCCGGACCGCCGCCGCCGTGCGGCGTCGAGAAGGTCTTGTGCAGGTTGATGTGCATGGCGTCGACGCCCAGGTCGCCGGGGCGCACCCGACCGACGATGGCGTTGAAGTTGGCGCCGTCGCAGTAGAAGTAGGCGCCTGCTTCGTGCGTCAGGCGGCTGATTTCTAGAATGTCGCGCTCGAACAGGCCGCAGGTGTTCGGGTTGGTGACCATGATGGCGGCCACGTCCGGACCCAGCTTGGACGCCAGATCGGCCACGTCGACGCGACCGTCGTCGGTCTGGGCGACTTCGACGACGGAGTAGCCGACGAAGGCGGCGGTGGCCGGGTTGGTGCCGTGGGCCGAGGTCGGGACCAGCACCTTGCGGCGCTGCTCATGCTCGCCCTTGGCTTCGTGGGCGGCGCGGATGGCCATCAGGCCGCACAGCTCGCCGTGCGCGCCCGCCTTGGGCGACAGGGCGACGGCGGGCATGCCCGTCAGCGTTGTCAGCCAGTGGGCCAGCTGGTCCATCAGCTCCAGCGCGCCCTGCACCGTCGACTGCGGCTGCAGCGGGTGGATGTCCGAGAAGCCCGGCAGGCGCGCCATCTTCTCGTTCAGGCGCGGGTTGTGCTTCATCGTGCACGAGCCCAGCGGATACAGCGCCAGATCGATGGCGTGGTTCTTCTGGCTCAGGCGCACATAGTGGCGCATGGCCTCGGGCTCGCTGAGGCCGGGCAGGCCGATCGGATCCTTGCGGACCAGATCGCCCAGGTCCGAGCCGTTGCCAGCGGGCTTCGGCAGGTCGACGCCGGTCTTGCCCCAGCCTTCGCCTTCGAAGATCAGCGGCTCGTCCTGCAGCAGGCCGCGCCCGCCGGTCAGGGTGGCGGGCTTGTAGGACGCGTCAGAGGCGGCGTTCGGGGCGGTCGGGCGGCCGACAGTGTTCATCGTGCTCATGGTTCCAATCTCCCCTTAGGCGGCCAGAACCTTGGCGAGCGCACCCGCCAGGATCTTGATGTCGGCGTCCAGCGTCGTCTCGGTGGCGGCGACCAGCAGGACGTCGTCGAGGCCCGCATCGGGCGCCAGACGGCTGTAGGGCACGCCGCACAGGATGCCGTTGTCGGCCATGGTCTGCACCACCTCAGCGGCGTTCTTCGGCAGCTTGACCGCGAACTCGTTGAAGAAGCGCGGGGTCAGGATCTCGACGCCCGGAATGGCGGCGAGCGCATCGCGCGTGGCGAGCGCCTTCTCGTGGTTCAGCAGGGCCAGCTGGCGCAGGCCCGTCTCGCCCAGCAGGCTCATGTGGATGCTGAACGCCAGGCAGCAGAGGCCCGAGTTGGTGCAGATGTTCGAGGTCGCCTTGTCGCGGCGGATGTGCTGCTCGCGCGTGGACAGGGTCAGGACGAAGCCGCGCTTGCCCTCGGCGTCCACCGTCTCGCCGCAGTAGCGGCCGGGCGTCTGGCGCAGCAGCTTCTCGCGGGTGGCGAACAGGCCGATGTAGGGGCCGCCGAAGTTCAGGGCGTTGCCGATCGACTGACCTTCGGCCGCGACGATGTCGGCGCCCATTTCGCCGGGCGACTTCAGCAGGCCCATCGACACGGCTTCCGTCACCACGACGATCAGCAGGGCGCCCGCAGCGTGAGCGGCCTCGGCGATCTTGGTCACGTCGGTGGCGGTGCCGAAGACGTTGGGGGTCTGGACGACGACGCAGGCCGTGTCCTTGTCGATGGCGGCGATGACGGCGTCTTCAGCGTCGACGGCGGCGGTCAGGGCCTGGGTTTCGACGCCGACGGCGTGGACCACGGTCTCGGTCGCCTTGACATAGTGGGGGTGCACGCCGCCCGAGATGACCGCCTTGTTGCGACGGGTCACGCGGGTGGCCATCAGCACGCCCTCGGCCATGGCGGTCGAGCCATCATAGAGGGAGGCGTTGGCGACTTCCATGCCGGTCAGGTTCGCGACCTGGGTCTGGAATTCGTACAGGTATTGCAGCGTCCCCTGGGCGATTTCCGGCTGATAGGGGGTGTAGCTGGTCAGGAACTCCGACCGCTGGATCACGTGGTCCACCGTGGCCGGGATGTGGTGCTTATAGGCGCCGGCGCCGCAGAAGAAGGGCGCGGTTCCCGCCGTGGCGTTCTTGCTCGCCATGGCCGAGAGGGCGCGTTCGACCTCCAGCTCGCCCGCCACGCGGGGCAGGTCGACGAAGCCGTCGCGGCGCGCGGCCTGCGGCACGTCGATGAACAGGTCGTCGATGGATTTGGCGCCGATGGCGGCCAGCATGGCCTCACGGTCGTCGGGCGTCAGGGGGAGGTAGCGCATTACAAGTCCTCGGCGGCATCCCGGAGGTCGCGCAGGGCGACGCTCCGGGAGCGCTTCAAGCGGCGGGGAATCCGGCGATCCCGGATCGGCGCGCCGCGCCGTCCGGGGACGACGGCGGGTCTTAGAGGGTGGTCAGATAGGCGTCGTAGGCGGCCTGATCCATCAGGCCGTCCAGCACCGAGGCGTCGGACACCTTGATCTTGGCGAACCAGCCTTCGCCTTCGGGATCGGCGTTGACGGTTTCCGGGGCGTCGGCCAGGGCGGCGTTGCCCTCGATCACTTCGCCCGCGATGGGGGCGTAGACGTCCGAGGCGGCCTTGACCGATTCCACGACGGCGAAGCTGTCGCCGACGGCGACGGTCTTGCCGGCTTCCGGCGTCTCGACGAACACCACGTCGCCCAGGGCGTCAGCAGCGTGCTTGGAGATGCCGACCGTGGCGACGTCGCCGTCCAGGCGAACCCACTCGTGATCCTTGGTGAACTTCATGTACTGACCCCTCTTCAGGCCTTGGGTTTGCGATAATAGCGGGTCGCCACGAAAGGCGTGGCGATGACTTCGGCGGCGGCGGGACGGCCGCGCACCAGAACCTTCAGGGTTGTGCCCAGCTCGGCGAAGGCCGGCGGCACATAGCCCATGGCGATGTTGTGACCCAGCGTCGGCGAGGGGCCGCCCGAGGTGATCTTGCCGATCACGGCGCCGTCGGCGTCGGCGATCTCGGCGCCTTCGCGGGCGGGGGCGCCTTCCTTGACGTGCAGGCCGACGCGGACGCGAGCCGGGCTTTCGGCCAGTTGTTTCAGGATGACGTCAGCCCCGGCGAAGTCGGCGCGTTCCTTGCGCGACTTGGACAGGGCGAAGGTCAGGGCGGCCTCGACCGGGGTGGTCTCGGCGTCGATGTCGTGGCCGTGCAGCGGCAGGCCGGCTTCCAGACGCAAGCTGTCGCGCGCGCCCAGGCCGACCGGCTTCACGCGGGCGTCGGTCAGCAGCAGGTTCCACACGCGCTCTGCGGCGGCGGCCGGAACCGAAATTTCATAGCCGTCCTCGCCGGTGTAGCCCGAGCGCGAGACGATGCAGTCCTCGTCGAACAGGCGGATGGTGCGGCAGTCCATGAAGCCCATGTCGCCCAGCGCCGGTTCGTGCTTGGCCATGACTTCGGCGGCTTCCGGCCCCTGGATGGCCAGCAGGGCGCGGTCCAGCACCTCCAGCTTGGCGTCGCCCGACAGATTGGCGTTCAGGAAGGCGAAGTCGGCGTCCTTGTTGCCCGCGTTGACGACGACGTAGAGGCCGTCCTCGAACGGCTTGCCCGCCATCAGGTCGTCCATGATCCCGCCCTGGCTGTTCAGCAGCAGGGAGTATTTCTGCTTGCCGGGCTTCACGATCGCATAGTCGCCCGGCACGAAGCGTTCGAACTGGGCGATGGCGTCGGCGCCGGTGATGCGCGCTTGACCCATGTGGGAGACGTCGAACAGGCCGGCGTGCTCGCGGGTCCAGCGGTGCTCGGCCAGCACCCCTTCATACTGGACCGGCATGTCATAGCCGCCGAAGCCGACCATGCGGGCGCCCAGCGCGCGATGCGCGGCGTTGAGAGGGGTAGTCTTAAGGGCCTGATCGCTCATGGCGTCGCCTCCGGGTCGCGGGTTGCGGCGATAGCTCCGCCGTCGTCGCGCCCCCGCTGTCCTGAAGCCTGAGAGATTCCGACCGTTCCCTCCCAAGGGGCGGCCTTGCTCCGTCGGCGCGCCCTCGGATTCTTGACGATCCTTCGGCGACTTTCCAGCGTCCGTGCGCTTTCGCGGTCCTTTTGCCTGAGCGTTTCCGGGGCGGTTGCGCCTTCGGCTCCGGGCGCCGCGAACGGACCCGATCTCTCCCGCGAGAGCGTTCGACCTAAGGCCCCGACTCCGGCGCGAAGTCAAGCGGCGCCGGACTTGCCGCGATCGATCCGAACGGCCATGAGGGGTGGAACCGCGCTTCGCCCACAGGATTTCAAGGACGTCATGACCGCCCGCACCGATCTCGCCGCCCACCTCGCCTCCCTCGACCTGCCGCAGGGACTGGTCGAGACGCTGACGACGGCGGCCGCCGCCTGCGTCGAGATCCGTCAGGTGGTGGCGGGCGGCGCCCTGGTCGGCGCCCTGGGCGCATCGGGCGCCGTCAATGTGCAGGACGAGGAACAGAAGAAGCTCGACGTTATCGCCAACGACATCCTGACCGAGACCCTGCTGGCCAATCCGGCCGTGGCGGGCGTGGCGTCCGAGGAGATGGACACGGTGCAGCCGGCGACCAATCCGGCGGGCGAATATCTGGTGCTGTTCGATCCGCTGGACGGCTCGTCCAACATCGACATCAATGCGCCGGTCGGCACCATCGTCTCGGTGCTGAAGGCGCCGTCGGCCACGCCGACCGAGGCCGACTTCCTGCAACCCGGCCGTCAGCAGGTCGCGGCGCTTTACGCCGTTTACGCCGGTCAGGCCATGCTGGTGCTGACGACGGGCAAGGGGGTGGCGGGCTTCACCCTGGCGCCCGACGGCCGCTGGCTGATGACGCACGAGGACGTGCGCATTCCGGCGGATACGAAAGAGTTCGCCATCAACATGTCGAACCAGCGCCACTGGGCGGAGAGCGTCCAGCGCTATGTCGACGGCTGCCTGAAGGGCGCCGACGGCCCTAGGGCTAAGAACTTCAACATGCGCTGGGTCGCCGCCATGGTGGCCGACGTGCACCGCATCCTGATGCGCGGCGGCGTCTTCCTCTATCCGTGGGACAAGCGCGAACCGAACAAGCCGGGCAAGCTGCGCCTGATGTACGAAGGCAACCCCATGTCCTTCCTGGTTGAGCAGGCGGGCGGCAAGTCCACCACGGACGGTAAACAGGCCATCATGGACGTGACCCCCACCGAACTGCACCAGCGGGTGCCGGTCGTGCTCGGCTCGGCCAACGAAGTCGACCAGATCGCGGCGGCCTGACGCCATGCAGATCGCCGCTTCTGACGCCCTTCTGGTCATCGACGCCCAGAACGACTTCTGCGAGGGCGGCGCCCTGGCGGTGCAGGGCGGGGCGGCGATCATGCCCCTGATCAACCGGCTGGCCGAGCGGTTCGCGACCGTCATCGCCACGCAGGACTGGCACACGCCGGACCAGATCAGCTTCGCCTCCAACCACGCAGGCGCGGCGCCTTTCACGCAGATCGAAGTCGCTTACGGCCCGCAGATGCTGTGGCCGGATCACTGCGTGCAGGGGACGCTGGGCGCGGACTTCCATCCCGACGCGGCGCCTGCCGTGACCAAGGCGCTGGCCGTGGTCCGCAAGGGCTATAATCCGGCGGTCGACAGCTACTCCGGCTTCTATGAGAACGACCACAGGACGGCGACGGGTCTGGCGGGCCTGCTGCGCGATCTGGGCGTGAAGCGGCTGTTCCTGTGCGGTCTGGCCTATGACTACTGCGTCCGCTTCACCGCCGAGGACGCGGTGCGCGAAGGCTTTGAAGCCGTGGTCATCGAGGACGCCTGCCGCGCCATCGCCCCGGACACGGCGGCCGCCGCCAAGACCAGCTTCAGCGCGCTGAAGGTCGCCGAGATCGCGGCTGCAGACCTGATCTCTCACTCATAGAAGTCCGCCTCGTCAGGGATGCGGGTGAAGGCGATCTTGGCGCCAATATAGTCGGGCAGGCCCGCCTTGGGGCCGATGCTGACCGTGTCCTTGCCATAGCGTTTGTTCAGCGCATCCAGCGCCTGCGACAGGCGTAAGGACGGCGCGTCGCCGCCCTGATCCGGGCCGATGTCGAACAGGTCAGCCTCAAAGGCGTCGCGCGCCTTCAGGCCATGGACGCCGACGCCGACATAGCTCAACCGCCCGGCCTCCAGTTCCGGCTCGACCCGGCGCCACAGCGCGTCCAGCGCGGCCAGCAGGGCGAAGGTGTCCTGCGTCGGGGCGACGGCGCGGGTCAGGCCCGTCGTGTCCCAGCCGCGTTTGGCGCCCTTCGGCCCCATGTCGAGATGCAGGCTGATCCCTGCGCCGGTCAGCCCCATCCGCCGCAGCCGCGCCCCGCATTTGACCATCAGGCGCCGCGCCACCGCCCGCGCCTTGTCCGGGTTGCGCATGGCTTGCGCCAGCACATGGCTGTGGCTGATGGAGGCGGGCGGCTTTTCCGGCGTCGGCTCGCTGTCCAGACCGTGCAGGCCGCGCCAGATGCGTTCGCCCTCGATGCTGTTCCAGACCGCCCGCGCCTCCTTCGCGGTCATGTTCCACAGGCCTGCCGTGTCCGTGACGCCCGCCGCCGCCAGCCGCTCGCGCATCCGCGAGCCGACGCCCGGATACTGCGACAACGGCAGGTGCAGGATGGTGCCGGGCAGTTCATGGGCGCGCCTCCGACATTCTTCAGAATGCCCGCTTGAATGCGCCGGGCCAGGGCGACGGCGTTCGCCTCGCGCCGCTCCGGCCCGATCAACTGGCACGAACATTCGTCGATGGAGCCGACCTTCCACACCGGCACATGCTGGTCGATCTCGTGCATGATCTGCTTGTGGACCTGAACATAGAGGTCGGGCCGCGCCTCGGCGACGATCAGGTCGGGGCACAGGCGACGCGCCTCGGCCACCTGCATCCCGGTGCGGACGCCGAAGGCCTTGCTCTCATAGCTGGCGGCGATGGCGCCGGTGTATTCGCTGATCGCCGGGCGGACGATGACGGGCTTGCCGCGCCAGTCGGGGTTCTGCTGCTGCTCGACGCTGGCGAAGAAGGCGTTTAGGTCGACGAACAGCCAACGCAGCCCGGCGGCGTCTTCATCAGGCTGTCGGTCTGGGTGCTCCATGATGCGAACATATCAGGAACATTGTGCGCGTGGGAGTCGGATGTCGGATGACCGGCCAACCCTCTCCCGCCGTCATCCTCGGGCTTGACCCGAGGATCCAGGGCGGCCTTTGCGAGACGCAAGATGCTTATAGGGCCGTGGCCTGATGGACAGGACGGGGGCGCGGAGCGCTGGATCCTCGGGTCAAGCCCGAGGATGACGGCGAAGGGGAGGAGTGGAGCGGCTCAGTTCGCCGCCGCGTAGGCCTCCACCTCGGCGATCCGCGCGGCCTTGTCGGCGTCGCTGAGGAAGCTGCCCTCAAAGCTGTTCTTGGCCAACTGCGTCACCTGTTCGCGCGTCAGGCCGACCGCCTTGGCCAGTTCGATGTAGTTCGCGTTCACATAGCCGCCGAAATAGGACGGGTCGTCCGAGTTCAGGGTGACGTGCAGGCCGCGGCGCAGCATCTCGGGGACCGGGTGGTCCTTCAGATCCTTGACCACGCACAGCTTCAGGTTCGACAGCGGGCAGACCGTCAGCGTCATCTGTTCGGCGGCCAGACGGGCGATCAGGGCCTCGTCCTCCATCGAGCGGTTGCCGTGGTCCATGCGGTCGATGTGCAGCAGATCCAGCGCCTCGCGCACATATTCGGGCGGGCCTTCCTCGCCCGCGTGTGCGCACAGCTTCAGGCCCAGCTCGCGGGCGGCGGCGAAGACGCGCTGGAACTTCGACGGCGGGTGGCCGACCTCGGAGGAATCCAGTCCGACGCCGATGAAGTGGCGCAGATACGGCTTGGCGGCCTCCAGCGTGGCGAAGGCTTCGTCCTCGGACAGGTGGCGCAGGAAGCTGAGGATCAGGCCCGACGTTACGCCCAACTCGGCCTTGGCGCGGTCCATCCCCGCGATCAGGCCCTCGACCACCACGGCGAAGGGGACGCCCCGGTCAGTGTGGGTCTGGGGGTCGAAGAAGATCTCGGCGTGGCGGACGTTGTCGGCGGCGGCGCGCTGGAAATAGGCGAAGGCCAGATCCTCGAAATCCTGACGGGTCAGCAGCACGGCCGCGCCCGCATAATAGATGTCGAGGAAGTCCTGCAGGTTCGAGAAGTCATAGGCCGCACGCACGGCCTCCACGCTGTCATAGGGGATGGCGACGCCGTTGCGCTGGGCCAGTTCGAACATCAGTTCGGGCTCGAGCGAGCCCTCGATGTGCAGGTGCAGTTCGGCCTTGGGCAGGCCGGCGATGAAGGCGTCGAGGGACATGAGGGGAGGCTCCTTGGCGGTCGCCTCCCCTTATCACATTACATCCGCTCGGGCGTCTCGATGCCCAGCAGGCGCAACGCCGTCTCCAGCTGGTGCAGGGTCGCGGCGGCCAGGGCCAGGCGCGAGCCCTTGGTCGCCTCGTCCGGCGCGACCAGGATCGGGCAGGCGGCGTAGAATTTCGAGAAGCTCTGCGCCAGCCGATAGGCGTGCTCGGCGATCAGATTGGGCGAACGCTTGTCATAGGCGTCGGCCGTGGCCGCGTCGAAGGCGTCCAGCGTCAGGGCCAGATCGCGCTCGGCGGCTTCCTCGATGACGATGGGGGCCAGGGCCACGCCCTGTTCCGCCGCCTTGCGCAGCAGGGATTTCACCCGCACGGCCTGATACAGCAGATAGGGGCCGGTCTTGCCCTCGAAGCTCATGAAGCGGTCGAGGTCGAAGACGTAGCTGGTCGTGCGGTTGTTCGACAGGTCCGAGAACTTCAGCGCGGCGACCGCCACCTTGTGGGCGATGTCTTCGAACTCTTCGGCGGGCAGGTCGTCGCCCAGCTTGGCCTCGTGCAGACGCTCGCGCGCCTTTTCCGTCGCCTGATCGATCAGGTCGCGCAGCTTCAGCACGCCGCCCGCGCGGGTCTTGAACGGCTTGCCGTCGGTGCCGTTCATGGTGCCGAAGCCGAGGTGCTCCAGCGACTTCTCGGGGGCGTATCCGGCCAGATAGGCGGCGCGGAAGACCTGTTCGAAATGCTCGGCCTGACGCTCGTCGACGACGTAGAGGATCAGGTCCGGGCCGATCGACTTCTTGCGGTCCAGGATCGTGGCCAGGTCGGTCGTGCCGTACATGGCCGAACCTTCCGAGCTGATGACCAGCAGGGGCGGAGGCGACGGCGCCTCGATCACCGAGCCGTCGGCCAGCTTCTTCTTGCGCGTCTCGCCGTCGCGGGCGACGTGGACCACCTGGGCGCCGTCGTCCTCGACCAGCAGGCCCTTGGCCTTCAGGTCGGCGATCATCTCGTCCATCAGGGGATCGGCGTCGCTCTCGCCGTTCCACAGGTCGAAGTCGACCGACAGGTCGTCATATTCGCGCTTCAGAGCCTCGCGGCTGACCGCGACGAAATGCGACCACAGGGCGCGATAGCCGGGGCGGCCGCCCTGCAGTTCCGCCGTCGCCTTGCGGGCGCGGTCGCGGAATGCGGGGTCTTCCTTGGCCTTGCCTGCGGCCTGCGGATAGAGGCGGTCGAGGTCGGCCAGGGTGACCGGGGTTTCAGCCGGGAAGGGGCCGTCGCCCTCGGCCATGAATGCGTCGGCCAGACCTTCGTCGCCGCAGGCTGTGATCAGCAGGCCCATCTGGAAGCCCCAGTCGCCGAAGTGGGCGTCGCCGGTGACGTCGTCGCCGCGCAGGCGGAACAGCCGCTTCAGGCTCTCGCCGATGATGGCGCTGCGCAGGTGGCCGACGTGCATGGGCTTGGCCACGTTCGGACCGCCGTAGTCGATGACCACCTTGCGCGGTTCGACGCGCGAGGCGCCGGCCAGTTCCTTGTCCGCCGCGACCTCGGCCGCGCGCTGGGCCAGGGCCGCGTTCGACAGCTTCATGTTGATGAAGCCGGGGCCCGCGACCTCGACCGAGCTGAGGCGCGGATCGGCGGCCAGACGCTCGGCCACCTTGGCGGCCAGTTCGCGCGGATTGGCCTTCAGCGCCTTGGCGGCGGCCAGGGCGCCGTTCGACTGGAAGTCGGCTAGATCGGGACGGTCGGACGCGGTGACGCGGGCCAGGGCCTTGTCCACGCCTTCGGCGGCGAAGGCGGACCCGACCGCTTCGCTGAGAGAAGTCTTGAGGTCGGTCATGTCTTAGTTGGTCTGTTGGCCCGCAGTCGGACGGAAGCGGCTGCCGGATCGGTTGAACTCGGCCATCTGCGGCGTGACGTCGAAGCCGATCAGGACTTCGAAATTGCCGCCGCTGGTGGTGGCGTCGGCGCGCGGGATGACGATGGTCTGGCTGGCCTCGGCCTGGGTGCGGTCGGCGCCGCCGAAGGTCACCGGCAGGTCGAAATATTCCTTGGCCAGGACGGCGGAGTTGCGCTCGGTCACGGCGATCCAGTAGCGATAGGTGCGGGCGTCGCCCTCGGCCTGCGGGCCCTTGCCCAGGCTGAACAGCAGGTTGACGTCCAGACGGATCGGGTCGGACTCGCGATAGACGCAGTCGGAGCTGACGCCTTCGATCTCGCCGGTGAAGCCGACGCCGTTGGTCGTGGGCTGCTCATAGTTGGACAGTTCGACGAAGCGGGCCGCGTCGTAGAGAATCTTCACATAGGGGCAAGGGCCGGCGTTGGCGCGACGGCTCAGCGGCGCGATGCGCATGGGACGCGACGGCGCCTGCTCGGCCTTCTGGCCGCCCTGCTGGCCGCCTTGGGGGCGACCGCTCTGGGCCGCGGCGGCGTGAGGGATCAGCGCGGCCGTGAGGGAGAGGGCGGCGAGGGCGGTCAGGACGCGACGCATCAGGAGCTTTCCGGCAGTCGATGAAGGCGGGGCCGATCAGACGCCCGAACGGGCCACGCTGGGTGGTGATAGCGGCTAAAGCGAGGCGCGGCAAACGGCGCGCGCATCACCCGGCGATGAAGGTGGCGAGAGCGCGCGCGAAGGACTAGGTTCCGGGCCATGAACGCGCCTGTCCCGCCCTCACAGTTTCAACGCCGCCCCCTGTCCGTCCGCATGGCGACGCCACGGGGGTTCTGCGCCGGGGTGGACCGGGCCATCCAGATCGTCGAGCGCGCGATCGAGAAATACGGCGCCCCCGTCTATGTGCGCCATGAGATCGTCCACAACCGCCACGTCGTCGACCGGCTGAAGGGGCTGGGCGCCGTCTTCGTCAAGGAGCTGGACGAGTGTCCGGACGATCGGCCGGTCGTCTTCTCGGCCCACGGCGTGCCCAAGTCGGTGCCCGCGACAGCCCGCTCGCGCGAGATGTTGTTTCTGGACGCCACCTGCCCGCTGGTGTCCAAGGTCCACGTCGAGGCCGAGCGCAATTTCGCGGCGGGCCGCCACGTCATCCTGATCGGCCACGCGGGCCACCCCGAGGTCGTCGGCACCATGGGCCAGCTGCCCGCCGGGGCCATCAGCCTGGTCGAGACGGTCGAGGACGCGGAGGCCTTCCAGCGCCCCGGCGATCAGCCGCTGGCCTACGCCACCCAGACGACGCTGTCGGTGGACGACACGGCCGAGATTCTGGCGGCGCTGAAGCGGCGCTTCCCCGAACTGCCCGACCCGCACAAGGAAGACATCTGCTACGCCACCACCAACCGTCAGGAGGCGGTCAAGCGGCTGGGCGAGGGCTGCGGCCTGGTGCTGGTGGTGGGGTCGAAGAACTCGTCCAACTCGGCGCGGCTGGTCGACGTGGCGCTGAAGGCCGGGGCCGAGGACGCGCGTCTGGTCGATGACGCGGGCGATCTGGACTGGGCCTGGTTCGACGGGGTCGAGACGGTGGGCCTGACCGCCGGGGCCTCGGCGCCCGAACCGCTGGTGCAGGGCGTGATCGACGCCCTGCGCGCCCGTTTCGACGTGACCGTGACCGAGGACGACGGCGCCCGCGAGACCGTGACCTTCAAACTGCCCCGCGCCCTGACGGCCTGAGGCGGCGCCTGGAACGGCCGGGGAGGGCCGGGACATGAGCGGACTGGACGCCATCGACCGTCGCCTGTTGGCCATACTGCAGGACGACGCCACCGTGCCCATCGCCGGGCTGGCCGAGCGGGTGGGCCTGACGCAGACGCCGTGCTGGAAGCGGGTGAAGCGGCTTCAGGATACGGGGATCATCGCCTCGCGCGTGGCTCTTCTGGACCGTGAGGCGCTGGACCTGCCTCTGGTGGTCTTCGTCTCGGTGAAGACGCGGCGGCACGACGCCGAATGGCTGGAGACCTTCAAACAGGCCGCCGCCCTGCCCGAGGTGGTCGAATTCTATCGGATGAGCGGCGAGGTCGACTATCTGCTCAAGGTGCTGGTCAAGGACATCGCCGCCTATGACCGCTTCTATCGTCGGTTGATCGCCATCGCCCCGCTCGACGACGTCTCCTCCAGCTTCGCCATGGAACAGATCAAGTTCACCACGGCCTTGCCGCTCTGATCGGCCTACGGGGAGAATAATATTCTCCCTTTTCATTGATTTTGGAGTGTGAGCAGAAATGATCCTCCCTGAGGATCGGAATATCCTCCGTCGCCTGTAGCGGAGGGTTCATGCTCAAGCGTCTGTTCGTCGATCACCCGGCCTCGGTCGGAGAGAGCTATACGGAGCACATGGGCGTCGCCGCCTCGTTCGGCGCGGCCATGTTCGTCGGCTCGCTGGCCTGCTTCGTCCACGCCGTGTTTCCGGGCCTGTGCGTCAAGACGGGCAGCGGGGTGATCACCGACCTGCATCGCCGCATGGTGACGCACCGCGTCGATCCCGCCCGACTGCCGACGCCCGAGCAGGAGTGAGCGAAGCCTGGGCCGCCTCGTGGACGGCCCAGATTCGACGTGAGTTCTCAGGCGGCGAGGATTTCGTCCGCCGGGCCGAAGAACTCATAGTGGATGCGGTCGGCCGGGACGCCGGCGTCGCGCAGGTCCGACACTAGGGCGCGCAGGAATGGACGCGGGCCGCACAGATAGTAGTCGGCCTCCTGGATCGGCGTTTGCTGGCTCAGCCAGGCGCCGGAGATGCGTCCCGCATGATCATGGCCGTCGCCGTCATTGGCCGGGGCTTCATAGAAGACGGTGCTGCGCGCGCGCGGATGGGCCGCCGTCAGGGCGCGGATGTGCGGCCCCATGGCGTGGACTCCTGCGTCGTAGGCGCCGTGGACATAGTGGACCTCGGTGTCCGTCTTTTCCGCCACCAGCGTTTCCAGCATCGACACCATGGGCGTCAGGCCGACGCCGCCGGACAGCAGGACGACCGGGCGCTGCGGCGTCTCGGGCAGGAAGAAGTCGCCCGCCGGAGCCCCGACCTTCAGCACCATGCCGACGCGGGCGTTGTCGTGCAGCCAGCCCGAGGCCAGGCCCTTGTCCTCGCGCTTGACCGAGATGCGATAGGTCTCGTCGTTTGGAGCGCAGGAGATGGAGTAGTTGCGCTTGATCGGCGCATGGCCGGGAACATCGAACCAGAAGGTCAGATACTGGCCCGGTCGGTGACGCAGCACCGGGCCGCCGTCCTTGGGCTTCAGCACGAAGGAGGTGATGACCGAGCTTTCGGGACGCACCTCGACCACCTCGAAGGCGCGCCAGCCGTTCCAGCCGCCGTGAGCCGCCGCCAGGTCTTCATAGATGGCCGCCTCGCGGGTGATCAGGATGTCGGCCAGGAACCAGTAGGCCTCGCCCCAGGCGGTCATGATCTCTTCGGTCGCGGCCTCGCCCAGCACATGGGCGATGGCGCCCAGCAGGGCGTTTCCGACATGGGGATAGTGTTCGGGCAGGATCTGCAGGCCGACGTGCTTCTGGGCGATGCGCTCGACCGCGGCGGCCAGGGCGCTCAGGTTGTCGATGTTCTTGGCGTAGGCCAGGATGGCGCCGGTCAGGGCGCGCGGTTGCGAGCCGACGTCGCCCTGGTGCGACTGGTTGAACAGGTCGCGGATCTCGGGGTTCTGGAACATCCGCGAATACATCTCGCGGACGATGTCGAGGCCGTGGGCCTCGAGCGCGGGGACAGTGGCTTTGACAAGCGCGATCGTGCGCTCGCTGAGGGCTTGAGCCATCAGGAAACTCCTAGGCGTTGCGATGTGGAAGGGGAGGAAGGGGGGAGGCCGCGCCCTAGCCGTCGGGCGGCCGGTCGTAGAATTCGACGCGCATCTTCATCGGCCCCAGCGGCTCGACGAAATGAACCTGCTGCGGCCCGATGCGGCCCGGCGTTCCGGGCTTCAGGACGGTGGTCATGTGCGGGTCGCTATAGGTCAAGCGAACTTCGCCCTCCAGCACCTGGATCAGCCCCCAGGTTCCGGCCTTGAGGCTGTGATCGGCTCGCAGGGCGGCGGGCAAGGTGGCGGCGTCGAACACCGGGGTGGAGCGATAGGGCGCTGGCGCAGAAGCGGCGTCGGGGCCGTCCGTCGGCTGTGATGTCTGACTGTGCGAGCGGCCGTTCATCGCCTTCGCTCCATTGATGCATTGATAATGCATCTATAGCCCGCGTTTGAAACATGCAACGAGGATGCATATAATTTTCTGCGGCGCGATGACGCGCTGATCGCCAAGGCTCACGAGAGGCTGAATGCGCCTGACGCGCTACACCGACTACGCCATGCGGGTGCTGCTCTATCTGGGGGCGCGCCAGGATCGGCTGTGCTCAATCGCGGAGATCGCCCAGGCCTACGGCATCTCGCAGAACCATCTGATGAAGGTGGTCAGCGACCTAGTGAACGCGGGCTATCTGGTCAGCGTGCGCGGGCGGTTCGGCGGGGTGCGGCTGGCGCGTCCGCCAGATCAGATCAATGTCGGGGCCGTGGTGCGCCATACCGAGGACGGCTTTGATCTGGTCGACTGCGGCAGTTGCATCATCGCCCCGGCCTGCGGCCTGACGGGCGCCCTGCATCAGGCCCTGGCCGCCTTCATGAAGGTGCTGGACGGCTACACCCTGGAAGGCTTGCTCAGCCGCCGCGTCGACATGGCCGGTCTGTTCGAGCGGGCTGAGACCTAGAGCAAAGGTCGCATTGACGCTCGGCGCTCTTGGGGGTCTGATCGGGGTCGACCTTGACCCTGGGAGGCTGCGGCCATGGGCGATAGAGTGCGAGATGAACACGCCAGCCTGATCCGTCAGGCGCTGGACGACGAGGGCGCCGGGGCGCGCTCGGCTTTGGCGGCGTCGTGGCGTCGGTCCGTGACCCTGTACGGTCTGGACCCCAGCGAACACGGCGCGGTCGAGACCATCACCGAACAGCAGCTGCGCGAGGCGCGTCAGGCGATGGAGGCGATGACGCGCGCGGCCGAAGGCGTGCTGGACCGGCTGTTTCTGGCCGTCGGCGGCGTGGGGTGCTGCGTCCTGCTGACCAACGCCGAGGGGGTGCCGGTCGAGCGACGCGGGGCGGCCGCGGACGACGACACCTTCCACCGCTGGGGCCTGTGGCCCGGCGCCGTCTGGTCTGAGGCGGTCGAGGGCACCAACGGCATCGGCACGGCCCTGGCCGAGCATCGCGCCGTGACCATCCATCGCGAACAGCATTTCCACGCCCGCAACACGGGGCTGAGCTGCATCACCCATCCCATCCACGACCATAGGGGGCGGCTGGCCGGGGCGCTGGACGTCTCGTCTTGCCGCGCCGACGCGACCGAGGCCATCCTGGGGCTGATCTCGGCGGCGGTGGCCGATGCGGCGCGGGCGATCGAGGCGCAGACCTTCCGCCAGGCCTTCGCCGATGCGCGCATCGTGTTGGCGGGCGGGGCCAGCGAGCGCAATGCGGCCGCCCTTCTGGCCGTCGATCGCGACGACCTGGTCATCGGCGCCACGCGGGCGGCGCGCCTATCGCTGTCCATCACTGACGAGCGGATCGCGGCCCAGCTGCCGGCCTCGGACCTGCTGACGCCGGGCGGGGCCGAGATCGACCTGTTGGAAGCCGAGCGTGGGGCGGTGCGCCGCGCCCTGGCCCGCACCGGGGGCAATGTCTCGGCGGCGGCGCGGGCGCTGGGCGTCAGCCGCGCCACCCTGCACCGCAAGCTGCACCGTCTGGGCCTGATCGACCTGCACTGAGCGATCCCGACGCAAACTGTCGCAAGTCTGCGACAGGTGTGCGCCGCACCATCCGGGCGGCGTCTGGAACAGGCCGCCGGGCCGACCGACCTTGCCTCCAACGACGCCGACAACCGGCGCCCGAGGAAACCGCAAGGAGGCCGTTCCCATGACCAAACCCGAATTCGTCCGCGCCGTGACGCCGAAATACAAGGCGCGCTACGACAACTTCATCGGCGGCCAGTGGGTCGCCCCGGTCAACGGCCGCTATTTCGAGAACACCTCCCCGGTGAACGGCCGCGTCCTGTGCGAGGTGGCGCGCTCGGACGCGGCCGACGTCGAGCTGGCGCTGGACGCCGCCCACGCGGCCAGGGACGCCTGGGGCAAGACCAGCGTCGCCCAGCGCGCCCTGATCCTGAACCGCGTCGCCGACCGCATGGAGCAGAACCTTCAGGCCATCGCCGAGGCCGAGACCTGGGACAACGGCAAGCCGGTGCGCGAGACGCTGGCCGCCGACATTCCCCTGGCCATCGACCATTTCCGCTATTTCGCCGGCTGCATCCGGGCGCAGGAAGGCGGCATTTCGGAGCTGGACAACGACACGGTCGCCTATCACTTCCATGAGCCGCTGGGCGTGGTCGGCCAGATCATTCCGTGGAACTTCCCCATCCTGATGGCGGCGTGGAAGATCGCCCCGGCCCTGGCGGCGGGCAACTGCATCGTACTGAAGCCGGCCGAGCAGACCCCGGCCTCCATCCTGCTGCTGGCCGAGCTGATTCAGGACCTGCTGCCGCCGGGCGTGCTGAACATCGTCTCGGGCACGGGGATCGAGGTCGGCGAGCCGCTGGCCACCAATCCGCGCATCGCCAAGATCGCCTTCACCGGCTCGACCGCCGTCGGCCAGAAGATCATGGAATACGCCACCCAGAACATCATCCCGGTGACGCTGGAGCTGGGCGGCAAGTCGCCGAACATCTTCTTCAAGGACGTGATGGACGCCGACGACGCCTTCCTCGACAAGGCGCTGGAAGGCTTCGCCATGTTCGCGCTCAATCAGGGCGAGGTCTGCACGTGCCCTAGCCGCGCCCTGATCCACGAAGACATCTATGAGGCCTTCATCGAGAAGGCTATCGCCCGCGTCGAGGCCATCAAACAGGGCGACCCGCTGGACCTGAACACTCAGGTCGGCGCTCAGGCCTCGGAACAGCAGCTGAAGAAGATCCTGTCCTATCTGAAGATCGGCAAGGACGAGGGCGCCGAGGTGCTGACCGGCGGCGAACAGGCGGTGCTGAAGGACGATCTGGCGGGCGGCTATTACGTCAAGCCGACCGTGTTCAAGGGCACCAACGACATGCGCATCTTCCAGGAGGAGATTTTCGGCCCCGTCCTGGCCGTGACGACCTTCAAGACGCTGGAAGAAGCCATCGCCATCGCCAACGACACCGAATACGGCCTGGGCGCCGGGGTGTGGTCGCGCGACATGAACACCGCCTATCGCGCGGGCCGGGCCATTCAGGCGGGCCGCGTCTGGACCAACTGCTACCACCAGTATCCGGCCCACGCGGCCTTCGGCGGCTATAAGAAGTCGGGCATTGGGCGTGAGAACCACCGCATGATGCTGGATCACTATCAGCAGACCAAGAACCTGCTGGTCAGCTACAGCCCCGACAAGCTGGGCTTCTTCTGATCTCGATCAAGGCGCGGGCTTCGGTCCGCGCCTTTTCTGTTCGCGACCCAAACGAGGAGTAGTGACCATGGCGAAAACCATGAAGGCCGCCGTCGTGCGTGAATTCGGCAAGCCGCTGGTGATCGAGGACGCGCCGATCCCGACGCCCGGCCCCGGCATGATCCAGGTGAAGATCGAGGCCACCGGCGTCTGCCACACCGACCTGCACGCCGCCGAGGGCGACTGGCCGGTCAAGCCGAACCCGCCCTTCATTCCGGGCCATGAGGGCGTCGGCTACGTCTCGGGCGTCGGCGCCGGGGTCAAGCACGTCAAGGAAGGCGACCGCGTCGGCGTGCCGTGGCTCTACACCGCCTGCGGCCATTGCAAGCATTGTCTGGGCGGCTGGGAGACCCTGTGCCACGAGCAGCAGAACACCGGCTATTCGGTCAACGGCAGCTTCGCCGAATATGTGGTGGCCGATCCGAACTTCGTCGGCCATCTGCCTGACAACATCGGCTTCGAGGAGATCGCGCCGGTCCTGTGCGCCGGGGTCACGGTCTATAAGGGGCTGAAGATGACGGACACCAAGCCGGGCGACTGGATGGTGATCTCGGGCGTCGGCGGTCTGGGCCATCTGGCGGTGCAGTACGCCAAGGCCATGGGGCTGAACGTGGCGGCGGTCGATATCGACGACGCCAAGCTGGACCTGGCTCGGCGGCTGGGCGCGACGGTGACGGTCAACGCCAAGACCTCCAATGACCCCGCCGCCGACATCAAGCGTCAGACCGACGGCGGCGCTCAGGGCGTGCTGGTCACGGCCGTTTCGCCCAAGGCGTTCGAACAGGCGCTGGGCATGACGGCGCGCGGGGCGACCGTGGCCCTGAACGGCCTGCCGGCGGGCGATTTCCCGCTGTCGATCTTCGACATGGTGCTGAACGGGACGACGGTGCGCGGCTCGATCGTCGGCACGCGGCTGGACCTTCAGGAGGCGCTGGACTTCGCCGCCGACGGCAAGGTGAAGTCGATCAACACGATCGAGCCGCTGGACAACATCAACGACATCTTCGCCCGGATGCACAAGGGCCAGATCGAGGGCCGCGTCGTCATGTCCATCGGCGGATAGAAAGGCGGCGGGCCGTCGTTTCGCGCGGCGGCCCGCAGGCCTAGCCGATCAGATTCAGCGCTACGGCGCTCTGATACAGCATATAGATCGCCACGACGAAGATCAGGCCCGCGAAGACGCTGTTCAGCAAACCCTTGCGGCCGGACATCAGCTTGGCCAGTCGCGCGCCCGCCAACCCGCCCAGAACGCCGCCGCCGATGAAGACCGCCGCCAGCGGCCAGTCCACCCATCCCGCCAGCGCATAGTTGAAGGCGGTGGTCAGGCCGAAGGCGGTGACGCCGACCAGCGATGAGCCGACGGCGTAATAGATGGGCATTCCGGTCGAGCCCATCAGGCTGGGCACGATCAGGAAGCCGCCGCCGATGCCGAAGAAGCCCGACAGCATCCCCGTGGCCGCGCCCGTGCCCACCAGCTTGGGCGCATTGCGTGCGGTCAGGGTCACGTCCGGGTCGCCCGCGGCCGAGCGGCCGCGCAGCATCAGGGCGCCGACGACCAACATCAGCACCGCGAACAGGGCCAGCAGCTTCTGGCCGTCCACCGCCTTGCCGAAGCTGGAGCCCAGCGCCGCCCCGACCACGCCCGCCGCCGCGAACAGCAGGGCGATCTTCCACTTCACCGCCCCATGCCGGGCGTGGTTCAGCAGATTGGCGAAGGCGTTGGCGGCCACGGCGAAGGCGCTGGTGCCGATGGCCAGGTGCGGATCCTTCACCCCCACCAGATAGACGATCAGCGGCACGGCCAGGATCGAGCCGCCCCCGCCCACTAGGCCCAGGGTGAAGCCGACCAGCGACCCCGCCCCGGCGCCCAGGCCATACTGCAAAAGGCTGAGGGACTCGCTCATCACGCGGCCCTCGTTCGCGGGGCGACGCCCGGCTCGACGCAGTCGGGGGCGCAAAGCCATTCGCGGCCCTTCAGCATCCCGACCCAGTAGATTTCCGGCAGGGCCTGCGCCTTCAGGTGCCAGGCGCGGCGCGTCGGCTGACGCCCGTCCAGCATCCACGCCGGGAAGCTGGGCAGCAGCTTGCCGCCATAGCCGAACTCGGCCAGCACGATCTTGCCGCGCTCGACCGTCAGGGGGCAGGAGCCGTAGCCGTCGTAGACCGCCTTCAGCGCCTTGCCGTCCAGCATGGAGATGACGTTCTCGGCCACGACCGGCGCCTGTTTGCGGGCGGCGGCGGCGGTCTTGGCGTTGGGCGCCGAGCAGGCGTCGCCCAGGCCGAAGACGTTGTCGAGGCGGTTGTGGTGCAGGGTGGCCTGATCGACGTCGATCCAACCGCTGTCGGCCGCCAGCGGGCTGGCGCGGATGAAGTCGGGCGCCGTCTGCGGCGGGCAGACGTGGATCATGTCGAAGTCGCGGACGACTTCGCTGACGGCGCCGTCCGCGTCAGTGACGGCGAAGGTCGCGCGGCGCGCCTCGCCGTCGATGGCGGTCAGGCGCGAGTTGAAGCGCAGGTCGACGCCGTAGCGCTCGATGTATTTCATCAGGGCGGGGACGTAATCCTTGACCCCGAACAGCACGGCCCCGGCGTTGTGGAACTCGATGTCCACATTCTTGAGGGCGCCGGTGCGCTGCCAGTGGTCGGCCGACAGATAGAGGGCCTTCTGCGGCGCGCCCGCGCATTTGATCGGCATGGGCGGCTGGGTGAACAGGGCGCGGCCGCCCTTAAGCTCCTGCACCAGCTTCCACGTATAGGGCGCCAGATCGAAGCGGTAGTTGGAGGTCACGCCGTTGCGGCCCAGCGTCTCGTTTAAGCCGGGGACGGCGTCCCAGTCCAGCTTGATGCCCGGCGCGGCGACCAGGGCGCGATAGCCGATGCGACGGCCGTCCGACAGGCGCACCTGATCGGCTTCGGGCGCGAAGTCGACGACGCTGTCCTGAATCCAGCGGGCGCCCGTGGGGATCAGGCGGCAGGTCTCGCGCATGGTGCGCTCGGGCGTGAAGACGCCCGCGCCGACCAGCGTCCAGCCGGGCTGGTAATAGTGACGCTCGGACGGTTCGACGATCACGACGTCAAGGCCGGGGCGGCGGCGCAGCAGGCTGGCCGCCGTGGCGATCCCGGCGGCGCCGCCGCCGACGATCAGGACGTCGCAGGTCTCGGAAGCTTGCGGATGGGCCATGCCTCAGCCCTCCAGACGCGGGCCGAGCGGCGAGACGTCGTAGCCGGCGGCGGCGGCCAGGGCGACGATCTCTTCGGCCGGGCGCTCGCCCGCCTGCGACAGGGCCCACAGATAGGTGGTGCGGGTGCCCGAGCGGCAGTAGCCGAGGATGGGCTGGGGCAGTTCGGCCAGCGCCGTCTTGAAGCGCGCCACGTCGTCCGGCGTCATGGCTCCGCCGCGAATGGGGATGTGGACGAAGGTCAGGCCCGCGGCCTCGGCGGCGGCGCGGATGTCCTCGGTCATCGGCTGGCCCGGCTCTTCGGCGTCGGGGCGGTTGGAGATGATGGCGCGATAGCCTTGATCGGCCGCTGTCTGGACCTCCTCAGGCAGGATCTGCGGCGAGACGTGCAGGCGGTCTTCCAGGGGGCGGATGTCCATGAGGCGGTTCTCTGGCTTTGAGGAAAGGGGGCTTTAAAGGGCTTGGGGATCAGAGCGCGTTGATGGGCATTTTCAGGTAGCGGACGCCGTTGTCTTCCGGCTCGGGCATGCGGCCGCCGTTCATGTTGACCTGAACCGAAGGCAGGATCAGGCGCGGCATGGACAAGGTGGCGTCGCGGGCGGTCCGCATCTGGACGAACTCATCCTCGGTCACGCCGTCGTGGACGTGGATGTTGCAGGCGCACTGATCGCCGATGGTCGTCTCCCATGCGAACTCGGTGCGGGCGGGCGGCGCCTTGTAGTCGTGGCACAGGAAGACGCGCGCCGCGGCGGGCAGGGACAGCAGCCGCTTGATCGAGCGATACAGCGTCCGCGCGTCGCCGCCGGGGAAGTCGCAGCGCGCCGTGCCGTAATCGGGCATGAACAGGGTGTCGCCGGGGAAGACCGCGTCGCCGATCACATAGGCCAGACAGGCCGGAGTGTGGCCGGGCACGTGCAGGGCCGTGGCCTGAAGCTCGCCGATGGCGAAGCGGTCGCCGTCGTCGAAAAGTTGGTCGAACTGGCTGCCGTCGCGGCGGAACTCGGTTCCCTCGTTGAACACTTTGCCGAAGACGTCCTGCACCTTGATGATGTCGCGGCCGATGGCCAGACGGCCGCCGAGGCGTTCCTGCAGGTAGGGCGCGGCCGACAGGTGGTCGGCGTGAGCGTGGGTCTCCAGCAGCCAGCGAACCTCAAGGTCTTCGGCCTCGACATAGGCGATCAGGGCGTCGGCCGAGGCGGTCGAGGTGCGGCCAGAGGCGGGATCATAATCCAGCACGCTGTCGATGATGGCGCAGGCTCTGGAGTTCGGGTCGCGCACGACATGGCTGACGGTGAAGGTGGCCTCGTCAAAGAAGGATTTAACGACCGGGCGGCGGCTGGCTTCAGCCAGGGCGGCCTGGATCAAGTCCGCGGCGTGATCGCGGGCGGGGTCGATATGGGCGTCGGTCACGGCGTTTCTCCGCATTGATCTTTATCAAGCAATTAGATATTTACATATTATATACAAGTAATTGTTTTCAAGGTGCGCTGCACCCCGACTGCGCGTAGCCCTATGGCATGGAAACCGACTCGATGACGGACACGCCTTTCCTGCGGCCGCTGCGGATCAATGAGGCGGCGCCGGATTTCACCGCGCGCACGACGCGCGGCCAGCGTCGGCTGAGCGACTATCGCGGGCGGTGGCTGGCCTTCTTCTCGCACCCGGCGGATTTCACCCCGGTCTGCACCAGCGAGTTCATCGCCCTGGCCCGGCGTCAGGCGGACTTCAACGCCATCGGCTGCGAGCTGCTGGGTCTGTCGGTCGACAGCCTCTATTCCCACCTGGCCTGGTTGAAGGATATCCGCGACCGCTTCGGCGTGACGGTGGAGTTTCCGATCATCGAAGATCCCTCCATGGTCATCGCCCAGGCCTATGGGATGATCGACCCGGCGGCGCCGGACAGCGCCTCGGTGCGCGCCACCTTCGTCATCGATCCGAACGGCGTGGTGCGGGCGATCAGCTGGTACCCGATGAACGTCGGCCGCTCGATCGAGGAGCTGCTGCGGCTGGTCACGGCCCTGCAGGCGGCGGATCGGGAAGGGGCTTCGGCGCCCGAGGGCTGGACGCCGGGCGCGCCCCTGCTTCAGGCGGCGCCGACCGACCTGGGCGATGTGCTGGCGGGCGATGACGCCTGGTATTATCAACCGGCGTTGCGATGACCCCCGGCGACGATCTGGAACGGTTGAAGGCGGCCGCGCCCGAGGCGGCTGAACTGCTGCGGCAACTGGCCAACGCCAATCGCCTGCTGATCCTGTGCCATATCGCTCAGCAAGAGCGTTCGGTCGGTCAGTTGGAACAGGAGCTGGGCCTGCGCCAGCCGGGCCTGTCGCAACAGTTGGCCGAGCTGCGCCAGTCGGGGCTGGTGAAGACCCGGCGCGAGTCGCGCTCCATCTATTATTCGCTGGCTGACGAACGCGCCGAGGCCGTCATGGCCATGCTGCACCGCATCTTCTGCGACGATCCCAAGGCCCTGACCGAGGCCGTGCGTCAAGAAGCGGCGCCGGACCAGGCGCTTCCCCGCGGGGACGCCGCCCGTTTCGCCCGGATCATCCCGCCGCGCTGAACGGCCGCACCGCTTCATGCGACAAATCAGCGATTGAAGCTGACACTGATTATCATTAAGCGTCGAGGCGAAACGCCGCTGGCGTCGCTGATGAATGGGCGGAGAACGGGTCGATGGTCGAGGTGAGGTTGGGACGTCGGGCCCTGCTGATGGGCGCCGCCGCCCTGATGGCGACCGGGGCCGCCGCCTGTACGCGCCGCGACGCGGCCGCCTCGTCCTCGCTGCTGACCGACCTGCGCGACCGGCCGCTGGCGATCACCCCGCCGGTGACGAAGCTGTCGATCGACGACAGCCGCTTCCTGATCGCCCTGTCGCTGATCCATCCCGATCCGGTCAGCCTGCTGGCCGCCTGGGCGGGCGACGTGAACCGCCTCAGTCCGGACATCTACGCCGCCTATCTGGAGAAGTCGCCGACGCTGGCGACCCTGCCCAAGACGCCGAGTTCGGCCGCCGCCTTCAACGTCGAGGCCGTGCTGGGCGCTCAGCCGCAGGTGGCACTGGTGTCGCTGGATTCTGGCCCGACCGACGCCCAGACCGCCCAGTTGGAGCAGGCGGGCGTGCGCGTGGCCTATATCGACTTCTTCCAGCACCCGTTCGAGAACCAGCCGCGCAGCCTGTCCCTGCTGGGGGCCATGATCGGCCGCGAGGAACAGGCGGAAGCCTATAACGCCTTCCGCGCCTCCAGGCTGAAGACCATCTCCGACCGCGTGGCCGGTCTAAGGGACGAGCAGAAGCCGACCGTCTTCCTGGAGGCGCACGCGGGCAACGGGCCGGACTGCTGCAACTCGGTGGGCGCCGGGAACATCGGCGACTATCTGACCTTCGTCGGCGCCCGCAACATCGGTGCCGAGGTGCTGAAACAGCCGTCGGGCAAGCTGAACCTGGAGTTCGTGGTCGAGCGCGATCCCGATATCTACATCGCCACCGGCGGCCCGCATCTGGAGAAGACCGGCGGCTTCGTCGTCGGTCCGAAATACGACGTCGAGACCTCGCGCGCCTCGTTGCGCCGCGTAGCCGGGCGGCGGGGCCTGTCGACCCTGAAGGCTGTGCGCGAGGGCAGGGTGCACGGCCTGTCGCACCAGTTGATCAACTCGCCCATCGACATCGTCGCTGCCGAAGTCCTGGCCAAGTGGATCCAGCCCGAGCTGTTCGCTGACCTGGACCCGCGCGCGACGCTGGACGCGATCAACAAGGACTTTCTGGCCGTCCCCTATCGCGGGGACTACTGGACCGATCTGGTCCCGGCCGCCTGATTTCACCCCGGAGAACCGCCATGATCACCTTTCGCAACGGCATTCTGACCGCCGCCGCCTTCGCCGCCCTGGCGATGGCGTCGACCGCCTCGGCCCAGACGATCGAGAAGACCGTCAAGGTCGCCCCTGGCGGCCTGTACGAGATCGTCTTCAACCCGGCCGACAACGACCTCTATGTCGCCGCCGTCGGCCCGCGCGGCGCCAACCAGGCCCAGATCGTCCGCCTGCAGGGCCAGACGCTGGAGCCGGAATCCTCGGTCGACGTCTCAGCCAACCCGCTCTACGGCCTGAACCTGAACACCCGCACTCAAGTTCTGTATGGCACCGACACCCGCGCGGGCGTCATCACGGCCATCAACGCCCGCACGGGCGCGGTGATCGGCTCGGTCCGCAACGGCGAGAACGGCGGCCACGTCCGCCAGGTCGTCGTCGATGAGGCGAGCAACAAGGTCTATGTCACCGATGTCGGCGGCGAAGCGGGCGACGCAGCCAAGCCGAACCTCGTCTGGGTCATCGATGGGGCGACCAATACTCTGGAACGCACCATCCCGGTTCAGGTCAGCACCCTTATGGGCGCCGCTCTCGATGGGGCGACGAACCGCCTCTATGTCACGGGCATGGGCAGCAACGAAGTCGCCGCCATCGACCTGGCCACGGGCGAAACCGTCGGCAAATGGCCGTCGGGCGCCGACGCCGCGATCAATATCGCCGTGGATTCCGAAGGGCGCCGCCTGTTCGTGGCGCATCAGAAATCGGGCGAGCTGACGGTGCTGAACGCCGACACCGGCGCCCTGATCCAGAAGATCGCCACCGGCGCGGGCGCCCTGAGCGTCGCCTACAACGGCGCGGTCAAGCAGATCTACGTCGCCAACCGTCAAGCGGGCACGGTGACGGTGATCGATTCGGACACCTATGCGGTGAAGGCGAACCTGGAGACGGGCACCTTCCCGCAGACCATCGCCATCGACCGTGCGACCAACGCCGTCTACGTCTCGAACAAGGCGCGGGGCCTGCCGCGCGGCGCCCCGGCGGGCACGCCGGTCCCGGTCGACCCGACCGGCGACGTGGTGACGCTGATCCGTCCCTGATCTCGATCAGAACCGCACAAGGAAAGGCCCGGCCGCAGATGCAGCCGGGCCTCTTTCTTGGCTCAGAGAGATTGGCGGGCGGGGCGATCAGCCCGTCAGAACATCGTCGATCATGACCTGCAGCGCGCCGCGGTCGCAGCGCTGGACGCGGGCGGAGACGCGATAGACCTCGGCCAGGATATCGGGCGTGATCGCCTCGTCCGGCGTTCCGAAGGCGACCAGCCGTCCCTTGGCCATGACGGCGATCCGGTCCGAGACGCGCGCCGCCGCCTGCAGATCGTGCAGGACGATCATCACCGTCATGCCCCGTTCGGCCGCCGCCTCGCGCGCCAGGTCCAGCACGCGCAGCTGATAGTGCAAGTCCAGGGCGCTGGTCGGCTCGTCCAGCAGCAGCAGGCGCGGCTCGCGCGCTAGGGCCTGCGCTAGGCCCGCCAGCTGTTTCTGACCGCCCGACAGCCGGTCCAGACGCTGTCCCGCCAGAGCCTCGGCGTTGATGCGTTGCAGCACCTCATAGGCGCGCTCGGCCGCCTGGGCGTCGGTGTAGACGGAGCCGCGCAGGGGCGTGGCGCGGATCGAGGCCACGACCGTCTCCAGCACCGTCAGGGCCACGCCCTGCGGCAGGGTCTGGGGCATGTAGGTGACGCGTTTGGCCCGGTCGGCCAGCGACAGCCGGGTCAGCTCCGCCTCGTCCAGACGGATCGAGCCGTGCGCCGGGATCAGGCCCGCCAGACTGCGCAGCAGGGTGCTCTTGCCCGCCCCGTTGGGGCCGACGACGGACACGACTTCGCCTGCGGTCAGGGGCGGCAGGCTGAAGCCGCTGATGATGGGCTGGCCGCCGTATCCGGCGTCGAGGCCGCTGATCGACAGTTCGCTCATGCCCGGCCTCCATTGCGGAAGATCAGCAGCAGGAAGACCGGCACGCCGATCACGGCGGTGACGATGCCGACGGGCATCAGCACGCCCGGCACGATGATCTTGGACGCCGCCGAGGCCAGCGACATGATGACCGCCCCGGCTAGGATGCTGGCGGGCAGGAAGTAGCGGTGATCCTCGCCGACCAGCAGGCGCGCGATGTGTGGCCCGACCAGGCCGATGAAGCCGATGGCCCCGACGAAGGCCACCGCCGTCGCCGACAGCAGGCTGACTCGCAGCAGCGACAGGAAGCGCAGCCGCTTCACATCGACGCCGAAGCTCATGGCCCGGTCCTCGCCCAGCCGCAGCGCCGTCAGGGCGCGCGAGGACAGAAGCGAGAAGGGCGTCACCGCGACCAGCACGACCGCCAGGGCCGCGACATTGCTCCAGGTCGCGCGCGACAGCGATCCCATGGTCCAGAACACCAGTTGCTGCAGCGCCTCGGCCGAGGACAGGAATTGCACCAGGGCCGTCAGGGCGTTGAAGGCGAAAACGAGCGCGATGCCGAACAGGACGATGCTCTCGATCCCCGACCCCTTCATCCGCGCCAGGGCTTGCAGCGCCAGTACCGAACCGAAGGCGAAGACGAAGGCGTTCAGCGGCACCAGCCAGTCGGCCCCGATGAAGGACGATCCCAGGCCCAGCACGATCGCCAGCGACGCGCCGAACGACGCGGCCGAGGACACGCCCAGCGTAAAGGGGCTGGCCAGCGGATTGTTCAGCACCGTCTGCATCTCGGCGCCCGCCAGGGCCAGGGCCGCCCCGACCATCATCGCCATCAGGGCGTAGGGCAGGCGCACCTGCCAGACGATAGCCTGCTGGGCCGTGGTCAGGCTGGACGGATCGAACACGCCCTGCAGCACTGTCAGGGGCGAGATCGACGAGGGGCCGGTGGCGATGTCGAGCAGCAGGGCCGCCGCCGCCAGCGCGGCCAAAACGGCGATGGCGAACAGCTTGGTCCGCACGCTTCTGGAATAGGCGACAACCGCCTCGGGCACGGCGTTTTCAGCGTTCGCCAATTCACGAACTCCACTCAGAGAATGCGTCGCAATACATATCAATGGCCAGATAGGCTAGGGTGGCCGTATGACGCTGACCTCGCCCGCCCCTGCCGACCCGTCCCAGAAGGACGCGGCTCCCGACACGACCCAGCCCTACGCCATCCGCCTGCCCGCTGTCGATGGCGCGCCCGCCGTGGACGTGCGGGTGGCGACGCCGCAGGGCGAACGGCCGCCCGGCGGCTGGCCGGTTCTGGTGCTTCTGGAGGGGGAGGCTTTCTTCGATACCGCCGCCCAGGTGTCCGGACGGCTGCTGCGGCGCTCGGCCAAGACGCGGGTGGAGGCGATGATGACGGCGGGCGTCAGCCTGTCGGGCGTGGCCGATCGCGTGGCCGCCTACGCCTTCACGCCGGGGCCGCAGGGCCAGGCGCCCGAGCCGCGCGGCGCGGCCCTGCTGGCGCGCCTGAGTTGGGAGGTGTTGCCGCAACTGGCGGCCCTCGGCGCCGATCCCGAGCAGGCGGTGCTGATGGGACATTCCATGTCGGGCCTTTTCGTTCTGGAGGCGCGCGCCGCCGGAGCGCCCTTCGTCCGTTACGCTGCGATCAGCCCGTCGATCTGGTGGAACCCGGCGGTGGTCGCCGCCCAGCCCGAGAGCGCGAACCTGCTGGTCGCGGTCGGCGCCCGCGAGGAGATGGAGGGGCTGCCGTTCGCGCACCTGGCCCGGCGTATGGTCTCCAACGCCCGCGATCTGGAGGCCCGTGGGGCGAGCCTGCGGGTGCTGGAGGACGAGGATCACGGCTCGACGCCCTATGCGGCCTTGCCGACTGTGCTGCGCTTCGCCGCGCCTTATCGAGGCTAGTCGCGGCGGCAAGAAAAAAGCCCCCGCGCCGGGCGCGGGGGCTGTTCGGATCAACGCGCCGGGCGGATGCGCAGCACGGAGTCGTTTCCGTCCGTGGTCCAGCCGGACTTGACCGCGACATAGACGTTGCCGCGACCATCGGTCGAGACGTGGTTCGCCACCGGCGGGGCGGGCAGGTTGGCGACGATGCGGCCGTCGACGTCCGTCACCGTCACCGTGCCCGCGCCGAAGGTGCTGACGAAGGCGCGGCGCGACTTCGGCTCGAACACCACGTTCAGGGCGCCCGCGCCGACCGGGGTGTCGGCCACGACCGAGCCGTCCGAACCGTTCAGCACCACCAGGTTGTCGGTGCCCTGGGCCGCGACGAAGATGCGGTCGGTCTGCGGATCGTGCGAGACGCCGATGACGCTGCGCGCGCCGGGCACGCGGAAGACGTTCAGCACGGTGTCGGCGGCGGCGTCGATGACCGCGACTTCATTGGTTGAGTTGGAGGCGACATACAGGCGGCGCGCTTCGCGGTCGTAGGAGACGCTGGCGGCCGAGAAGGTCTCGCCGCGCACGGTCGAGTCGATCTTGATCCGCTTGGCCACCGTCAGGGCGGCGGTGTCGAACACCACGACCTCGGGCTCGAAGGTGGCGCTGGCGTAGGCCTTGCCGTGCTCTTCGTCGATGACGACGTCGCGGGCGTGGTTGACCGTGCCCGGCTCGAACTGGCGCACCAGCGACAGGTCCGACTGGCGATAGACGGCGACCGTGTTCTGGCGGCTGTTCGAGACCCAGACGGTGTCGTTGGCGTCATCGACCCCGACGCCGTAGACGGCGAAGACGCCGCCGTCCTGGGGCTGGCCGTCGCGGCCGGCGCGGCCCGGCGCGGCGGCCGGGGTAATGCGGGCCTCGACCGCCAGGGTATCGGCGTTCAGGCGCAGCAGCTCCGACTGGCGCACCGGCGGGCGGCCGACCGCCGAGGTGGCGAAGACGGCGTTGCGCTTGGCGCTATAGGCGGTCTGGTACAGGCCGCGCGTGGGCTGGATGCTGGTGATCCGATAGGCCGCCTCATTCGACAGCGGCACGTTCGGCGAGATCTTCAGATCGGCCAGAACGGCGTTGTAGGGCGACTGCGACACCGCCACGATCGGGTGGTTGCCGGGCTGGGCGTTCGCCGGCAGCGTCAGGCGCGCTTCGAAGCCGCCCTCGGCGTTGGCCGTGATCGGGCCGGTCGACAGCGGCGTCTGGCCGTACATCAGGACGATGCTCTGGCCCGGATGGAAGCCGCGGCCATTGGCCACGACCGGGCCGCCCGGCAGGACGGGCTTGCCGCGTTCGCCGGACGAGAAGCCGACCTGGCCGCCGTCCAGGCGTTCGGGCGCCGAGAACAGGGCCTGGGCCGAAGCCAGGGTCGGCACGGCGACGGCCGAAGCCGCCAGAAGCGCGCCGAGGGCGGCGCCGCGAAGGGATTTGCGTAGGGTCGTCATGATCGCAGTTTCTCCGGATCAGAAGCGGGTGGTCAGGCCAACGAAGAAGCGGCGGCCGGGCGAGTAGTAGCCATCGCCGGCGGTGCCGCTGACCTTCTCGTTGAAGAGGTTGGAGACGCCGGCGCGCAGCGTCACCGTGTCGGACGCCTCATAAGCGGTGGTCAGGTCGAACTCTGTGCGGGCGTTGGTCAGGGTCGAGCCGCCGCTCAGCTGTTCGCCGGTGTACTGAGCCGACAGCATGACCCCCAGACGATCGGTCGCCCGCCAGTCCAGCGAGGCGTAACCCGACCATTCCGGCGTGGTGATCAGGCTGGCCCCGGTGTCCAGGTTCTTGGCCTCGATCATCCAGGTGGCGTTGCCGCGCAGGGTCAGGTCGTAGGGCAGGGCCGCAGAACCGCTGAGCTCCAGGCCCTTGGTGCGGGCGCGCTGGACGTTCTCGTTCTTGGTCCACCAGCGGCCTTCGAAATAGCCCAGCGGCGCGTACTGGATCTTGTTCTCGAAGTCGGTGTGGAAATAGGTGGCGGCGAAGCTGTAGGCGGCGCCGTCATAGGCGAAGCCGAACTCGTAGCTGGTGCTTTCCTCGGGCTTGAGGTTCGGATTGCCCGCCATCCAGCAGCCGCCTGAGGTGTAGACCAGCGGATTGCCGTTTCCGTCCAGGATCGGATTGCCGTTCTTGTCCTTGGCGGCCATGCCGATCAGGCCCCGGCAGCCGTTGCCGCCGGACTGGGTCGCGGCGCCGGCGCTGTTTTCCTTCAGGGACGGGGCGCGGAAGCCCTTGGAGACGCCGCCGCGCAGGGTCCAGGCCTCGGCCGGATGCCAGACCAGATAGGCGCGCGGGCTGAAGTGCTCGCCGTATTTGTCGTGGCTGTCCAGGCGACCGCCCAGCGTCAGCAGCAGGTTTTCGCGCAGGGTGATCTGGTCCTCAGCGAAGATGGCCGCCGTGTCGCCCTTCAGCGTGGCCCCGGTGATGACGTTGCCGTCATAGTCGATCGGCACCGTGCCGATGGTGTCGGTGTTGGTCAGCTCTTCCTGGCGGTACTGGGCGCCGAGGGCGAACTTGTGCAGCCAGACGAAGTTCTTTTCGAAGTTCCACAGGCCGTCGACGATCCACTCCTCGAACTCGGCGGAGCCGCCGTACTCGCCCATCGCCTTGTTCTCGAAGGCGTTGCGATAGACGTCCAGGCGCGTCTTGCCGAAGGCCCACTCGCCTTCGTGGCTGGCGCGGAAATTGGTGCGTTCGGTTTCCGAGCCGAAGGCCCCCTGCGGCGTCAGCACGCCGTTGCGGTTCGGCACCAGCAGCTTGGGCGCCAGAGGCTCCTCCACCCCGTAGTTGGCCTCGAACGAGAGGTTGTGGTTCTCGACGGGCGCCCAGTTCAGCACGCCGTTCAGGCTCTTGTTGACGACGCCGCCCGTGCCGTTGGCGCCGGAGAGGTTCACTTCGTCCGGATTGGTGCGGGCGTAGGTCGCGCCCAGGCGCAGGCCCAGGTTCTCCGTGAGCGGACCGGCCACGTTGACGCCCAGCTGATAGGCGTCGCCGCGCTCGGACTCCTCGGACCAAGTGTAGCTGGTGTTGGCCGACCCGCGCCACGTCGGGGCGATCTTGCGGGTGATGATGTTGATGACGCCGCCCATGGCGTCGGAGCCGTAGAGCGACGACATAGGCCCGCGCACCACCTCGATGCGCTCAATCATGTCGGGCGAGATCCAGTTCAGATCCTGGCGGCCCAGGTCGGGGCGATAGCTGATGTCGCGCGAGTTGCCGACGCGACGCCCGTCGACCAGAACCAGGGTGTAGTTGTCCGGCAGGCCGCGGATGGTGATCTTGGACATGGCGCCGGTCGGGCTGACGCCGCCGGTCACGCCGGGCAGGCGGCCCAGCAGTTCGCCCAGGCTCTGGACCGGCTGACGTTCGATCTCGTCGCGGGTGATGACGCTGACCGAGGCCGGGGCGTCGCGCACGTCGACGGCCGAGCCCGAGGCGGTCACGATCACGTCGCCGACGGCGGTGGCCTGCGGATCGACGCCTGAGAGATCGGCGGGAATCGTCTCGGCCAGGACCGGCGATGTGGCGAGCAGGGTGGTTGTCATCAGGCCCAGCCCGATGCGGCGTTTCGATAGGTGCATCTGCGCCCCCAAAGGCGTGCGTTGGCGGGCGACGAGCGCCCAAGGAGGGGAGGAAAGCTCGACCGTGCGAGCGGCTCGCTCCTAATAATCATTCGCAATATTGTCTCAATGTCGGATTCGGCATGGGGCCTATTCGCCCAGCCGCATGAGGGCGCGGCCGTCGGAGGCGCGATGGGCCGGGGAGCAAAGGCCTATGTCGATGTGTTGCAATTAAGAGGCGCTCTTAATACAGCGGAGGGCGACGCGCCGGGCGTCATGCAGAGAGGCCATATGTCGGGGCGACTTCCCCACCGCGTGGATTTCACCCTGCTTCAGCATCTTCAGGTGCTGATCGAGCTGCGCAGCGTCTCGCGCGCAGCCGAGCGCCTGGGCATCGGCCAGCCGGCGATGAGCCGCATCCTGGCCCGGCTGCGCGATCAGTTCGACGACCCTCTGCTGGTGCGCGGGCCGCGCGGCATGATGCCGACGCCGCGCGCCGAGGCCCTGTCCGGTCCCTTGCGCGCCTGGCTGGACGCGGGCGAGAGCCTGCTGCGCGACCCCGGCCTGGACGTCGGTCGGATGAAGCGGGTGTTCCGCCTGGCCTCCACCGACTTCGGCCTGCTCAGCGTTCTGACGCCGGCCCTGGCCCGCATCGAGCATGAGGCCTCGGGGGTGGAGCTGGCGGTCGAGCCTCTGTCGGACGCCAGCCTGCGGCGGCTTGAGGACGGCCGACTGGATCTGGTGCTGACGGGATGGAATCCCGAAGGCGCGGGGCTGAAGTCGCGCTGGCTATTTCGCGAGACTCATCTGGGCCTGGCGCGGACGGATCATCCTGTGCATCAGGCGACGCCGACGCACGCCGAACTGCTGCGCTGGCCCCATGTCGTCCCCTCGGCGGGGGACGGATTCGGCGACTGGGTGGCGGATGACCTGCCGGACATGGCCGAGCGCCGCGTCCTGGTGCGGGCCGAGAGCTTCGCCCTGGTTCCCTATCTGTTGCAGACCAGCGAAGCGGTGGCCCTGCTGCCGCGTCGGGCGGCCGAGCATTTCGCGGCGACGCATGGTCTCGGCGCCTTTCCAGCGCCGCAGGAGATGCGGCCCTTCGACTACCACCTGGTCTGGCACGAACGCTCGGACGGGGACGCCGGAACTCAGTGGTTGATCGACGCCCTCTTCGCTGAATTCGAGCCAGGCCCCGCACCGGTGGGGGCTGACGGCGCAGACGGTTCAGGAGACGGTCGGCAGCGCCAGTTCCACGGCTAGTCCGGGCCGGTTGTCGTCCAGCCGCAGTTCGCCGCCGTGCGCCCGCGCCACGGCGGCCACCATGGCCAGGCCCAGGCCCGCGCCGGACGTATGGCCGCTTCCGCCCTGACCAAGGCGATAGAAGCGGCGCAGGATCTTGTCGCGCTCGGCTTCCGGCACGCCGGGGCCGTGGTCGGCGACGCGGACGACCGCCCGGCCTTTTTCGCTGCACGTCGAGACCTCGATCCGGCCGCCGCCATGGAAGACGGCGTTCTCGATCAGGTTGGCCAGGGCTTGCTGGATCAGGGCGGGGTCGGCCTCGACCGTTCCTGTAGGGGCGAGAGCGACGGTCAGGCGCCCGCCCGCCTCTTCGACGAAGGGGCTGTAGATGTCGGCCACCGTGGCGGCGAGGGCGGCGAGATCCAGCCTTTCGGTCTGCAAGGCGGCGTCGCCGCTCTCGATCCGCGCCAGGGTCAGCAAGGCCTCGAATAAGGCGCTGACCTGATCCGTCTCCTCCAGCGCGCGTTCGACGGCGGCCTCGCGCGCCTGGGCGTCGTCCATATTGGCGGCCAGATCCTCCAGCCGATTGCGGACCCGGTTCAGCGGCGCGCGCAGTTCGTGGGCCACGCCCTCGGACAGGGTTTTCAGCGTCGTCAGCGCCGCCTCCTGCCGGTCCAGCATCCGGTTGAGGTTGGCCGACAGTTCGTTGAACTCCCGCCCCAGGCCGACGGCGGGCAGGCGCGCCGAATCCTGGCCGGCGATGATGCGGCCGACCGCCTGGTTGACGTCTTCCAAACGCCGCAGGAACAGTCGTCCCGCGAACCAGCCGCCGGCCAGAGCCAGCAGGATCAGGACGATCCCGCTCATAAGGGCGTAGCGGCGGATGCCGCCGCGCAGCTCGTCCAGATGCTGGATGTCGCGTCCGACCGCCAGCAGGCCGCCGTCGGAGGCCCGCGCGCTCAGCGCCAGCATGTTCGGCGTCTGGTCGGGCCATCGCGCGGGGCGCGCCTTGTTGGGCAGGTTGCGGCGGAAGCCGGTCTCATTGACCGCCAGCCGCGTCAGGCCGTTGGAGAAGGTGCCGCCGTCCGGCGCCTCGACCAGCAACAGATAGCGGCGGGCGTCGCGGTTGCGGGCTTCGGCGTTCAGCTCCTGCACCAGCTGGGCCGTGCCGTGCCGGTCAGCGTCGGCGCGCATGACGTCCATCTGATGGTTCAGCCCGTCGCGGACCTCGGCCTCGGCGAAGCGCATCAGCCCATAGTCCACCCCCGCGATCATCACCGCCGCGCCCAGTCCGAACAGGGCCGAGAAGGCGGCGGCGTAGCGCAGGCTGGCCGTGGACCAGACCGACGGGCGTTTCGGTTCAGTCCGGGGCCTTGAGGACATAACCCACCCCCCGGATGGTGTGGATCAGCTCCTGATCGAAGCCGCGATCCACCTTGGCGCGCAGGCGGCTGATGTGGGCGTCGATCAGATTGGCGCGGGGGTCGAAGTGAAAGCCCCACAGGCTTTCCAGCAGCATGGTGCGCGTCACGGCGTGACCGGCGTTGCGCGCCAGCCGCTCCAACAGTTTGAACTCATGCGGGGTCAGGTCCAGCGTCCGGCCCGCGCGGGTCGCCCGGTGGGCGGCCACGTCGACCTCCAGATCGGCGACCCGATGCCGCGTCGTGGCTTCGGCCAGCGGGGGGCGCCGCACCAGCGCCTGCAGCCGCGCGCTCAGTTCGCTGAAGGCGAAGGGCTTGACCAGATAGTCGTCGGCGCCCGCGTTCAGCCCCGCCACCCGGTCGTCGACCGAGCCCAGCGCCGTCAGCATCAGCACCGGCGTCTTCAGCCCGCCCGCGCGCATGGCCTGGACCGCTTCCAGACCGGGCAGCCCCGGCATCATGCGGTCAACGACGATGGCGGCGTATGCGCCCTCCATCGCCATGTGCAGACCGGCCTCGCCGTCGCCCGCCTCATCGACCGTATGCCCCTGCTGGCGCAGGCCTTCGGCCACGAAGGCGCGGGTTCGGGCATCATCGTCAATGACAAGCATTCGCATGAACGCCCTTCTAAACCTCTGCGACGAAACGACCAGACCGGCTTGGAATTAATCTCGCCGCAAGACAATGCGAAGGTTGCTCGGCTATAGGCCAGTTTTTTGCGAATGATATGCAACAGCTTGAGTGCGGCAGGGATCAGCATGGAGTCGAGAGTAGCGGAGTTCTGGGGCGCGCCCGATCTGTCGGTTCAGATCGGCGGCGGCGCATCCGAACGGCATGAGGCCGCCGCGCCGAAGGACGACATGGACTGGGCTTTTGGATTGAGCACGCCGGAGCTGCGGCTCTTCACCACGGGCCTGAAGCAGCGCCTGACGCCGGGACCGGCGGCGACCCTGGGCGCGCGCGTGCGCCGCTTCTTCTCTGATCTGCCGGTCGCGCCGGAAACCGATGAGCCGTCGCCGCGCCTGCTGGTCGGCGCCCTGCCGTTCGACCGCCGCGCCGACGACTGCCTGTTCCTGCCCGAGCGCGCGGCCAACCGCATCTGGGACATGCCCTCGGGCGCGCACCGGCCCGCGATCCGCGCCCTGACGCCGGAGCCTTCGCGCGCGGCCTATGAGGCGGCGGTGACGCAGGCGCTTGAGGCCATGCGCGCCTCGCAGGGCGGCGCTGAGCCGGTCGACAAGGTGGTGTTGTCCCGCAGTCTGAAGGTTCAGGGCGACGGCGCGATCGACCCCTTCGCCCTGTGGCGCGACCTGAAGGCCGACCCGACCGCCGCTCGCTTCCTGACGCCGCTGGACGAGGGGGCTGGCGGCGCCATGCGCCGTCTGGTCGGCGCCACGCCCGAACTGCTGGCGTCCAAGCGCGGCCCGGCCGTCTTCTCTCATCCTCTGGCCGGATCGGCCCGTCGCAGCACCGACGTGGTCCAGGACGAGGCGGCGGCGCAAAGCCTGCTGGCCTCCGACAAGGACCGCCGCGAACACGCCCTGGTGGTCGAGGCCATCATGGATCTGCTGGCGCCCTATTGCAGCGACCTGCGCGCGCCGCCGGGACCGGCGCTGGTGTCGACCCGGACCATGTGGCACCTGGGCACCCGCATCGAGGGACGGCTGCATCGTCCCGATGAAACCTCCGCCGCCGAACTGGCCGCCTTGCTGCACCCGACGCCCGCCGTCTGCGGCTCGCCGCGCGACCGGGCGGCCGAGATGATCCACGCGCTTGAAGGCTATGACCGGGCCTTCTATGCCGGCACCGTGGGCTGGACCAACGCCTTCGGCGACGGGGCGTGGTACGTCTCGCTGCGCTGCGCCGAGACGTGCGGCGATCAGGCGCGTCTCTATGCCGGGGCGGGCATTGTCGAAGGCTCCGACCCCGCCGCCGAGGCGGACGAGACGTCGGGTAAGTTCCAGGCCGTCCTGCGCGCCCTGGGCGTGGATGAGGCGAGCGTATGATTCCCCTGCAACAGATCTGGCCGGACGACATGGCGGCGCGTTATCGGGCCAAGGGCTATTGGCGCGGCGAGACCTTCTCCCAGCTGCTGCGCAGCCGCGCCGAAGCGCAAGGCGACGCCGTCGCCGTGGTCGGCATGGACCAGCGCTGGACCTATGGCGAACTGCTGCAAAAGGCTGAGACGGCCGCCGCCGGTTTCCTGGCGCTGGGGCTGAAGCCCGGCGACCGGGTGGTGGTGCAGCTGCCGAACCTGCCCGAGTTCCTCAGCGTGGTGTTCGGCCTGTTCCGGGCCAAGCTGATCCCCGTCTATGCGCTGCCCGCGCACCGCTCGACCGAGATCGTCCACTTCCTGACGCGCGCCGAGGCGTCGGCCTATGTCGTGGCCGACCGGCACGAAGGCTTCGACTATCGCGCCCTGGCCCGCGCCGTTCAGGCCGAGGTTCCGGACCTGCGCCATGTGGTCGTGGTCGGCGAGGCGGAAGAGTTCGCATCCTTCGACGGTTTCCGCGCCGATCCGGCCTCCCTGCCGACGGATGACGCCGATCCGTCCGACGTGGCTTTCCTGCAGATTTCGGGCGGCTCGACCGGCCTGTCCAAGCTGATCCCTCGCACCCACGACGACTATCTCTACAGCGTGCGCGAAAGCGCCGACATCTCGGGGCTGGAGCCGGAGAGCGTCTATCTGACGGCCCTGCCGGCGGCGCATAACTTCCCCATGAGTTCGCCGGGCTATCTGGGCGCCCTTTATGTCGGGGCGACGGTGGTGATGGCGCCGTCGCCGTCGCCGGACGTCTGCTTCCCCCTGATCGCGCGCGAAGGGGTGACGATCACCGGACTGGTGCCGCCTCTGGCCCTTTTGTGGATGCAGGCGGCGGCCCGGAAGGCGCACGACCTGTCCAGCCTTCAGGTGCTGCTGGTCGGCGGCGCGAAGTTCCTGCCCGAGGCCGCGCGGCGCGTGCGCCCGGAGCTAGGCTGCACCCTGCAGCAGGTGTTCGGCATGGCCGAGGGGCTGGTCAACTACACCCGGCTGGACGACTCCGAGAGCCTGATCGTCGAGACGCAAGGGCGCCCGATCTGCCCCGACGACGAAATCCTGATCGTCGACGACGCGGGCGCGCCGGTGGCCGAGGGCGAGCCGGGCAATCTGCTGACGCGCGGGCCCTATACGATCCGCGCCTATCACAACGAACCGGCCGCCAATGCGCGGTCCTTCACCGACGACGGCTTCTATCGCACCGGCGACGTGGTGCGCCGCACGCCCGAGGGCTACCTCGTGGTCATGGGCCGGGCCACCGACCACATCAATCGCGCGGGCGAGAAGATCTCGGCCGAGGAGGTCGAGGATCATCTGCTGGCCCACCCGGCTGTGTTCGACGCCGCCGTGGTGTCGGTGCCCGACGACTATCTGGGCGAGCGCATCTGCGCCTTCATCATCCCCAACGGCGCCCCGCCGCGCGGCGTTGAGCTGAAGGCCTGGATGCGCAAGCGCGACATCGCCGACTTCAAGGTGCCGGACCAGATCGTCTTCGTCGACGACTTCGCCGTGACGGCTGTCGGCAAGGTCAGCCGCCGCGAACTGCGCGCCGCCCTGCGCCAACGCATTATGGAAGAAGAGGGCAAGGCGTGAGCGTCTCCAAAGGCCTGCCGACCGTCCCGGCTTACGCCCTGCCGACCGAGGCGGAGATCCCCGCCTCGCGCGCCCAGTGGACGCTGGAGCGAGCTCGCGCCGCCCTGCTGGTCCATGACATGCAGCGCTATTTCATGCGCCCCTATGCGCCGGGCGCCGAGCCTCTGCCGGGGCTGATCGCCAACATCGCCCGCCTGATCGCGGCGGCGCGGGCGGCGGGCGTTCCGGTCTTCTACACCGCCCAGCATGGCGATCAGGATCGACGCGACCGGGGGCTGCAGGCCGACCTGTGGGGGCCGGGCATGAGCCGCGCGCCCGAGCATGAAGACATCCTGCCCGAACTGGCCCCGGCGTCGGGCGACTTCCCTCTGGTCAAGCACCGCTACAGCGCCTTCCAGCGCAGCAACCTCGAGACGTTGATGCGCGTGCGGGGGCGGGACCAGTTGATCGTCTGCGGCGTCTACGCCCACATCGGCTGCCAGCTGACGGCGGCCGAGGCGTTTCAGCGCGATATCGAACCCTTCTTCGTCGCCGATGCGCTTGGCGACTTTTCGCGCGACAAGCATATGGGCGCGGTGGCCTGGGCCGCCGACACCTGCGCCGTGGCCCTTTCGACGGCGCGCGTTCTGGAACGACTGACATGACCAAGCTGACCCCGCAGGATCTGACGCTGGAGCGCATGCGCGCCGATGTCGCCGCCGTGCTGCACGAAACGCCGGACTCCATTCTGGACGACGACAATCTGATGGACCTGGGCGTCGACTCCTTGCGCGCCCTCAATCTGTCGCTGGCGTGGAGCGAGGCTGTACCGCTCGAGTTCAGCGAACTGGCCGAGCACACCACGCTCGCAGGCTGGTGGAGCGTGGTTCAGGCGCGTCTGCGCGCCGCCGGTCACGACGCCTGACCTGACATCATGGACGACGGACGCATGGCGGCGGCGCTGGAATACCCGCTGACGGAAGCTCAATCCGGCCTGTGGTTCGCCCAGAGGCTGGACCCGGCCAATCCGATCTTCAACACGGCCCACTATCTCGACATCCGGGGCGATCTGGATGTCGAGGCCTTCAGCGCCGCCGTCGACCAGACCGCCGCCGAGGCCGAGGCCCTGTCGCTGCGTTTCGTCGAGAAGAACGGCGAGGTCGTCCAGACCCTCGACCCGACCCATCGGCCCCGGCTTCAGATCGTCGACGTGTCCGTCGCCGCCGATCCGGTCGCCGAGGCCATGGCCGCCATGCGCCGCGACCATGAGACGCCGCTCGACCCGACGCGCGATCCGCTGGCCGCCAACATCCTGTTCCAGATGGGGCCGCAACGCTTCCTTTGGAGCCTGCGCGTCCACCATCTGGCCACCGACGGCTTCGGCATGGCTCTGCTGACCAACCGTGTGGCCGAGCTTTACAACGCCGCGCGCGGCGGCCCGGCGCCGGGACCGGTCTTCAACGCCATCGCCAAGGTGTGGGAGGAAGACGCCGCCTACCGCGCCTCGGACAAGCGCACGGCCGACGCGGCTTACTGGCGCGAGATCATGGGCGACGCGCCTGAGGTCGCCTCCCTGGCGCCGGGCAAGGCCACGACCGCCCACCGCTTCCACCGGATCGAGCGCGCCCTGCCGCCTGAGGTCACGGCTCGCTTGCGCGCCCGCGCCGAGGCTGGTCGCCTGTCATGGCCCGACGTTCTGACCGCCATCGGCGCCGCCTATGTCCGCCGCTTCTCGGGCGCGGAGGAGGCCGTGATCGGCGTGCCGTGGATGGGCCGGATGGGCAGCGTCTCGGCGCGAACGCCGGCCATGATCATGAACGTCCCGCCGCTGCGCCTGGCGTTGGACGAGGACGCGCCGCTGGACGAGCAACTGATCCTGGCCTCCAAGGCCCTGATCAAGACCCGCCGCCACGGTCGTTACCGCAGCGAGCAGCTGCGGCGCGATCTCGGCCTGATCGGCGGAGCGCGGCGCCTGTATGGGCCGCTGGTCAATGTCCTGCCGTTCGACCTGCCGCCGCGCTTTGCGGGGCTGGACACGACGCTGAAGGTGCTGGGCACCGGCCCGGTGGACGACATCAGCTTCACCTTCCGCGGCGACGCCGCCCCGGCCCTGACGCTGGAGGTCGACGCCAACCCCGACCTCTACACGCTGGAGGAGGCCGCCGCCCACGCAGAGCGTCTGGCCGCCTTCCTGACGAACGCGCTGGACGCGGAAACGCTGGGCGAAGTTCCCATCACCACGCCGAGCGAGGCCGCGCGCGAACTGGAAGCCTTCAACGATACGGCTCATCCGGTGCCCGACACGACGCTGACCGCCCTGCTGGAGGGCGCGATGAAGGCGATGCCGGACGCACCGGCGCTGACCTTCGGCGAGCAGACCCTGACCTACGCCGAACTGGACTGCCGGACGGCGGCGCTGGCCTCGGCGCTGGCGGAGCGCGGCGTGGGGCGCGAGAGGCTCGTCGCCGTGGCCCTGCCGCGTTCGCTGGAACTGGTGATCGCGCTGGTCGCGACCTTGCGCGCCGGCGGCGCCTATCTGCCGCTTGATCTGGAGCATCCGGCCGAGCGCATCGCCGCCATCATCCGCGCCGCCGAACCGAGCGTCGTGCTGGCCCATGAAGATATCGGCGACGCGTTCGGCGAGGCCCTGCTGGCGCCTGCCGACTGGCCGCTGGACGGGCCTGCCCCTGCCGTCGCGCAAGGGGGCGAGGACGCCGCCTATGTCATCTACACCTCGGGTTCGACCGGCGATCCCAAGGGGGTGCTGGTCGAGCATCGGGCCATCGTCAACCGCCTGCTGTGGATGCAGGCCGAATACGGTGTCGGCGCCCACACCCGCATCCTGCAGAAGACGCCCGCCACCTTCGACGTCTCGGTGTGGGAGTTCTTCCTGGCCCTGATCTCCGGCGGAGAACTGGTCGTGGCGCCGCCCGGCGCGCACCGCGATCCGGCGGCCATCGCCGGGCTGATCCGCCGTCATGCGATCACCGACCTGCACTTCGTCCCCTCCATGCTGTCGGCCTTTCTGGCCGATCCGGCGGCGAAGGGGATCGCGGTCGCCCACGTCTTCTGCAGCGGCGAGGAACTGCCCGCCGAACTGCGCGACCGCTTCCACCAGACGGTGAGCGCCGAACTGCACAACCTCTACGGCCCGACTGAGGCGGCGGTGGACGTCAGCTATTGGGCCGCCGGGCCGGATGATGCGTCCCGCCCCATGCCGATCGGCTGGCCGGTGTGGAACACGCGGCTGGTCATTCTGGACGAGCGCCTGCGCCCCGTGGCGCCCGGCATGGGCGGCCATCTGCATCTGGGCGGCGTGCAACTGGCGCGCGGCTATCTAAACCGAGCCGACCTGACCGAGGACCGCTTCATCCCCGATCCGCACCATCTGGGCCAGCGCCTGTATCGCACCGGTGACGTGGCGCGCAGGCGGGCGGACGGAGCCGTCGTCTATCTGGGCCGCAGCGACCATCAGGTGAAGATCCGCGGTCTGCGTATCGAACTGGGCGAGATCGAAGCCGCTGTCATCGCCAGCGGTCTGGCGCGTGAGACGGTGGTGCTGGCGCGCGAAGACCGCCCCGGCGAGCGCCGTCTGGTCGCCTATCTGGTCCCGGCCGATGGGTATGACCCCGCCGCCCTTAAGGCGAAGCTGGCCGCGCGCCTGCCTGATTACATGGTCCCCGCCGCCATCGTGGCGCTGGACGCCCTGCCGACGACCTCCAACGGCAAGCTGGACCGCAAGGCGCTGCCCGCCCCGGTGTTCGAGGCCGCAACGGGGCGGGCGGCCGAGACGCCGACCGAGAGAATCATCGCCGGACTGTTCGCCGAGACGCTGGGCCGGGCCGAACCGGCGGGCGCCGACGACGACTTCTTCACCCTGGGCGGCGACTCCCTGCTGGCGGTGCATCTGATGATGCTGATCCGCGAGCGGCTGGGGCGCGATCCGGGGCTGGGCGCCCTGTTCGACCGGCCGCGCGTGGCCGAACTGGCCGCCCTGATCGACGCCGAGGCGCTGGACTTCGACAACGGCCTTGGCGTGCTGATCCGTCTGGCCGAGGGCGATCCGGCCCTGCCGCCGCTGTTCCTGATCCACCCGGCGGGGGGGCTGTCGTGGGGCTATCGCACCCTGGCGCGCGCCCTGTCGCCGCGCCGCACGGTGTGGGGCGTGCAGTCGCCCGCGCTGGACCCGCAGAACGCCTTGCCGGACGGGATCGAGGCGCTGGCGTCAGTCTATGTCGATCATATTCTGGCGCTCGGCGCGCCGGGGCCGGTCCACATCGCAGGCTGGTCCGTCGGCGGCATCATCGCTCAGGCGGCGGCGGTCGAGCTGGAGCGGCGGGGCGTCAAGGTCGGGCTGATGGCCATGCTGGACTCCTACCCGGCCGAGTGCTGGCGCGCCGAGCCGGACCCGGATCCGGTCGACGCGATGCGCGCCCTTCTGGCCATCGCCGGATACGACCCGACCCAGTATCCCGAACTGCGCAGCCGTGCGGCCATTGTCGCCTTCCTGAAGGCGGGCGACAGCGCGCTGGGCGGCCTGCCCGAGGCGGCGCTGGACGGGGTGATCCGCGTGGTGCTGGACACCAACCGTCTGGTGCGTGAACACCACCATAGGGCTTTCGGCGGCCGCACCACCCACGTCCGCGCGGCGCTGGATCACAAGGATCGCGACCTGACGCCGGACCTGTGGCGCCCTTACGCCGCCGATCTGAACGTGGTCGAAGTTCCCTTCCTTCACCCGCAACTGACCGGCCCGGCGGCGACGGCCCTGATCGCCCCGGCGCTGGACGCCCGCATGACCGCCTTCGAGGAGACCGCACGATGAGAGACAGCGGACTGTCCGGCCGTCTGGCCCTGGTCACGGGCGCGGGCGGCGGCATCGGCGCCGCCGTGGTGCGCCTGCTGGTCGAGGAGGGCGCGCGCGTGGTGGCGACCGACCTGCCGTCCACCGCCCTGTCGGGTCTGGCCTTCCTGAACGGCGTGCGGGTCGAGCCGCTGGACGTGTCCGACGGCGCGGCGGTTGAAGCCCTGTTCGACCGCATCGAGGCCGAGGACGGCCCGATCGACTTCGTGGCCAGCGTCGCAGGCGTGCTATCCAATGTGACGGTGGATCAGACCTCCGACGCCGAATGGCGCCGCGTCTTTGCGGTCAATGCGGACGGGGTCTTCCATCTGGGCCGCGCGGCGTCGCGGCGGATGGGCGAGCGGGGCCCAAAAGATAAGAAAAACCGCGCCTTCGTCACCGTCAGCTCCAACGCGGCGGGCGTGCCGCGTCATGCGATGGCGGCCTATGCCGCGTCCAAGGCGGCGGCGACCATGTTCACCCGCTGTCTGGGGCTGGAGCTGGGACCGAAGGGCGTCCGCTGCAACATCGTCGCCCCCGGCTCGACCCTGACGCCGATGCAGACCGGCATGTGGGCCGATGAAGACGGCGCCGCCCGTGTCATCGCCGGCTCGCCCGAGACCTTCAAGGCAGGCATTCCGCTGCAGAAGCTGGCGACGCCCGAAGACATCGCCGAGGCGGTGGTCTTCCTGCTGTCCGACCGCGCCGCCCACATCACCATGACGGACCTGTACGTCGACGGCGGGGCCACGCTGCGCGCCTGATCCCGCCGCCCTGACCTGCCTTCAGGACAGCTTCGCCTCGACGATCCGGGCGAAGACCGAGGCCACGTTCGGCAGCAGGTCGTCGTTGAAGTCATAGGCCGTCTGGTGGACCATCGTCCCGCCCTGTCCGACGAAGAAGTAAGCGCCCGGCGCGATCTGCAACATATAGGCGAAGTCGTCGGTGAACGGGTACGGCTTCAGGTCGCGATGCACCTTGTCCGCGCCGAACACGCCGCCCGCCGCCGCCGCCGCCACATCGGCCTGAGCGGCGGCGTTGAAGACGGGCGGTACGCCCGCCGTCTCGCGCACCGTGACGGTGCAGCCGGTCATGACGCCGACGCCTGTGCAGATGGCCTGAAGCTTCTGCCACATGGTCTCGATCACGTCGGATGAGGTGGCGCGCAGGGTGCCCGCCAGACTGGCTTCGTGCGGCACGACGTTGTGCGACGACCCGGCCTGAAGCTTGGTGACGGTGATCAGGGCCGGCTCCATCGGGTCGACATGGCGGCCGACGATGGACGAGATTTCAGAGGCCACGCGCACGGCGGCCTGAACAGGGTCTTTCGTTTTGTGCGGAGCGGCGCCGTGGCCGCCGACGCCCTGAATGTCGATCTCCCACACCTTATAGCCGTTCATGGTCGGGCCAGTGTGGACCGCCGCCTCGCCCAGCGGCAGCAGCGGCATGTTGTGGTAGCCGTAGACCTCGTCGCACGGATAGCGGTCGAACAGGCCGTCCTCGATCATGGCCACGGCGCCCAGACCCGTCTCTTCCGCCGGTTGGAAGATCAGCACCACGCGGCCGCGCGCGGGCGGGTTGGCGGCCAGATGGCGCGCCACGCCCAGCAGGGTCGCCGTATGGCCGTCGTGGCCGCAGGCGTGCGAGACGCCGGGCCTGGTCGAGGCGTGGGGGACGTTGCTGTCGTCGTTCATGGGCAGGGCGTCCATGTCGGCGCGCAGGCCGATGGACGGGCCGGGTTCGCGCCCTTCGATGACGGCGACCACGCCTTCTCCGCCGATGCCGCCCTCGGGCTTCAGGCCAAGCCCTTCCAGCACGTCGAACACCAGCTTTGCGGTGCGCGACTCCTGACCGGACAGTTCCGGGTGAGCGTGGATGTCCCGCCGCCAGGCGGTCATGTCAGCAGCCAGGGCGGCGAGAGCAGGCAAGGGCGTCATGGGGTCGCGCATCCGTCGAAAAAGGGGAGGCGACGAGGTTAGCATCGCCGCTTTCGAAACGACATAGCGGCCGCCTGCCCTGAGCGCAGGGCGATGAGGCGGATATTGATTGAGGCGGCGGACAGAGAGGGGAACCGAAAACTACATTTTTCCGCGACTTATCGCCCCGAGCGGGGAACGAGCGGAGTATGAGCTATTCAATTCCCGGCAATGCCGTGCTCCGGCCTAGATCGGCGCCACGGTCAACTCGATGAGGTCAGAGTAGAGGCCGGCTCGGCGGCGCGCGGTTTCGCCCACCTGCAGTTGCAGGTCATAGGCGTCTTCGCCGAGGCCGGTGCCCTTGCGGCTTTCCACCTGGCCGCCCGTGCCCAGGTTGATGGGACGGTTGCCCAGGCTCAGGCGATAGGGCACCCACCAGGACGAGTCCTCGGCCAGCACCAAGCGGCCCTTGTTGCGCGACGATACCGCGACGCGATAGCCGCCGGTGCTCTTGACCCACACCTGCAGCGGCAGATTGGTCCCGCCTTCGGCCAGTTCGCCCAGTTCGATCCGGCCGCCGCCGTCCGTGCGGGTGAATGCGCCGCGCAGGCCCATGACGGCCGACGGCTGGACGTTGAGCGCAAGCACCAGCAGCTTGTCTGCTGAAATGCGGTTGTCCTTGGCGCGGAAGGCGAATTGCACCGGCTGTTCGAACAGGCCGTCCTGGCTGAGTTGATCGACATCGACTTCGAGACGATAGCGGCGCAGGACGCGCGCGCCCGGCTGAAGCGCCAAGGCCGCGCCGCCTGGGCGGGCTTGGGATCGGCCCGCGACCGGGGTCAGGTTCGCCGCCGAAAACTCGTCCGTCAGGCTGTAGGGCAGGGTGGACCAGCGGCCGCTCGGTCCGGTGGTCGGCCGCAAGCCGAACGGCTGGCCTACGGTGGTGACTTCCACCTCGCCCTCGCAGGGGGCCGCGCCGTCGTTGGACCAGGCGATGTCGAAAGTGGCGAAGGCCGCATCATCGCCATAGGGATCATAGCCGCGGATCTCCCACCGCGCCTGCTGCGGCTCGATCCGCACCTGACAGCCGGGGGCGGCGGGCCGCGACGCCTGCGCCGTGGCGGTTCCGACCGCCGCGAGCGACGCGATCAGCGCCATGCCGGCGAAGGCGGACGACGCACGTTTTTGAAGAACGCTCATGCTCAATCTCCTTCAGGCGCAGCGATGTCGACGTGGATGACACGCAGATTGTAGAGGCCGTCGTTGTCGGCCGGGACGGTGAAGTCGAATCCGCCCCTGGGGTCAGTGAAGAGTTCGACGCGATAGCGCCCGCCCGGCTTCAGCCCCTGGACGGCGAAGCGGCCGACGCTGTTGGTGAAGAAGGGCTGGGAAGGGGCGTCGGGTTCGTCCAGGGCGATCACGCGCCCGCCGATCAGCGACAACGGCGCCGGGCCCGCGGCTCCGCGCCCGGTGACGGAGCCCACGGCGCTGACGAAGGCGTCCGAACCGATCTCGAAGGCGTAGCCGCTGCGATAGGCCGGCCGCACCCGCCGTACGCCCTCGCCGATGTCATAGCCGGCGGGCACGTCGATGACGTCGTAGTAGACGGAATCGTTCACATACGACCCCAGGTAGGGATAGAGCACCGGACCCAGGGGCCCGCTGGCGGCCGAGTAGCGGCCGTCGCGCAGGACTTCGCCGGCGATGACCGGACGATCTTCCAGGCTCGGGTGGCCGTACAGGATGGCGAAGCTGTCGGCGACGCGCCGGCCGATGGCGGCCTTGCCGCCCGCGAAGGCGATGGCGGTAGAGATGCTGGCGGTCGTGACCTGCTGGTCGCTGATCGAGCCGAAGTCCTGACCGTATCCGGCGTGCGAGATCGAGGCGTTGAAGCGGTTGCCGACATAGTCGACGCCGCCCAGAAGGCTGGCGGGACCGTCGTCATAGGTGGCGATGGCGGAATAGCCGATCGAACCGGCCAGGTTCTCCGGGATCTTGTAGAAGGAGGCGGAGGCGCTGTTCAGGTTGGAATCGTAGCGCGCGTCGGCGCGTACGTCGCTGGACGGCCGCCAGGTCAGGGCGAAGGTGAAGCCCCAGCCGTCGCGGTCGCGGCGGCCGCCGGGCGTGTCTTCGTACTTGAGGTAGTTCACCCCCGCCTGAGCGCTCCACTGACGGTTGATGGCGTAGTTGGCCGTCAGGTCCGAGCGGAAGGAATCGCCCAGGCCCGCGCTATCCCGCGACTTGTTGTAGGCCAGGCCCACGCTGCCGTAGAGGCGGTCGGAGAAGACGCGCGAGTACTGGCCGTAGGCCTGCCAGGCGATGGGGTTGGAGGCGTCCGGGTCCGAAAGCGTCGCAAAGCCTTCCGACACATGTTCGAACTGAACCGTGAAGAAGTCCGACGTCGTGGGGCGGTCGATATAGAAATCATAGGCTGCGACAAGGGCGTAGCCGCCGCCGGCCGTGTCGCTGTTGCTGGCGCCGACCTGGAAGTTCAGGCGAGAGCCGTTGCGCAGGATGAACTGGGTCTGGGCGTTGGCCATCTGGACCCGTTCGCTGGCCTGCAGGCCGACGCCCAGGGCGGGTTTGTCGATGAAGGCCTTGCGCCAGTAGCCCGTGAAGGCGAGGTCGCCGTCCGAATAGTCCGGCTGGCCGAAGCTGGGACGTCCGGCCACCCCGAGATATCCGCCGTATTCGTACTCGCCGGGATCGAGGTCGATCGAGTCGATATAGGCGCTGTAGCGATAGGATTGGGAAGCGCCCGATCCGTCGACCACGACGACTTCCAGGTCATTGCTCCCGGTCTGCACCGGCAGGTTGGACAGGTCGTACTGGCCGGGATCCAGGCGCAGTTCGCGCACCAGGGCGCCGTTGCGCAGGATACGCACCGTGGACTCGCTCTGCAGCAGCAGTTGCCGGTCCTGGCGGAACACGTTCGGACGATAGGGGTCGAAGCGGCGCCGCTGGCGCGTCACGCCGACGCCGCCCACGTCGGCATAGCCCTGCAGACCGCGGAACTCGGGGTTGAGATCGCCGACGGTCCAGCGGCGGTATTCCTGGGGCTGGTCGTAGACGAAACGGGCGTAGCGCCGCAGCCATTCATAGTCGCCGGACCCCAGGGTCTCGCGGCCCTGAACCTCGGCCTCCAGAACCAGGCCGCGCCAGCGGCCGGCGCCGTTCAGATAGACGTTCGGCGCAGGGGCGTCGCCGGTCGCGTGGCGATAGCTCCACGATGTCGCCGCGTTCAGGAAGGCGGAGAAGGGCAGGGGCGCCAGGCCTTCCGCCTCGGGGCCGCCGCGCTCGAACAGGACTTCCAGGCGCCGAAGATTAGGAGCGATGCGCACCACCAGCAGCGACAGGGCTGTGGGGTCGTATTCGAGCGACACTCCTTGAGCGGCCAATTCCTCGCCTTCGAAACCCTGCTGGCCGGCCAGTCGCGCCGTGAGCGCCGCAGCGGCCTCGTCGGTGAGCAGCGGCGTGATCAGTTCGAGGAAGCCTGCTGAATCGACGATGAAGCGATCATCGCGCGTCAGGGTTACAGGAACTTCGCCCAGAGGCCGCCGGTTGAACGTCAGCGGCGCGGTCAGGGTGATGTCGCGGTTGTAGGGATTGATGTCAGGACGCACGACCGCTGCCGGCGGGGCGGCGGTCTGGGCGGCGCTCTGGGCCGCGCCCGGCGGCGGGTTCTGCAGAGGTTGGGCCTGAACCTGCGCCGGGGTCTGCGCCTGCGGCGGCTCTTCGAACCGAGGCGGCGCCGTGATGATGGGCGCGTCTTCGCTCAGCGACGCCGCGCTGGCGGGCGCTGCGCCGTTCGAGACCAGAACCGAGGCCAGGATCGCCGTAGGGACTAGCCGAGGCTTCATTGGCTGAAGCGCACCTTGATCGGCGCATCAGGCGAGAAGGCGACGCTGGTGGGCAGGTAGAAGGTCCGATCGCCCTTCAGGGGCTCGAGATAGCCGGCGCCGACGGCCTCGTTGACGGTCGAGGCGTCCAGGCGGATTTCGGTGCGCGCGCCGTCGGGACCACGCCCCTCGACCCACCAGGTCGCGCCGCTCATCAGGGCGTAGCGGCGGCCGGCGTTGCGCACGCGGACCTCGACGCCGGGAACCTTGGCGGCGTTCGGCGTCGGGGCGGCCTCGCCCGTGCCGCCGACGCTTTCGTCGATGACGGGGGCGGCCGGGGCGGCGTCGATTTCAATTGCGCGGGCGCTGACGACCGAGACGTCGGCCGTTGCGCCCGGAGGGGCGACGGTGACCAGCGACTTCATATGGTAGACGACCTGCACCTGGGCGGCGAGGTCGCCGCCGGCGCCTTCCTCCAGTTCGACGGGAAGCTGGCGGATGCCGACGTAATAGGCGCGCGACACGTCGATGTCGGGGTCGCCGACCCACTGGACCCGGATCACCTGGCGTCCGCGCACGGGCACGACGCCCTGCGGCGGGAAGACCAGGAAGTCCTCATCGGCCGGGGTTTCCACAAGCTTGCCGTTCTCGTCGAAGGAGATGCGCGTGATGCGCGTTTCATAGGGCAGAGCCTTGGCGGCCAGGTTCTGCACCTCGATCCGGGCGGAAGATCCGGCGCCGCGCGACGAGATTTCCGCGACCATGGGCGAGACGCGCATCGCCTCGACGGCGGTGGCGGTGATCCCCAGGAACAGGGTGGCGGCCAGGACCAGTCCGATGCGGGACTTCTTTTTCTGTCGTTCGACGCGAGGCGCGGCCCGCTGTTTCAGCCCTAGTCCCATATTCACCTTCCCCCTCGGTCTGCAGACTCGTGTACCGAGGTCATGCAGAATTCGTGCCGCTGATACGCAAATGACGTCCTTCTGACGCTCGAAGCCCGCCCGACAGGGCGGGCGGGCTTCTTCGCATCTTGCCGGGCCGTTTTAGATGGCGGCCAGTTCGATCGTCAGGGTGTCCTGATAGGTGCCCGAGACCAGCGACTTGCTCGGGACCGGCACGTTGATGTTGACGTTGAAGTGCGACTTCCAGGCGCCTTGGACCTTCAGGTCGCCGGCTTCGGTGGTGTCGACCGTCAGCGTCTGCGTCGAGGCGGTCGCCGAACCGGCGCCGGCGGGAACGCCGGTCCAGGTCGCATCCACCTTGTACGGCAGGTTGGCCTGGAACTGGGCGCCGTCGAAGGCGCCGGCGTAGTTCGACTTCATGCCGGCGACGCCGTTGGCCTTGGTGATGCGCACTTCGTTGCGAGTGTTGCAGCCCGCGGTGTTGGTCTCGATCGAGGCGTTGGCCGCGCTGACCATGTCGAAGGCGTCGTCAACGCCGCCGTTGTCCAGGGTGTTGATGCCGATCTGGCCGAAGTTCAGAACGGTGTTGATGTTGCCCGAGTAGAAGGAGCAGTCCTGCGAGACTTCGCCGCGCAGGGTGAAGCTGGCTTGGGCGTTGCCGGCGGTGCCGATGTTGTTGGCGACGCTGCCCGAGGCCGAGATCCACGACGCGACTTCCTCGCCGCCGAAGAAGGTCGACACGGCGTTGGCGCCTTGGCCGACGAGGGCCGAGCCCTGGCCCGAGCCGCTGATGCTGCCGATGATCGGCAGGTGAGCCGCGCTCTGGCTGAAGCTGCCGGCCGAAGCGGCGGTCGCGGAGAGGGCCAGCGCAGCGACGCCGGCGATCAGTTGATAGGCTTTCATTTCAGTCTTCCTCCAAGAAGTGCGCAGGATTGCGCCAGTCACACCCGCTTTGGCCGCGCCGCACACGCCGAGCTTCCGCACAGTCCGCTCAGCTGCCCCGCGGGGGCGCCAGGCATCCACTCGACGCTCGATGTGCTTCGCGTTCATCGCCGGTCTCTACAGCCTCGGTACGAGGCTGATCTCCACGGTTTCCCAGTAGCGTCCGGCCAGCAGGCCGGCGCCTTCGGGCTCCATCATCTCGATGTTCAGGCGGCCGCCGTCGAAGGCGACGCCGCCTCGGCTCGAGATCACCTGTCCCGCCTGCAGCTGCCGGCTGGTGAAATCGCCGGTCGCCGAGCCGCCGCGTCCGCCGCGGCCCGGGTTTCCGCTTTCCAGGGGCACGTTGATGGCCAGGCGATAGGCCGCCAGGCCGCTGTACGGGCCTTGCCCGCGCGGCAGGGTTTCATGCGCCAGTCCGCCGTTGGCGGAGCGCAGATTGATGTCGAAGGGAACGTTGCAGCTCAGGTCGAAGCGCGTCTCGACGGCCAGTCCGCTGCGCCGCAGGTCGCCGAAGTCGACGCCGCCCAAGGCCCCGATGTCGCACCGCGGCGAAATCCGGCCCACGGCTTCCAGCACCAGGGACTTGCGCCCGGCGTCGGCGGCCTCGGCCGCCGTTCCGGCTGCGGCCAGCATTGCGGCTGCAAGCAAACAGGCTGTTCGCATCTGCTCCCCGGCGTATGTCGCCGCCCCCTCGTTCGAGGGCTAAGGAGCACGTTAGGCTTTTGTTAATCGTCCCCCATTTGGGGTACGCGCTCGAAGAAAAAATAGTTAATTTCATGATTATTCGATGAAATTCGCCGCGTGGGCGAATTGGGGCGACCCCGCCTCGTGTCGAGGTCGTTGGGGGAGCCTGATATGAAGATGCTTTTCGCGGCCCTTTACGTCCTGGCGCTGGCCGTCCCTCAGGATCCGTCGGCCGCCGCCGGGCCTGCCGACGCCCCGATCTCGGCCCTTGAGGTTCAGCATCGGCCCGACGCCGTCGGCGATCTGCGCGTGTTCGTCAGCGAGACCGAGCTGACGTCCTACGCCGAAGGCGGCGAGGCGCGTCAGGTCAACCGCCAGAAGTTCGAGCTGGAGACCCTGGCAGCCTCGACGGAACGGATGACCCTCCGGTTTCGGTTGCTGGAAGCCTCCTTGACCGACAGCCGCGATCCCGGTCTGGAGCGGCTTCTTCAGGCCTGGGTCGGCGTGGATGTGGTCGTCGTCGCTGACGCCTCTGGACGACCTGTGGCTTTTGCGGACTGGCCCGCCGTGCGGGAGGCGTACCGCACGCGTCTGAGCGAACTGGGCCTGCAACAGGAGCAGGGGGACGTCCTGGCGGCGGGGCTGGACCGCTTGCCGCCGGAGGATCTGCTGTCCCTGCTGCTGAGCGATGTCGCCTTGCTGGCGGAAATGCAGCCCCGACAGCCTCTGCCGGAAGGCCGTGTCGAGCAGCCGCTTCAGAATACGGACCAGATGGCGCGATCCGGCGTGCAGTCGGCTTCGCGCACCGCCGACGGATGCGGCCTTCTGCTCACGCGCTCGTTCAGCGCCGAAACGCCTGGCTCGACCGGGACCGTGAACAGCATGGAGCGCGATACCCGCGCCACCCTCCATGTCGCGGACGGCTGGGTGTCCGAGGTCAGCCGCACGACCGCGGTGCGCGCGGGCGAGCGGCGGACGGATGAGGTGGTGCGCATCCGGCGCGATCCGGCGCCGCAGTGTCCCACCGCCTGATCGTCAGCCGCAGGCGGATCAGGACAGCCGGAAGGGCGATATCTTGGCGAACATCTCTTCGCGGCTACTGACGCCCAGCTTGGCGTAGGCGCGTTTGACGTGCGTGCGGGCGGTTTCCAGGCTCACGCCGAGGTCTTGCGCGGCTTCTGTGACCGTGGCCCCGTCGACCAGCCGCTTCAGCAGAGTGGTTTCCGCCGAGGTGAGATCGAGCGCGGGACCGAAGTCGGCCCACAGGCGGCGCGATCCCGCGGTGTCGCTGAAGGCCAGGATGACCGCTTGGGCGTCGCCCAGCGCGATCCGCACCGCCCGGATGATCAGGCAGTCCCCGCCGCCGTCGCGTCGAGCCAGAACCCAGGCTCGAGGCTCGTCGCCCAGGTTCTCAAGAAAGGCGGCGAAGGCGAACACGCCGGTGCGCTGGGCGAAGCTCAGTCGGCCCCCGACTTCACCAAGATCGCGGTCGATGGTGAGAAGCCGGCGCCCTTCTTCATTGCTCCACAGAAGGTGCAGGCTGGGCGTGATGATCATGGCCGCACGGCTGCAGCTCTTGCTCCAGGCTTCTGAGCAGGCGGCCTCATTGATCGCTTCAATGTCGAATCGACACGCCTCCGCCGGTCCCTGCAGGCCCACCCCGTTCCCTCCCCGTCGACAATCCAGGGCCGTAGCCCCGTCTCGCTCGTTGATATTATCGCGATCAACGAACAGCGCCATTATGTAAAATCGAGGGCGTTAACTGTAAAGTTTGAAACTTGATCGGCGGCCTGTGATGCGCGCCGATGAGGCGCGGCGCGCAGAATGACAAAGCCCCCCGCCGAGGCTTCGGCGGGGGGCTTTGTCGCGTCTGAACCGAAAAACTTCGCCTATATCGGCTGAATCGTCAGGGCCAGGACCAGAGGTTCGTCCAGCTGCACCTCGTCGAAGCGGTAGGCGATGGTGCGGATGGCCGCCATATTGGAGCGACGCAGTTCCAAATTGCCGGTCTTCGTCAGATTCAGCGATCGCTCGCCATAGGTCATGCGGGCGGTCTCTGTGGCCTTGAGCGGACGATAGGCGGCGGAGACGGTGAAGCCTCCGGGGCTGTTGCAGGCCTCGATAACGGTCCCTGTCCGGCCGGTCTCCGCAACGACGGTGGTGTCGGGCCGCACCCAGCAGGCGACGGGTACGACCGCGCGCAGTTGGTAGGAACCGCCCGCCCTGGGGCCCGCCGCAGCGATCTGCGGCGAAGCGAAGGCCGTCACGCCGGCGGCGACGGCGACAAGAAGCGCACAGCGGCGCAACCGCATCAACTTGGTCATGGCGTCCTCATGGCTCCTGATTGCCACGAGACCATAAAGGGGCGCCCTTAACGCCTGCCGATCAGACAGGCTTAGTGCGCGCTTAATTACTATAATGAACCGTTGTTTACTTTATCTCTGCTTGGTGGGGGCTCACAGCGGGAGCTCCTCACCGGGCGATCAGAACTGTCAGCTCGCGCGCGACGCGGCGGTGAAAAGCCATGACGAGACGTTTGGTGGAAGCTGAATGCGCAGTCCGCGCGATCATGTCTATCCCGGGCGTCAGAAGGTAAAAGGCGCCGAACGCCATCGCGAGCTGAAGAGCGTCGGGCTCTGGCCGACCTTGCTATCCTAGAGCGCGAAATAGAACAACTTGTGTCTATCCCCGCGCGCAGGGCGTTGGGCAAAATCCAGTAACACAAGAAAAGTATATCAGAAAAAGCCGTGGTGGCGGACAGAGAGGGATTCGAACCCTCGATAGAGTTGCCCCTATACACGCGTTCCAGGCGTGCGCCTTCAACCACTCGGCCACCTGTCCATTCCACCTGAAGCCCGGATGCGTCCGGGGCGGAGTCGTCGGGAGCGGACCGACGGGAGGGGCTGATTAGAGCATGACGACCCCATGGGCAAGCGCCCTTGAAGCCTCCATATAGGCGAAGACGCTGTTTTCGCGGAGTTCGCGCCATGTTGTTGAAGAAGAATGCTGAACTGCCCACGCCTGAGACGGCCCTGCCGGGTCGGGCCGAGGCGTTGCCGACCGATGAGACCCACTTCGTGCTGGGTCATGCGCTGAAGGGACCGCACCCCGCGGGGATGGAGACGGCCGTGTTCGGCATGGGCTGTTTCTGGGGCGTCGAGCGGGTGTTCTGGCAGCTGCCGGGCGTGTGGGTCACCTCGGCGGGTTATGCGGGCGGGATCACGCCCAACCCGACCTACGAGGAGGTCTGCTCGGGCCGCACCGGCCACACGGAGGTGGTGCAGGTGGTGTTCGATCCGGCCCAGATTTCATACGGCGACCTGCTGAAGGCCTTCTGGGAGAACCATGACCCGACGCAGGGCATGCGTCAGGGCAACGACCAGGGCACGCAGTATCGTTCGGCGATCTATACCTTGAACGAGGCGCAGCAGGCGGAGGCGTTGGCCTCGCGCGAGGCCTATCAGGCGGCGCTGAGCGCGGCGGGGCGCGGGGCGATCACGACCGAGATCGAACCGGCCGGGCCCTATTACTTCGCCGAGGACTACCATCAGGGCTATCTGGCCAAGAATCCGGCGGGCTATTGCGGCATCGGCGGAACGGGCGTGGTTTGCCCGATCGGCCTGGGCGTCGGGGCCTAGGATGGATCGCGCGGGCGTGGGCGAGGCCTGCCTGGCCTTGCCGGGGGCGACGATGGATCACCCGTTCGGGCCGGGCCATGACGCCTATAAGGTCGGCGGCAAGATGTTCGCCATCGTGGGCGCCGAGGGCGGGCTGTCGTTCAAGGTCTCGGACATCGCCTATGAGGTGCTGACCGAGGCGGGACGGGCGGCGCCGGCCCCCTATCTGGCGCGGGCGAAGTGGGTGCATCTGGCCGATCCGGGCGATTGGCCAGATGCTGAACTGGCCGATCACCTCAAGTCGGCCCACGCCCTGATCGCCGCTAAGCTGACGAAGAAGGCGCGGGCCGAACTGGGGCTTTAGGCGGCGGCGTTCCGCGATCGGAACCACAGGTAGAGAATCCCCAGGGGCGCGATGAAGATCGAGAAGCCCCACAGGAAGAAGTTCACCAGCACCTTCAGGAACATCAGGATGATGGCGTTCATGAGGAAGACGGTCTCGCCCATCATCACCCGCTTGATTTCGTCCCAGACCAGCTTGGAGAAGGGAAACAGCAGGGCGCCGACGCCGAACACGGCCAGGGTCACGGCGCGGTCATGCAGGGGCTTGGCGCCGTCCAGCGACAGCATCATCCAGGTCATGAAGGCCATGAAGGCGGCGCTGAGCACATAGGCGCGGATCAGATAGCCCGGCTGCACCGAGCCGAAGATGCGTTTGATGAAATTCATGTCGGAGGGACGCTTTCTTACCGGGTCTTGGTTTTCTGTTCGGCGATCCAGCGGTCCATGCGCGCGTCCAGCAGGGCCAGCGGCAGGGCGCCGTCGACCAGAAGGGCGTCATGGAAGGTCCGCACGTCGAAGCGGTCGCCCAGCTCGCGCTCGGCCTTCTGGCGGATTTCGCGCAGGCGGATCTCGCCGATCTTATAGGCGGTGGCTTGGCCGGGATCGCCGATGTAGCGCTGCAGTTCGGTCTCGATGTTGTGCGGCGACAGGGCCGAGTTGTCGCGGAAGCAGGCGCGGGCCTGTTCCTCGCTCCAGCCCAGCCAGTGCAGGCCGGTGTCGGCCACCAGACGGCAGGCGCGCCACATCTCATAGCTGAGGCGGCCGAACCGCTCATAGGGCGTGCGGTAGATGCCCATTTCTTCGCCCAGGAACTCGGAATAGAGGCCCCAGCCTTCGCTGAAGGCCGTGACCGAGGCGTCGCGGCGGTAATAGGGCTGGTCGGCGGCTTCCTGCTGCAAGGCGACCTGCAGATGGTGGCCCGGCACGGCCTCGTGTACCGTCAGGGCGGGCAGTTCATACAGGGGCCGCTGGTCCAGTTTTCCGGTGTTGACGATGTAGCCCCCGGCCACGCCCGTCGCCATCGAGCCTGAGTTGTAACGGCCGGTGGTGTAGGTCTCTTCCATCTCGACCGGCACCGGACGCACGCCGTAGGGCAGGCGCGGCAGGGTGGCGAACAGGGATGGCAGGCGGTCGTCGGCGCGCTTGGCGATCTCCGACGCCTTCTCCAGCAGTTCCTCGCGGGTCTTGGCGTAGAATTGCGGATCAGTGCGCAGGAAGGTCAGGAAACCGGCGAAGTCGCCGGTCCAGCCTGCGGCGCGCATTTCCGTCTCCATGCGGGCGCGGATGCGGGCGACTTCCTGCTGACCGATCTCATGCACCTGGTCGGGCGTCAGATCGGTGGTGGTGTGGCTGCGGACCAGGAAGGCGTAGAGGTCGCGGCCGCCGGGGCGGTGGACCAGCCCCGGCTCCTGCGGGGCCTTGGGCGCGTATTCGTCGCGCAGCAGGTCGCGCCAGGCGGTGCGGCGAGCGGTGATCGGTCCCTCGACCAGGGCGCGGGCGCGGGCGCGGAACTGCTCCTGCTGGGCGGCGGGGATGGAGGCGGGCAGGGCGTTGAACGGACGCAGCAGGACGTCGCCCGCCGCGCCTGGTTTCAGGTCGCGCTCGGCCTGGGCCAGGGCGCTGTCGACCACTGACCGAGCCTGGATCAGGCCGGTCTCCAGCCCGCGCCGGGTGTTGGCGATCCCGGCGTCGTAATAGGCGGGCGCGGCCTCCAGCCGCTTCAGCCAGGCCTCGGCGTCGGCGGCCGTGGCGATGCGCGCAGCGGGCGCCAGATAGGCCAGAAGCTGGCCGGGACCGCCTTCGGAATCAAAGGCCAGACGCGACGGATCCAGTTCGATCCGCTCCAGCTCGCGGCCGATCAGATAGCCGACGAAGGCGTGGTTCAGGCGCTGGGCTTCGTCCAGCGCGGCCGGGTCGATGGCGTCCAGCCGCGCCTTCAGGGCGTTCAGCGGAGCGCGGCGGGCCAGTTCGCCCGCACGGCTGGCGTCGGGCAGGCGCGACAGGGCGGCGCGGTCGCCGTCCATGCCCGAACCGATGGGGTCGGCCTGGCGCAGATAGGCTTCGTAATCGACCAGCAGGGCGTCCAGCGCGACGGCGGCCGACGACTGGCCTTGAACGACGGCGGCCTGGGCAGGCAGGGCGCCCGCGCCCGCAAGGCCCGACAGGCCGATACCGGCGGCGAGAAGAAGATGACGCATGAACTAAAGCCCTCCCAAGAACTGGTGGGGAGGGGAGCGGACCGCGCCGCTGCGGTCAAGCCTTCAGCGGCACAACGCCAGGAAACGCGCCGCGCGCCCTTCCGAACCCGGCTGGGCGGCCATCATCGCGCGCTGGTCCCCGTTCCACACCGCCAGCCAGCCGACGCGGCGAAAACGCAGGAAGACGGGGTGGGAGGCGGGCGCCGTAGCGACCAGGTGGACGCCGTCGTGCATGTCGGCCGCCTCGACGCGGGCGGGAAAGGTTTCGGTGTCGCCGCCCGACTCCAAGGTGATGGCGCGACGGTTCGGCGCCTGATCGGCGGCCAGGGACAGGCCGATCTTGCCCGAGCCGGGCGCGCACATGAGGCTGAGCGGAACGTCGTCGGACTGGGCCAGGCCATAGGACAGGCGCGGCTCGTCCTGGTCTTCGTTCAGGAACCAGTCGTAGCCGGCGACGGGCAAGGGCGCGCTGGTCGTGTTCAGCGGGGCGATGCTGGGGGCGCAGGCGCCCAGAGCTGCGGTCAAAGCTGCGCTCATGGTGATGAAGGCGGCGGCGGTCAGCCAGCGGGCAGGGCGCATCCTCGTCCTTATCCGGTGCACAGTTCAGCGAAGCGGCGCAGCTTGGACAGATTCGCCCGATCGATCTCGATGGCGGTCGCTTGATCGCCGAGGGCGAGGGTCAGGCGGCCTGAGGCCAGGAAGGCGGCGAAGACGGGATGGTCGGCGCGCAACGTCGCCTCCAGCCGTCCGCGTCGCGCGCGGGCCTCGACCTCGGCCGAGGCGCCGCCGGAGCGGATGACGGCGAAGCCGTCGGCGCCGGGCGCGTCATGGAAGGCCAGGCGGACGATGCTGGAGCCGGGCGCGCATTCCAGGGTGGTGCGCAGGCGCGGCGTGTCGGGAATCTCATTGGCCAGGACCAGGGGACCGTCGCCGCTGTAGAGGGTCCAGGTCCAGCCCTCGGACGCGCGGGCTGATCGGGCGGGCGATGCGGCCTGGGGCCGCTCTGCGGGCGGATGCGCCCCGGTCTGAGGGGCCGTCTGCACGGCCAGGGAGAGCAACGTGGCCTGAACCAGGCCGAGCATTGAGGTCATGTTTCAGCCCCCGCTGAGGAAGACGGGGGACTGTGGTCAGGCATGTCCCGAAGCGCAATAGCTAAGAAAGCCCTGGACCATTCGCCGCTCGGCGCGGGTGGCGGTCAGCTGGCGGTCCCCGGCCTCGGTCTGGACCGTCATGCGGCCGCCGCGCGCCAGGCCGGTCAGGGCCGCGTCGCCGAGCGGCAGACGCGTCTCGAAGGCCTCGCCGTTCGACAGCGGGTCGATGGGCTGCGGCTCGTGCGAGGCAAGGATGAGCCCCGCGCTGCGCGGCTGGACGTCGCCATAGACCACGGCGACGCCGTCGCCCGGCGCGCAGGTCAGCATCAGAGCCAGTTGGTCCGAATCCGGCAGGCCATAAGCCAGTTTGGCCATCGTCCCCTCGTGCAGCATATGCCAGCCGGGAACGGCCTCGCCGCCGCTGCGGGACGAGGACGGAGAATAGGTCGCCGCATGGGCCGCGACGGCGGCCAGGCCCACGGCGGCCAGGATGGGAAAGACGGTTTTACGCATGACAAGTCCACTCGCGTTCGACAGATCAAACGCGGGTCGCTTGTTAACGGTTCACGGCTCCGCTGGATCGCGCGCGATTCAGTGATGCGGTGCGGCCGGAATCACACGTTTCGGTGAACGCGGGTCAGAAGGGGCTGAAGCGTTCGACCAGGGACTGGGCGGCGGGCGTCGCCTGCATCCGGCTGATGTCGCCGCGCCCGCCGTAGCTGATGCGCGCCTCGGCGATCTGGCTGTGGCGGATGGTGTTGGCGCTGGAAATGTCCTCGGGCCGGACGATGCCCGCCACGGTCAGCTCGCGCACCTCGCGGTTGGTGCGCACTTCTTGCCGACCTTGGATGACCAGGTTGCCGTTGGGCATGACGGCGGTGACGACGGCGGCGACCGTCAGGTTGACCCGTTCCGAGCGGTTGACGCTGCCCGAGCCGTTGGCGTTCACCGCCCCTTCGGTGCCGATCATGTTCGCCGGATCGAAGCCGCCGGGGAAGGCGCGGCCCAGGCTGTTCTCCAGGCCGAAGAAGTTGGTGACGCCGCCCGAGGCGCTGTTGGTGCGGTTGCGCTGGGTGGTGTTCTGGGTCTGGGCGCGATCGTTGATGTCGATGGCGACGGTCAGGATGTCGCCGACGCGGCGCGCCCGCTGGTCGCCGAAGAAGCTGCGCGCCCCGGTGCGCCACAGGCTGTTGGCGCTGGCCGAGGTCGGCTCGGGCAGATAGGCCTGCTCGACCGGGACCAGGGCGGCCGGATAGCCGATGGGCGCCAGCTCCGGCCCTTTCACCGCCTCGATGGCGGTGGAGCAGGCGGTCAGGCTCAGGGCGGACAGCGATAGGGCGGCGACGGTGATGGGGCGCATGATGGAACTCTCGCTCAACGGGCGGCGAACTGTTGCGGGTTGCGGCGGGCGATCTGGGCGGCGGGACCGGCGACGGCCCGGCCGGGGGCGACGGCCACGGCGTCGATGGTGCGGTTGGACTGGACGTTCAGGATCGGCACGGCCTCGCCCGCCGAGGCGTTGCGGGTCGCCTTGCCGGTGACGGTCAGTTCGACGCCGTCATTGATATAGGCGACCTCGACCATGTCGTTGCGGGCGATGACCTGGGGCGAGGCCAGGTCGCGCGGACCGACGGGCGATCCGGCGCGCAGGGCGCGCTTGGCTTGGAGACCGATCACCGCCTCGGCGTCCTGGGGGCCGCCTGCGGGGGCCAAGTGCGACTGGACCGAGGCCCAGACCACGTCCTCGGGCTGGATCACGTCGCCGGCGGCCAGGCTGCGGGCGTAGGTCAGAACCTCGACGCTGGATCCCGCTCGGGCGGGCGCGCCGACGCTGGCGGCGGCGGGGCGGGCCGAGGCTTCGGCTGGCAGGGCCCCGCCAGAAAGGGCGCCGCCTTCGCGCACCACGATGCGGCGCAGGCCGGTCGGATTGCTCCACTCCAGGCCGGCGCGGCGCGCGGCGATCTGGACCTGGGAAGCCTCCAGAACGGCGGTGGCTCCAGCGCGGCGGCCGACCACGACGTTCGAGGCGGCGCCCGCGTCGTCGAACAGCTCGCCCAGGGTGATGCGGCCGTCGTCGTCGACCGGATCGGGCAGCAGATTGACCGGCCCGGCCAAGGCTTGGGTGGCGAGCGCGGGGGCGGCGAATGCGGCGACGGCGGCGGCGAGGATCAGGGCGCGCTTCATGGCTCAGACCTTTCTTTCAGCTCTTCACCTGGGCCGAGACGGACAGCATTTCGTCGGCGGTGGTGATGACCTTGGAGTTCATCTCATACGCGCGCTGGGCCACGATCAGGGCGGTGATCTCGCTGACCGCGTCGACGTTCGACGCCTCGGTGTAGTGTTGCAGCAGATTGCCGTAGCCGACTTCGCCGGGCGCTCCGACCGTGGCCGGACCCGAGGCCGCCGTCTCCAGCAGCAGGTTGTCGCCGATGGCTTCCAGCCCCGCCTCATTGAAGAAGGTGGCCAGTTCCAGCTGACCCACGACCTGAGGCTCGGTCTGGCCGGCGGTGGTGACCTGAACCTGGCCCGACTTGGAGATGGAGACGTCCAGGGCGTCCTGCGGAATGGCGATGGCGGGCTCGACCGCATAGCCGTCGTCCGTCACCAGCTGGCCTTCGCCGTTGACGGTGAAGTTGCCCGCGCGGGTATAGGCCAGCTCGCCCGAGGGCAGGGTGATCTGGAAGTAGCCCTTGCCCTGGATGGCGATGTCGTAGGTGTTGCCGGTGCGGTTGGGGCTGCCCTGTTCGGTGATGCGATAGACGCTGCCGGCCTTGACGCCCGAGCCGATCTGGATGCCGGTCGGCACCACGGTGCCCTGGGACGAGGACTGGGCCCCCATGCGCTCGACGTTCTGGTACAGCAGATCCTGGAACTCGGCCCGCTGACGCTTGAAGCCGACCGTGTTCATGTTGGCGATGTTGTTGGAGATGACCTCCACGTTCAGCTGCTGGGCGGCCATGCCGGTGGCGGCGGTGCGAAGCGCGCGCATGTCTCAGCTCTCCCTTACGAAACCCGGCCCAGCCGCTCGACGGAGCGGCGTGACAGGTCGTTGGCGTTTTCGATCATCTTGGTCACGCGCTCATAGGCGCGGCTGATCTCGATGAGGTTGGTGATTTCCACGAGGGTGTTGACGTTCGACCCTTCCAGCATCCCCTGGCGGACCTGGGCGTCGGTCGCATCCATCGGCTGGGCGTTGGAGGCGTTGCGGTACAGGCCGTCGCCGGACTTCTGCAGCACCGACAGGGCGTCGAAGCGCACCACGGTCAGGCGGCCGACCGGCTGGCCTTCCTGGCTGATCGTGCCGTCGGCGCCGACGCTGGCGGGGCCGCGCTGCGGGTCCAGAACGATCTCGGCGCCGTCGGCCAGGACCGGCAGGCCCTGCTTGGTCGTCAGCCGCCCTTCGGGATCGGTCACGAAGGCGCCGTCGCGGGTATAGGCGGGACCGCTCGGCGTCTGCACGGTGAAGAAGGCGCCTTCGCCCTCGATGCCGAAGTCCAGCTCGCGGCCGGTCTGCTTCAGCGTGCCCTGGCCGAAATCGCGACCCACGCCCTTGTCCAGCACGAAGCTGGCCGAGGGGCGGATATTGTCGTTGCGGGCGCGCTGACCCACTTCGGTCCCGACCATCAGCTGTTCGACCTTGAAGCCGGTGGTGTCGGCGTTGGCGACGTTGTTGGCCACGATGTCCAGCTCGCGGCGAAGCGTCATCTGGCGCGACAGTCCGATATAGGCGGCGTTTTCCACGAGCGGGCTCCTTTCGCCGTTTCCCGTCGCAACGACCGTGCCAACAGGGTTAACGCCCGTGGAATGGGGGTTTGAGCGGTTTTCGCTCCTGCGGCGCCCGGCAGGATTTGCCGATCGTAAACGCCTCGTTAACCAAAACAGGGCCACACCCGGCATGTGAGGATCGGGGCGGCTTACGCATGCTGAAACTGAAGCTGGGCAAGAAGAAGAGCGAAGCGCCGACCGGCGACGACGCGAAGCTGCCCGCCGTGAGCGACGGCGCGCCCGGCGCCGAGGGCGAGGACGGCGAAGCCGCGCCCGCCAAGAAGAAGATCCCCCTGCTGTTCATCATCATCCCGGCGGCCCTGGTGGTGCTGGGCGGCGGCGGGGCGACGGCCTTCCTGCTGATGAAGCCCAAATCCGCCGAGGCGGCGGGAGATCATGCCGCTCCGGCCAAGGAAGAGAAGAAAGAGAAGAAGGAAGGGGGCGGCCACGGGGGCGGCGCCAAGGAAGGCGAGGCGGCCGAGGGCGCGGGCAAGATCGCGGCCGGCCCCGACGGCGTGACCTTCTACACCCTGCCGGACATGATCGTGAACATTCAGTCGGCCGACGGACGCCCGACCTATCTGAAGCTGCGCCTGACGCTGGAGATGAAGGACGCCGCCGTCGCCTCGCATCTTCAGGCTGAGGCGCCGCGCATGCAGGACATGTTCCAGGGCTTCCTGCGCGAACTGCGCCCCGAGGATCTGGCCGGGTCGGCCGGGTCGTATCAGTTGCGCGCCGAGATCCTGCGCCGGGTCAATCTGATCGCCGCGCCGGGCAAGGTGGACGCCGTGCTGATCGAAGAAATGCTGGTCCAGTAGTCATGACCGACGCCCTGGCCCCCGAGACGGAACTGGACCCCTTCGGCGGAGAGGTCGATCTGGGCGCAGCCCTGTCCGAGCGGGTGCTGAACCAGGACGAGATCGACAGCCTGCTGGGCTTCGACATGGGCGGCGGCGACGACGCCGAACGCAGCGGCATCCGCGCCATCATCAACTCGGCCCTGGTCTCCTACGAGCGCCTGCCGATGCTCGAGATCGTCTTCGACCGCCTGGTGCGGCTGATGACGACCAGCCTTCGCAACTTCACTTCCGACAACGTCGAGGTCAGCCTCGACACCATCAGCTCCATCCGCTTCGGCGACTATCTGAACTCCATTCCGCTGCCGGCCATCCTGGCGGTGTTCCGGGCCGAGGAGCTGGACAACTACGGCCTGCTGACGGTCGATTCCAACCTGATCTATTCGATCGTCGACGTGCTGCTGGGCGGGCGTCGCGGTACGGCGGCCCTGCGGATCGAGGGGCGGCCCTACACCACCATCGAGCGGGTGCTGGTGCAGCGCATGGTCGAGGTCATCCTGAACGACGCCCGCCAGGCGTTCGAGCCGCTGACCCCCGTTCACTTCAACCTGGACCGGCTGGAGACCAACCCTCGCTTCGCCGCCATCGCGCGCCCGGCCAACGCCGCCATTCTGGTCAAGCTGCGCATCGACATGGAAGATCGCGGCGGTCGGGTCGAACTGTTGCTGCCCTATTCGACGCTGGAGCCGATCCGCAAGATGCTGCTGCAGCAGTTCATGGGCGAGAAGTTCGGTCGCGACAACATCTGGGAAGGCCACCTGGCCACCGAGCTCTGGACCACCGAGACCGAGGTGCGCTGCGTGCTGGACGAGCAGCAGATGCCCCTGTCCAAGGTGCTGGACCTGAAGGTCGGCGACACCCTGATGCTGAACGTCACGCCTGAGTCCGAAGTGTCGGTGCGGGCGGGCTCCATTCCGCTGACCACCGGCCGCATGGGCCGCAAGGGCCAGCACATCGCCGTCCGCGTCGAAGGCCCCATCAGCACCGACGCCGCCGCCCGCCTCGCCAGGGAGAACAGCTGACATGACCGGCATCATCCTCGACTCCATCCTCATGCTGCTGCTGGTCGCGGCCATCGGCTACGGCATCAAGCTGGAGCGCAAGCTCAAGACCCTGCGCGAGGGGCAGTTGGCCTTCGCCGCCGCCGTGACCGAGCTGAACAGCGCCGCCGGGCGCGCCGAACAGGCGCTGGCCACCCTGCGCGCCTCGGGGCAGGAGACGGACCTGCTGCACGACCGCATCATCAAGGCCCGCGCGGTTAAGCAGGAGCTGGAGGTGCTGATCGCCCGCGCGCCTGCCCGCCCGGCCGAGAGCCGCATCGAGACGCGCGAGGACGAGCGTCGCGCCGCCGCCAAGGCCCTGGCCGACATGGAACCGATGATGGAGGTCGAGCGCGAGACCGTCCGCACCTCGTCGGTCGCCCCCTTGCTGGACGACGAGGCGCGCGCGCGCCGCATGGCCTCGCTGATGGAGCGCATCGAAGGCGCCCGCGCGGTCATGAAGGCGCCGTCGCCGAAGCCCGCGCCTGTTCCCGAGCGCGCCTCGCCGGTGATGCAGGCCCTGGCCGCTAACCATGCTGCGCAACAGAGCCTAAACCGCGCCCGCCGTAGTCTGGACGACGACCTTTTCGCCGCCTGATGTCAGCCCCTATGTCCGAGGCGCGGCCTCGGACGACTTGAGGGGCCAAGTGTTTTCCCTGCCCGGCGCGTGGCGCCGAACCGTTCGCTGAGTTTGACCGATGAGCAAGCTGCCCCGCCTTCTGCCCCTGATCGCCGTCGCCATCGGCGGCGTCGTGGCCGTGCGCGCCGCGGGCGTGGCGCCGGAGCTGTTCCAGGGCGCGACCGCCTGGGCCCAGGAAGCGGTCGCCGGAGAAGGCGAGGGGGCCAAGCCCGCGCCCAAGCCCGCCGCCGTCTGCGCCCTGACGCCCGAGCAGCTGGCCCAGCAGGCGGGGATTTCTCCGGCTGAACTGCGGATCATCCAGTCGCTGTCGAAGCGTCGCGACCAGTTGGACGCGCGCGACGCCGACTTCGCCACCACCCTGCCGCTGATGGTGGCCGCCGAGCAGAAGCTGGACGCCAAGCTGCAGGCGCTGGAGGCCCTCAAGGGTGAGATCAGCGCCCTGGTCGGCCAGGTCGATGAGAAGGAAAAGGCCGAGGCCGATCGTCTGGTCGCCGTCTATTCGGCCATGCGGCCCAAGGAGGCGGCGGCCGTCTTCGCCACCCTGGACGACAGCGTGCGCCTGCCGGTGGCCTCGGCCATGCGCCCGCGCACCCTGGCCGCCATCATGGCTCAGATGCAGCCCGCCGCCGCGCGCGAACTGACCGAAAAGCTGGCCAAGCGCTTCCAGGCCCAGCAGTACGCCGCCCGCGCCGCCGCCGCTTCGGCTCCGACTGAGGCTGCGACCGCGCCCGCCCCGGCGCCCGCCGCTCAACCGGCGGCTCAGCCGGCCGCCGCGCCCGCGCCGACCCGCGCCGCTCAGCAGACGGCGCCGCGCCGCGCGCCGACGCCCGCCGCCAACCGCCCCGCCGCTCGGCCGGCCGCCCAGCCTGCGGCCAAGGCCCCTGCGCCCGCCGAGACCGGCCCGCGCCCCTACGCCCCGGCTGCCGC
>Ga0209699_100050_pt1 | contig 151579 bp, 140 predicted proteins | sample SynthPrep_1_END__FD_187204 | JGI IMG/M metagenome (GOLD analysis project Ga0209699, IMG submission 187204) | Synthetic microbial communities from Ohio, USA - SynthPrep_1_END_DS7_MetaG (SPAdes) (version 2) | ecosystem: Engineered > Bioreactor > Aerobic > Activated sludge | place: USA: Ohio...
AGCAGCCCGGTAGCTCGTCAGGCTCATAACCTGAAGGTCGCAGGTTCAAATCCTGCTCCCGCACCCAAGCTTACAAAGCCCCGATGGCATACGCCTCGGGGCTTTCTGCTGTCTGCGCCGAAAACAAGTCGGCGATGATCTGCGGGCCTCATTGGTGACCGCCGTGCCGCTATCCGCATCAAACAGAACGGATCGAGCGAAAGAGTGTAAATCTATGTGAAATCAATAACTTAATTAAAATTCAAGCGTGGCCGTGGACGTCGTTTGGCGCTAACAGGGCGGCTCATTCGACCTGTCGGGGGCGATGAAGCGCAATGGTGGCGCGGGGCGGCGAAAGCCGGTTCGCAAGCTGGGCTCCTCCATGTGCCCAGCGCAATGCTGCATGGTCGTACTGGATCGCTCTCCGATTTTCCTGTCGAACGGGAGAGCCGAGACGTGTTGCAACTGTTGAACTCCTTCAAGCGCGTGGCGCTGCGCATGGCGCGGATCCTGGCGCCTCTGGCCTTGATGGGGGTGGCCGGCGTTGCGGCGGCGGCGGATCTTCAGGTTTCCGACTACACCTGGTCGCCCGATCCCGTAGCAAACGGCGCGCAGACTAGCTTCACCATACGCGTGACGAACAATGGGCCGGGGTCGGTCGACGACGCTGTCGTGACCGTCGCGGTCCCCTCGCACTTCGTGGTGCGGCCGGGCGATCTGCCGTCCTATTGCGGCCTGACGGGTGCTGTCGGGAGCCAGACGCTGACGTGCGCCTTGCCGACTCTGGCGGCTGGGGATTTCAGCTTCGGCTTTGCCGCTGACGCGGTGGCGACGGGATCGCGCACGTCCACGGCGACGATCGCCAGCGACACCAATGTCGACAGCAACCCGGTCAACGACACGCTCGTGGTCTCGCCAGCGGTTCAGGCGGGGGCGGATCTCTCTGTCCTCAAGGATGACGGGGAGTCGGACGGCTCCATCCCCGGCGGCGGAATCCTGACCTACACCCTCAACGTCACGAACAGCGGCCCGGACGCCACCGGCGCTATTCGGCTGATCGACAACCTGCCGGCGGCCAGCGATTTCGAATTCATGTCCGCTAGCGGCAGCCACTGGACCTGCGGCCACTCCGCCGGAATCGTGACGTGCGACTACACCGGACCGGCGACCATGGGGGCGTTGCCGCCGGTGAAGGTGACGGGGCGGGTGCTGGCGAGCGGCGGCACCATCACCAACAACGCCTTCGTCGAGCTGACCAGCCCGACGGTTTTGGACCCGGCGCCGAACGACAACACTGCGCCTCCGGTCATCACGACGATTGAACCGGGCGCGGACCTCGTTGCGCAAAAGTCCATGGCGTCGACCATTATCCGGGGCGACAGCACGACCATCACCTTAGACGTGCGAAACCTGGGACCGTTGACGGTGACCGGTGCGCTGATCGTCGATGAGATCGCGCCGGAGTTCGAGATCGGCTCGCTTCCCGCCAGCTGTTCGGCCGTGGGGCAGACGGTCACCTGCGTCGCGGGCGGCCTGTCTGTCGGCCAGGGCCAGAATTTCCAGATTCCCGTGACCGCGATCGCCGCGACGTCGGGCTCGGTCGTCAATTCGGTCAAGGTGACGCCGCCAGCCGGGGTGACGGATCCTGTGGGCGGCAACGACACGGCCAGCGCCGACTATCGCATCGCCGAGCCGAGCTCGGATCTGAGCATCGCCAAGACCAAGGGACCGAACCCTGTGGCCGCCGGCGAGATCATGACCAGCGCCATCAGCGTCCGCAACAACGGGCCGTCTGTTCTTAACTATAGTCCCGCCAATCCGCTCCGGATCACCGACACGGTAACGGCGGATGAGACCTATGTGTCAGCGGATGCGCCTTGGGTTTGCTCGCAGACCGGTCTTGAGATCGTCTGTGAACTGGCGGGGCCGGGATCTCTGGCGGTGGGTGCGGACGCCGCTCTGTCGCTGAAGACGAGGGCGGGCAGCGGCATCGACCTGGACCTATCTAACCGCGCTTGCACGGGCGCGGCGGGAGGCTCGACGGCCACGCCCTCAGACCCCAATGTCGATAATGACTGCGCCACGGCGGGTTCGCGCTCGACGCCGAACGCCGCTGACCTGTCGATCGTCAAGGAGGTCGGCCTCAGCCCTACAGGCCCGTGGTCACAGACGCCGGACCTGCCGGTCGCCGTCACGGACAACGCCTTCTATATTCGCTTCACGGTCAGCAACCTGGGCGGCGATGTCGCGCGCACCGTGGTCGTCACCGACGACCTGCCGAACTTCATCAATGGCGGCGGCTTTATCACGGGCTTCGGCGTGGCGTCGGCTTCGCAGGGCGCGCCCGCCTATACGGCCTCGAACGGCCGTATCAGTTGGACCGTGACCGACCTGGCCGCTGGCAAGAGCGAAAGCGCCGTGGTGCGCATCGGTCGACCGGTTGAAAGCGGCCGCTTCGACAACGTCGCCCGCGTGACTTCGCCGGACACGACTGAGCTCAATCTGGCGAACAACCAGTCGACGGCCGCTTATGACATCGCGCCGATCACGGACATCACCCTGAACGCCAAGACCATCGCGCCCAACCCGGCGCAGGTGGGCGTGGTGGCGACCTACACCATCAGCGTCCGCGGCCTGGGGCCGAACCCGGCCGCGAGCGTGGTGGTCAAGGACGTCATCGATCCGGCGCGGTTTGAACTGATCGGGCCGCCGACCACGACCAAGAGCGGGGCCACGTGCGTCAAGACCGATGCGAACGGCGAGATCACCTGTGACATGGGGACGATCAACCGCGGCCAGACCTATCAGATCAGGCAGGAAGTCCGGGCTCGCTTCCCCTTCGGCGGCGCCACCTCCGGCTTCCCGATCAGTCACGTCAACACGGCGACGGTGACGACGACCACGACGGAATCGAACACGAGCAACAACAGCGTGGAACTGCCTCACGACGTGTCCGCTCCGATCATGGACCTGGCCGTCACCAAGCAGGAGCCGAGCGCCGCCTTTGATCCGATGCCTTTCGGCTCGGAGCTGGTCTATGATCTGCGCGCCTCCAACTTCGGCCCCTCGCGCGCGGGCAATATCGTCATTACGGACATTCCCGCTCCGCCGGCCGGCTACACGATGAGCCTGTCGCGGTTCGAGGTGAACCCTGTGGGCGCCAACAGCGGCCTGACCCTTTACACGCCCCCGGCTCCGGCCTGCGTGACGGTCGGCGCCAACATCGAATGCCGACTGCACGGGACCGATCCGGCGCTGAACTATCTGGACGAGCGTCGCCAGGTCGTTTTCCGCCTGCATATGGCGGTGACGGGTCCGGCGCCGACCGGGCCCATGACCTTCTCCAACAGCGCCGAGATCGTGTCGCTGGAGCAGGACAATACGACGGTGAGCCAGGCTGATCGCGAGTTGGCCAACAATACGGCGGTCCAGACGACGACGGTCCTGCCTGCGACGGATCTCGAGGTGGTCAGCAAGACCCGCGTCACGGATTCCCCGGTTCAGATCAACCAGCCGGTCGAGTATCGCATCGTGGTGCGCAACAACGGCGTCTCGCCGACGACCCAGGTGCGCGTCACCGACCAATTGCCCAGCGGCTGGACCCGTGTGGGCGGCGAGACCGTCACGACCAGCGGTTCAGCGGCCGTTTCGGCGATGAATTGCTCGGGCACGAGCACCGTCCTGTGCGTGCTGGACGGCCTGTTCCCCGGCAACGGCGACGTCGTGACCCTGACGGTGTTCGCTAAGGCGGCCTATCCGTACGCCGGCGCGTTGGATGCGAATCTGATCAATACGGCTCGCATCGCTCCTGGGCGGGACGGCGATGGCGTGGAGATCAGCCGCGACACCGATCCGAACAACAACTCCAAGACCGAGACGACCCGTGTCGCCCAGTCCTCGATCGCGGGCGTGGTCTATCGCGACGACAATCTGAACGATGTGGTCGACAGCGGCGAAGGCATGGGCGGAGTCCGTCTGACGCTGACCGGAACCGATGTCTTCGGCAACGCCGTCACGGCGCGCGCCACGGATACGAACGCGACGGGCGCCTTCGTCTTCGATCGCCTGCCTGAAGGCGTCTACCAGATCGTGGAGACCCAGCCTGCTGGCGTATTCGATCGCAATGAGACCGTCGGCTCGGCGGGGGGCGTAGTGAACAACGCCGCTTACGGCAGCACGCCGGCGACTAACGTCATCGCGAACATTAACCTGCCCGCCGTCACTCAGGCGACGGGATATCTGTTCCAGGAGATCGGCGCCGCTCGGGTGTCGGGCTACGTCTATCGCGACGTGAACAACAACGGTTTGCGCGACGCGGGCGAGTCGGGTTTCGCGCCCGGCGACTTCGCCTCGACGCCGCATATCCGTCTGACGGGCGCTGACTATGCGGGCGGGGCGGTGAATCTGACCGCGTCGGTCGACGCCAACGGTCATTACGTCTTCAACTCCGTGCCGCCTTCGGGTGCGGCGGAGTACATGATCACGCAGCTGATCCAGCCCAATGGCGCGTCCGACGGCCTGGACGCCAACGGCGCGGGCGGCGTGATCCCCGGCTCCAGCGGTCGTCCGGCGCCGGAAGGCTTCGGCATCGGTCTCGTGGAGCCCAGCGCCGATCTGACCGAGCGCAACTTCGGCGAATTGCCGACCTCGACGCTGGGCGGCATGGTCTTCCTCGACCCGGATGCCGATGCGACGCGCGCGACGACGGAAACGACCGGCCTGGCCGGAGCGATCGTCCGACTGAGCGGGACCAACGACCTGGGGCAGGCGGTGGATTGCTCCATCACCACCACGGCCACGGGCCTGTACCGCTTCCCGAACGCAGCGGACGCCTCGCCGATCTGCCAGGTGCTGCGTCCCGGCGACTATCAGCTGGCGATCACGCCCGCGCCGGGTCTGACTCATACGGGCGCCTATGTCGGCGCCCTGGGCGGGACGTCGAACGGAGTGGCGGGGCCGAATGCGGCCTCGCCCGGCCTGACGGCGGTCAGCATCAGCGACGTCGTCGTCGTCGCCGGCTCGACCGCCTCCAACTATGACTTCGGCGGTACGGGCCAGGGGGTGAGCGGCTATGTCTATATCGATCGCGACGCCAGCGGCGTCCGCGATGCGGGCGAGGCCGGGATTCCGGGTGTGACCATGACCCTGTCGGGCGCGACGGCGAACGGTCAGAACGTCTGCGATCTGGCTGACTGCACGGCCGTCACCGATGCGACGGGCGGCTTTATCTTCCTAGGCGTTCCGGGGTCGGACGCGACCGGCTACACCCTGACCGAGCAGGCCCAGAACACGCCGCCCCTGTCGAACTTCTTCGATGGTCAGGAAGGCGTGGGCAGCGTCGGCGGCGAGGTCGGAAACGACGTCATCCGCGGCATCGTCCTGCCGACCGGCGGCCTGGGGGCCAACTACGCCTTCGGCGAACTGCCGGGCTCGCTGGCCGGCGGCGTCTTCATCGACGCCAATGACGACGGCGCGCGCCAACCCGGCGAGACCGCCGTGTCTGGCGTGACCGTCACCCTGTCGGGCGTGACGGCGGACGGTCAGGACATCTGCGCCTGGCGCGCGGCGCTCGACCCGGCCCAGACCTGCGTCGTCGTTACAGACGCGGACGGCGCCTATCGGTTCGACGACCTGCCGAAGGGAACCTACGCCCTGACGGAAAGCCAGCCGACCCAGTTCGCCGACGGCCGTGAAGGCGTGGGCAGCGTCGGCGGCGTGGCGCTCAATACGGTGTTCGACGCCTCTGCGGCGGCCAACGCCATCACCGCCATCACGCTGGAGGCGGGCCAGAAGAGCGTGGACTATGTCTTCGGCGAACGCGCGGTGGTCATCACCGGCACGGTCTACAAGGATCCGCAGCGTGACGGCGTGAACGGCGGCGGCGAGCCTCCGATTCCCGGCGTGACGATCGAACTGGTCAAGGACGGCGTGGTCATCGCCACGACGACGACCGGACCGGACGGAACCTACAGCTTCATCGACCTGCCCGGCGGCGACTACACGGTCCGCGAGATCCAGCCCGACGGCTACGGCTCATCGACGCCCAATGAGGTGGCGGTGAATCTGACGCCGGGCGCCGCCCAGGTCGTGGACTTCGGCGAGACGGTCAGCAGCATCGCGGGCCATGTCTTCGTCGACGCCAATGACGACGGCGTGCGCCAGGCGGGCGAGGCCTCGATCGCGGGCGTGATCGTGACCCTGACGGGGACGGACGCGGCCGGTGAATCGGTCACGCGCACGGCGACGACGGACGCGACGGGCGAGTGGCGCATCGACGACCTGCTGGCTGGAAACTACCAACTGACGGAGGCCCAGCCTGAAGGCTTCGCTGACGGTCGCGATAGCGCGGGCTCGGTCGGCGGCCTCGTCGAGGTCGACGGCGATCGTATCCACGGCATCGTCCTTCCGACGGGCGTGGACGCGACCGACTACGCCTTTGGCGAGCGGGGGCAAGGGCTGAACGGCACGGTCTATGTGGACGTGAACCTGGACGGCTCCAACGGGCCTGGGGACCGTCCTCTGGAAGGCGTGGTGGTCGAACTGCGCAAGCCCTCGGGCGAGCTGGTGGCCACGACGACCACCGGCCCGGACGGTTCCTACAGCTTCGGCGATATTCGCGGCGGCGACTACGTCGTGGTCGAGATTCAGCCGGAAGGTTACGGCGAGGGACCGGAGAACCCCTCCAATCGCGTGCCTGTGACCATCCGCCCCGACCAGACGCCTCCCACCGTCGACTTCGGCGAGCGGACAGGGGCGCTGTCGGGTCTGACCTACAACGACACCAACAACAACGGCGTCCACGACGCGAACGAGCCTGTAATCGGCGGCGTCACCCTGACGCTGACGGGAACGGATGCGCGCGGCGAAAGCGTCACCCGCACAGTCGTCTCGGGGCCCGATGGAGCCTATCGCTTCACCGATCTGCCGGGCGGCGCCTATACGGTCACGGAGACCCAGCCGGATGGCTATGACGACGGTCTCGACACGCCCGGCACGTCCGGCGGTCTGTCGGACGGCGGCGACGTCATCTCCGGCATCGTCCTGGCTCCCGCAACCGAGGCGACCGGCTATCTGTTCGGCGAGCGCGGCGCGGATGCGGCCATCTCCGGCTCGGTCTGGATGGACGCCGACCATGACCGCGCACGCGGCGGCGGCGAGGCCCCTCAGTCCGACTGGACCGTGGAGCTGTTCCTGAATGACGTGCTGATGGACACGGTCCGTACCGGCGCCGACGGCGGCTACGCCTTCACCGGCGTGGCGCCGGGTTCGGGCTATGCGGTTCGCTTCCGCCATCCGCAGAACAATGCGGCCTACGGCGGCGCGCGTCCGAACGAGACCGGCGCGACGTTCGTCGACGGCGTCGTCTCGGCCTCGAACGCGGGCGGCGCGACGCTGAAGGATCGTGAACTGACGGGCGTTACTCTGCAGCCCGGCGCGACCGTCCCGCAGCAGTCCTTGCCGCTGGATCCCTGGGGCGTCGTCTATGACGCTGTCCGCCGGACCCCGGTGCAGGGCGCGGTGGTCGAGATCAACGGTCCCGCCGGCTTCGATCCGGCCCAGCATCTGCTGGGCGGCTCGGGCTCCGCGCGCCAGACCGTCGACGCCCTCGGGTTGTATTACTTCCAACTGCTTAATGCGGCTCCGGCGGGCGTCTACACCCTGTCTGTGACGCCGCCCAACGGCAGCTACAACCCGATCCAGCCGTCCAGCATCCTGCCGCCATGCGTCGGGCCGCTGACGGTCCATGCGACGCCGGACCCCATGCTGGTCTCGACCAGCAACGGCCCGCCGCCGGCGGGCACAGCTGAGAACTGCGCCACCGGCACGATGACGACCGGCTATGTCCTGTCGCTGAACCTGACGCCGGGCGTCTCGGCCAATGTCGTCAACAACAACATTCCTCTGGACCCGATCCTGGAGGGGGCGATCGAAGTCACCAAGACGACCCCGATGGTCAACGTCGTGCGCGGCGGTCTGGTCCCTTACGTCATCACGGCCCGCAATACGCTGGCCGGGACGGTGCCGGGCGTGACTTTGACGGATCGCACGCCGGCCGGCTTCCGCTATCGCGAGGGCAGCGCCCGCATCGACGGCGCGGCGGTTGAGCCGATCCAGAACGGCCGCCTGCTGACCTGGAACGACCTGACCTTCATGGCGGGCGAAACCAAGCGTCTGGAGCTGATCCTGGTGGTCGGCGCGGGCGTGGTCGAGGGCGAACACACCAACGTCGCCTTTGCGGTGAACCCGATCGTCGATCAGGTCATCTCCAACCTGGCCGAGGCCACGGTGCGGATGATTCCTGATCCGGACTTCGACTGCACCGACATTCTGGGCAAGGTCTTCGACGACCGGAACGGCAATGGCGTTCAGGACGACGGCGAACCGGGTCTGCCGGGGGTGCGTCTGGCGACCGCGCGCGGTCTGCTGATCACCACGGACGCCGAGGGCCGGTATCACATCACCTGCCCTATGATCCCGAACGAGGACCGCGGCTCCAACTTCATCGTGAAGCTGGACGACCGGACTCTGCCGACGGGCTACCGCGTCACCTCGGGCAACCCGGAAACGGTGCGCCTGACGCGCGGCAAGTTCGCCCGCCTGAACTTCGGCGCCGGCCTGCACCGCGTGGTCCGTCTGGACCTCAATGGCGAGGCCTTCGACGGCGAAGCTCTGCGTGAGGAGTTCGAACAGCAGTTCGAGGGCCTGATCGCGACCCTGGCCGAGCGTCCCTCGGTCCTGCGCTTGGCCTATGCCGCGCAAGGTGAAAGCGCGGACCTGATCAAGGACCGCGTGGCCCAGGTCCGTCGTCGCCTCCAGGACCGCTGGAACGACGAGCGCGGCCGATACCGACTGGTCGTCGAAGAGGAGACCGTCGTCCTGTCCACCCCTCGTGAGGGAGGCGTGCAATGATCGGCGCGTCGAACAAGCTGCTGACCGCCCTGCTGATGGGCGGATCAGCCATCGCCCTCGCGACGGGCGTCCAGGCCCAGGACGCCGCCGCTGAAGATCGCAAGGTCTATTGCGGGCGCGACACCGAGCGTCCCTGCGGTCCGGTGGCGGACGATGCGGCGCTGGAGCGTCGCGGCGTCGGCTCCAACCTGGAAGCGGCGGATCGCGGGGCGGCCGGGCCGTTCCGCGTCAGCATCGACGGGGAAGGAGAGGGCGGCGACGATCTGCCCGCCGATCGCCAGCGCCGTCAGGACATGGCCCTGGCTGAAGCAGACGTGCGGGTTCAGGCTACGGCCTTTGACGTGCGTCCGGTCCTAAGCATCGTCGCCGACCAGCCGGTGATCCGCGCCGGCGACGCCGTGCGCTTCTTCACCCTCAGCAACTATGCGGCCTATATCGTGCGCGCCGAGGTTCGCATCTTCCGCGCTGATCAGAGCGTCGAGGCCACGCCTCTGACCGTCATTCCGGCGCGTCTAGGCGAGCCGGTGCTGTGGACGACCGAGCGGGATCAGCCGGGCGAGCATCGCTATCGCTATGTGTTGCGCGTCTATGACGCCGAAGGACGCTACGACCAGACTTCGGCCCTGACGCTGGACGTGACCCATGCGGTTAATGTCGCCAAGCCGGACATCCATGCAGGGCCTCTGTTTGAGAACATGCGCGTCGTCGACGCCATCTCGGTCAAGGGCGCCGCCGTCACCATCAGCGGCGAGGTCGAGGACGTTGCAACCCGCGTCACCGCCTTCGGGACCGTGGTTCCGGTCGACCGCACGGGCCGCTTCATGGTCCAGCAGATCGTCCCTGCCGACACCGCCGCCGTCGCCGTTCAGGTGGCGCGTCCCGGTCAGGCCCCGGTCGATCTGGTGCGCGAGATCGTCCTGCCGCGCACCGACCGCTTCTTCGTCGGCATCGCCGACATCACGGCGGGCAGCCGCAGCTTCGACGCCGCCAAGCATGAACTGCTGGGCGATGCGGGCGATCACCGCAACGACTTCGTCGACGGCCGTCTGGCCTTCTACTTCAAGGGCGTGGTGAAGAACGACTGGCGCCTGACGGCCTCGGCCGACACCGGTGAACAGCCGCTGAAGAGCCTGTTCGACGGCTTCCTGGAAAAAGACCCGCGCTCGCTGCTGCGCCGCATCGACCCGGAGATGCACTATCCGGTCTATGGCGACGACTCGGTCACGGTCGAGGACGCCCCGACCTATGGCCGCTTCTATGTGCGGGCCGAGAATGAGAACACCGACGCCATGTGGGGCGTGTTCCAGAGTCGTCTGGGCGGTAATGAGCTGATCCGTCACCAGCGGACCCTCTACGGCGCCAATTTGGACTGGCGCAGCGATGCGGTGACCGCGACCGGCGAGCGTCGCACCGAGGTCACGGCCTTCGCCGCCGACCCCGGCACTGTGGCCAGCCGTGAGGACTTCGTCTCGACCGGGGGTTCGGTCTACTTCTTCCGCAACCGTGACATCGCGCCGGGCTCGGAGCGGGTCTTCCTGGAAGTCCGCGACAAGGATTCCGGCCTGGTGCTGGAGCGTCAGGAACTGATCGCCGCCCGCGACTACGAGGTGAACTACCTTCAGGGCCGGGTCGTCATGCGCAACCCGCCGCCGATGACGGCGGATGCGAACAGCTTCGTGTCCCAGTCGTCGCTGGCCGGGAACCCGGTCTGGGTCGTGGCCACTTATGAGTACTCGCCGGGCCTGACCCGTCCCGAGGCCTTCACCACGGGCGGCCGGGCGCAGCACTGGCTGAACGATCGTCTTCGCGTGGCGGGCAGCGCCTATCACCAGGGCGAGGATCAGGCGTCGCAGGATCTGTTCGGCGCCGACCTGCTGTACCAGCACGCGCCCAACAGCTTCGTGAAGCTGGAGTTCGCCCAGGCCGACGGGCCCGGCGACGGCGCCTTCCTGTCGTCCACCGGCGGCTATGACTTCACCAAGGTCCAGACCGAGGCGGACAAGGCCAACGCCGTCAGCCTGACCTTCGCCGGTCAGCTGGACGAACTGGGACTGGAGCGCGACGGGCGCTTCGGCGGCTACTGGAAGACGCGCGAGGCCGGCTTCTCGGCTCCCGGCGAGCTGACCTTTGGCGAGACCCTGGATCAGTACGGCGGCGTCTTCGACATGGCGCTCAGCGACACAGTTCGCCTTCAGGCCAAGGGCGACGTCACCGACGGTCGCCTGACCGAGCGTCATGCGGTCGAGGTCGGTCTGCGCCGCGAAACGGCGGCGGGCTGGTTCGGCTCGGTCGGCGTGCGTTCGGACAAGCAGCAGGGCCAGCGCACGCCCTACAGCCCGCTGTACGTGCCGCCGCCTAGCGAGGGCACGCGGACCGATGCGGCCGTCTCGGTCGGCTATCGCCACACGCCGAACCCTGAGACCCCCAACGTCGAGCAGCGCGACGCGCCCTGGGCCGTCTGGACCTTCGCCCAGGCGACGCTGGACCACGACGGCGGCCGGGAATCCAACGACCGCTTCGGCCTCGGCGGCGAGGTTCAGGTCCACGACCGGCTCAAGTTCAAGGGCGAGGTCTCGGACGGCGACATGGGCTTCGGCGCCGATGTGCGCGCCGACTTCGCCATGACGGACCGCGGCAGCCTTTATCTGGGCTACGCCCTGGCCGGCGAGAACCCCGACGCCATGACCGGCGGTCGTCTGGGCCGCCTGACCGGCGGCGCGCGTCAGCAGATGGGCGAGAAGACCAGCGTCTTCGCCGAGCAACGCTATGACCACGGCGACGGCCCGACCGGCTGGACCCAGGCCTATGGCGTGGACTTCAGCCCCATCGAGGCCTGGACCTTCGGCGCCCGCTACGAGACCGGCTCTCTGGCGGACGCCCTGGGTCAGGAGATCGACCGCATGGCCATCGGCGCCACCGCCGACTATGGCAGCGACCGCCTGCGCTGGGCCTCGGCGCTCGAATACCGCAAGGACGAGGGCGACACGGTCGGCGAGCGCACCACGGTCGCCACCCGCAACCAGGTCACCTACAAGGCCACGCCGTCGCTGCGCCTGTTCGCCAAGGCCAACATCTCCCTGTCCAACTCGGATCAGGCGATGGCCATGAACGCCGACTACTATGAGCTGGCGCTGGCAGGGGCTTATCGCCCGGTTGACAATGACCGGTTCAACCTGCTGGCCAAGTATACCTATCTGGCTGACCTGCCGTCGCCGGCCCAGGTGGACGCCCTGGGTCAGTCGCTGGACTACGCCCAGCGCAGCCACATCGCCGCCGTGGACGGAACCTATCAACTCACGCCGCGTCTGGCGGTGGGCGCCAAGGTCGCCTGGCGTCTGGGCGAGTTGCGCGCCTCGCGTGATGAAAGCGCGCCCTGGTTCGACAGCGAGGCGGTCTTCTGGGCCGTGCGCGCCGACTATCAGATCGTCCGCCGCTGGGACGTCCTGGTCGAGGTGCGCGAGCTGTCGATCAAGGAGGCTCACGACAGCCGTCTGGGCGCTTTGGTCGGGGTCTATCGCCATTTCGGCGATCACGTGAAGCTGGGCCTAGGCTACAACTTCACCGACTATTCCGATGATCTGGGCGACCTCAGCTATGACGAACGCGGCTGGTTCGTGAACCTGATCGGCAAGTTCTGAGGCGATAGGGTCGCCCGGAGCGGAAGCGTAGGCTTCCGTTCCGGGGGCGTTGTCAGAAGCGGAAGGCCGCCTTGACCCAGAACTTGTCGCCCTGAGGGCGATTTTCGGCGTGGAACTCGTGCTGCCACTGGGCGGTGACGGGGACGTTGCCGACGACGTAGCGGACCAGGGGGCCGAGGGCGAAGGCTTCGCCGCGCACGCCATCGGGGCCGACGCGGGCGCCGCCGATCTTGTCGTCGGTGGTCTGGCGGTAATAGTAGCCGGTCAGGCCCAGCGTCAGCTTGCCGGTGGTGTAGGCCACCGCCGCGTCGGTGTGTAGGCTTTGGCCCGACTTGTAGTCGGTGTCGTCGTTGGTGGTGTTGAAGTCGTACATCACCTTGGCGGACGCTTCCCACCCGCCGCCGGGCTGGGCGTAGGTGGCGGCGAAGACCGGCTCGAACGTCCAGTAGTTACGGCCGATGTTGGCCAGATCGCCCGCCTTGTAGTCGCCGGTAGGAATGAACGCATCGACGGTGGCGACCAGGTTCCAGTCGCCCTTCTTCCAGCCCAGCACCAGGGGGCTGACGATGATGTCGCCCAGGCCGAAATTGCTCTGGCTCTGACCGCCCGCCTTCACGTCCAGATTGACGATCGGGATCAGGGCGTGGGCGGCGACCGTGGCGCCCAGGAAGGTCTTGTCGCTGACGTGGACCACGCGGGCGATGTTGGCGAAGGCGTTGAGCGAGAAGTCCGGGACCAGGTTGTCGCCGTCGCCGTCGTTCAGGCGGTCGGCGGTGTAATAGTTGGTGTAGGTCAGCAGATAGGTTCCGGGCGGCGGCAGTTGCGCCACGCCGATGGATTCCGCGCCGTCGGCATAGGCCGTGCCGCGCGTTTCGCCTGCATGGGCGGCGCCTGCGATCCCGATGGCCAGGCCTGCGGCTATCACGGCGGTGGTGATTTTCAGTGTCTTCATTGTCGTTCCCTCCCTTGGATATTCTCGGGTGCAGGCCGCCGACCGGCGCAGGTGCGCCGGTCGGAAACCCGCCCGGTTTTGGATTGCGCCGCGCCCCCTCAGACGCGGCGTTTCGGCGTCAGATCTTGCGGAACAGGGGCGAGCGCGCCGTCGCCTCGGCGTCGCCGGCCGTCAGGAACCGCTCCATGAAGATGTCCCGCTCGAACAGGCGGCCCTTCATCAGGGCGATGACGCCCGCCTCGATCATCGGCGGCGGCCCGCACAGATAGGCCTGACAGCCGCTGAACCGTCCTTCGAACAGCCGTTCGGCCGCCTCATGGACGTATCCGATCTCGCCGTCCCAGACGTCGTCGGCCTCGGGCTGCGAGACGGCGGGGACATAGCGGAAGTTGTCGTGCTCGGCCTCCAGCCGACGGAACAGGTCGCCGAAGTGCAGGTCGCAGGGGCGCCGTCCGCCGTGCAGCAGGGTGATCGGCTCGGAATAGCCCTGTTCCAGCAGGTCCAGGATCATGCCCTTGGGACTGGACAGGCCCGAGCCGCCCGCCAGGAAGATCAGCGGCTTCTCGGCCGAGCGGCGGACGTAGAAGCGGCCCATCGGCCCGGTGAACGCCAGCCGGTCGCCGGTCTTCAGTTCGTCGTGCAGCCAGGCGGTGCCGGCGCCGCCGGGCACGCGGCGGACGTGCAGTTCGATTAGGTTTGGCTCGGCCGGGCTGCTGGCGATGGAGAAGGCGCGGGCGCCCTCTATGCCCGGCAGGCGCAGGTTGACGTACTGGCCCGCCTGAAAGTCCAGACCCGCCCCGTCCAGACGCAGCCACAGGGCCATGATGTCCGGGGTGATCATCTCGCGACGCTCGACCTGTCCGACATAGTCGTCGACGGTGATGCGGCGGGCGTCTTCGTCCTCATCGACGTCGGCTTCGATGATCGTGTCGCTCAGCAGCATGGCGCTGCAGGCCAGGGTCTTGCCGTCGTCGCGCTCGAAATCCATCAGGGCGAAGGGGGAGGCCCCGCCGTGATCGACTTCGCCTTCCAGCACCTCGACCTTGCAGGTGCCGCACAGGCCGTGGCCGCAGGCGTGGGGCAGCCAGACGCCGGCCCGAAGGCAGGCGTCCAGCAGGGTCTGACCGGGCGCGACCTCAACGGTCTCGCCGATCGGTTCGATGGTCAGGGTCGGCATCGGCGTATCCTCAGGCCGTGGCGGACGGGCCGGTCCAGAAGCGGATCAGCGACTTGTGGCCGACGCCCTGATCGGCCAGCGACAGGGCCGGATCGGGCGTCCAGGCGGCGCCGTCCAGCATCCAGCGGGCCTTGGACAGGTCGACATCGGCCCATTCCGGATCCACCGCATAGAGGGACGGCAGGATCTCGCCGGTCAGGGCGGCGAAGGGCGTCTGCGGCGGCAGCGGCAGGGTGATCGCCGAGCAGAAGTTCAGATGCTCCTCCCAGTGGACATAGACCAGCTGGGCGCCGTGGAAGTTCTCGACCCGGTCGCGGACGGGGCCGGTGTAGCCGGGATGCAGGCTTGCGGTGGCCATGGGCTGTCCTCCTTATTCCGCTGCGGCCGGGACGACGGGGCGGCGCCCCTCCATCCAGCGGTTCCACTGCTCTTCTTCGGGGGATCCGGCGTAGTCCATGTTATCGGCCCCCTGGTTGATGTGATACCAGTCCAGCACCTCGGGCAGGGTCGCTCCGCCGCAGGCGCCCTGGAAGATCTGGTGCACCGGCAGCCAGGCCTGGGCGTACTTCTCCGGCTCGTGGTCGAAGATGTCCTTGCAGCCGTCCGAACAGGTGTGGAACTTGTCGCCGCCGTGTTCAGAGACGCGGAAGCTGATGGTGTTCGGGTCGCCGACCTCGGTGAAGGCCATCGGGATCTGGCAGACCTGACACAGCTGGGGCAGGCCGTCGTTGTAGAAGCGTTTGCCTTCCTCGGCCTGTTCGCGCCACTTGCGATAGCGCGGCTCATAGTGCTGGGCGAAGGTGTCGGGATACTTCTCGCGCAGCCAGGCCATGTGGGCCTCGTCGATGTCCCAGGTGTGCATCCCGGCGGCGTGGGTGTAGTTGTAGAAGATACCCCACGCCTGGTGCGTCATATGGCCCTTTTCGGCCTTGGCGACGTCGGCGTATTTCGGCTCTCGAATGCCATAGCGGGCCAGGTCGGCGAACAGGGCGCCGCCCGCCTGCTCATAATAGGTCTCCCACGCCTCGCCCCAGGACATGACCTTCTTGGGCAGCATGTAGTCCATCATCATGCCGACTAGGGACAGCAGGCGGTATCCGCGCCAGAACCACTTGTCGATCCAGCCCTGGACGATCGGCACATTGGCCTCGTCCTGCTCCAGCAGGAAGCGGACGGCCTCGAGGCCCAGCGTCATGTGGCGGCTCTCGTCCGATTGGGCCGAGAAGCCGAACGTCACCGTCGCCATGTCGCCGTTGTAGGCCGCGCCCGACATGAAGGGCACGAACAGCAGATTGGTCAGGACGTATTCGAAGGCGAAGCTGATCGCCGTCATGAACTCGAACGGCCCGGCGCTGGTCGCATCGTCGAAGAAGGACTTGGGCACCGACAGATACCACAGGCGGTCATGCATGTGGGTGAAGTCGTGGATGCCGTCGAAATACTTGTTGTAGTGGCTGATGGTGTGGATCTGCGTCTGGCAGTGACGCAGTTCGTCGATCGACTGCATCTGCGCCGCCACGCGCAGGCCCGCGCCCGGCAGGTGCCGCGCCAGGTGGGCGAAGTGGCGGTGCGCCTGATACTCCAGCGGCGTCACGCCCTGGATGAACAGCTTGACCGCGTTCAGATAGCGGGCGTCGGTGATGCCCAGCTGGCCGTTGTTCTGGGCCATGGAGTCGATGACGGCGTAGAGCTTGCGCTCCTTCTCCGCCTGGAACTTCCAATAGGCGTCCATGGTCAGCTTGAAGGGGTCTTCCCAGGCGTCCCAGTCGTGGATCTTGATCCCCTCGTATTTGGCGAAGGGGAAGATGTCGTCGGCCTTCTGATAGGTCGGATCCCAGTCCAGACCGCGCGTATAGGCGCCGTATTTCTGTTTCAGGCTCAGTTTGCGGGGGGGGGTCATGCCTACCTCCAGAAAATGGCGAAAACGCCGTCGTCCTCGTCCACCGAACCGGACAGGGAGATGACGCTGAGATGGATTTCCTGCGGATCCCAGTCGCGGCCCAGACGCTCGGAGACGCTCTCGGCGCGGATCTCCAGACGACCGGGGCAGTCGATCTTGGTCATGGCGGGGAAGGGGTTGCTGGTCGCTTCGGGGTTGTCGGCCAGGATGGCCTCGACGATGGCGAAGCCGTCCTGGGTGTTCTGAATGCTGATCGAAACAGGTTTGGTCATGCCGCCATCTCCCGGGCTTCGAGGGCGTTCAGGCTGACCATCCGTTCGCGCAGACGGGCGCCAACGGCGTCGACGGCGGCGTCGCCCTCGGCGCCCAGCACCATGGCGGCGAGGGGGCGGACGGCCTCTTCGGCGCGGGCGGACCAGCGCTCGAACCACTCGCCCAGAACGATGCGGTTGGCTTCGGACTCTGCGGCGGCGGCCTTGATGACGGCGTCGGTCCACCGGCTGTTGTCGGCGTACCAGTCGCCCAGGAAGCCGGTCATCATCGACAGGGGGGCGCCGTTGTGCGCGGCGCCTGCGCGATCGAAGGCGCCGGTCGCCAGCGGATAGAGGTAGCCGTCCAGCACGATCAGCTGGGCGACGTAGAGTTCGAACCAGTCATGGACGACCATCTGGTCCTCGGCCAGACGACGCAGAGGCTGCCAGACGTCGGCTTCCAGCCACTGGGTCTTGGCGTCCTTCAGGGCGCTTTCCGTGCCCTGGCCCAGCAACAGGCCGATACGCGAAATGACCTGGGCGATGCCCAGACGGTCGGCGCCGCAGAAGGCCGCCGCCGAGGTGATCTGCGTGCCATATCCCCAGTCGGCGATCAGCTGGCAGTTCATGTTCGCCGCCCATTCCACATGGCGCAGCGGCAGCAGCCAGGCGGCGAACATATCGCGCCATTCCGGGGCGACGCCGGCGATCAGATCGCGCTTCTCGACGAAGTTCACGGCGTCATCGAATGACTGCTGCATCGCTGCGCGGCTGATGTTGTAGGAGGCGTAGTAGAACTGGCGCGGGTCGCGGAAGACGTACCAGTCGTTCATCACGATGCGGGTGCGGCGCGGGTCGTACAGCTCGAATTCGGGCGAATAGGTCGGCCGATAGTGGAAGTTGACCATCGGCTGCACGTCATAGGTCGCCTCGTCATAGCGAGAGGCGGGCTTGTCGACGCCGAACCGTCGCGCGATGTGCGAGAAGGTGTGACGCCGCGGCGTGATCGCCTCGGCCTTGAGGTCGATGTTCATTGTGACGCTCCAACAGACACGGGGGCGACGGCGGGGCCGTCCTTGACGAGGCGCAGCACGGCGTGGCTGGCGGCGGGATCGGCGGCGGTCACCAGGCAGCCGTTCTCAAGGCAGAACTCCTTGAAGGCGGCGATCGGCAGAACCAGTTCGACGCTCAGGTCGGGGTCGCCGTAGATGAAGTCGAACTCCACGATGCCGTTGTCCGTTACATTGCGGACGACGGTCTGGAGCTTGGGTCGGCTGCCCGGAACCGGGCAGGGTCGCGTGATCGGGCTGGGCGCCGCTGTCATGTTCGTTTCCTGGGTTGGGCCGCTTTTCGCGGCTCGTTGCTTGTCCCTGAAACGAAGACTGTCGGAGGGTCTGATAATGGGCCAATACAAAAAGGGCAGAGTCTGATGCCTTTTGGTTATTGCCTTGCGTTCGGACGTCAGGCTCTGATGTTGGAATGAAACGCTCGCCGATGCCGGAACCTCTGCCGCGCGCCGTCCTTTCGGGCGTCGATGTGCGGCGTCTGCGCTATTTTCTTGCCGTGGCCGAAGAACTGCACTTCGGCCGCGCGGCCGAACGCCTCTTCATCGCCCAGCCCGCCCTCAGCCGTCAGATCGCCAGCCTTGAGAACGCCATCGGCGCCCTGCTGTTCGACCGTAGCCGCAGCGTCATCCAGCTGACCCCGGCGGGCGAGGCCCTGCTGCCGCGCGCCCGCGACATTCAGGCGCGGGTGGCCGACGCCGTGCGCGTGGCGCGCCGCGCGGCCGAGGGACTGGTCGGCGTGATCCAGGTGGGCTTCGTCGGCTCGGCGACCTTTTCCATCCTGCCGGGCGTCTTCAACGCCTATCGCGAACAGTATCCCGAGGTCGAACTGGTGCTGCACGCCATGAACACGGCCGAACTGCGGGTGGCGCTGCGCGACCGCTCCATCGACGTGGCCTTCGCCCGCCCCGGCATTCAGGATCCCGACATCGTCAGCGAGGTGGTTCAGCGCGAGCCGCTGATCGTGGCCCTGCCCGACACGGACGTGCTGGCTGAACAGAGCCATATCGCCCTGGCCGATCTGGCGGTGCGGCCCTTCATCCTCTATCCGCGTCAGCCCCGGCCCAGTTTCGCCGACCATGTGCTGGACCTGTGCCGCGCCGAGGGCTTCACGCCCGAGATCGCCCAGGAGACGCTGGAGATTCAGACGGCCCTGTCGCTGGTGTCGGTGGGGGCGGGGGTGTCGATCGTGCCGGAATCGACCTCGGACGCCCAGCTGCACGGCGTCGCCTATCGCCCCCTGCTGGGCGAGGAGCAGGAGACGCAGCTGAGCCTGGCCTATCTGCGCGACAACCGGTCCTCGGTGCTGGGCGGCTTCTGCGCCCTGGTGCGCGAACGCACCCGCAGCCAGATCAGGCCGCGAGGAAGCTGAGCACGGCCCCGGCGAAGAGGTCGGGCTGTTCGACGTTCGACAGGTGGGCCCCGTCCAGCACCTTCAGTTGGGCTTCCGGAACGGCCTTCACCAGGGCGGCGGCGTGGTCGGGCGGGGTGGCCGGATCGGCGGCGCCCGAGATGACCAGCGTCGGCGTCGTAATCAGTCCGCCCAGCCGTCTCAGATCCATGTCGCGGATGGCGGCGCAGCACCCGGCGTAGCCCTGCGGCGAGGTCGCCAGCAGCCCGGCCTCGATGACGGCGACCGGATCGGGCGCGCGGGCGGCGAAGTCTGGCGTGAACCAGCGCGCGACCGAGGCCGCCGCCAGCGGCGCCATCCCCTGCGACAGGGCGCTGGCGATGCGTGCATCCCAGGCCGAGGGCGGCCCCATGAAGGCTGAGGTGTTGGCGAGCACCAGCCGCTCCAGTCGTTCGGGCGCGCGCACGCCCATCCACTGACCGACCATGCCGCCCAGCGACAGGCCGCAGAAGGCGACGCGCTCTAGGCCAAGCGCGTCCAGCAGCTCCACCACGTCGCGGCCCAGCCGGTCGAGACCGTAGGCGCCTGCAGGCGCGTCCGAGGCGCCGTGCCCCCGGCTGTCATAGCGCAGCACCCGGAACCGGGCGGCGAAGGCGGCCATCTGGGCGTCCCACATCTCCATCCGCGTGCCCAGAGAGTTGGACAGCAGCAGCACGGGCGCGTCTTCAGGGCCGTCGAACCGCCAGGCCAGTCGGCAGCCGTCGCCGAGGGTGACGTATTGCTCGCTCATACCCGCTCCACGATCATGCCGATGCCCTGACCGACGCCGATGCACATGGTGCACAGGGCGTAGCGGCCGCCGGTGCGGTGAAGCTGCTCCACCGCAGTCATGACGATGCGGGCGCCCGACATCCCGAGCGGATGGCCCAGGGCGATGGCGCCGCCGTTGGGGTTCAGACGCGGATCGCGCGGATCGACCTGAAGCTCCTGCAGCACGGCCAAGGCCTGCGCGGCGAAGGCCTCGTTCAGCTCGATGACGTCCATGTCGGCCATGCTCAGGCCGGTGCGGGCGAACAGTTTGCGCGTCGTCTCGACCGGGCCGACGCCCATGATGCGCGGCGCCACGCCCGAGGCCGCCATGGCGACGACGCGGGCGCGCGGCGTCAGGCCGTGGACGCGGGCGGCAGCCTCGGAGGCGACGATCATCGCCGCCGCGCCGTCATTGAGGCCCGAGGCGTTGCCCGCCGTCACCGTCCCGTCCGGCCGCACGACCGGCTTCAGCTTGGCGAGGGCGTCGAGGGAGGTGGCGCGCGGATGTTCGTCCACGGCGAAGACGACGGGGTCGCCGCGCCTCTGGGGCACGGAGACGGGCGTGATCTCGGCGTCGAACCGGCCGGAGGCGAGTGCGGCGGCGGCCTTGGTCTGGCTGTCCAGGGCGAAGGCGTCCTGCGCCTCGCGACTGACGCCCCACTGTTCGGCGACGTTCTCGGCCGTCTGGGGCATGGCATCCACGCCATAGGCGGCGCGCAGGGCCGGGTTGATGAAGCGCCAGCCCATCGTCGTGTCTTCGATCGTCTGGGCGCGGTCGAAGGCGGTCGCGGCCTTGCCCATCACATAGGGGGCGCGGGTCATGCTCTCGGCGCCGCCGGCGATCATCAGCTCGGCCTCGCCCGCGCGGATGGCCTGCGCCGCCAGCCCCACGGCGTTGAGACCCGACCCGCACAGACGGTTGATCGTCGATCCCGGCACGGTCTCGGGCAGGCCCGCCAGCAGCACGGCCATGCGCGCGACGTTGCGGTTGTCCTCGCCCGACTGATTGGCGCAGCCCAGGATGACGTCCTCGACGGCGCTCCAGTCCAGCGTGGCGTTGCGTTCGGCCAGCGCCCGCAGCGGGATCGCCGCCAGCTCGTCGGCGCGCACCGCCGACAGTCCGCCGTTCAGCCGTCCGACCGGGGTGCGGACGGCGTCGCAGATGAAGGCTTGCGTGGGGGCGCTCATGCCGCCGCCGCCGCGATGGCCAGCGGGGCGCCGGTCTTGGCCGTGATCTCCTCGACCGTGACGCCGGGGGCGGTCTCGATCAGCGTCAGGCCGCCCTGTTTGCGGTCGACGGCGATGACGCCCAGATCGGTGATGATCAGATCCACGACCTTCCGGCCCGTCAGGGGCAAGGCGCATTGCTCCAGAATCTTGGGCGAGCCGTCCTTAGCCACGTGATCCATCACCACGACGATGCGCTTGACGCCGGCGACCAGATCCATGGCTCCGCCCATGCCCTTCACCATCTTGCCGGGGATGGTCCAGTTGGCGAGATCGCCGTTGGCGGCGACCTCCATCGCCCCCAGCACGGCCATGTCGATATGGCCGCCGCGGATCATGGCGAAGCTGTCCGCCGAGGAAAAGAAGCTGGAGGTCGGCAGCACCGTCACCGTCTGCTTGCCGGCGTTGATCAGGTCGGGGTCCGCCTCGCCCTCGTACGGGAAGGGACCGATGCCGAGCAGGCCGTTCTCGCTTTGCAGCGTGACCCGGACGCCCGCAGGCACATGGTTGGCCACCAGCGTCGGAATGCCGATGCCCAGATTCACATAGTAGCCGTCGCGCAGTTCCTGCCCGGCGCGGGCCGCCATCTCGTCGCGGGTCCAGCTCATGCCTATGCCTCCTCGCGCGGACGGGTCGTCAGCTTCTCGATGCGCTTTTCATTGATGGTCGAGAGGACGATGCGGTCGACATAGATGCCCGGCGTGTGGACGGCGTCGGGGTCGAGGGCGCCTTCGGGGACGATCTCCTCGACCTCGACCACGGTGGTCTTTCCGGCCGTCGCCATGTTCGGATTGAAGTTGCGCGCTGTCTTGCGGAACATCAGGTTCCCGGCCGGATCGGCCCGCCAGGCCTTGATGATCGACAGGTCGGCGCGCAGCCAGGTCTCGCGCACATAGTCTTCGCCCTCGAAGGTCTCGACGGGCTTGCCCTCGGCGACGACGGTGCCGACGCCGGTCTTGGTGTAGAAGGCGGGGATGCCCGCGCCCCCCGCCCGGATGCGTTCGGCCAGGGTGCCCTGCGGGTTCAGTTCCAGCTCCAGCTCGCCGGACAGATACTGCTGCTCGAACAGCCTGTTCTCGCCGACGTAGCTGGAGATCATCTTCTTCACCTGACGGCTCTCCAGCAGCATCCACAGGCCGAAGCCGTCGGCGCCTGCATTGTTGGAGATGACGGTCAGCCCGCCGACCCCGGCCGCCCTGATCTCGGGGATCAGGCTCTCGGGGTTGCCCGAGAGCCCGAAGCCGCCGGACATGATGGTCATGCCGTCGAACAACAGGCCCTCGAGCGCGGCGCGGGGAGAAGCGAAAATCTTGGACACGAACCGCAGGTCTTCCGATCAGGCCGCCGCGCGGGCGCGGCCGGACAGGTGCTCGTCCGCCTTGTCAGCGGCGCGCTGCAGGGTGAAATCGAAGGCGACATAGGCGCTGTCGCCCTGACGCTGCGGCACCGGCAGCAGGCCGTCGCGCGTGGCGAAGGCGAAGTCGTCGGCCGCGAACGGATCGTCGCCGAAGTTGATCTGGGTCGTCAGCGAACGATAGCCGGGCGCCTCGACGAAGAAGTGGACGTGGGCCGGGCGGTTGCCGTGGCGGCCGATGGCCTTCAGCATCCGATCGGTCGCGCCGTTCGGCGGCACCGAATAGCCGCTGGGGATCTTGGAGCTGAAGTAGTAGCGGCCGTCCGCGCCGACCTTGATGCGGCGGCGGTTGTTGAACGGGGTCTGCTCGCCGGTCGGGTCGAAGTGGGAATAGAAGCCCTTCGAATTGGCGTGCCAGACGTGAAGGATGGCGTCGGCCGGGGCCTCGCCGTCGGGACCGACAATGTTGCCGGTCATATAGAGGGTCTCGGTGTCGTCGGCGTCGTCCGTCAGGTTGACGTTCTCGCCTTCGACCAGCGGCGCGCCCTCGACATAGAGGGGGCCTTCGATGGTGCGCGGGGTGCCGCCGGTGCGGCCCGCCTCGGCGTCCTTGGCGTCGAGGAACAGGTCCATGAAGTGCTCAAGACCCGTGCCCGGCACGATCAGGCCGAACTCCTGGGCGCCGTCCTGGAAGAATTTGATCGCGCCCCAGAACTCGTCCTCGCTGACGTCATGCTTGGCGATGACGCGCATCAGGGCCTCGATCACGTCGCGGGTGATGGATTTCAATCGGGGATCGCCGCCCTCGACGGTCATGCCGCTGGCGCGGTCGAGAAGCTGTTGAACCTCGGGCGTGGCGACGAAATCTTCGGTCATGTCTTCTTCCTCTCCAATAGTGTTGGCCCTTGTGGGCTCTTAGCGATCGTCCTCGTGGATCGATGACGGATGGCGGCACAGGGCGGTGACCTGGACGTCCATGTAGGGAAACAGCGGCAGGGTGCTGAGAAGGTCATGCAGCGTCTGGGCGTCGGCGACGTCGAAGACGCTGACGTTGCTGTATCGCCCCGCGACGCGCCACAGGTGGCGCCAGATTCCCTGACGCTGCAGATCCTGGGCGCGGGCCTTTTCCTCGGCCTTCAGCCGGTCGATCTTCGCCGGGTCGGCGTCGTGCGGAATGCGCACATCCATGGTCACATGAAACAGCATCGTCTTACCCCGCAACCAGTTTGGGCGTGATGACCGAGGTCCGGGAATCTCGATCGCGGCGGAGCGCCGCAATGGCGTCCTCGTTCAACTGAACGCCCAGACCCGGCCCGCTGGGCACGCTCAGGCAGCCGTCGGCGTAGTGCAGCGGCTCGACCAGCAGTTCCTCCGTCAGCAGCAGGGGGCCGAACAGTTCTGTGCCGAACTCGATCTCGGGCAGGGTGGCGAACAACTGGGCCGAGGCGATGGTGCCGACCGGCCCTTCCAGCATGGTGCCGCCGTAAAGGGCGACGCCCGCAGACTGGGCGACGCCCGCCAGACGCTTGGCCTCGGTCAGGCCGCCGGCCTGGGCGATCTTCAGGGCGAAGACGTCGGCCGCCTGACCGCAGGCCAGGGCGTAGCCGCTCTCGGGACCGTGCAGGGCTTCGTCGGCCATGATGGGGATCAGGCCCATCGCCGTCAGCCGCGCCATGCCCGCCGTCGCATGGGCGCGGATCGGCTGCTCGACCAGATCGACGCCCGCCTCGGCCAGCAGGGGCAGGGCGCGTTTGGCGGCGGCCTCGCTCCAGGCCTGATTGACGTCGACGCGGATGCTGGCGCGGTCGCCCAGGGCGCGCTTGATCGCCGCGACGTGGGCCACGTCGTCCTGCACCGGGCGCTTGCCGATCTTCAGCTTGAAGGCGGCGTGGCGGCCCGACGCGATCATGGCTTCGGCCTCGGCGATGTCCTGGGCGGTGTCGCCGCTGGCCAGGGTCCACAGCACCGGCAGGCGGTCGCGGATGCGCCCGCCCAGCAGTTCGCTGACCGGCACGCCCAGACGCTTGCCCTGAATGTCCAGCAAGGCGGTCTCGACGGCGTTCTTGGCGAAGCGGTTGTCGATGATCGAGCGGCGCAGGCGATCCATGATGACGGCCGGGCGCGTGGTGTCGGCGCCGATCAGCAGCGGCGTGAAATAGGCGTCGATCGCCAGCTTGATGCCTTCGGGGCTTTCGCCGCCGTAGGTCAGGCCGCCGATGGTGGTGCCTTCGCCGATCCCCTCGATCCCGTCGGCGCAGCGCAGGCGCACCAGGACCACGGTCTGCGACTGCATGGTGGCGACCGACAGGACGTGCGGCCGGATGGTCGGCACGTCGAGGACGATCGTCTCCACCCGTTCAATCGCTGATGCCTGCACCCTGTCGTCTCCGCGTTCTCTGTTGAGACCGACCTTAGGAGGCGTGTGTCATGACCCAAAATGCCGATTTGTTCAGAGTTGATGCTGAAAAGGCATCAATCGGCGCGGCTCTGCGCCCGAGCAATCATCTGTCGAGCGATGTTCCGCCAAACTTCTGTCGCTGAAACTTGGCCAGACCGCCGTGGAAATGTGCGCGGATCATCATGGAGCCGCCCTAGCTTTCGGCGTCATCGCAGACGGGGGCTGACGGGCATGAAGTTCGCTATTTCACCACGGGCGATCGCGCCTCTGACGATTGCGGGTCTGGCGCTGGCGACTGCGGTTCTGATTGCAGTCGTCCCCGGCCAAGCGCAGACCGCCGAGGCGCTCCAGGCCGCGCACCGCCTGCTGTGACGCTGGCCGGAACGGCTGGGGCTTAAGGTCGTTCTGCCTGATGTCGCCTGCTGAGATCGCTGACCCGGAGCTTGATCCGGCGAGATCGGCTGCGCCGTCATGGGCGCTTTACCGACCCGTCAGAGCAGTTGTCTTTTCAGCGACAGGGACGGTTGCAATTTCACGCCTCTGGTCCATCTCATAAGCCAAGCTCGGCTGTGGGTGACGCGGCGGGCGGCAGAGGAGACAGGCGATGACCCAACAGAAATCAGGCTCCACGACGGGCGCAGGCGCTCCGGCGGTCAGTGATCGGAACTCGCTTACCGTCGGGCCGAACGGGCCCGTGGTGCTGCACGACGTGCATTTCCTGGAGCAGATGGCGCACTTCAACCGCGAGAAGGTTCCCGAGCGCCAGCCCCACGCCAAGGGCTCGGGCGCGTTCGGCGTGTTCGAAACCACGCACGACGTCTCGGCCTATACGAAGGCCTCGCTGTTCCAGCCGGGCGCGAAGACCGAAATGCTGGCGCGCTTCTCGACCGTGGCGGGCGAGCAGGGCAGCCCCGACACCTGGCGCGACGTGCGCGGCTTCTCGCTGAAATTCTATACGGACGAGGGCAACTACGACCTGGTCGGGAACAACACCCCGGTCTTCTTCGTGCGCGATCCGATGAAGTTCCCGCACTTCATCCGCAGCCAGAAGCGCCTGCCGGACTCCGGTCTGCGCGACAACCACATGCAGTGGGACTTCTGGACCAACAATCCCGAGTCGGCGCACCAGGTGACCTATCTGATGGGCGTGCGGGGCCTGCCGCGCACCTGGCGTCAGATGAACGGCTACGGCTCGCACACCTATATGTGGATCAACGCCGCGGGCGAGAAATTCTGGGTCAAGTACCACTTCCATACCCGCCAGGGCATGGCCTTCTTCTCCAACGCCGAGGCCGCCGCCATGTCGGGCGCCGACGCCGACTTCCACCGCCGCGACCTGTTCGACGCCATCGCGCGCGGGGACCATCCGGTCTGGGATCTGTCGGTTCAGGTCATGCCCTACGCCGAGGCGGCGACCTATCGGTTCAACCCCTTCGACCTGACCAAGACCTGGTCGCACAAGGACTATCCGCTGATCCCGGTCGGCGTGATGACGCTGAACCGCAACCCGGAGAACTTCTTCGCCCAGATCGAACAGGCGGCCTTCTCGCCCGGCAACACCGTGCCCGGCATCGGCCTGTCGCCGGACAAGATGCTGCTGGGCCGGGCCTTCGCCTATAACGACGCCCAGCGGAACCGCATCGGGACCAACTTCCACCAGCTTCCGGTGAACCAGCCCAAGGTTCCGGTGAACACCTATATGTTCGACGGGCATATGGCCTATCACCACTCGGGCGCCCAGCCGGTCTATGCGCCCAACAGCGGCGGCCGCACCTGGTCGGACGAGACCGGCCCGGTTCATGACGGCTGGGAGGCCGACGGCGAACTGGTCCGCAGCGCCTATACGCTGCACGCCGAGGATGACGACTTCAGCCAGCCGGGCGTTCTGGTGCGCGAGGTGTTCAACGACGACCAGCGCGCCCAGCTGGTCGATCAAGTGTCGGGCGCCTTGTTGGCGGGCGTGCGCTCGCCGGTGCTGGAGCGGGCCTTCGACTACTGGAAGAGCATCGACCCGGACGTGGGCGGCCGTATCGAGGCGGCGGTGCGGGCGGGCGGCGCCCCGCGCCCGGCCGAGGGCATGGGCGAAGGCTGACGCCTGACATCCAAGGCCTGAATTGAAGCGCCCCCCGTTCCCTTGCCGGAGCGGGGGGCGTTTTGCGTCAGCGGGCGGTCGCCTCGATCAGGACGCGGGCCTGGGCGACGGCCGCCTCGGTGGTCAGTTCGCCGGCCTGGACCTGATCGGCCAGCTTCATCAGGGGCGGGGCGGTGATGGAGCCGGTCTCGGCTTCCTCTGCGACGCGAACGCCGCCGTCGCGGGCGATCACGGCGTCCCAGGCGTCGCGCACGGCCGCCCAGTAACTCTTCGTCGCCGCCCAGTAGTCGTCGCCCGCTTTGGGCGAGAAGGCGGTGGAGGCGTCATAGCTGTTGATGACGTCTTCCTGGACGATGGCGACCGGCTCGCCGCCGCCCTTGCCCGACAGCTTCATATTGTCCTGGATGTGGACCCAGCCGTCGTGCTTCAGGATGTGGCGGTTGACGCCCAGATAGCGGTCGTAGATCGGATTGCGCACCGCGTCGCGGCGGGCCAGCGGCCGCCAGGTCGGGCCGGAGGTCCAGGCGCTTAAGCCGTTCTCATAGGTCCAGCGGCCGACGCCGCCGTAGCGTGGGGAATCGTCCGTCTGCCACACCGTCTGGGACCAGGCGCCCTGACGTTCGGCGGCGGGGACGGGCGTGGTGCGCCAGCTGTTGTCGCCGACATAGGTCAGGACGGTTTGCGGCTGATAGGCCCAGTCCTGGCGCCAGTGTTTGACGACCACGCTCTGGCCCCCGTGCTCCATCACCAGGATGTGCTGCAGGCTGATGCGGTCGCCGTTGTCGTAGACGAGGCGGACGATTTCGGTCCCGCCGGAGAGCTGTTCCTCCAGCGGGTCGTAGTCGGCGCTGAAGCTGACGTTCTCGCGCATGTCGAAGTGGACGCGGAACTCGCCCGCCTGGGCCAGGATCGACTGGCGGTCGCGCTCGAACTGAGGGCTGCGGACGGGCGCGGCGGTCTGGGCCGCCTGGGCGACGGCGGCGGTCGCCAGGGCGGCGGGCGCGGCCCCGGTCAACAGGGCGGCGGCGATCAGAATGGCGCGCATGGAAGGCTCCTTGGCGGCGGGTGATTTCAAGTCCGTCACAGGCGCACGCTCAGCGAAACGCCGACGTTGCGGCCCGGCTGGGTGAAGGCGTCCAGGGTCGCGGGGCTGGCGCCGACGGCGGGGCGGTTCAGGCCGCGCACGTCGCTCCACCAGGCGTATTTCTCGTCGAAGACGTTGAAGACGCCGGCGCGCAGGGTGGCCCGCTCAGCCACGTTCCAATAGGCGGTGACGTCCAGCAGGGTGAAGCGCTCGCCCGGCCAGCACAGGCCGCCGCCGCACTCATGGTTCGACTTCTTGTCCGACCAGGTGACGGTGGCGCTCCCGCCCCAGACGCCCGAGGGCGCGGCGTAGTTCAGGCCGCCGACCAGCTTGATCGGATCGACGCTGGTCAGGGCGCTGCGCTCGCCCTCCGTCTCCTGTTCGCCGTCGGCGAAGGAGGCGGCGACGATGGTCGAGAAGCCGTTGTCCCAATGAATGTCGCCGCGCGCTTCCAGGCCCCAGATCTTCACCGTGGTCAGGTTGACGTACTGATAGATCAGCGGATCGACGCCGGGACGGCCCGTGCCGCGCACCACCACCTGGTTGATGAAGTCGTCGTATTCGGTGCGGAAGGCCGTCGTCTGCAGCGACAGGTTCCCGCCGAAGAGGTCCAGGTTGCGGAAGCGGAAGCCGCCCTCGATGCTCTCGCTGGTCTCGGGCTTCAGGTCCGGGTTGGGGATGGACTCATAGCCGAACACCGGGTTGGCGAAGAAGTTGTTCACCTGCATCGGCGAGGGCGCCTTGAAGCCCTGGGCGTAGTTGGCGAAGACGCCGAAATGGTCATCGGCCCAGTAGATGGCGCCGATCTTGGGCGACAGGCGGCTGTCGCTCTGCTTCTCGGCGGCGGCGGGGAAGAGGGCGTCCTTCTTGGGCGTCAGCTCATACCAGTCGTAGCGCAGGGCCGGGATGATGCTGAGGCGGCCGCCCAGCAGGTCGATCTCGTCCTGAATGAACAGGCCCGCCAGGTCGAACTCGGTCTTGGGGAAGGGGCGAGCGGGGAAGGGCTCGCCCATCGGCGGGACCGTGCCGTCGCGGACGCCTTCCTGGGTCGTGCGCGACCAGTCGGCGCCGAAGGTGATCCGGTGGCGGATATTCTCGCCGCCGAAGCTTCTGGAGCCCTGCGCCGCCAGGCCCCAGACGGCGTTGTCGAAGGTCACGTCACGGGTGCGGTCGACCGCAGGCGTGCGGTCTTCATAGATGAACTGGCGCGTGGTCGAATCCTGCCAGAAGGCGGCCACAGAACCGGAATCGAGACCCAGAACGTCATCGAAACGCCAGTCGAGGCTGACGCGATCACGCTGGGTCTCGTCATGAGCGGTCAGGCCGACGACAGTGGCCGAGTAGCTGCTCAGCGCCTCGCCATCCATCTCCTGATCGAAGTGGTCGTAGGTCAGGCGCAGGATGTGATGATCGTTCACATCCCAGACCAGCTTGGCCAGCACGGCGTTGGAGGCGAAGTCCTGGGGGTTGGGCTGGGTGCGGGCCGCGCCCACGCCGCCCGTCTCGGCCATGTTCTCGGTCTCCTGAGCGTCACGGCGGGTGTAGGCCAGCAGGCCCGAGAAGGCGCCGCTGCGCCCGGCCAGGGCCAGGCCCTCGGTCCAGCCCTCGTCGGCGGAGTTGTAGCCGACGCGCGCACGGGCGCCGAAGTTGCGGCCCGCCTCGATGAAGTCGGACGGGTCTTTCGAGGTGAAGCTGACGGCGCCGGCGATGCCGTCCGACCCATAGAGGGCCGAGGCCGGACCGCGCAGGATCTCGACCGACTTGACCAGATCCAGGTCGTTGTAGCCGCCGCGACCGACCGACTGGGCGCCGAAGGCGAAGCCGTCCGGCACGCGCACCCCGTCCTGCACGATCAGCACGCGGTTGCCGCCCATGCCGCGGATGGTGAAGCCGGAATTGCCGTCGCGTCCGGCGCCGGACAGGGCGGCCGAGAAGCGGGCGGGGCTGGTCGGGACGCTGACGCCCGGCTCGAACCGGATCAGATCCTTGATGTCGGTGACGAGGTTGGTCTCGATCGCCTCGGCGGTGATGACGCTGACGCTGGCGGGCACCTCGTCGACGCGGCGCTCGGTACGGGTGCCGACGACGGTGATCGGCGCCACGCGCACAGGTTCATTCAGATCGATCGCATGGTCCTCGACGGCGGGCGCGGCGATGGCGGGAGCGGCGGCGGCGAGGGCGGTCAGCCCGACGGAAATCATGAGTAGCGAGCGCATCGGCGAAACCCCGGTTGAAACTGGGCTCGCTTTAATGCGAACGATTATCAGAATCAATCTTAGTCTTTTTGCGTCCTAATCGCTCCTGCTACGGTCACAATCGCGCCAACTCGTCGCTTTGACGCAAGCGCGTCATTTCCCTTAGGAAAAACTCTGGCAGAACGATGAGGCGCGATCCGCAGCCTTTCGGACGCCGTCCCAAAATCTTTCGGAGATGATCGACACGCCCGTGCCCGCCAGCTTCCTCCTGCTCGTCATCCTGCTCCTGCCCTTCATCGGGGCCATGATCGCCTCGGGTCTGCCGCGTCACGCACGGACCTCTGCGGCCGTCCTGTCATGGATCATCGCCTTGATCAGCGTCGGCTGTCTGGCGGTGCTCTGGCCCAGGTTCCAGGACGGGGAGGTGCTGAAGCTGACCCTGGCCTGGTTGCCGTCGCTGGGGGTCAATCTGACCATTCGCCTGGACGGCCTGTCCTGGCTGTTCAGCGCCCTGATCCTGGGGATCGGCGCGCTCGTGGTCCTCTATGCGCGCTACTACATGTCGCCGAAGGATCCGGTGCCGCGCTTCTTCTCCTTCCTGCTGGCCTTCATGGGCGCCATGCAGGGCGTGGTGCTGTCGGGCAATCTGATCCAGCTGGTCGTCTTCTGGGAGCTGACCAGTCTCTTCTCCTTCCTGCTGATCGGCTACTGGCACCAGAACGCCTCGGCGCGCGAGGGCGCGCGCATGGCTCTGACCATCACCGCGACCGGCGGGGTCGCCCTGCTGGTCGGCATGATCCTGATCGGGCGCATCGTCGGCAGCTATGAGCTGGACGCCGTCATCGGCGCGCGCGACGTCATCCTGGCCAGCCCGATGTACCCTGTCGCCCTGGGGCTGATCCTGATCGGCGCCCTGACCAAGAGCGCCCAGTTCCCGTTCCACATCTGGCTGCCGCGCGCCATGGCGGCGCCGACGCCGGTCAGCGCCTATCTGCACTCGGCGACCATGGTGAAGGCGGGCGTCTTCCTGTTGATGCGGTTCTGGCCCGTCTTCGGCGAGACCGAGATGTGGTATTTCGTGGTCGGCGGCCTGGGGCTGACGACCCTGCTGGTCGGCGCCTGGTGCGCCATCTTCCAGCACGACCTGAAGGGCCTGTTGGCCTATTCGACCATCAGCCACCTGGGCCTGATCTGTCTGCTGCTGGGTCTGGGATCGGACCTGGGCGCCATCGCCGCCATCTTCCACACCATCAACCACGCCACCTTCAAGGCCTCGCTGTTCATGGCGGCGGGCATCATCGACCACGAGGCCGGTTCGCGCGACATGCGCAAGCTCAGCGGCCTGATCCGCTTCATGCCGATCACCGCCACCCTGGCCATGGTCGCCGCCGCCGCCATGGCGGGCGTGCCCCTGCTGAACGGCTTCCTGTCCAAGGAGATGTTCCTGGCCGAGGCCCTGGCCAGCACTCAGACCTCGGCGCTGAACCAGGCCCTGCCGGTGCTGGCGACCCTGGCGAGCGCCTTCAGCGTCCTCTATTCGCTGCGCTTCATCCATACGACCTTCTTCGGCCCGCCGCCGACCGAGCTGGATCGCGTCCCGCACGAGCCGCCGGGCTGGATGCGGCGTCCGATCGAGGTGCTGGTGGCCCTGTGTCTGCTGGTCGGCGTCTTTCCCGCCGTCACCGTCGGTCCCTTCCTGCGCAGCGCCGCCGTGACCATGCTGGGCTTCGATCTGCCCTATTACAGCCTGGCCCTTTGGCACGGCTTCAACCTGCCGCTGCTGCTCAGCGTTATCGCCATGGCGGGCGGGATCGGCCTCTACGCCGTGTTCGGCAAGGCGCTGAACGTCAATCCGCGCGGCGGCCCCTGGGGCATGAAGCGGCTCAACGGCGGCTATCTGTTCGAGCGGTCCCAGGTCATCCTGATGGACCTGTCGCAGTGGATCGTGCGCTGGCTGGGCGCGCAGCGCCTGCAGCCGCAACTGCGCCTGATCCTGCTGACGGCCCTGCTGTCGGCGGTCGTTGCGGCGGCGGGCGGCTTCGTGCTGACCTGGCCCGAGTTCCGCGTTCCCCAGGCGCACAACCTGGCCTTCGCCGCCCTGTGGCTGGCGGGCGGGGCCTGCGCCCTGGCCGCCGCCTGGCAGGCCAAATATCACCGCCTGGCCGCTGTCATCCTGATGGGCGGGGCCGGCCTGGCCAGCTGTCTGACGTTCGTCTGGCTGTCGGCGCCCGATCTGGCCCTGACCCAGCTGGTGGTCGAGGTGGTGACGACGGTGCTGCTGCTGCTGGGCCTGCGCTGGCTGCCCAAGCGGCTGGCCGAGATCCATGTGCCCGAGTCCGAGCAGCGCCGCGCGCGCTGGCGTCGTCGTCTGGACCGGGGGATCGCCGTCTGCGCCGGCGCCGGCGTGGCCCTGATCGCCTGGGCCGTCATGGTGCGCCCGCCGGTCGAGGGCGTGTCGCGATTCTTCGTCGAGAAGGCCTATGAGGAGGCGGGCGGCCGCAACGTCGTCAACGTCATCCTGGTCGACTTCCGCGCCTTCGACACCTTCGGCGAGATCACCGTCCTGGGCGTCGTCGGCCTGACGGTGCTGGCCCTGTTGCGGCGTTTCCGCCCGGCCAGCGACAGCCTGTCCCAGCCGATGCAGAAGCGGGTGCAGGACGCCTCGGATCGCGCCCGCGAAGGCCGCACCGAGGGCGACACTCTCAGCGACACCATGCTGATCCCCGGCGTGGTGATGCGCTGGCTGTTCCCCTTCATCATCCTACTGGCCGTGCACCTGTTCCTGCGCGGGCATGACCTGCCCGGCGGCGGCTTCGCGGCGGGGGTGGCGCTGTCGATCGCCTTCATCCTGCAATACATGTCGTCCGGCGCCCGCTGGGTGGAGGAGCGGCTGGAGATCCGCCCGATCATCTGGATCGGCGTCGGCCTGCTGCTGGCCGCGCTCAGCGGGGCGGTGGGCTGGATCTTCGATCAGCCCTTCCTGACCACCTATTTCCAGTACGCCGATCTGCCGCTGCTGGGCCGCGTGCCGCTGGCCAGCGCCGTCCTGTTCGACCTGGGCGTGGTGGTGCTGGTGGTCGGCGCCACGGTGCTGGTGCTGGTCGCCCTGGCCCACCAGTCGCTGCGCCGTGCGCGCATCGAGGAAGCCGAGGCCGAAGCGGAAGCCGAGGCCGAGCAGAAGGGAGGGGCGCAATGACCCAGATCGTCCTGGCCCTGGCCATCGGCGTCCTGACGGGTTCGGGCGTGTGGCTGATGCTGCGCCCGCGCACCTTCCAGGTCATCATCGGCCTGTCGCTGGTCTCCTATGCGGTCAACCTGTTCATCTTCTCCATGGGGCGGCTGCGCTCGGCCGCGCCGCCGATCACCAGCAAGGGCGCGGAAGACCCGGCCCTCTACGCCGATCCGACGCCCCAGGCCCTGGTGCTGACGGCCATCGTCATCAGCTTCGCCCTGACGGCCCTGTTCTTGGTGGTGCTGCTGGCCTCGCGCGGCGAGACCGGCAGCGACCATGTCGACGGCCAGGAGGCGCCCGAATGACCGACTGGCAGGAACATCTGATCATCGGGCCGATCGTCCTGCCCATGGTCATCGCCGCGGCCATGCTGCTGTTCGACGAGCGCCGCCGCCTGCTGAAGGGCGGCCTCAGCCTGTTCGCCATGGCGGCCATCCTGGCCATGGCCCTGGCCCTGCTGCACGAGAGCGCGACCGGGGCGACGGGCGGGGGCGACACCGCCCGCGTCTATCAACTGGGCGACTGGCCGGCGCCGTTCGGCGTCGTCCTGGTGGCGGACCGTCTGTCGACCCTGATGGTGGCCCTGACCAGCGTCCTGGGCGCCTGCTCCATGATCTTCGCCCTGGCGCGCTGGGACCGGGCGGGGCCGCGTTTCCACGCCCTGTTCCTGCTGCTGGTCATGGGGGTCAACGGGGCCTTCCTGACGGGCGACCTGTTCAACCTCTTCGTCTTCTTCGAGATCATGCTGGCGGCCTCCTACGGCCTGGCGCTGCATGGGTCGGGCGAGGCGCGCATCCGGGCGGGCCTGGCCTATATCGCCGTCAACCTGACGGCCTCCATGCTGTTCCTGATCGGGGTCAGCCTGATCTACGGCGTGACCGGCACCCTCAACATGGCCGATCTGGCTGTGCGCATCCCCCAGATCGCCGAGGCGGACCGGGGCCTGTTCCACGTCGGGGCGGCCGTCCTGGGCGTGGCCTTCCTGACCAAATGCGCCATGTGGCCGCTGGGCTTCTGGCTGACCACCACCTATTCGGCGGCCAGCGCCCCGGCGGCGGCCGTCTTCGCCATCCTGTCCAAGGTCGGCGCCTATGTGATCATCCGCCTCAGCTTCCTGCTGTTCGCGCCGGACAGCGGCGCCTCGGCCGGGTTCGGTCAGTTGTGGATTCTGCTGGGCGGGCTGGCGACCATCGGCTTCGGCACCGCCGGGATGATCGCCGCGCGCGACCTGTCGATCGCCGCCGCCTACGCCGTCATCGTCTCGTCGGGCACGGTGTTGGCGGCCGTCGGCATCGGCAACGCCGACGTCCTGGGCGGGGCGGTCTTCTACTTGATCGGCTCGACCCTGGCCTGCGGCGCCCTGTTCATGCTGGCCGAGGTGCTGAACCGGGGCCAGGATCCCGGCGCGCGTTCGGGCCGCGCCGTCTTCGAGGACGAGTACATCGATCCCTTTGACGACGAAGAGCGTAACGAGCCCGGTCTGGTCATCCCGGCGGCCGTGGCGGCCCTGGGCGGCGCCTTCCTGATCTCGACCCTGATGATCGCGGGCCTGCCGCCGCTGGCGGGCTTCATCGGCAAGCTGGCGATGATGGACGCCCTGTCGGGCGTCGGCGGCTGGGCGGGCTACACGGTGATCGCGGCCTTGTCCCTGGCGTCGCTGGGCGCCCTGATCGGGCTGACGCGCCTGGGCATGGCGGCCCTGTGGGCGCGAGACGACGACGCCGAACCGGCGGTCGTGGTCGGCGCCGCCGAGGGCGTGGCCATCGCGGGCCTGCTGGCGGCCTGCATCTTTCTGGCCATCTTCGGCGAGGCGGGCTTCGCCTATGCCGACCACACGGCCGACTGGCTGGTGCGGCCCGACGCCTATGTCCGCGCAGTGCTGGGAGGCGGCTCATGATCCGGGCGGTCCTGCCTCACCCCATCTTGTCGCTGGCCCTGTTCGGGGCCTCGCTGTTGCTCAGCGGGTCGGCCGCGCCGCCGTCCCTGGCCCTGGCCCTGCTGATGGCCCTGGCCGCGCCCCACATCATGCGCGCTCTGGAGGTCGAACCAGTTCGCGTCAGAAAGCCGCTGACCCTGCTGAGCTTCGCCGTGGTGGTGATGCGCGACGTCATCCGGTCGAACTGGGAGGTCGCCCTGGTCGTGCTGGGGCTGAACGCCTCGCGCGACAGCCGCGTCTCGGGCTTTGTCCATATTCCGCTGGAGATGCGCGACCGCTACGGCCTGGCGGTGCTGGCGGTGATCATCACCAGCACGCCGGGCACCATCTGGGTCGAGTATGAGGACGCGACGGGCGTGCTCCTGCTGCACATCCTCGACCTGCGGGAGGGCGACGACTGGGAGGACCGCATTAAGAACCGCTATGAGCGCCGCCTGATGGAGATCTTCGAATGAGCGGCGCCGTCTTCTACTGGGCGCTGGTTCTGGCGCAGCTGTTCCTGGCCGGTGCGGCCCTGATCGGCGTCTGGCGCATCGCCAAGGGGCCGCGCGCCCAGGACCGCATCCTGGGCCTGGACACCCTCTATCAGGCGGGGATGCTGCTGATCGTCGCCTTCGGGGTGCGGACGGGCAGCCATCTGTATTTCTATGCGGCGGTGATCATCGGCATGCTGGGCTTCACCTCCTCGGTCGCCCTGGCCAAATTCCTGATGCGCGGCGAGGTGATCGAATGAGCGGCTTTCCCGCAAACGTCCCGGCCTGGGCGGCGCTGCTGGCGGCGGGGCTGGTGTTGGCCGGTTCCGGCCTGACCTTCATCGGCGCATTAGGCCTGGTGCGGCTCAAGACCTTCTACGAGCGGGTTCACGCCCCGACGCTGGGGGCGACGCTGGGCATGTTCCTGATCCTGGGCGGATCGGTGGTCTATTTCACCGCGGCCGAGGGGCGGTTCATGCCGGTCGAGCTGCTGGTGGCGGTCTTCTTCACGGTGACGACGCCGGTGACGCTGATCATCCTGGCGCGCGCGGCCCTGTTCCGCGACCGGACCGATCGTTCCGGCGAAGGGGTGCGGGTGCCGCTGGAGGGCGAATGCGCCGGCGTGGTCCGCACGCCGCCCGACCTGACGGCTATTGATCCTCGTCGAAGCGACGCGCCACAAGATCGGTAAGGGCGGCGACGGCCTCGGCGGCGTCCGGCCCCTCGGCCTTCACCTCGACGCCGCAGCCGATCCCGGCGCCCAGCATCAGCAGACCCATGATCGAGCGGGCGTCCACGGTCACGCCGTCGCGCGTCACCTGGATCTCGGATTCGAATTCCGAGGCCAGCTTGACGAATTTGGCCGAGGCGCGGGCGTGCAGGCCGCGCTGGTTGCAGATGTTCAGCACCGCCTGGGCGGAAGAGGCGACGTCGCTCATTTCTCGCCCGCCAGCACCCACGACGCCACCGAGATGTATTTGCGGCCCGCATCCTGAGCGTGGGCCACGCAGGCCTCCAGCGTCTCGCGGCCGCGCACGCTGGCCAGCTTGATCAGCATGGGCAGGTTCAGCCCGGCGATGACCTCGGCGCCGGTCTGCTCCATCACCGAGATGGCCAGGTTGGACGGCGTGCCGCCGAACATGTCGGTCAGCAGGATGACGCCCTCGCCTTCATCGACGGCGGCGGCGGCGTCGACGATGTCGCGGCGGCGCCGCTCCATGTCGTCTTCAGGGCCGATGCAGATGGCGGCGACGCCGCGCTGCGGCCCCACCACGTGCTCCATCGCCGACAGGAATTCGGAGGCCAGGCCCCCGTGGGTGACGATCACCAGCCCGATCATATAGGCTTCACCAAAGACATCCCCAGCTCGCCTCGACGAGCGACAAGCCTCGTTTCATAGGGCAATCGCGGCGCGGATCAAAGGGCGCCGCCGTCGCGCCGTCACGGAAGCGTTGCGACGACGTTCATCGCCGCCGCAACGACCAGAGGCGACGAGGCGGGGCGGGGATCCAACGCCAGGCGTGGAATCGCGATTCCGTCGATCACGTCCTGGGCCTTTTCGGGCATCCGCTCGACCGGCTCATGGGTCAGGCGCAGCGACAGGGCGATCCGCGCGAAAGGCAGGAAAGGCCGGTCGACCAGGCCCAGGCCGCGCACCTCCATCCGCCCGGCGATGGTCGCGGGCGCGGCGGCGTAGAGGGCGCCCTCGCAGGCGAAAACCTCGACCCAGTCGTCGCCGACCAGACGCCAGCCGTTCTGCATCAGCCGCAGGGCCAGGTCGCTCTTGCCGGCGCCGGATCGTCCCTGGATCAGCACGCCGCGCCAGGCGCCGCCGAGCCGGAGCGCGACGACGGTGGCGTGCAGGGGCTGGCGGGGCGCGGTCATGAGCGTCAGATCACGGGCGCTTGCCCGTCGCCGGCAACCGCACCTCGAAGCGGGCGCCGACCACGGCGCCGTCGGGGCCGGTCCGGTTCTCGGCGTGGACGCGCCCGCCGTGGGCGTCGATGATCTGGCGCACGATGGCCAGGCCCAGGCCTGAATTGGCGCCGAAGGCCGTGCCCTTGGGCCGCGAGGTGTAGAAGCGCTCGAACACCGTCTCCAGGTTTTCAGCCGGAATGCCGGGGCCGTCGTCTTCGACGCGGACGCGCAGGGGCAGGTCGGGCTGGCTGTCGTCGCGCTCCAGGCTTACCCGCACTTCGCCGTCGGGCGGGCTGAAGGAGCGGGCGTTGTCGATCAGGTTGCGGAACACCTGGCCCAGAGGAATGTCGCGGCCGACGACGCGGGCGCTGTCGGCGGTCAGGACGAAGCGCACCGGGGGCTCGCCCGGCTTCTGACCGGCCTCATAGACGCCGATGATGTCGCCCAGCAGTTCCTTCAGATCGATGGCGCGCGGGCGGTCGCGCGACAGTTCGGCGTCCAGGCGCGAGGCGTTGGAGATGTCGGTGATCAGGCGATCCAGCCGCCGCACGTCCTGTTGCAGCAGATTGGTCAGGCGGGCCCGCTGCTCATCGGTCTTGACCAGGGGCAGGGTCTCCAGCGCCGAGCGGATCGAGGTCAGGGGGTTCTTGATCTCGTGGCTGACGTCGGCGGCGAAGCGTTCGATGGCGTCCATGCGCGTCGACAGGGTGTCGGTCATGGACTCAAGCGCGCGGGCCAGGTCGCCGATCTCGTCGCGGCGGTCCTCGAGGTCGGGCAGGGAGATGGCGCGGGCGCGCTGCAGACGCACCTGGTCCGCCGCCGCCGACAGCCGCATCACCGGCCGCGCCACGAACAGGTGCAGCACCAGCGACGCCAGCAGGTTCACCGCCAGCGCCACCAGGGCGAAAGGCATCAGGGCGCGGCGTTGCGCGTCCAGGGTGGCGTTGACGTCGCCGGCTTCCAGGGTCAGCACGCCCAGCACCTGCTGCACATGGCGCACGGGCAGGGAAACGGAGACGACGCGCTCGCCTTCTTCGTTGCGGCGGATGGCGGCCTGAGGCGTGCCCTGCAGGGCACGCTCGACCTCGGCCGACAGTTCCGCGTCGGCGCGGGCCAGGCGCGCGGTCTCGCGCGGCGACGGCTCGGACGGCGCCAGGGCCGTGCCTGCCGGGTTGGCCGGGGGCAGAGGGGCGCCGGGAATGGTGTCACTGACCCGGAAGGAGTCCGACACCTCGATGCCGTCCATGTCGAACAGGCGGGCGCGCTGGCCTGCCGGGATGAAGTTGTCGCGCAGCCACAGGGCGGCCGCGCGATCGTCCAGCATGGGATAGGGGTCGCCCTGGGTGATGCCCAGTTCGCCCAGGACGTTGGCCAGCAGTTCGGCCTGGACGCCGAGCGATTCCTGACGCGCCTCGATCAGACCGCGCCGCCACTCGTTGAGCAGCAGGGCGCCGCCGAACAGAATCAGCAGGCTGAGAAGATTGAGGGCCAGAATGAAGCCGCCCAGACGCGAGCCGCCGAAGCGGAATCGGCGCCGCGCTGGGGCGTCTTCAGGTTCAGCTCTCGCGGTAGCGGTATCCGACGCCATACAGGGTCTCGATAGCGTCGAACTCGGGGTCGACCATGCGGAACTTCTTTCGCATCCGTTTCACATGGCTGTCGATGGTGCGGTCGTCGACATAGACCTGATCGTCATAGGCGGCGTCCATCAGATTGTCGCGGCTCTTCACGAAGCCGGGGCGCTGGGCCAGGGCCTGCAGCAGCAGGAACTCGGTGACGGTCAGCTTCACCGGCTTGCCGTCCCAGGTCGATTCGTGGCGCGCCGGATCCATCGACAGCTTGCCGCGCTTGATCGCCTTGCCGGCTTCGACGGCGGCGGGGTCGACGGGGTCCAGACCTTCCACGCCCGCGCGGCGCAGCAGGGCCTTCACCCGCTCGATCAGCAGGCGTTGGCTGAAGGGTTTGTGGATATAGTCGTCGGCGCCGAGGTTGAAGCCGAGGATCTCGTCGATCTCCTCGTCCTTGGACGTCAGCATGATGACCGGAATGCTGGAGGTCTGGCGCAGGCGGCGCAGCACTTCCATGCCGTCCATGCGGGGCATCTTGACGTCCAGGATGGCCAGGTCCGGCGGGGTGGTCTCCAGCGCTTCCAGGCCCGAGGCGCCGTCGTGATAGGCGGTCACCGTATGGCCGTGGCTTTCCAGCGCCAGTGAGACGGAGGCCACGATGTTCTCGTCGTCGTCGACCAGGGTGATGTTAGCCAAGGGCTTCTCCTTAGTGCGGGCGGGGCGATCGCGTGATCGGCCGCCGTATCCGGTAACGCACGGCAAGCGTAACCGTTCTATGCATTCGCGGTGACTTTACGGCCACCGCAAAATGGTTTGCGCGACTCTGCCTTTCAACCCGTGTGAGGAAAAGACGAAACCTCGCCTTAAAGCCTGGAAAGTCAGAATAGCCGTCTTGCTGTCCACGAAGGCGCCATGGCTGGTCCCGTTCACTACGAAATCTACATCCGCCGCACGCCGCCGGACGACTGGTCGCTGTCGCAGGCGATGGAGGACCGCCGCCGCGCCATGGAGACGGCCGAGGATCTGATGCGCGACCGTCAGGCCGTGGCCGTGCGCGTCACCAAGGAGACGATGGACCCCGAGACCATGGAGTTCGCCAGCGTCGTCGTCCTGACGCGAGGGGCGCCGGAACTGAAGCGCAAGCGCCCGGCGCCGGTCGAACCGCGCGGCCCCGCCTGTCGCGGCGTGCAGGATCTCTACGCCCCCCATGCGCGCGAGACCATCGGCCGCATCCTGGAAGACTGGCTGGGTCGCCAGGGCGCGACGGCCTTCGAGCTGCTGCACCGGCCGGATCTGGCCGAACGGCTGGAAGCGTCGGGCGTGGAGCTGCAGCACGCCATCCAGAAGGTCGCCGTGCCCGAGGCCCAGGCCGTTCCCGGCCAATCGGTGCACGAACTGATGCGCCACTATCAGCGCCTGGCCGAACAGGCGATCGAGCGGCTGTTGAAGGCGGGCCGCAGCCGGACGTTCGTCGATCTGGAGACGCGATCCGTCGCTGATCTGGCGCACAGCCTGACCGGCGCCGCAGACCGTGCCTTTCTCATGGGCGGGGCGGTGGCCGGGTCGCTGCGCGGCCTGACGGGGGCGCGGGCGCGGCTGGAGCGGCTGATGGACATCTGCGATCGGGCGCCGATCGAGGGGCCGCCGCGCGCCCTGGTGTTCGTCGCGGTCGAGCAGATTCTGTGCGAGCTTCTGGGATCGCGCGCGGGCCTGGCCCAGATTCTCGGCCCCGGTCTGGATCAGGGCTCCAGCCTGGCGGCGGCCGTGCGCATGGTCGCCCCGCGCGAGGTCGGCGCCATCCTGGCCCATGACCCGCGCCTGACCCTGCTGGTGCCGCCGGTGGAAGGCCCGCCCGCGCGACTGGGCGAGCGGTTGGCGGCGGGCGAGTTCCCCCTGCTGGCGGCGGCCCTGGCGCGGATGGTGCTGCGCGAACTGATGAGCCAGCGCCGCCTGCGGCCCGGCGACGCCGTGGGCGAGATCGACATTCTGCGCGCCCTGGCCACCGCCCTGACGGCCACGGCGGGACGGCTGCTGACGCTGGAGGAGGTGCAGACCGCCTTCATCGAACGCTCACGCAGCCTGGTCGCCGCCGACTTCGTCGCCGCCTATGTCGCCGACTGCACGTCCGTCCTGGCCGAGGCGGAGCGCCTGACCCGCCTGTGCGAGAACGTCACCGGCGGCGCCAACAAACGGGCGGCGGCGCGCTGGCTGGACGCCTGCGTCGCCTCCCTGCGCTTCGAGACCGAGCTGCGCGGCCGCCTGACGACAGAGGCCGCGCCGCCGGGGCAGCGTCTGCTGTCGCTGGTCGCGCTGCAGCGGTCGGTGCGCAACGCGGGTCTGCCCGAGCGCGAGACCCAGGCCATCGTCGACGCCCTGGGGCTGGTCGGCGGCGCGGTCGAGGCCGACGCGCGGCTGACGACGCAGATCGCCCGCGCGCCGGCGCCGATCCCTCAGAAGCTGGCGGCCCTGCTGCGGCTGGCGGCGGCCGAGACCGGCCCGACGGGCCCGGTCGCGGAGCGCGCGCGGGCCGAAGCCTTGCGTCTGCTGCGCGCGCCGGACACCCGCGCCGCCCTGGGGGCGGAGCCGCAGGCGGTGCTGACCTTGCGGCCGCTGATGCAGGCGGTCGGCCTGGCGGCCTGACCGCTCTTCGGCGTCAGTCGAAGATGTCGAAGATGTCCAGCCGCTTCTTCTTTTTGCGGTAGTGGTAGTCGTCGTCGCGGCGACGATCGTGGTCATAGCGGTCGTCGCGAGGACGCGGCGGCTCGCGATAGGTCGGCTGGCTTCCCCAGGGTTGTTGGGGCTGCGGCTGGGCCTGTTGCGGGGGCGGGACGTAGGCGGCGGGCGCGGCGGCGCGCCCCTCGTCGGTCGCCGATTCCATCAGTTTTTCCAGCTCGCCGCGATCCAGCCAGACCCCGCGGCAGGTCGGGCACATGTCGAACTGGACGCCGTGGCGGTCCAGCGTCTGCATGGGCGCATTGTCGTTCGGGCACATCAGCAGGGGCATGACATCCTCTTTCGTCGTTGAATGCGGTCCGACATCACGCCGCCGAAGCGCCGCCAGAGGGGCCCGTCCCGCTACAGCAAAAAGAGGTAGGGAGCGCCCGCCCGCGCGACAACGCGCCGCGTCGCCGCAGGCTCTGTTTTCACGCTGTCAGCAGTGCTGGCCCGCCGCCCAGCCCGACGACCAGGCCCACTGGAAATTGTAGCCGCCCAGCCAGCCGGTCACGTCCGCGACCTCGCCGATGAAGAACAGGCCGGGGACCGCCTTGGCCTCCATCGTCTGTTGATCGAGGGCGGCGGTGTCGACTCCGCCCAGCGTGACCTCGGCGGTGCGATAGCCTTCGGATCCGACCGGCTTGACCGTCCAGGCGTTGACCGCCTCGGCCAGGGCGCGCAGCTTCTTGTCGCCGACCTCGGCCAGCTTGCCCGACAGGTTTTCGCGCGCGCACAGGGCTTCGGCCAGACGGCGCGGCACGACGTGGCCGACGGCCGTGTGCACGGCCTGCTTGCCGTTCTCGGTCTTGGCGGCCAGAATTTCAGCGGCCGCGTCGCGGTCGGGGGCCAGATCGACGGTGATCGCCTCGCCCTCGCGCCAGTAGGAGCTGATCTGCAGGATCGACGGCCCCGACAGGCCGCGATGGGTGAACAGCAGGCCTTCGCGGAAGACGGTTTCCTTGGCCGGGCGGCCGGCGCCCGCATCCTTGGGCGCCTTGTGCCGCACCACGGCGTCGACCGACACGCCCGCCAGCGGCTTGAGCTGGTCCAGCAGCCCTGGCTCGAACGTCAGAGGAACGAGCGCAGGCCGGGTGTCGGTAACGCGCAGGCCGAAGCGCCGCGCGACCTCATAGCCCCAGCCGGTGGCGCCCATCTTGGGAATGGACTTGCCGCCGGTCGCGACGACCAGAGAGGCCGTCGTCACCCGCGATCCGTCGTCCAGATCGATCTGAAACCGCTCGCCCGCGCGCTCCACCGCCTTGACGCCGAGGCCCAGCGACAGGGTGACGCCCGCCGCCTTCATCTCGTCGGTCAGCATGCGGATGATCTGCTTGGCGCTGTCGTCGCAGAACAGCTGGCCGAGCGTTTTCTCGTGCCAGGCGACGCCATGGCGATCGACCATCTTGATGAAGTCGTGCTGGGTGAAGCGGCGCAGGGCCGACAGGGCGAAGCGCGGATTCTCGCCTAGGAAATTGGCGTCGCCGGTCCCCAGATTGGTGAAGTTGCAGCGCCCGCCGCCCGAGATGCGGATCTTTTCGCCGGGCGCGCGGGCGTGGTCGATCACGCGCACGCGGCGGCCGCGCTTGCCCGCCTCGATGGCGCACATCATGCCGGCCGCGCCGGCGCCGACGATCAGGACGTCGATGTCTGAAGACTTCATCGCCCCGCCCTAGCAGGCGGCGGGGCTTGAAGCGATGCCCTACAGGCCCAGCATGGCCCGATAGGTCGGATGCACCTGATCGGCGTATTCCGGGTGCTTCTTCAGAAAGCCGGAGAAGAAGGGGCAGGTCGGCAGGATCAGCAGCTCTTTCGCCTTCAGATCGGCCAGCACGTGCTTGGCCATGCGGCTGGCGATGCCGCGTCCTTCCAGCGTGACCGGCACGATGGTCTCTGTGATCAGCCGGCCGCCCGCGACGGGATTGTAGATGACCACGGCGGTCTCGCCGTCGACCTCCAGCTCGTAACGCTTGGCCTCTTTATTGTCGCGGATTTCGGGGTCCAGGCTCATGTCTCGTCCCTATTCAAAGTTAAGCGGATTTAGTGCGCGTCGTCCCAGTTGCCGGCGGCCTTGGCTTCGACGTCCAGCGGAACGCTCAGGGCCACGGCCGGTTCGGCGGCGGTTTCCATCACGCGGCGGATCACGGCGACGGCGCGTTCGGCCTCGGCCTCGGGGGCTTCGAACACCAGTTCGTCGTGGACCTGCAGCAGCATCCGGGTCTGGAGACCGGCCTCAAGCAGGGCGCCGGGCATGCGGATCATGGCGCGGCGGATGATGTCGGCGGCGGCGCCCTGGATCGGGGCGTTGATGGCCGCGCGCTCGCCGAACTGGCGCTCGGCGCCGGACTTGGAGTGGATGGCCGGGATGTGGATGCGCCGCCCGAAGACGGTGGTGACGAAGCCCTGTTCCTTCACCAGCGCCTTGGTCCTGTCCATGTAGTCGCGGATGCCGGGGAAGCGCTCGAAATAGGTCTTGATGTAGGCCCCGGCCTCGCCCTGGTCGATGCCCAACTGGGCGGCCAGTCCGAAGGCGCTGATGCCGTAGATGATGCCGAAGTTGATGGCCTTGGCCCGGCGGCGCGTCTCGCTGGGCATGCCCTCGACCGGCACGCCGAACATTTCGGATGCGGTCGCCGCGTGAATGTCCAGACCGCTCTTGAAGGCGCGCTTCAGCTCGGGGATGTCGCCGATGTGGGCCAGCAGGCGCAGCTCGATCTGGCTGTAGTCGGCGCTGATCAGCACATGGCCGGGCGAGGCGATGAAGGCCTGGCGGATCTGGCGGCCCGTCTCGGTGCGGATCGGGATGTTCTGCAGGTTGGGGTCGGACGAGGCCAGACGGCCGGTGGTCGCCGCCGCCAGCTGATAGGAGGTGTGGACCCGGTTCGTCTGAGGGTCCATGGCCGCGACCAGGGCGTCGGTATAGGTGCCCTTCAGCTTGGACAGCTGACGCCAGTCCAGGATGGTGCGGGGCAGGGGATGGCTCTGGGCCAGATCCTCCAGCACGCTGGCGTCGGTGCCCCACTGGCCGCTGGCGGTCTTCTTGCCGCCGGGCAGGTTCATTTCGCCGAACAGGATTTCACCGATCTGGCGCGGGCTGCCGACGTTGAAGGGGCGACCGGCCAGTTTGTGCGCCTCTTCCTCCAGCTCGGCCATGCGCTGGCCGAAGGTTGAGGACAGGGAGCGCAGCCGATCCGGATCGACCCGCACCCCGGCCCGCTCCATGTCGGCCAGGACGGCGGGCATGCCGCGCTCCAGCGTCTCATAGACATTCGACAGGCCCTCGGCCGCCAGGCGCGGCTTCAGCAGGCGATGCAGGCGCAGGGTCACGTCCGCGTCCTCGGCGGCGTAGCAGACGGCCGATTTCAGCTCGACGTGCTTGAAGCTCTTCTGGCTCTTGCCGGTCCCGGCCACGCTCTTGAACGGGATCGGTTCGTGGCCGAGGTGTAGCCGCGCCAGCTCGTCCATGCCGTGGCCGTGCAGACCGCCTTCGAGGACGTAGGAGATCAGCATCACATCGTCGATCGGGGCGACGCGCACGCCGCGCCGGGCCATGACGGCGAGGTCGTATTTGATGTTCTGGCCGACCTTCAGCACCGACGGGTCTTCCAGCAAGGTCTTCAGCCGAGCCAGGGCCGTCGGCTTGTCGATCTGTTGCAGGGGCGGGCGCGCGTCGCCGCCGTCGCCGAAGTCCAGCCCGCCGTCGCCGGTCGGCTCATGCTCATGCGTCAGGGGGATGTAACAGGCCTCGTTCGGCCCGACCGCCAGCGACACGCCGCACAGCCCGGCGTGGGTCGAGGACAGGGCGTCGGTCTCGGTGTCGAAGCCGACCACGCCTGCCGCCCTGGCCCGCGCGATCCAGCGGTCGAGGTCTTCCAGCGTCTGCACGCATTCATAGCGATCCCGATCGATCGCATGGGTCTCTGTCGGCGCGGCGACCTCGGTCTGGCCGTAGCGCGGGGTGGCGACGGGCGCGCTCGGCTGGCGGGTGAAGGCCGAGCCTTCCTTCTGCGGCGCCTTGCCGTCGCCGACGCGGCGGGCCAGCGATTTGAACTCCATCGTCTCCAGGAAGGCCGACAGGGTTTCAGGGTCCGGATCGCGGATCAGGAAGTCGTCGATCGGTTCAGGGATCGGCGCGTCGCAGGTCAGCTTCACCAGCTCGCGCGACAGGCGGATCTGGTCGGCGAAGTTGATCAGGGTCTCGCGGCGTTTGGGCTGTTTGATCTCGCTGGCGCGCGCCAGCAGGGTGTCCAGATCGCCGTATTCGTGGATCAGCTGGGCCGCCGTCTTGGGGCCGATGCCGGGGGCGCCGGGGACGTTGTCGACGCTGTCGCCGATCAGGGCCTGAACCTCGACCACCTTGTCCGGCGTGACGCCGAATTTCTCGAACACGGCCTCTTCTTCCAGGCGGCGATCCTTCATGGGATCGTACATGACCACGCCGTCGCCGATCAGCTGCATCAGATCCTTGTCGGAGCTGACGATCACCGCCTCGCCGCCCGCGTCGCGCGCCTGACAGGCATAGGTGGCGATCAGGTCGTCGGCTTCATATCCGGCCATCTCGACGCAGTGGACGCCGAAGGCCTTGGTCGCCTCGCGCACCAGCGGAAACTGCGGCACCAGATCCTCGGGCGCCGGGGGGCGGTGGGCCTTGTACTGGTCATAGAGATCGTTGCGGAAGGTCTTCTCCGAATGGTCGAAGACGGCGACCAGGTGCGTCGGCCCGTCCTCGCCCTTCATGTCCTTCAGCAGCTTCCACAGCATGTTGCAGTAGCCCTGCACGGCCCCCACGGGCAGGCCGTCCGACTTGCGGGTCAGCGGCGGCAGGGCGTGATAGGCGCGGAAGATGTAGGCCGAGGCGTCGATCATCCACAGCCGCAGAGGCGGCCCGTCTTGCGTGAGGGGGCGGGCGGGGATTTCGGCGGGCGCGTCGGTCATGGCGCGAACATAGGGGGCGGCGACGCCCCCGTCATCCGGCCATGTGACGGATTAGGGCCGCCAGCCGCCCGGCGTTTCGGGGATGAAGTGTTCGCCCTCGTCCGAGACCTCGCCGCGGGTCTTCTTCACCTCGGCCCAGGCGGCGCGCAGCAGCTCGGTCACGCCCTCGCCCGAGACGCCGGACACCAGATAGGGCCGACGACCGGCGACCGCCTCCAGCTCCGCCGCCTTCTCCTCGCGGGCCTCGGGCGTCAGGGCGTCGATCTTGTTCAGCGCCAGAATCTCGACCTTGTCGGCTAGGCCCTCGCCATAGGCCTCCAGCTCGCCGCGGATGATGCGATAGGCCTCGACCACGTCGTCCTGCGTGCCGTCGATCAGGTGGATCAGGCTGGCCGATCGCTCGACGTGGCCCAGGAAGCGGGTGCCCAGACCTGCGCCCTCGCTGGCGCCTTCGATCAGGCCGGGGATGTCGGCGATGACGAAGCGTTCCGACGGGCTCAGGTCCACCATGCCCAGGTTCGGCGTCAGGGTGGTGAAGGGATAGTCCGCCACCTTGGGCCGCGCCGCCGAGACGGCGGACAGGAAGGTCGACTTGCCCGCATTGGGCAGGCCCGCCAGGCCGATGTCGGCGATCAGCTTCAGCCGCAGCCAGATCCAGCGCTCCTGGCCTTCCTGGCCGGGGTTGGCGTGGCGCGGCGCCTGGTTGACCGGCCCCTTGAAGCGGGTGTTGCCCCAGCCGCCGTTGCCGCCGGACAGCAGCTTCACCTTCATGCCCGGCTCGTCCAGATCGACGAGCACCGTCTCCTTGTCCTCGTCCAGCACCTGGGTGCCGACGGGCACGCGCAGGACCACGTCCTCGCCCTTGGCTCCGTGCATCTGGCGGCCCTGGCCGTGGTTGCCGGTCGCGGCCTTGAAATGCTGCTGATAGCGGAAGTCGATCAGGGTGTTCAGCCCGTCGGCCGACTCGACCCAGACGTCGCCGCCCTTGCCGCCGTCGCCGCCGTCGGGACCGCCGTTGGGAATGAATTTTTCGCGACGGAACGAGACGGAGCCCGCGCCGCCGTTGCCGGAGCGAATATAGATCTTGGCCTGATCGAGGAACTTCATGGGCGCCTTATGGCCGAAGAGAGCGGCGAATTACAGGCCAGACCCGTTCGACGTCAGCGAACTTCGAAGGCGACCGAGAATTCGTGAAGTCCGTCGAGGCCGTTTGCAGCCCGCGCGGATCGCGTTGCGCGCAGCGCCGCCATGCCGAAGCCGTAACCGACCGGGTTCTCGGCGATGATGCGGCAGGCGGTCGGTGAGCCGCTCGTGAAGTCGCAGCGCAAGGTGGCGGCGCCGTTGACCTTGTCCTGCAGAGCCTTGGGCGGAGTTTCGGCGCGCGGCGGCGCCGACCAGCGCACGGACGCCGTCGCGGGCGCCCCGGCCGGGGGCGGTGTCTCTTGGAATGCGACGATGGACATCATGACAAGAAGCAGCATGGCTAAGCTCCTGAACAGTTAGAATCGCATTCCTGGGGCGCCGTCTGAACGACGGCAAGCCCGTTGGCCTATCTTCATCCGCGCGCCCAGACGCCGAAGGGGTCGCGCCAGTCCATGCCCAGCGCCTGGGCCACGGCCGGATGGGTGATCTCGCCCTTCAGCACGTTCAGCCCCTTGGCCAGATGCGGGTCCGCGCGCAGAGCCTCCAGCCCCCGGTCGGCCAGGGCCAGGCCGAAGGGCAGGGTGGCGTTATTCAGGGCTTCCGAACTGGTGCGGGGCACGGCGCCGGGCATGTTGCCGACGCAGTAGTGGATCACGTCGTCGACCACATAGGTCGGCTGGTCATGGGTGGTCGGGCGCGAGGTCTCGAAACAGCCGCCCTGGTCGATGGCGACGTCGATCAGGACGCTGCCCTTCTTCATCGACGCCAGCTGGTCGCGCCGCACCAGGGTCGGCGCCTCCGCCCCCGGCGTCAGGACGGCGCCGATCACCACATCGGCCTTGGGCAGTTCATCTTCGATGGCGTGCAGCGAGGAATAGCGGGTGATGACCCGGCCGCCGGTCACTTCGTCGATCTGGCGCATCCGGGGAATGGAGCGTTCCAGCACCACCACCTCGGCGCCCAGACCCATGGCCATGCGTGCGGCGTTCAGCCCTACGACTCCGCCGCCCAGCACCAGCACGCGCGCCGGCGCGACGCCCGGCACGCCGCAGAACAGCAGTCCCATGCCGCCCTTGTGCTTGAGCAGGGTCTCGGCCGCCGAGAAGACGGCGATGCGCCCCGCCACCTCGGACATGGGCGCCAGCAGCGGCAGGCCGCCGTTCTTGTCGGTCACCGTCTCATAGGCGACGGCGGCGCAGCCGGAGGCCAGCAGGGCCTTGGTCTGTTCGGGATCGGGCGCCAGGTGCAGATAGGTGAAGAGGATGTGGCCGTCGTTCAGCAGGGCGAACTCGGTCGGCTGCAGCTCCTTGACCTTCACGATCATGTCGCTGCCGGCGAAGACGGTGCGGGCGTCCGGCGCGATGCGGGCGCCCGCCTTGACGTAGTCGGCGTCGGAGAAGCCCGCGCCGAGACCCGCGCCCGTCTCCATGACGACGGCGTGGCCGTGGGCGACGTATTCACGCACGGCGGCGGGCGTCAGGCCGACGCGATGTTCGTTGGTCTTGATTTCTCGGGGGCAGCCGACGCGCATCTTCTTTTCAAAGTCCTGGCCCCTTCATGGGGCGCGGCGACGCTAAATGAGCCGCCAAGGTCGCGCCAGTGAAAAATAAAACCCCGCCGAGCGATGCTCTCGGCGGGGTCCAGGCGCAGCTTCCTGATCGGAAGGGGATCAGTTCTTGGCGTCGCGGGCGGCGCCTTCGACGGCCTGGCCGGCGGCCTGGGTGTCCTTGCCGACGCCTTGGATGGTGTTGCAGGCGGCGGTGGTCAGGGCCGCGGCGGCGACGGCCAGGATGATGATTTTGCGCATGGAATGCTCCTGAGACATGGGACGGTCGGGACGGAAGCCCTCAGGTTTTCTGAACGCCACGCTCAAGGTCGGGTTCCACTGACCCGGAAGGCGGCGACCTCGCGCACATGGGCCGATCCGCGGGCTTCGGGCGTGACAAAAGTCAGGCGGGCGATCGAGCCCCCGTCGGGCGCGGGGACGATCTCAGCCTCGCCGCGCAGCTGTTTGGCGAAGGCGATCATCAGGGTGCGGCCCACCCCCGCCTCGGCGGCGTCGGCGACGCCGGGGCCGTCGTCCTGCACCTCCAGCACGCTGGTGTCGCCCTGGACCCGGAAGCGGACCTGAAGGTCGCCGCCGCGCTCGGCGAAGGCGTGCTTCTGGGCGTTGGAGACGGCCTCCACCACCCACAGGGCCAGGGGCGCCAGCTTGTCGGGGTCGATGACCAGGGGATCGGCTTGGATCGTCGTGGTCACCAGAGGGCCGCGCATCGCTTCTCCGGCGATCAGCTGGCCGACCAGTTCGCGCAGGAAGGTCTCGGAGTCGGCCTCGCGGACGTGCTCGCTCTGGTAGAGAATGCGATAGATCAGGGCCAAGGCGGCGATCCTCTGGCGGGTGTCGCCCAGGGCCGCGCGGGCGCTGGGGTCTGTCACCGCCCGCTGCTGCATCGACAGCAGGGACGAGATGATCTGCAGGTTGTTCTTCACCCGGTGATGGATTTCGCGCATCAGCGCGTCCTTCTCGTCCAGGGCCTCCAGCAGGGCCTTGTCGCGTCGGGTGATGTTGTCGCCCAGGGCGCCGAGGGTGCGGGCCAGGACGCGGATTTCGGCCGGGGCGTGCTCGGCCTGGACGGGGCGGACCGAAAAGCGGCCGCGCGCATAGATGGCGGCCACCCGCTCCAGATAGATCAGCCAGCGCACGACGATCCGTTCCGACAACAGCATGACGGCGGCGAAGGTCGCCAGCCAGGCCGCCAGCGGCAGCAGCAGGGTGCCGAAGGGGTTCAGCCGCGCCCAGGACAGCAGGCCCGGCGCGGGCGCCGACAGCAGGACGAAGACGTCGCGCCCCGACAACGGCGCCCCCGCATAGACGTGGCGGCGGCCGCGCGCGTCCTTCGCCTCGAACAGGGTGGTGTCGCCGCGTTGGGCCTCAGCGGCCCAGGCGACGATGGCCTGGGGATCGTTGAGCTGGAAGGATTCGGCGTCGGTCGTGGTCAGCACTCGGCCGGACGCGTCGATCACCGCCGCCTGGGCCCCCAGGGGCAGGGCGGGATCGCGAATATCCGGCTGCAACGCAGCCAGCGGCAGAATGGCGGTCATGGCGCCCTGGAAGGCGCCCATGGGCCGTTCGGAGCGGACCGCGACCAACAGGGCGTTCGGCTTCCCGGCGGTCCATTCCATGACGACGTTCTCGCCGCGCCTCAGCCGCTGATACCAGGACCGCTCGCGCACCTCGACGCCGGAGGGCGGCGGATTGGAGCGGGAGGCGCAGACCGGCTCGCCCGTGGCGCTGAAACGGGCCAGGGCGGCGATGCTGTCCATCCGTTCGACCAGGGTCGTCAGCCGCGGCTCGCAATAGAAGCCGACGCCTTCGGGGGCCAGGGCCTGCAACAGCACCACGGCGCTGTCGATGTTGTTCTTGGCGTGGGCGGCGCTGCGGTCGGCGGCCAGTTGCAGGTCGATGCGCTGTTCGGCGGCCTGGCGGCGGAAGCCCGCCTCGGTCTGGATCATGGCCAGCAGCAGGATCGGCAGCAGGGCGACGGCCATGGCCACGCCCAGGCGAAAGCGGATTCCCTGCACGCTGGGCCATCCGAGCTTTCGCCCCAGAACCCGGCCGATCCGCCGCACGACTATCTCCGCCCGGAGCCGCTCAGCCTGTCGGCGTCGGCCAGGATGGATCGCATCGCATCCCCGGCGGACTTTCCGTCGCGGGCGTAGCCGCCGCGCTCCAAGGTGGCCTGCAACGCCTTGCGGGCGCGCGACACGCGGCTCTTCACCGTGCCCACGGCGCACTGGCAGATCTCAGCCGCCTCCTCATAGGCGAACCCTCCGGCCCCGACCAGGATCAGGGCTTCCCTCTGCTCTTCGGGCAGGGTCTGCAAGGCCTGACGCAGTTCGTCCAGGGCGACGGGCGCCTCGGGATCGTCGACGGCGATCAGGGTGCGTTCGGCGGCTTCCTGGTCAAGTTGGGTCTGACGCCAGGAGCGGCGCTTCTCGGAGTAGAACTGGTTGCGCAGGATCATGAAGGTCCAGGCCTTCATGTTCGTGCCCATCTGATAGCTGGCGCGGGCGTCCCAGGCCTTCATCATGGCTTCCTGCGCCAGGTCGTCGGCGGCGGTCGGGTCGCCGGTCAGGGTGCGGGCGAAGGCGCGCAGGTGGGGGATCAGGGTGACCAGTTCGGCCTTGAAGGCGCCGTCATCGGCCGACGGGGGCCGGGATGGGGTGCTGGTCACTGTCCCTCCTTGGTGGACGACGCTTGATCGGCGCGTCTGAGAATCTCCAGGAATTCGTCGGGAACGGGTTCGTTCACAACCTCGTCGAACATGTGGCGCAGCTTCACGCCGATCGCCTGCTGACGCAGACGGACCTCTTCAAGCCCTCGCTCATTCGACGGTGACCCGTCGGGGTGAACGGGGGTGTCCTTGGTGTTGATCATCGAGTTTACGGCTGCCGCCCAAGCCAGTTGAAACGCCTGTAGAAACGGAAAACGCCGCCTCTCGCATAGAGTTCCTAACGCCGGACGTTTTTATGCTCAAGCTGGATGACGGCGCGGGAACCGCGGCCCATTTGGCACGTTAAGTCCGCTGGTGCGTCGACGAATGTGCGGCGCGAAGATTGTCGGGGAACGAACCAATATGAGCCTTCTGGCCAGACTAGCGCCTCATCTGCCCTACGTTCGTCGTTACGCTCGGGCGCTGACCGGCGACCAGGCGACGGGCGACAACTACGTCCGCGTGGCCCTTGAAGCCCTCGCGGCGGGCGAGCGCCAGCTGCCGACGGACATGACGCCGCGCGTGGCTTTATATCATGTTTTCCACACCATCTGGGCGGCCACGGGCGCCCAGCTCGAGGACGGCGCGGCGGCTGAGGGCGACGACGCCGCCCATCGCCTGATGCGGATTTCGCCGCGCTCGCGCCAGGCGTTCCTGCTGACCGCGCTGGAAGGATTCACGCCGTCCGAGGCGGCCCAGATCCTGGCCGTCGATCCGCGCACGGTCGAACGCCTGATCGCCGAGGCCCAGTCGGACATCGACGCCGAGCTGGCCACCGACGTCCTGATCATCGAGGATGAAGCCATCATCTCGGCCGACATCGAAAGCCTGGTGAAGGAGCTGGGCCACCGTGTCACCGGCACCGCCACCACCCATGACGAGGCTGTGGACGCCGTGTCGCGCCACACGCCGGGCTTAGTGCTGGCCGACATCCAGCTGGCCGACGGCTCGTCGGGCATTGATGCGGTGAAGGACATCCTCAAGAAGTTCGACGTGCCGGTCATCTTCATCACCGCCTTCCCCGAGCGGCTGCTGACCGGCGAGCGCCCCGAGCCGACCTTCCTGATCACCAAGCCCTTCCAGCCGGAGACGGTGAAGGCGGCGATCAGCCAGGCGCTGTTCTTCCATCCGTCGCGCCAGAAGCAGGCCGCGTAAGGTCGACGCGGCGGGACTGTTTCGAAGGGCCCCGAGAGCTGTCTCGGGGCCTTTTCCTGTTTAGGTGGCCGGTTCGGCCAGCGCCGCAGCCGGCGCTTCGGCCGTCGCCTGGACCGGGGCGGGTTCAGGGGCGACGTCCTGGCGCTGGAAGCCCCTGTTGCTGACCGCCCACATGCCGATCAGCAGGACGGCGGCGGCTCCGGCTGAAAGCAGCAGGATGACCAGAATTCGTCGCCCGCCTCGGCCCTGTCGCACATATTGAGCCTCGACGGCGTGGTGATCATGAACTGCGTCGGCGGAGTGGGAATGCGGGTCTTGATGGGTCATCGGCTCGCCTCCTTTTCGCGGTCGGGAATCCTCTAGGGCCAACGCCGCCGCCGCTCGGCCGTTCCGTGACGGGGAGGGGCGTCGGGCGGTCGGCGTCCTTTGGAACCGAGTTTCGCGTGCGCCGTTATCTGGTTGTCGAGGGCCGTTCCCCCGGACCGGTTCGGCCGGTCTTCGCCCTCGCCTCATTCTCGATGATGCGACTCCTAGGCGGATCCTGAACGGGTCCGCCTTCTTTTTTGTCGGCAGGCCGGGGCGAACGGTCGATCCGTCGCGCTTGCCCTCTGGCGGCGAGGCGTCACTATGGGTTCTGAAAGAAAACGCTTTAGGAGACCGATTGATGAGCCTGCGCAACAGACAATGGATCCTGCGTCAGCGGCCGCACGGCCTGATTCAGGACGGCGATCTGGAGTTGGTCGAGAGCGCCCTGCCCGATCTGAAGGACGGCGAGGTTTTGGTTCGCACCGTCTATCTGTCGATCGACCCGACCAACCGCACCTGGATGAATGATTCCGAAGGCTATCTGCCGCCCGTCGGCCTGGGCGACGTCATGCGCGGCCTGACCCTGGGCGTGGTCGAGCAGTCGCGCGGCGAGCGATACAAGGAAGGCGATTTGGTCATGCCCCTGTCGGGCGCCTGGGCTGACTACGCCGTCGTGCCCGAGGCGGGGCTGCGGCCGGTCCACCGCGCGCCCGGCCTGCCGTTGACGGCCAACCTGTCCGTTCTGGGCATGACCGGCATGACCGCCTATTTCGGCGTCACCGACGTGCTGAAGGCGAAGGCCGGCGAGACCTTGGTCATTTCGGCGGCGGCGGGGGCGGTGGGCTCCATCGCCGGTCAGGTGGCCAAGCAGCGCGGCTGCCGCGTCATCGGCATCGCCGGGGGCACCGAGAAATGCCGCTGGTTGACCGAGGAGCTCGGCTTCGACGGCGCCGTCGACTATAAGAACGAGGACGTCGGCGACGCCCTGGACCGCCTGGCCCCCGACGGGATCGACCTCAATTTCGAGAACGTCGGCGGCGACATCATGATCGCCGTCTGGAACCGGCTGAAGGTGCACGGCCGCATGGCTGTCTGCGGCCTGATTTCGGCCTACAACGCCACGCGGATGCCGCCTTCGCCCAACTTCGCCCGCATCATCACCCACCGCCTGGACGTGAAGGGCTTCCTGGTCCTCGACTACGCTCACCGCGCCAAGGAGATGGTCGCCGAGATGGGCCCGTGGTTGGCCGACGGGAAGATCCACTGGAAGGTCCATGTCGACGACGGGCTGGAAGGGGCGCTCGGTTCGCTGAACCGCTTGTTCACGGGCGACCATGACGGCAAGCTGATGGTCAGGGTGTCGGAAGAACCGGCTGCCTGACGGAGGGAAGACCGCGCATGACCGAGCCGCTGCACGTCCATTTCGAGGATCTCGAGATCGGTCAGGTCATCCCCCTGGGCGCCTGCGCCGTGGATGCGGCGGCGCTGGATCTGTTCGCCGAGCGGTTCCAGCCGGGCTGGGACGTCGCCTACGGCGCGCCCGAGGCCATGGTCTACGCCTTGTGGAGCCGCCTGGCCGCCGACCGCACCAGCGGTTGGGCGGGCGCCAAGACCCTGGCGGTCGACGGGCTTCGCTTCCTGCGCAGTCCCCCGGCGGGCGAGCTTCTGCGCGGCCGTCTGACCATCATGGGCAAGGATCCGGTCGGGGACGAAAAGGGCGTGGTCATCGCCCAGCAGGACTTGCTGGACGAGGCGGGGCGGCTGGTCTTCTCCTGCCTGACCCGCGCCCTGGTCGCGCGCCGTTAGAATCCTTCTCCCCTTGGGGGAGAAGGTGGACGGCGAAGCCGGACGGATGAGGGGTTTCGCGCCCTTGACCGTCAGCCGGCGTCAAACTTCGGAGAGACCCCTCATCCGGCCCTGGCGGGCCACCTTCTCACACAAGGGGAGAAGGATAAGAAAACGCCCCGCCAGTTTCCTGACGGGGCGTTTGCCGTTGATGTTCCAAGGGCCTCAAGCAGCGCGGACGCGCGTTAGGCCCTCAAAAAATCAGGCGTTGGCGGCGACCGGCTGCTGCTTGGCGGCGCGGGTCAGGGCCACGGCGATCAGACGATCCCAACCCAGCAGCGACACCAGGTGGGCGTAGATCTGGCCCAGGGCGCCGTTGTCGCGCAGTTCGGCCAGCTTTTCGGCCGGCAGGGCCTTCAGCTTGTCTTCCGAGACGGCGAAGTATTCGGCGATCTTCTGCGGCGTTCCGGCCGTGCCGTCGGCGTTGCGCGGGGTGTAGTTGGCCTCACGCACCTCGAACAGGTCCAGTTCCTTCAGCAGGGCGACGAAGGATTCGCTGCGCACGCGCTCCTGCTCGAAGTTGTTGCAGAACTCCATGCCGAAGTTGACGTAGCCGCTGGGCTGGCCGTTTTCGAACAGGGGGGTCTCGCCGCCTTCGACCACGAAGGGGGCGGCGCGGTCGATGCACAGCACCAGACGCTTCTGCTCTTCGTCATTGGCGAAGACGAAGGGGTAGCGACGGACGTAGGCCGGGATGTAGGCGTCGGGACGGAAGTCGCCGTCCTCGATGAACAGGTTCTCGCCGGCGTTCAGGCCCATGGCGGCGACCGGCTGCTTGGCCTCGCCGACGAAGATGACCGGATAGGACAGGGCGGCCGGGGCGAACTCCGTCACCGTCAGCGGCACCACATTGGTCTGGGCGACGAAGGCGTAGGGCTTGTCCGCCGGGGTCACGCCCAGCTTGCCGTGAGCCTCGGCCGACAGGGGTTCGGGCTGGGAATAGAACAGGACGTTGCCCGACAGGGGGCTGTTCGCTTGGATGGCGTCGGTCATGAAAAACGGATCTTCTGAACAGAAAGGACGGTTCTTCTAGCCCATGGCCGGTGCCGCCGCAAACGCCGCTGTTTGGCCACATTGCGCCGGCTGCGGGCGGCGGCCCGAGCGGGTGCGACCGTCGATGCGGTTGCAGCGGCGGCCCTGACCTCCTAGCTGTAGGCCATGGGTCTGGCCTGCGATCATGAACACGCTGAACACGAGCTCGGCGCCGCCGAGGTGGAGCGCGCCCTGACGGCCGTCGAGGCGCGCTGCGCCGCCGACGGCGAGCGCATGACCGCCCCGCGTCGCCGGGTGCTGGAGCTGCTGCTGACGGCGGGCGAGCCGGTGAAGGCCTATGACCTGATCGCCCGTTACGGCCTGGACGGCCAGGCGGCGAAGCCGCCGACCGTCTATCGCGCGCTGGACTTCCTGGAGCGCCGGGGCCTGGCGCACCGCATCGCCTCCATCAGCGCCTATGTCGCCTGCACCGCTGACGCCCTGGGCGAAGACAAGGGCCACGCGGCGGCCTTCCTGATCTGCGACTGCTGCGGCGCCGCCGAAGAGGTGGCGGTCCAGGGCGGCGACGCCTTCGCCCGCGCCGCCGCCGGCGCCGGCTACGCCATCGAACGCACCACCATAGAAGGGCATGGCCGCTGCCCGGCTTGTCGCGTGGCGGCCTGAACCTGATGGACGCCCTGGCCCTGTCGGCGCCGCGCCGGATCAGCGTCCCCATCGACAATCGCTGGGGCGGCGGCGAGATGGCGGTTCTGGACTTCGGCGATCGCGAGCGGCCGGTCGATCTGGTCTTCGTCCACGCCAACGGCTTCAACGCCCGCACCTACCGCACCCTGCTGCAGCCCTTGTCCAGCGCCCTGCGCATCTGGGCGCCCGACCTGCGCGGCCACGGCGCGACGCGCCTGCCTGCCGAGCCGGACGGCCATCGCAGCTGGAAGGATCACCGCGACGACCTGATCGGCCTGCTGGAGGCGATCGGCGGCCCGCCCGTGGCTCTGGCCGGCCACTCCATCGGCGGGACCAGCGGCCTGCTGGCCGCCGCCGAACAGCCCGAGCGGGTGTCGCGCCTGCTGCTCCTCGACCCGGTGATCTGGCCGCGTCCCATGGTGATGGCGCTGAACCTGCCGCTGGCGGGCCGACTGTCGCGTGGCTTTCCCATCGTCTCGCGCACCCTGAAACGCCGCGCGGTGTTCGACAGCCGCGAACAGGCCCTGGTCGCCTATCGCGGACGCGGCGCCTTCAAGGGCTGGCCGGACCTGATGCTGGCCGACTATCTGGCCGACGGCTTGGCCGAGACGGATCGGGGACTGGAGCTGACCTGCAGCCCGGCGTGGGAGGCCTCCAACTACGCCGCCCAGGCGCATGACCCGTGGCGGGCGCTGGCCCGCTATCCGGGAGCGGTGCGCATCCTCAAGGGCGAGACGGGCAGCCTGTGCGCGGTTCGGCCCTCAGCGCGTCGCGCAGCCATGCAGGTCGAGACGACGGCGGGCGGCGGCCATCTGTTCCCCATGACCCACGCCGAGATCACGCGCGACGCCCTGTTCGACCTGGCGGTCTGAATCCTGCGCTTGGCGAAACGTCTCCGTCGCGCCAAGAAGCCGTACGGAACCAGCCGGGAGGGGGAGGGCCGCCATGACCGCAGACCTGACGGTGCGCCGCGCGACGGCGACGGACGCCGGGCGCATCCACGCCCTGATGCGCGCTCTGGCGGAGCATGAGGGCCTGGCACCCTATCTCGCCGCCACGCCGGACAGTCTGGCGCAGGCATTGTCGGCCGGGCCGCCGCGCGCCGCCTTCCTTCTGGCCGAGATCGCAGGGCGGGCGGTGGGTTTCGTCTCCTGGACGCGGGTCTACGGCATCTGGCGGGGCGGGGACTACCTCAACCTCGACGACCTGTTCGTGGCCGAAGAGGCGCGCGGCGCTGGCGTAGGCGAGGCGCTGATGCGGGCGTTCGCGGCCGAGGCTGCGGGCGAGGGGCTGAGCGGCCGCTGGGAGGTTCGCGCGGACAATCACGGCGCGCGGCGCTTCTACGCCCGCCTCGGCGCCGAGCAGGAAGAGAAGGTCGTGGTGCGCTGGTCGGCCCAGGCCATGAAGACCACGCCCTAGCCTCAGGGGTTGTCGTGCGTCGGTTCGATGCTAGTCCTGACGGACGATGACGTCGTCCGCCTCTTCTTCTCAACTGCCGCGCGTCCTGCTGGGGGCGCTGATCGGCGCTGTTCTGGGCCTGCTGATGCTGGGGGTGGCGCTGGCCGCTTGGTGGCTGGCGGTCGCGCGTCATGAGCCTCAGCCGATCATCGCGCCCGAGGGGTTCGAGGCGCGGCTGGAAGCGGCGGCCGGGGGCGCCGCCTTCGGCCTAACGCCCGTTTATGTCCATGATCGCGACGGCCCCGATTCCAGCGGCGCCGTCTGGTTGTCCCAGATCACCTCCGAGCTCGAGACCCAGAGCCATGAGCTTCGGCCCGTGCCGACGGACGACGCCGAACTGGTCCGCGAGATCGAGCGCCTGGCCCGCCGCTGGGCCGAGCCGCCGCGCCGCCCGCTGCTGATCTGGAGAGGGCCGGCGGGGCTGATGCTGTGCCGCTGCGATCATCCGCGCGCGCGCGCGCAGGCGCGTCAGCTGCTGGCGGCCTCGGCCTCGACGCCAGCGGATGCGGTCGAGGCGCCGGCGTCGCCTTCCGTGGTCGCGCCGCGCCGGGCGGTCGAGCCGAAGGGGCCGGCCTATCCGCGCCTGGGCCCGCCGCCGGCCAAGACCGCCGCGCCGCCCGCGCCGCCCGTTGCGGCGCCGGCGCGGACTGCGTCTCCGACTCCGTCCTTGCCGGGGGATCCGGCGCCCAGGCGGGCTGAGGCCAAGGCGTCGCCCGCGCCCCGCGCTTCGTCTGCGCGCCCCGCCTCGCCCCGGCGCACCGATCCGCCCGAGGCGCGGCGTGACGCCGACAGCCTGTTCTTCTGACGGCCTAGTCCAAGCGGGCGCAGGCGTGGATCAGCTTCTCCACGTCGTCCTCGCTCTGATACAGGCTGAAGCCGAAGCGGATCACGTCGTCGCGCACGTCGGCGATGACGTTCATCTCCTGCAGCGCCGCCTTCCAGCGCGGCGCGTCGGCGTGGCGCAGGGCCAGGAAGCGGGCGCGCGGCGCCGTCCCCTCGACCGGGTTCAGGATCTCGGCCTCGGCCAGCGCCCCGGCTTCGTCCGACTGGATCGCCGTCTGGAACCGGGCCTGAAGGCCGCGCGCGTGCTCGGCGATGGTCGCCGTGGTCAGGCCGTGCTGCTCCAGCATCCGGCGCACGGCGTTGAAGCGATAAAGGGCGCTGGCGTCGAAGGTGGCCCCCCAGAAGCGGCCGCCGTCGGTGCGGTACTGAACGCCGCCGGGCGGGCCTTCCAGATGGCCGAACTCGGCGAACCAGCCGGTCACGACCGGGCGGGGGCCGAAGCGGGGCGGGGCGTGCAGGAAGCAGGCGCCTTCGCCGGCCATCGCATACTTATACCCCCCCGCCAGATAGAAGATCTTGTCCGCTACGGCCGACAGATCGGTCGGCGTCGCCATGAAGCCGTGGTAGCCGTCGACCACCACCCACGGTCCGGCCGGCTCGGCCAGTTCCGCCAGCTCGGCGATGCGCTCGAACAGCCCGCCGGTGCGGAAGAAGACCTGGCTGACGAAGATCAGGTCGTGCCCGCCCGCCCTGGCCGCCGCGACGAAGCGGTCGGCGAAGGTCTCGAACGGGGCCAGGGGCACGCGGGTTACGACGGCCTGCCCGGCCTCCTCCCAGCGCTCCGACTGGCGGCGGAAGGAGTGGAACTCGCCGTCGGTGGCCAGGATGCGCACCGGCGCCTTGTCGACCGCCGAGACGATGCGCAGCAGAATCTCGTGGGTGTTGGGCGCGAAGATCAGGCTGTCGGGCGAGGGCAGGCCCAGTTCCCTGGCGACATGCGCTTGCGCCTCGGGGATGACCTCGCCGAACACCAGATCCCATTTGCGGTCGGCGAAGCGGTTGGCCTCGGCCCAGGCCTGGACCTGGCCGTCGAAGCTGACGTCGGGCCATAGGTGGTGGCTGTGAGCGGCGAAATGCAGGCGTTCCGGATCGAGGCCCAGCGCGCGCGAGAACAGGGGCTTGTAGTTCATGACGGCAGGCTAGCCCGCATGGCGCGCGGCGTCACCGGCCAAAGAAAAAGGCGGGGCCGCTTTCGCGAACCCGCCTCTCTCAACTCAGTCTGTGGCGCTCAAGCAGCGAGCGACCGCGTCGCGAGCGTAGCGCCGCGCGCGTCAGCGCGCCTCAAATAAGACTACCGTGGCAGTGCTTGAACTTGCGGCCCGAGCCGCAGGGGCAGTCGGCGTTGCGGCTGGTGCGCTCCCAGCCGACGGGCAGGGCCTCGACCGGCAGCTTGGAGCGGTCGTCGCCGGTCAGCTGGCCTTCCGGGTTCTGGGCCATCGGGTTCAGCATCTCGTTCTCGCCGGTGCCGGGGTTCAGGTGGATTTCCTGGAACTCGGGCATTTCCATCTGCGGCGGCGCCTGGAACTGGAACTCGACCGTCATCAGCCAGCGCGTGACGTTGTGGCGCAGGTCGTGCAGCAGCGTCTCGAACAGGTTGAAGGCCTCGGTCTTGTATTCGTTCAGCGGGTCGCGCTGGCCGTAGCCGCGCAGGCCGATGACGCCGCGCAGGTGGTCCAGATGGACCAGGTGCTCGCGCCACTGCATGTCGATCATCTGCAGCATGAACTGCTTTTCGAGGCCGCGCGTCTGGTCGGCGCCGATCAGTTCGAGGCGTTCGGCGGCGCGCACGTCGGCGGCCGCGACGATGCGCTCCTCGATCTCCTCGTTGGAGACGCCTTCCTCGGCGGCCCACTCATGCAGCGGCAGTTCGAGGCCGAGGGTGGACTTCACCTTCTCGTCCAGGCCGTCGATGTCCCACTGCTCGGCATAGGCCTTGGGCGGCATATAGCGTTCGACCAGGTCGTTGATCGCGTCGTTGCGGAAGTCGCCGACCAGTTCCGACAGGTCTTCGGAGTCCAGGAACTCCTGACGCTGTTCGAACACGGCCTTGCGCTGGTCGTTCACGACGTCGTCGTACTTCAGCACGTTCTTGCGCATGTCGTAGTTGCGGGCTTCGACGCGCTTCTGGGCGGTCTCGACGGCGCGGTTCAGCCAGGGGTGGCTGATGGCCTCGCCCTCGGCCACGCCGAACGACTTCATGATCGAGTCCAGACGGTCGCCGGCGAAGATGCGCAGCAGGTCGTCTTCGCACGACAGGTAGAATTTTGAGGTGCCGGGGTCGCCCTGACGGCCGGTGCGGCCGCGCAGCTGGTTGTCGATGCGGCGGCTTTCGTGGCGCTCGGTGCCCAGGACGAACAGGCCGCCGGCGGCCATGGCCTGTTCCTTGGCGGCGGCGATCTCGGCCTTGAACTCGGCTTCCTTGGCTTCAAGGTCTTCCGGCGTCACGGCGACGGCCATGTTGCGCTGTTCCTGGGTCCAGCGCTGGATGCGCATCTCCAGGTTGCCGCCCAGCTGGATGTCGGTGCCGCGGCCGGCCATGTTGGTGGCGATCGTCACCGCGCCCGGCAGACCGGCGTCGGCGACGATATAGGCTTCCTGCTCGTGCTGGCGCGCGTTCAGGACGTTGTGCGGAATGCCGCGGCCGGTGGCGTAGTCGATGTCATAGGCGGCGTCGCCGACCTTCTGCGCTTCCTTCTCGCGGCCCGCATACTCGGGCTTGAGGGTGCGCGAACGCTCGACCTTGTAGCTGTAGGTCTTCAGGACTTCGGACAGCTCTTCGGAGTTCTCGATCGAGACGGTGCCGACCAGGATCGGCTGGCCGCGAACGTGGCATTCCGCGATCTGGGCGGCGATGGCGGCGTTCTTCTCCTTGAAGGTGCGATAGACCTCGTCGTCGTAGTCCTTGCGCTGGATCGGACGGTTGGTCGGCACTTCCAGGACGTCCATCTTGTAGATGTCGAGGAATTCCTGGGCCTCGGTGGCGGCCGTGCCGGTCATGCCGGACAGCTTCTCGTAGAGGCGGAAATAGTTCTGGATCGTCACCGAGGCCAGGGTCTGGTTCTCGGGCATGATCTTGACGTCTTCCTTGGCCTCGATGGCCTGGTGAAGACCTTCGGACAGGCGACGGCCCGTCATCATGCGGCCGGTGTATTCATCGATCAGGACGATCTCGCCGTCCTTGATGATGTAGTCCTTGTCGCGCGTATAAAGCGTGTTGGCGCGCAGGGCCTGGTTGGTGTGGTGGACCAGGCTGACGTTGGCCGGATCGTACAGGTCGACGGTGTCCTCGGCGAAGTGGCCGGCGTCCTGAAGCATCTGCTCCATCCGCTCCGAGCCCAGCTCGGTCAGCAGGGCCTGGCGCTGCTTCTCGTCGAGGTCGTAGGTGTCCTTGTCCTTGACCAGTTCCTTCACCAGGGCGTCCAGCACCTTGTAGAGGTCTGAACGGTCCTCGGTCGGGCCCGAGATGATCAGCGGCGTGCGCGCCTCGTCGATCAGGATGGAGTCGACCTCGTCGACGATGGCGAAATGGTGGCCGCGCTGGACCATCTCGCGACGGTCGTAGACCAGGTTGTCGCGCAGGTAGTCGAAGCCGAATTCGTTGTTGGTGCCGTAGGTGATGTCGGCGTTGTAGGCCATCTGGCGCTGGCCTTGCGACAGGCCGTTGACGATGACCCCGACCTCAAGGCCCAGGAAGCGATAGACTTTGCCCATCTGCTCCGCGTCGCGGCGGGCCAGATAGTCGTTGACGGTGACGACGTGGACGCCCTTGCCGGCCAGGGCGTTCAGATAGACCGGGGCCACGGCGACCAGGGTCTTGCCTTCGCCGGTGCGCATTTCGGCGATGCCGCCTTCATGCAGGATCATGCCGCCGGTCATCTGCACATCGTACTGACGCTGGCCCAGCACGCGCTTGGAGGCTTCGCGCACGACGGCGAAGGCTTCGTTTTGCAGCTTGTCCAGGCTCTCGCCGGCTTCGATGCGATCCTTGAACGTCTGCGTCATCATACGCAGTTCGTCGTCCGAGAAGGCCTCGAACTTGGATTCCAGGGCGTTGATCTTCTGGACCTGGCCCATGAAGGCCTTGACCTTGCGGTCGTTGGAGGAACCGAGAAATTTCTTGGCGAAGCCGAGCATGGGCGATCCGGGTCAGGCGGTCGAGCGGCTGAAGGCTCTGAGAAAGACAGTTTCACCCGGTCGGAGGGCCGCGATCACGCCGGCCCCGGGCCTTCCCTGCAGATGAGGGCGCGCGAAGGGCCGCGCAGACGATCGAAAACCCCTCGACTTGGGCGCAGGCGGGACTTAAGCACCGCCCTTATCCCTGTCAACGCGAGGGCCTTTTTAAGGCGGCGTGTTTCAGGCGCGAATGTCCGTTTCGACGGCCTGTCCACAGACCCTTGCCCGGAGCGTCCGATGCGAGCGCGACGTCCCCTCCACAGCCTGTTTCTGGTCGCCGTCGCCGGTTTGGCGCTGGGCGTGGCCGCCTGCGGGCGCGGCGGCGACGAGGCCGCGCCGGAAAAGAACGACCGCGTCGTGGCCAGGGTCAACGATCGCGCCGTCTGGGCCTCAGACGTGCGCCGCGAGGCGGTGGCGCAGGGGTTGATCGGCGAGGACGATCCCCTGGACGCTTCATCCGAACTGTTTCGCCGGGTGATGGACGAGGTGGTCGATCAGAAGCTGCTGGCCGCCGAGGCCGAACGTCGCGGCCTCGATTCCAGCCCCGCCGCCCAGCGCCGCCTGCAGGCCGTGCGCGAACGCATCCTGGGCGACATGCTGGTCGAGAAGGTGGTGTCCGGCGCCGTGTCCGAACAGGCGGTCGAACGCCTCTACGCCGAGCAGCAGCGGCTGGCTCGCGCGACCGAAGAGGTGCGGGTGCGCCTGATTCTGGCGCCGACCAAGGAACAGGCCGACGCCGTCCTGGGCGTCCTGGGGCAGGGGGCGGCCTTCGAGGCCGTCGCCGCCCAACGCTCGATCGACGACGCCACCCGCTATTCCGGGGGCGACCTGGGCTATTCGACGCTGGACGTCCTGCCCGGTCCCTACGCCGCCGCCCTGCAGGGCCAGACGCCGGGCGCGGTCGTCGGCCCGATCCAGACCGAGACCGGCTGGGCCGTGCTCAAGGTCGAGGACCGCCGCGTCGAAACCCCGCCGACGCTGGAGCAGGCGCGGCCTCAGATCGTGCGCTACCTGACCTATGAAGGCGTCCGCCAGTTGCTGGAGCAACTGCGCGGCCAGGCCGAGGTCGAGATATCCCTGGACGGAGCCAAGACGGCTCCGCCTTCAGCCCCCGTTGAGGCCGCAGCTCCGCCTGCGGCCCAGAAAACCTCCGCTTCTCCCGCCGGAAACGCCTCATGAGCCAGCCGCCCTCCAAGTCCGCCTCGACCGGCAAGAAGATCGAAACCGCCATCGAGAAGGCGCTGGATCCGCTGGCCTCGGCGCTGAAGCGCGCGACGCAATCGGCCACCCAGGCGGTCGCCGCCTCGCCCGGCAAGCCGGGCCTGATGATCTCGCCCCTGGCCGTGCCTTTCCCAGCCATTCCGCCGATCGGCGGGGTCGAGATCGCGACGGCGCGCGCGGGCTTCTACAAGCATGAGCGCGACGATCTGGTGGTCTTCCGCTTCCCCCAGGGCGCGTCCTGCGCGGGCGTCTTCACCCGGCACAAGGTCGGCTCGGCGCCGGTTGACTGGTGCAAGCGTCATCTGGACGCCGACAAGGGCGGCGAGGGGGTCAAGGCCCTGGTCGTCAACGCCGGTTGCGCCAACGCCTTCACCGGCAAGGCCGGGGCCGACGCCGCGCGCCGCACGGCCTCCGAGGTCGCCAAGCGCTTCGACTGTCGCCAGCGCGACGTCATGCTGGCCTCGACCGGCGTCATCGGCGTGGTGCTGGACGACAAGAAGATCACCGCCCGCCTGCCCGAGGTCGAAGCCGGTCTGAAGGCTGACGCCTGGGCGCAGGCCGGTCTGGGCATCATGACCACGGACACCTTCCCTAAGGGCTCCTACGCCGAGTGCGAGATCGAGGGCGTCAAGGTCCGCATCGCCGGCATCGCCAAGGGCTCGGGCATGATCGCGCCGGACATGGCGACCATGCTGGCCTTCATCGTCACCGACGCCGACATCGCCCCGCCGGTGCTGAAGGCCCTGCTGAACCTGCACGTCCGCACCACCTTCAACAGCGTGACGGTGGACGGCGACACCTCGACCAACGACACGGCGCTGCTGTTCGCCACGGGCGCGTCCGGCGCGCCGCGCATCGGCCGCGTCGGCGACCGTCGCCTGAAGGAATTCTCGGCGGCGCTGGACGACGTCATGCTCGATCTGGCCCACCAGCTGGTGAAGGACGGCGAGGGTGCGACCAAGTTCGTCAAGGTGACGGTCGAGGGCGCCGCTTCGCCCGCCTCGGCGCGCAAGCTGGCCAAGTCGATCGCCGACAGCCCCCTGGTCAAGACCGCCATCGCGGGCGAGGACGCCAACTGGGGCCGTATCGTCATGGCCGTGGGCAAGACGGAGGAGGCGGTCGACCGCGACCGCCTGGCTATCCGCTTCGGTCCGCACGTCGCCGCCGTCGACGGCGCCCCCTCGCCGACCTACGACGAGGCGGTCATGAGCGCCTATATGAAGAACGCCGAGATCGACATCACCGTCCATGTCGCCTCGGGCCGGGCCTCGGCCACCGTCTGGACCTGCGATCTGACCAAACGCTACATCGAGATCAATGGCGATTATAGGAGCTGATCTTGGACTGTCCCTACTGCCGCAAGCACGCTCACTTCCATTGGGATGATAAGCACTTGACGTGGCATGGGTATAATACTGGCATCTATACGAGATCCGCCCAGTGTCCTGCTTGTCAAAAGTTCATCCTACAAGTCGATGCGAAGGCCGATAACGATTATCGTTTTGTTGTTCCGGTTAGTTCGGCAAGGAAGCCAGTTTCGGCTGTTGTTCCGGGTGAAATAACCCTCGACTATGTCGAGGCGGTTGCCGTTTTGCCAATTAGTGCAAAGGCGTCGGCAGCGCTTTCTCGTCGTTGTTTGCAGAATATTCTGACAAGCCAAGGGTACTTGGGTCGAGATCTGATGAAACAAGTTTCTGCGTTTGTGGGGGAGCCGGATCCGGCGAAGGTAGCGCCGGCATCGTTGCGTCAAACTGTTGATGCCGTAAGGAATTTTGGCAATTTTTCTGCTCATCCCATTGATGACAAGACGTCGCTACAAATTATCGATGTTGAGCCACATGAAGCGGAGTGGTGTCTGGAAATAATTGAGGACATGTTTGAGCATTTCTATGTTCGACCTGCCGAAGCTGCAGCACGCAAAGCCGCGCTAAATGCCAAATTGGGCGCTGCGGGAAAGCCGGCGGCTCAATGAGCTCTGTTCCCACCGTCCTGGTCGTCGCCGTCGCCCTGATCGACCCGGACGGCCGCGTGCTGATCGCCAAGCGTCCCGAGGGCAAGCAGTTGGCGGGCCTGTGGGAATTCCCCGGCGGCAAGGTCGAGCCGGGCGAGCGGCCTGAACAGGCCCTGATCCGTGAGCTGAAGGAAGAACTGGGCATCGACGTGAAGGAGGCCTGCCTGGCCCCCTTCGTGTTTACCAGTCACGCTTACGAATCCTTTCACCTGTTGATGCCACTCTACCTGTGCCGGCGCTGGTCCGGCGTGGTCGAGGCGCGCGAGCACGCGGGCCTGGCCTGGGTGAAGCCGGACAAGCTGTCGGCCTATCCCATGCCTCCGGCCGACGAACCGCTGATCGCCTGGCTGCGCGATCTGCTCTGACAGGCCGACGACAGAGGAGGGCCGGGCGTGAAGGGTTTCATCTGCCGGTTCCACCGCGACGAAGGCGGCGCCACGGCCATTGAATACGGCCTGATCTGCGGCCTGATCTTCCTGGTCATCATCGCCGCCGTCAGCGCCTTCGCGGCGCGCTCCACGGCCATGTACGACTACATCTCCACGACCATCAGCGGCGCTATCGGCGGAGCCTAGATCCAGGGAAGAGCGGGGCTCAGCCCTCCTCGCCGGTCTGCTCCCTGACGCCTAGCGCATCGGCCAGTCGCGTCTTGGCCGAGCCGCGTTTGGCGGGCTTCTGCTGGCTCTCGTGCGGCGCCCATCCGGCCAGATGAACCATTTCGAAGGTGGCGGGGATGCGCCCGTCCGCCTCGGCGTGGCGCTCGGCGTAGAGCTGGGCCGCGCGGGCCAGCACGGCGCGGCTGAGCGGCCGGATCGGCCCGGCCAGCACATTGGTCTCGCCCATCGCCCGCAGGTCGCGCATCAGGGCGAAGGGATCGCCATAGCGCACCGTCACACGGTCTACGTCCGTCACCGGCAGGGCGAACCCGGCCCGTTGCAGCAGGGCCGCCCCGTCGAAGCCGTCAGCGAAGGGCGAGACGCGCGCCTGCGCCCCGCCGTTGACCTCCAGCTCCGCCTCGGTCAGCACGCCGCGCAGCTCCTTCAGCGTCGCGGCGCCGAACAGGCTGGCGACGAACAGGCCGTCCGGCTTCAGCGCCCGCCGGATCTGGCTCAGCGCGCCTGGCAGGTCGTTGGCCCAGTGCAGGCCCAAGAGGTTGACGATCAGATCGGCCGATCCGTCCTCCAGCCCCAGCGGTCCGGCGCCCGGCGCGGCGCGCTCGGCCGTCGAGCCGACGGCGCGCACCTGGCCCACCCGCTCACGCGCCGGGCTGTCGGCCAGGGCGCGGGCGAAGACGCCGGGGTGCGGCGACAGGTCGACGGGCGTCTGAAACTCGCGCAGGATCACTTCGAGGCTGTTCACCGCATTGTCGGCGGCGCGCAGGTGCAGGAAGTCGGCGTCGCGGAAGCGTCGGGCGGCGCGGCTCAGGCGCGCGGTGCGTCGGGCGGCGTCGAAGATGATCGGGGGACCGGAGGAGGGAGAGGGGGCGCTCATGTCGGTTCAGGATGGGGGCTGGCGAGGTCGATTGAAAGGCGTCGTTGCGCCTTTAGCATCCGGCGCGCGCGATACGGGCCGGGGCCTGCTGGATATTCTGCTGCCGCCTGTGGCTCACGACAGCCGCGAGGCGGCGGCGTCCGCGGGCCTGTCGCCCGACGCCTGGAGCCGGGTGGCCTTTCTGGAGGCGCCGGTCTGCGACGGTTGCGGCGCGGCGTTCGAGTATGACGGCGGCGACTTCGCGGCGGAGCGGTGCGCGGCCTGCGTCGCCAGCCCTTACGCCTTCGGCCGGGCGCGGGCGGCGTGTGTCTACGACGAGGCGTCGCGCGGGATCATCCTCAAGTTCAAGCACGGCGACCAGCAGCAGTTCGCCCCCCTGTTCGCCCGCTGGATCAGCCGTTCGGCCGCGCCTCTGATCGAGGCGGCCGACGCCGTGGTCCCCGTGCCCCTGCACCGCGCTCGGCTGCTGTCGCGGCGGTTCAATCAGGCGGCCGAGATCGCCCGACCGCTGGCCCGCGCGGCGCGGCTGGACTATCTGCCCGACGCCCTGATCCGTCCCCTACCGACCGCCACTCAGGGCGGCAAGTCCGCGCGTGGACGGCGGCTGAACGTCAAGGCGGCCTTCGCCGTGACCGAGGCGGGGCGGCGACGCATCAAGGGGCGGCGTCTGTTGTTGATCGACGACGTGCTGACCACGGGGGCCACGGCCGAGGCCTGTGCGCGGGCGCTTATCGAGGCCGGAGCCCGCGCCGTGGACCTGGCCGTCATCGCGAGGGTGAAAAACGCGCGCGAACCGCTTAAGTGAGGGAGAACCTTCCCATCCGCCTTCAGGAGTCCCCATTGGCCGAAGTCGTCCTCTACACCAAACCCGGCTGTCCCTACTGCATCCGCGCCATGGCCCTGCTGGACCGCAAGGGCGCGGCCTATACGGAGATCGTCGCCTCCAACGACCCGGCCAAGAAGGCCGAGATGGTCGAACGCTCGGGCGGCGCCGCCACCTTCCCGCAGATCTTCATCAACGGGAAACACGTCGGCGGCTCGGACGACATCCACGCCCTGGACCGCAAGGGCGAACTGGACGCCCTGCTGGCGGCTTAAGTGACCGACACGCTCGACATCGCGCTGATCCAGACGCGGACGCCGGCGACGGCGGTCGCGGGGCTGGCGCATGTCGAGCCTCTGATCCGTCAGGCGGCGGCAGGGGGCGCGCAGCTGATCCTGACGCCTGAGGGGACCAACTTCCTCGAGCAACGCCGCGCTTTCCGCGACGCCGCCTTGTCGGACGAAGGCGCCGACCCGGCTGTCCTGGGGCTCAAGGCTCTGGCCGCCGAACTGGGCGTCTGGCTGTTGGTCGGCTCGGCCATCGTCCGCTCCGGCGTGGCGGATGACCAGCGCGCCGCCAACCGGTCCCTGCTGATCGACCCCAGCGGTGCGGTCACGGCCCGCTATGACAAGCTGCACGTCTTCGACGTCGACCTGCCGAACGGCGAGACCTATCGTGAAAGCGCCTCGGTGCGGCCCGGCGAGGCGGCGGTGGTCGCCGCTGCCCCTTGGGGGCGTCTTGGCCTGACCATCTGCTACGACCTGCGTTTTCCGCATCTGCACCGCGCCCTGGCCCAGGCGGGCGCGACGCTGATCGCCGTCCCCGCCGCCTTCACCCGCCCGACCGGCGAGGCGCACTGGGAGACCCTGTTGCGCGCCCGCGCCATCGAGACGGGCGCCTTCGTCCTGGCCCCGGCCCAGGGCGGGACGCATGAGGACGGCCGCCAGACCTGGGGCCGCTCCCTGGTCGTCGGCCCGTGGGGCGAGGTGATCGCCCGCCTCGACCATGACGAACCGGGCGTGCTGCACGCCCGTCTGGACCTTTCCGCCGTGGAGAAGGCGCGCGCCAGCGTGCCCGCCCTGCGCCACGACCGCGACTTCGACCTGCCCCTATGATCCGCTACGCCCTCTCCTGCGACCGTGACCACGGCTTCGAGGCCTGGTTCGGCTCCTCGTCCGACTATGACGATCAGGCGGCGCGCGGTCTGGTGGAATGCCCCTTCTGCGGCTCGACGACGGTGCGGAAGCAGGTGATGGCCCCGGCCGTCTCCGGCACGAAGAAGACCTCGCCCGACGCCATGAAGCAGGTCCAGTCGATGATGATGCAGGCCGCGCGCGAGGTGCGTGACCACGTCGAGCAGAATTTCGACTATGTCGGCGACGCCTTCGCCCGCGAGGCCCGCGACATCCACGAAGGCCGCAGCGAGAAGCGCGAGATCTACGGCGAGGCTACCCCCGCCGAGGTCAAGAAGCTGAAGGACGACGGCGTGCCTTGCGCCCCCCTGCCCAGCCTGCCGCCCGACCCCAAGCAGGCGAACTGACCGCAGATGGGGCAGGGGGAGCGGTACGAGGAATTCGCCCCGCCCGAACCTTTGCGCCCCTTCGTGCGCCTGCTGTGGACCTACGCCGCGCCAAGCCCCAGCGGCGGGGTCCAGCGCATCGCTCCGGACGGCTGTCCCGAGCTGGTGGTCGATTTGGCCGCCCCCTATGAGGAACAGGACGTCGACGGCGTCTTCCGCCCGCAGCCGTCGGTGATCTTCGCCGGCCAGATGACCCGGCCGATGGCCATCCGTCCGGTCGGCCCGGTCGAGATCGTCGCCGCCAAGTTCGAGCCCGACGGGGCGCGGGCGTTCCTCGGCCGCCCGCTGATCGAGGCGACCGACCGGCGGCTGGACCTTGTGGCGCGGCTGGACGGCTTCACGGCGCCGCCCGGCGATCCGGCGGGGCAGGCCGCCGCCCTGGGCGCCTGGCTGGAGGATCAGCGCCGGGCCGGCGACTGGCGCATCGACCCCGCCGTCCGCGCCCAGGTCGCCGCCGCCGAGGACGATCTTGACGCGCCGCCTTTGAACTCCGCCGAGCGCCGCGCCCTGCAGCGCCGGTTCCGCGATCGCGTCGGCGTGGCGCCGCGCACGCTGCGCTCGGTCTTCCGCTTCCGCCGCATCTTCGATCACGCGATGGGCCAGGACGCCGACGCCGCCTCCTGGCTGGAGGCCGGTCTCGCCGCCGGCTATTTCGACCAACCGCAGATGGCGCGCGATTTCCGCCGCTTCCTGGGCTGCACCGCCACCGCCTGGGCGCGCGAACAGGTGGAGCTGGCGCGGCGGCTGGCGTCGCATTCCTACAAGCCCGCGCCGTGAGGGCGGCGTAACCTTCCCTTCGTCCTTGAGGAGGGAGAGCCCATGTCCGTTTCCAGCCTGCTGGCCGCCGCCCTGTGGCAGGCATCCTTGCCCGCGACGCCTGCGCCCGACCTGTCGTGGCTGGCGGGCTACTGGCTGGACTGTTCCGGCGGGCGCGAGGCGTCAGAGACCTGGAGCGATCCGCGCGCGGGTCTGATCGTCGGCCACTCGGTGACTGTGCGCAATGGCCGCAGCGGCTTCGAGAGCGCGCGTATCGCCCCCCTGACAGACGGCGGCCTGGCCTATTTCGCCCAGCCTGAGGGAGCGCCCGCGACGCCTTTCCGCCTGGTCGACAGCGGCCCCCAGCGGGCGGTTTTCGCCAATCCGGACAACGACTTTCCGCACCGCATCATCTATGAACGCGCGGGGGATAGACTGACCGCCCGGATCGAAGGGGCGGACGACGATGAGAACCGGAGCGTGCAATGGCGATTCAACAGGGCGGAGCTGAACGCCCGCTGTCCACTCTGACCTGGCGGCCGATGACGCCGGACGACCTCGACGGCGTGGTCGCGGTGGCCCAGCTGTCCTTCCCCGATCACCCGGAAGAGCGCGCCTGCTTCGCCAACCGTCTGGAGCTGCACCCCGAAGGCTGCTTCGTGCTGGCCGCCCAGGACGGTCCGGTCATGGGCTATCTGGTCGCCTATCCGTGGGTGCTGAACGCCGCCCCGGCGCTGAACGTGCTGATCGACGCCATCCCGGCCGAGGCCGAGGTCGTCTATCTGCACGACCTGGCTCTGCACCCCGACACGCGCGGCGGCGGCCACACCCGGCCGGTGGTCGAGCGCCTGGCCGAGCAGGCCAAGGCGGCGGGCTGGCCGGCGGTCGCCCTGGTGGCGGTCAACGACGCATCAAGCTTCTGGGCGCGCAACGGCTTCGAGGTTCAGAACCCGCCGGGCATGGCCGAGAAGCTGGCCAGCTACGGCGATGACGCCCGCTATATGGTCAGGCCGCTGTAAGCGTCGTCAGCACGAAGTCCAGGCGCTCGGCGACGGGCGCCTGGGGCAGTTCGATCAGTTCATAGCCGAAGCGCGGATAGGTCTCGGCCATGGCGTCGAAGGTGCGGCGGGCCTCGTCCAGATCCTGCTTGCGCTCGGCGTCCTGGCCGAAGATCTCGGGCCAGACCGGGGCGATGAAGACGCGCCGGTCATAGCGGATGTCCTGCGCCGCCCGCTCCATATGGGCTGGGACCGGCAGGCCGCACAGCGTCAGATAGCCGACCACGTCCGGCACGCCGCGATCGAAAAAGACCGGCCCGTCGGCGCCTTCTGTGCAGGCGTGGGCCTCAAGCTCGCGATCCAGCATCAGCTCGGCGAACAGGGCCCGGTCCTTCCACGGCAGGGCCTCGCCGTCGATCGCCTGCTGGCGGCGGATGATGGCGCGCCCGGCCTCGAGCGAGGTCGCATGACCCGCCGCCGCCAGCGCCTCCAGCAGCGTCGTCTTGCCCGAACCGGGACCGCCGGTCAGGACGATGCGGCGCGGGCCGATCATGCGTCGCGGGTCGCCATCATCATGTAGTTGATGCCCACGTCGTCGCCCTCGCTCCAGCGGTCGTTCAGCGGGTCATAGGCCAGGCCATAGGGGCCGGTGACGGTCAGGGGCTCGCCGTCCAGCATGGCGCGCAGTTCGTCGGGCTTGAGGAACTGGCGCCAGTCGTGCGTGCCCGCCGGCACCCAACGCAGCACATATTCCGCCGCGACCTTGCCCAGCAGCAACCCTTTCAGCGTGCGGTTCAGGGTGGCGACGATCATCAGGCCGCTCGGCTTGATCAGTTTCGAGCAGGCGCGGATGAAGGCTTCCGGATCGGTGACGTGTTCGATGACTTCCATCGTCAGCACCACGTCGAACGGGCCGGCGCCCGCTTCCACCATCTGCTCCACGGTGGCGGCGCGATAGGCGATTTCCAGACCGACCTGATCGGCGTGGGCGCGGGCGGTGCCGATGTTCTCGGACGAGGCGTCGATGGCCGTGACGTTAAAGCCCATGCGCCGCATCGGCTCGGCGATCAGGCCGCCGCCGCAGCCGATGTCGATCAGGCTGAGGCCCGCGAAGGGCGCGCGCGCCCGAATGTCGCGGTCGAAATGCTCGGCCGCCCGATCCCGCACGAATTTCAGCCGCGCCGGGTTGAAACGATGCAGGGGGGCGAAGGGGCCTTTGGGATCCCACCACTCGGCCGCCTGGGCCGAAAAACGCGCCACGTCGGCCGGGTCGATGCTCGGCCCTTCGGCACGATCGGTAGCAAAGGGTGAAAAACCCTCTTCGCTTTGGGGTTTGCGCGGATCGAGGCTGTCGTTAGAAGCGGGCATGGGCAGAGGCATGGACCGCCTTCGCCCGCCATGCAAGCAGGGGATCAGACGCCAGGATGACGCGGGCCGACACGAACCGGTTGGTGATGAAGTTCGGCGGCACCTCCATGGCCGACCTGGAACGCATCCGTCGCGCGGCGCGCATCGTCGCCGCCGAGGCCGCCAGGGGCAAGAAGGTGGCCGTGGTCGTTTCGGCCATGGCGGGCAAGACCAATGAGCTGGTCGCCTGGACCGACGGCGTGGGCGGCGCGGCGCCGGGCCTGTACGGCGACGGCGTCCTGTCGGACGACGAATACGACGTGGTGGTCGCCTCGGGCGAGCAGGTGACGTCGGGCCTGCTGGCCCTGACCCTGCGCAACATGGGCCTGAAGGCGCGCAGCTGGATGGGCTGGCAGATTCCGATCCTGACCGACGACGCCCACGGACGCGCCCGCATCGAAGAGGTGCCCGGCGATGCGCTGGGGGCCGCGCTTGACGCGGGCGAGATCGCCGTCGTGCCGGGCTTCCAGGGCGTGACCCGAGACGGGCGCATCACCACCCTGGGCCGGGGCGGCTCGGACACCTCGGCCGTGGCGGTGGCGGCGGCCCTGGGCGCGCCGTGCGACATCTATACCGACGTGGACGGCGTCTATACGACCGACCCGCGCATCCAGAGCCGCGCCCGGCGTCTGGAGAAGGTGTCCTACGAAGAGATGCTGGAGATGGCGTCGCTGGGCGCCAAGGTGCTTCAGACCCGCTCGGTCGAGCTGGCCATGCACAAGCGCGTGCCGGTGCGCGTCCTGTCCAGCTTCATCGAACCGGATGAAAACGGAAACCTGCCGCAACACGCCGGCACCCTGATTTGCGACGAGGATGAGATCGTGGAAAAGCGCATCGTTTCCGGCGTGACCATGAGCCGGGACGAAGCCCGGATCACGCTGCTTGGCCTGTCGGACCGGACGGATGCTCCGGCCGACGTCTTCACCCGCCTGGCCGAGGCCGAGGTCAACGTCGACATGATCGTGCAGAGCCAGGCCCGCACCGAAGGCGCGGTCAACCTGACCTTCACGACGGGCCGCCGCGACGCGCGCCGCGCCGCCGACCTGATGACCGCCGCCAAGGCCGACATCGGCTTCGAGGAGCTGCGGGTCGACGACGACGTGGCCAAGGTTTCGGTCATCGGCGTGGGCATGAGAAGCCACGCGGGCGTGGCCCAGACCATGTTCCGCGCCCTGGCCGACAAGGGCGTGAAGTTCCAGGCCATCTCGACCTCAGAAATCAAGATCAGCGTGCTGATCGATTCGGATTACGCCGAACTGGCGGTTCGGGCGTTGCACGCGGCCTACGGTCTGGACGCGGAAGACTAGGATATCGGAAGCGCCGCCCTATCTGGAACGGATCGGGAGCGGCAAGGCGGGAGCAGGCATGGTCAAGGGCGTGGCAGCGACGGCGAGGGGGCCCCGCCTCCTGCTGCGCCAGATCCGCGAGGCTCTGGCCGGGGCCGGGGGCGGCGCGCCCGCGCAGGACCGGCTGAACATGGTGGTGCGGATCATCGCCCGCTCCATGGTGGCCGAGGTCTGCTCCATCTATCTGCGGCGCGCGTCGGGCGAGTTGGAGCTGTTCGCCACCGAGGGTCTGAACCCCGAGGCCGTTCATAACACCCGCCTGCGCCCCGGCGAGGGCCTCGTCGGCGAGGTGGCGCGCACGGCCGCGCCGATCAGCCTGTCGGACGCCCAGTCGCACCCCAGCTTCTCCTATCGGCCGGAAACGGGCGAAGATCCCTATCACGCCTTCCTCGGCGCGCCCCTGCTGCGCGGCGGCCGGGCCATCGGCGTCCTGGTCGTCCAGAACCGCGCCGCCCGTCGTTATGACGAGGAAGAGGTCGAGGACATCCAGACCATCGCCATGGTCCTGGCCGAGACGGTGGCTTCGGGCGAGCTGCTGGCGCTGGAGGAGCTGCGCGACGTCGAGGTCGCGCCCCATCGGCCCGAGCGGCTGAAGGGGCAGAAGTTCGCCGAGGGCCTGTCGTTCGGGCAGGCCGTGCTGCACGAGGCGCCGATCGCGCCGGAACAGCTGCTGTCCGACGATCCGGCTGCTGAAGAGGTGCGGCTCAAGGAGGCGCTGGAGCGTCTGCGCACCAGCATCGACGCCCTGTTGGAAGGCAGCCAGGGCAAGCTGGGCGGCACCCCTTATGAGGTGCTGGAGACCTATCGGATGTTCGCCGACGACCGGGGCTGGAACCGGTCGCTGGAAGAGGCGGTGCGTTCCGGCCTGACGGCCGAGGCCGCCGTGGACCGCGTCCGCAACGAGCACCGCGCCCGCTTCGCCAACGCCCGCGACCCCTACATCCGCGAGCGGCTGCACGACTTCGAGGATCTGGCCAACCGCCTGCTGCGGCTGATGGCGGGCGATCATCCGGGCCAGCGCAACCTGCCCGACGACGCCATCCTGGTGGCCAAGAACCTGGGACCGGCGGACCTGCTGGAGTATCCGCGCCACAAGCTGCGCGGCCTGCTGCTGGAAGAAGGCTCGGCCGCCGCCCACGCGGCCATCGTCGCCCGCGCCCTGCAGATTCCCTGCGTCGGCCGCCTGCAGGGCCTGCGGGATCGCCTGACCGAGGGCGATCAGGTCATCGTCGACGGCGAGACGGGCGAGGCCTACTTGCGGCCCCGCCCCGACATGCTGGCGGCGGTCGAGAGCCGCATGGCCGTGCGCGAACAGCGCCGCGCCGAGTTCGACCAGCTGCGCGACACCCCCGCCGTCACCAGGGACGGCAAGCGTATCATGCTGCTGACCAACGCCGGCCTGGCGGTGGATCTGGAGAATCTGGACGCCACGGGCGCCGAGGGCATCGGCCTGTTCCGCACCGAATTCCAGTTCATGGTCTCGGACGAGCTGCCGCGCCTGGACGCTCAGGCGGCGCTCTACAAGCTGGTGCTGGATGCGGCCGGCGACCGGCCCGTCACCTTCCGCACGCTGGACATCGGCGGCGACAAGGTGCTGCCCTACCTCGACAATGAGCGCGAAGAGAACCCGGCGCTGGGCCGCCGCGCCATCCGTCTTGGGCTGGATCGTCCGGCCCTGCTGCGCATGCAGTTGCGCGCCCTGCTCAGCGCCGCCGCCGGGCGCGAGCTGCGCGTCATGTTCCCCATGATCGCCACGGTGGACGAGTTCCGCGCCGCCCGTGAACTGGTCGACGTCGAATGCGACTGGGCGCGGCGCCGGGGGCGGCCTCTGCCGTCCCTGCTGCGGGTCGGGGCCATGATCGAATGCCCCAGCCTGCTGTGGCACCTGGACGCCCTGCTGCCGCTGACCGACTTCGTCTCGATCGGCACCAACGACCTGCTGCAGTACATGTTCGCCGCCGACCGGACGAACCCGCGCGTGTCGGATCGCTATGACCCCCTGTCGCCGCCCTTCCTGCGCGCCCTGGCGGATATTCAGCAGAAGTGCGCCGATAGCGCCACGCCCGTCTCGGTCTGCGGCGAACTGGCGGGCCGTCCGCTGGAGGCCTTCGCCCTGATCACCCTGGGCTACAGCCGTTTGTCCGTTCCGGCGGGCGGGGTGGGACCGGTCAAACGCATGATCCTGTCGGCTGATCTGAACGCGGCGCGGCGGGGGATGAACGCCCTGCTCGGCTCCTCGGCCGGGTCGGTGCGCGGCGAGATCGAGTCCCTGGCGCGCAAGCTCAATGTCGAAGTCTGAGAAAGCGGGGCCGCTTTCCCGCGTTGCTCGCGCTCCCGGCCTCGTCTAAGCGGGGGTGACGGGCGCATCGGCGCCCAGCGTGACGGAACACCGACCCTATGGACCAGGATCGGCAAGCCGCGTTCGACTTCGACGCCGACGCGACGCTGGATCAGACCCCGGAGGCGACGCCCGAAGCGACGCCTGAAGAACCCTCGGACGATTCCCTGGGCGCGTCCCTGCGCGCCGCGCGCCTGGCGTCGGGCCTGTCCATGGCCGAGTTGTCGACCAAGACGCGGGTGCATCCGCGTTTCCTGACCGCGCTGGAGCAGGGCGAGTACGCCGTCCTGCCGTCGCGTATCTTCTCCATGGGCTATGTGCGCGCCTACGCCGGCGCACTGGGCCTGGACGAACTGAACGCGGTCGAGCGGTTCAAGCAGGAATACCCCGATGCGGCCGTGCCGCTGCAGCCGCCGACGGGCGCCGCCCTGCAGCAGATGCGCCAGAACTCGCCCAAGATCCTGGGCGTCATCGGCGTCTTCCTGGCGGTGGTGATCGGCTGGAACGTCTTCCAGCGCATCAACCGGATCGAGGCGCCGCACCCCTCCGACCTGGTCGCCGTGCCCAAGGATTGGGCCGAGCAGGCCGACCATCAACGGGACCGCGCCCTCTATCTCGGCGCGCCCAAGGCGGCGCCGCCGGACCAGACGACGCCGGCCATGTACATCACCCCGGGGCTGGAGGCTCAGCTGACGGGGATCGACCCGGACGACCCCAACGCCGCGCCTCCGCCCGCGCCGCCGGTGCAGGCCGCCTTCAACCCGCGCGGGGCCATCTACGGCGCCTCGGCCACGGTCTCCCAGGTCACGCTTCAGGCGCGCAAGCCCGCCATCCTGGTCATCCGCCAGGGCGACGGCCGCATCCTGTTCGCGCGCCAGCTGGCTGCGGGCGAGGCCTGGCGCGCGCCGCCCGGCGTGGCGGCCACCATCGACACGCCCGATCCGGCGGCCTTCGACGTCTATCTGAACGGCGAGCACGGCGGCGTCCTGCCCGCGCCCCAGTCGCCGCTCGGGTCGCTGAACAACCGCGCCCAGGCGGCCGCGCGCGAGTCCGAGGCCCGCGCAGCCGCCGCCGTCGAGGCCCGGGCCCGCGCGGCTCAGGCGGCGGCTGCGGCTGCGGCCGCCGCGACGCCTTCGCCGACGCCGACCCAGGCCGCCGCCGCGGCTCCCGCGCCCCCCGCCTGATCCTTTCCTCGACGAAGGCGCGATCTTTCGCCGCCTGTCGTGGTTTTGCCGCTCTTCCTGTCCTATGTTCCCGGCGTCATGAGCGACCATTCCGAACTCGGCCATATCCGCCCCTGGCGCCACATCGAGCGCCGCAAGAGCCGCCAGATCATGGTCGGCTCCGTCCCTGTCGGCGGCGACGCCCCGATCAGCGTCCAGTCGATGACCAATACGCCGACGACCGACGCGGCGGCGACGCTGGAGCAGATCCGTCAGCTGGAAGAGGCGGGGGCCGACATCGTGCGCGTCTCCTGCCCGGACGAGGAATCGACGGCGGCCTTCAGGACCATCGCGCGCGAGGCCCGCGTGCCGCTCGTGGCGGACATCCACTTCCACTACAAGCGCGGCATCGAGGCGGCCCAGGCGGGCGCCGCCTGCCTGCGCATCAACCCCGGCAACATCGGTTCGATCGAGCGGGTCAAGGAAGTCGTTCAGGCGGCCCGCGACCACGGCTGCTCCATGCGCATCGGCGTCAACGCCGGCTCGCTGGAGAAGGAGCTGCTGGAGAAATACGGCGAGCCCTGTCCGGATGCGATGGTCGAAAGCGCCCTGAACCACGCCCGGATTCTTCAGGATCTGGATTTCCACGAGTTCAAGATCTCGGTGAAGGCGTCCGATCCCTTCCTGACGGTGGCCGCCTATCAGCAACTGGCTGACGCCATCGACTGCCCCCTGCACCTCGGCGTGACCGAGGCGGGTCCCTTGCGCACCGGCACCATCAAATCGGCCATCGGCATGGGCAATATGCTGTGGTCGGGCATTGGCGACACCATCCGCGTGTCCCTGGCCGCCGATCCGGTCGAAGAGATCAAGGTCGGTTTCGATATCCTGAAGTCGCTGGGCCTGCGTCACCGGGGGGTGAACATCATCGCCTGCCCGTCCTGCGCGCGTCAGGGCTTCAACGTCATCGAGACGGTGGGGATTCTGGAGGAGCGACTGGCGCATGTCTCGACGGCCATGTCGCTGTCCATCATCGGCTGCGTGGTCAACGGTCCAGGCGAGGCCCTCTATACCGACATCGGCTTCACCGGCGGCGGCAAGGGGGCGGGCATGGTCTATCTGAACGGCAAGATCGCTCACAAACAGGCCAATGAGGGCATGATCGACGAGATCGTCGCCCAGGTCGAAGCCAAGGCCGCCGAACTGGACGCCGCCCGCGCCGCCGCCATCGCTCTCAACGCCGCCGAATGACCATGAAGCTCTACATCACCACCCCGTCGCCCTTCGCCCGCAAGGTTCGCATCGTCGCTCGCGAAAAGGGGCTGGCCGACCGGATCGAGGAGATCGTCGTCGATCCTTACGCCGACGCGCCGGAACTGCTGTCGACCAACCCCGTGGTTCAGGTTCCGACGCTGATCGCCGCGGACGGCCTGCCGCTGACCGACAGCCCGGTCATCGCCGAGTATCTGGACGCCCTGGGGTCAGGACCGGGTCTGCTGCCGACCGAGGGGACGGAGCGCCTGCGGGTCAAGCGGCTGGAGACCCTGGCCAACGCCGCGTTGGAGATGGGCGTCAAGCTGGTGCTGGAGAAGCGGCGACCCGAGCATGAGCGCTCGCCGTCCTGGATCGCGCGCTGGACCGTCAACATGGGCCGCGCCCTGGATGCGCTGGAGAGCGCCGCCCCGGACGCCGAGGCGCTGGACATGGGCGTGTTGACGGCCGGGATCGCCGTCACCTGGATCGGCTTCCGTCACCCGGACTACGATTGGAAGACGGGCCGCCCGAACCTGGTCGCCCTGCAGGCGGCGCTGGAGCAGCGTCCCAGCTTCATCGATACCTTCCCGCGCTAGACGCGGGATCAGCCGATCAGTTTCAGCAGTTGCGCGCCCTGGAAGGCGGCGAGGAACAGCAACAGGAAGCCGACCGCATAGGTCAGGGCCTTGCGCGGCACCTTCTTGACGATCAGTCCGGCGAAGGGGGCGGCGATCAGGCCGCCGACCACCAGGCCGCCGACGGCCGCCGCGTGGTTCTGGAGCGCGCCCGCCTCTTCCCAGTGGCCGCTGACCAGGGCCCAGACGAAGGTGGCCGAGACGGCCACGGTCAGGAAGAATTCGGCTGTGTTCACCGTGCCGATGGCCTTGCGCGGCTCATGCCCGGCGCCGACCATGGTCGAGGAGACGGTCGGCCCCCAGCCGCCGCCGCCCACGGCGTCCAGAAAGCCGCCGACCAGCCCCAGCGGCGCCGTGACCCAGGCGGGCAGGTGGCGCGGGCGGATGTCATGCCCGGCGCGCCACAGGATCCACACCCCGACCAGGGCGAGATAGCCGACGACGAAGGGTTTGATGGTCGAAGCCTCCAGTCCCGTCAGAACATAGGCGCCCAGCACCCCGCCGATCACGCCCGCGAGGGCCAGCGGCGCCAGCAGCCGCCACTCGACGTTCTTGTGCCAGGCATGGCTTCCGGCTGAGGCGGCGGTGGTGAAGACCTCGGCGGCGTGGACGCTGGCCGAGGCGGTGGCCGGGGGCACGCCCAAAGCCAGCAGCACCGAGGAGGAAATGACGCCGTAGGCCATGCCCAGGGCGCCGTCGACCGCCTGGGCCAGGACGCCGACCAGAAGGAACAGGAAGAAGGTGTCCATTCAGCGCCTCGGGCCGGTGGGGTTGAGGGCCATCAGGCGCAGGTCGCGCGCCGCCTGGCAATGGCCGTCATGAGCCGGCTCAGGCAGACTCCAGCCGGGACAGGGCGTCCAGCACGTCGCGACCGCGATAGGGCTTGATGACCATGGCGGCGGCCAGTTCGGCGTTCTGCGCCGCCGCCGTCACGTCGCCGGACAGGAAGATCACCGGCACGCCCCAGCGCGACTTGAGGCTGCGGGCCAGGTCCACGCCTGTGTTCTCGCCCGACAGGTTGATGTCGAGCAGGGCCACGTCGATGGGGTGAAGCGCGGTCGCCGCCGCTGCGGCTTCGGCGCTGTGGAAGGGACCGACGACGCGGTGCCCGGCGGCGTCCAGCGCCTCGGTCAGGTCCAGGGCGGCGTCGGCGTCATCCTCGACCAGCAGGACGGTCAGGGGGGCGGCTTCGGCCGCCGGGGGCGTGGTCGGCTCGGTCGAGGTCCGCTCCGGCGCCGGGGCCTGGCGCACCAGGACGGCGCGGACATAGGGCCACAGTTCGGCGGCGGGGCGCTCGGCGTCCAGGTCGAAGATCTTGGCCAGGGCTCTCAACTCGCGCTCGGCCTCGGGCGACACCGTTCCGCCCGCCTGCAACAGGCCGTCGTAGAGGGCGCACAGTCGCGCCGCATCGGTATTCGCCGCGCCCGGCGGGGCGGCGTTCTGAGGCTTGATGACGGTCATGCCCCTGTCTCCTTCTGTTTCAGCCTCACAGGAGCTAGGGGTTTTGCAGTTGCGAAAAAACCGGCCTGACGGGCTTGTGACGGCTGTTCACGATTGCTCCATGAGCGCGTGTAGAGGCGTTTTTATCGACACGGCGGCGCGTCGCGGGTAAGGCTCCGCGCTCGATTTTCTCAGCAAGGACACGCCGTTGCGACTGCCTCAGGCCCGGCTCGATCAGGTGCTCGACCGCTTCCATCAGGTGGAGGCGCGCATGGGCGCGGCCACCGACGGCGCCGAGATTGTGCGCCTGTCGAAAGAGCACGCCGAGCTCAAGCCCGTGGCCGACGCGGTTCAGGCCCTGGCCCGCGCCCGCGCCGAGGCGGACGACCTCAAGACCATGGCCGCCGACCCGGAAATGGCCGCCCTGGCCGCCGATGAACTGGACGCCCTGACCGAGCGCCTGCCGACACTGGAGCGTGATGTCGCCCTGCTGCTGGCCCCGCGCGACGCCGATGAAAACGCCTCGGCTGTGCTGGAAGTGCGCGCGGGCACCGGCGGCGACGAGGCGGCGCTGTTCGCGGGCGACCTGTTCCGCATGTACTCGCGCTACGCTCAGTCGCGCGGCTGGCGGGTCGAGATCGACAGCGCCGCCGAGGGCGACGCTGGCGGCTTCAAGGAGATCATCGCCACTGTCAGCGGCGAGGGCGTCTTCGGCCGCCTGAAGTTCGAGAGCGGCGTCCACCGCGTCCAGCGCGTGCCGACGACCGAGGCGGGCGGCCGCATCCATACCTCGGCGGCGACCGTCGCCGTCCTGCCCGAGGTCGAGGACGTCGAGATCGAGATTCTCGACAAGGACATCCGCATCGACACCTATCGCTCGTCCGGCGCGGGCGGCCAGCACGTCAACAAGACCGACTCGGCGGTGCGCATCACCCACCTGCCCACCGGCATCGTCGCCACCTCTTCGGAAAAGTCGCAGCACGTGAACCGCGACAAGGCGATGAAGAACCTGCGCGTGCGCCTCTACGACATGCAGCGCCAGGCCAAGGACGCCGCCCGCTCGGACGCGCGCAAGTCGCAGGTCGGCTCGGGCGATCGCTCCGAGCGCATCCGCACCTACAACTTCCCGCAAGGACGGGTGACGGATCACCGCATCGGCCTGACCCTGCACAGCCTGCCGCAGATTCTCGAGGGCGACCTCGACCCCATGCTCAACGCCCTGATCGCCGAGGACCAGGCCGCCCGCCTGGCCGATCTGGAAGCCGAACTGGGCTGAGGTGGCGCAGGCGCGTCCGCGTCTGACGCGGCCCGCCTTTAATCTGGCTCCGACTCCCGCTAGGAACGGAGCATGAACATGCTGGAACTCGTCCTCTTGGCCTTTGTCGCGGTCGCCGCGGCGGGCTTCCTGTGGGCCTATATGGGCTGGCAGAAGACGCGCGGCGCGCTGGACGCCGCCGATGCGCGGCTGGCGCTGATGGAGGAGAGCCGGGACTCCATGGCCGAGTTCCTCAAGGCCCAGGCGTCCCAGTCGGCCGAGGCCGTGGCGACCAAGCTGGTCGCCCGCGCCACCGAGACCTTTCAGGCCCAGGACCGCGTGGCGCGCGAGCGGATGGAGGCGCAGCTCAAGCCCGTGTCCGAGACCCTCGCCAAGTTTCAGCAGCACGTCACGGCGCTGGAAAAGGCGCGCGCCGACGAGACCGGCGGCCTGAAGGAGCAGCTCAACCTGCTGATGGCCGCCTCCACCGCCACCCGCGACGAGGCGCGGCGTCTGACCGAGGCGCTGAAGGGCAACACCGGCCGTCGCGGCCGCTGGGGCGAACAGACCTGCCGCAACGTGCTGGAGGCGGCGGGCATGGCCGGCCGCTTCGACTTCGAAGAGCAGAACTCTTCGGCCACCGATGAAGGCCGCCAGCAGCGCCCGGACTTCATCGTGAAGTTGCCCGGCGGCGGCATGTTCGTGATCGACGCCAAGGTGTCCCTGGCCTTCGCCGACGAGGCGGACGGCGATGAAGAGGCCCAGGCGCGCGCCATGTCCCTGCGCACCGCCGCCAGCATGAAGACCCACGTGCGCCAGCTGTCGTCCAAGGCCTATCAGGACCAGTTCAAGCCCAGCCCCGACTTCGTCGCCATGTTCGTGCCGGGCGACGCCTTCCTGGCCGCCGCGCTGGATCATGAGCCGGACCTGATGACCACGGCCATGGCCTCGCGCGTGGTCATCGTCACCCCCACCACCCTGTTCGCCCTGTGCAAGGCGGTCGCCTACGGATGGCGCGCCGAGGAGCAGGCCCGCAACGCCGAGGACGTCGCCAAGCTGGGCAAGGAGCTCTACAAGCGGCTGTCGGTCATGGGCGGCCACGCCGCCTCGGTCGGCAAGGCGCTGGACGCGGCGGTTTCCCGCTACAACCAGTTCGTCGGCTCGCTGGAAAGCCAGGTCATGGTCTCGGCCCGCCGCTTCGAGGATCTGAAGGTCGATCACGAGGGCAAGGAGCTTCCCGAACTGAACGCCGTCGAACAATCGCCCCGCGCCCTCAGCCGCCCGGAGTTGCTGAACGCCCCGGAGTGACGACTGCGTGTGACAAACATGCTTGACGCCCTGCGGCCGGGCTGTAAAACTTGCTTGTCTAATCAGTTTACGCGCGGCGAGCCTATGAAATCGATGAAACCCCTCGGCCTGAAAGGCGTCGCGATCATGTTCGGCCTGGTCATGCTGATCGGCTTCGTCGGGGGCTTGGGCAGCGCTTTCCTGGCCGACCAACCCGGTACGGCGGCGTTCTGGACGACCGTCGCCTTCACGACGGTGATGATGGCCGCTGTCTTGGGCGTATCCTTCTGGTGGTGGAGCCGCCTCGACGAGGCCGCGCGCGAGGCGCACAAATGGGCCTGGTACTGGGGCGGCAGCACGGGAATGTTGGTCGGCCTCGTCCTCATGCTGATGCTGACCACGCGTCCGGGCGACATCGCCATTCCCGCCAGCCTGGGCGAGGCGCCGGCTGATCTGGTCGCCGCCGGCATGATCATGATCTTGGGCTTCCAACTGATCGGCTACGGCCTGGCCTGGGTCTGGTGGTGGCTGGGCCGTCGTTGAGGAGGACGCCGTGAAGAACCGCCTCAAGGTGCTGCGCGCCGAGCGCGACTGGAGCCAGGCGCACCTGGCCGACGAACTGGGCGTGTCGCGTCAGACGGTGAACGCGCTCGAGACCGGCCGCTACGACCCCTCCCTGCCGCTGGCGTTCAAGATCGCACGGCTGTTCCAGATGCCGATCGAATCCATCTTCATCGACGAAGAAGGCTGACGGCTGTTTCTCTTTTGCGACCCTAGGAGCCTGACCATGATCCGCCGACTCTGGAGCCGCGCCGCCGTCTCCGCCGCCGCCCTGACCGCCGTCCTGCTGGCGCCCACGACGCCCGCCTTCGCCCAGGCCGCGCCCGCCGCCGCCGATCCGGCCGCCGTGGCCGTCGCCCCGGCCGGGTCCGGTCCGCGCCTGTGGGTGGTCAAGGATGCGGACTCCACCCTCTATCTGTTCGGCACCGTCCATGTGCTGAAGCCCGAGACGCCCTGGGGCAGCGCCAAGCTGGACCGCGCCTTCGCCGCCGCCGACGAATACTGGTTCGAGATCGCCGATCTGAACGACGTCGCGGGCGCCGTGCCGATCATCCAGTCCAAGGGCGTCTCGCCCGACCGTCCCCTGTCCAGCCTGCTGACCGCCGAGGAACAGGCCGACCTCGACGCCGCCGCCCGCTCCATCGGCGCGACGGCCGCCCAGTTGGACCCGCTGCGCCCGTGGTTCGCGGCCCTGCAGCTGGCCATGGCCAGCATCACCAAGGCCGGTTATCTGCCGCAGAACGGCGGGGACCAGGTGCTGCACGCCCGCGCCGCCGCGACCGGCAAGCCGATCAAGGGCCTTGAAACCATGCCCCAGCAGATCGGCTTCATCGCCGACATGTCGGAAGAGGCGCAGCTGGCCATGCTCCGCTCGGGCCTGAAGGAGTTCGATCAGGCGCCGGAGTTCCTGGGCCGCATGGTCGGCGCCTGGTCGACCGGCGACGTGGACGGTCTGGACGTCTTGATCGGCCAGGAGATGAAGGCGGAATCGCCGGAGATGTACGAGGTCATGCTGACGCGCCGCAACGCCGACTGGACCAATCAGATCGTGACCCTGCTGGAAGGCTCGGGCACGGCCTTCATCTCGGTCGGGGCCGGCCACCTGGCGGGGGCCGACAGCGTTCAGGCCATGTTGGCCAAGCGCGGCGTCACGGTCGAGGAAGTCCGCGACTGATCCGTCGCGACCGCTGTCAAAAAATCAAAGGCCCGGTTCGCCGGGCCTTTTCTTTTGCCCCGCGCCCTATATCTTCGCGCTCCGCCTCGGCGCGGCGCGGGTATAGTTCAGAGGTAGAACGTCAGCTTCCCAAGCTGAATGTCGCGAGTTCGATTCTCGCTACCCGCTCCAATCATTTCAATGATTTATGGGCAGCCAGCCAAGTCACTGCAGGCGACAGGGTGCGGCATGCCCCGCCGTCAGAAGCTGCGCGTCAGCGACAGCGCGAAGCTGCGCGGTCTTTGGGGCGTGGCGACGGTCTCTCGGCCGACGAGAAACGGGTTGCCGTAGCCGAAGGTGTCGCCCGAGCCGTTGAACAGATTGTCTATGCGGAGGGTGGCGTCCCAGGCGCCCATGGCGACGCTCGCGGCCACTTCGGACGTCACATAGTCTCCCATCTGGGTGGTGGCGACGGGGGACAATTGCTGGCTGGACGGGCCGACATAGCCGACCGAACCGCTGATCCATCCGGGCAGGCCGCCCAGCGACACCTCGCGGCGGGCGCTGGCTGCGCCCAGAACCCTGGGCACGCCCGGCAGATGGCCGCCTTCTTCCAGGGGGTAGTTCTTGTCCGCGGTCTCCAGGCGGGCGTCATTGGCCATGAAGTTGAAGTCCAACCGCCACGGGCCGTCGCGCCAGACGCCCTCGACTTCTATGCCGGTGCTGCCGCCGGAGCCGATATTGGCGGTGAAGGGAAGGCCGTCCGGAGAGACGCGGTCGGATTGAATCTCCTCCCATCGGGTCCGGAAGGCGGCGGCGCGGAGCATGAGGCGGTTGTCGAAGCCCCGCCAGCGCACGCCCGCCTCCAGGCTATAGAGCCTGTCCGGGGCGAATTCGCGAAAGGGCGGGGCCCCGGAGCCCGGCTGCCCGTACGGTTTGTCGATCAGCGCGCCGCCGTTGAAGCCGCCGACACGATAGCCCTGGCTTTGCTGCACATAGGCGAGCAGGCTGTCGCTCACATCATATTCAAGCACGCTTTTCAGCGCGAAGTCCGCATCCTTATGCCGTCCCTCGAACTGGTCTTCGGACGCGTGGCTCTGCTGATAGGTGTGGGAAAAGATCGCGACGACGAAGTAGCGTCCGCCGACGGTGAGCTTGATGCGATCACGCGGATTCCAGGTCGCTTCGCCGAACAGGGCGGCTTCCCAGGTTTTGTCCTGCTTGACGGCCCGAAACAGTTGTTGGTCAGGCTTGAGATCGCGCAGTTCGCCGGCCCGGTCATGTTCGTATTGCGAGGCGTAGACGCCGGCGATGCCTTCAAAGGGGCCGCCTGGATGGGTGGCGACGGACATCTCCAGCGCGATCGCCTCGATGCTGTCCGCCTCGTCGTAGATCAGCGGCCCGTCGCTTGCGCCCAGTGACGCGGCGGCCCTGGTCGCATCGTAGCGACGGCCGAGGTTGTGCGCCTGAAAGGCGTTGGTGATCTTCACCCGCCCCCAGCTCAAATCCCCCGTGACAGCCAGCGCCATGCCGCTGAAGTTGTTGTTGCTCGGCTCGCGTTTCGACAGGGCGCGTTCGTAGGCTCCTTGGGATTCGAAGGCGTACTGGCTGTCGTTGATCCTGATGTCCTGCCGCACCCAGCCGAGCCGCGCCTGCCACTGGGGATCAATGCGCCATAGAAACGTCATGCGCGTTCCCGAGCGCACGGTGCGGCCGGTGTCGATCAGGCCCAGATTCGTGTCGTCGATGACGCCGCCGAACCTTTCCTGATAGATGACGGTGCGCATGGCCAGGCGGTCGCGGATCAACGGCGCGTTGAAGATCACATCCGTCGAATTGCCGGAGATGGAGCCTTCGGTGAAGCTGACCCCTGCGGAGGCCTCGCCGCTGTAGGCGTCCAGTTCGGGCGCTCGGCTCACCAGCTTCAGCACCCCTCCCATGGCGCCGGCCCCATAGAGCGAAGCCTGGGGGCCGCGCAGGAGCTCGACGCGTTCCAGGTCGACCAGGCGCAGGTCCGGATCGGGCGCGTCGTAGGTCAGGCGGGTTTCGTCGAGGTACAGCCCCACCATCGCCTGCGTCTGGCCGGTCAGGGGGCTGTCGGCCAGTCCCCGCACGAACAGCTTGTTGCGGCCGGAGCCCAGGTTGGTGACGGTGAGCCCCGCCAGGCGAGTGGCGAGGGCGGCGGTGTCCTGTCGCGCCGCGGCGTCAAAGACGTCTCCGTCCAGCGCGGACAGGGCGTAGGGGGCGTCGGCCAGCGCCAGATCGCGTTTCGTGGCGGTGACGATGACGTCATCGACGGCGAAAGGGACGTGCTCGACCGGCGGCGCTTCGGGAGCCGTCCTCGGGGAGGACGCAGGGCGCGGTTGGGGGCGCGGCGTGATGATGTAGGTTCGATCGTCGATGCGCCGGAAGGCGCAGGCGCTCCCCTCCGTCATCAGGCGCAAGGCCGATTGGACGTCATGAGAGCCGCGGACGGCGCGCGAACGGCCGCAGGCGGCGGCGGCTCCGGCGTTGATCGAGACCCGGGCCTGAACGCCGAGTTGCAGGACGGCCGCCGTCATCGGCTGGGCGGGGATGGACAGGCGATGTCGCTCCCCGGCCTGCGCCGTCTGGCCGCCCAGCGAGAACGCAATGCCGAACAGGATGAACCCGCGTCGCCCTCTGCAGATCATCGAGCGGCTTCGCGTGACCTGAGCTGGACGGCTCCATCCGCGCGGGATGCGGAGATGGGAAGAAAGGCCTCGAGACGACGCAAGGTCGAGGCCTGGTCGTCGAGAACCAGGGTGCCTGTGAAGCGGATATCGGCGGCGTCGCCGACGGCGCGTACGGGCGTCGGATAGGCGCGGCTGAGGTCGGCGGCGACGTCCGACAGGGGGCGGTTGTCGTAAACCAGCCGCCCGGCGCGCCAGCCGGCGGTCTCGGTTGAGCCTTGCGTCACCTCGAGGGCGTGACTGCCGTCCACCAGGGTGACGGCCTGTCCCATGGTCAGGCGGACATGGTGGGCGGGGTCCGCCAGTTCGGAGACCCGCACGACGCCTCTGGAGACGTTGACGGTCGTGGAGCGCCCGTCGCGACGAACGTCGAAGGCCGTGCCCAAGACCTCGATCCGGCTCTCGCCGACCGTCACGCGGAAGGGGCGCTGGGCGTCGTGCGCCACGTCGAAGGCGGCTTCGGCCGACTTCATCTCGATCAACCGCTCCTTGCCGGACAGGCGGACCGAAAGTTCCGAGCCGCCGTTCATGGCGATGGACGAGCCGTCGCGGAGGGTGATCGTCTTCTGTTCGCCGGGCGCGGTGACATAGGTGGAGGTCCGATCGCTCAACAGGGGCAGAAGCAGAAGGCCTGCGGCCAGGGCGGCGGCCAGGCCTCCGCCAGCCCACCGCCAGCGTCGATTGGGCGAGCGTTTGCTGGGCGCGAGGGCGGATATTGTCGGCGCTGTCGCGGCGGCGGCCTGCGTCAAGGCGGCGTCCAGCGCGCCGCGATCATCGTCCAGGGCCGCCCATAGCTGCTCGGCTTCGGTCAGGGCGTGAGGATGATCGGGCGAGGCCGCCAGCCAGGCTTCAAGGTCCAGGTAGTCCGCCTCGGACATGTCGCCGCCGCCCAGCCGGACGGCCCAGGCCGAGGCCTGGTCGATGACGCTCTGGGAAAAGGGCGAGGTGTGGCGTGTCATGCGGCTTCAGCCCGTAGGACGAGGGGGCGTCCAGAGAAAGAGACGCCGCGGAGCGCGACGACCCACAATGAATAGCGGTGAAATCTTGATTTCATGGCCATCCGACCCGTTTCAACAGGTGGGCCAGGGCCGTGCTCAGGTACTTTTCGACCGAGCTGCGCGAGACGCCCATGCGTGCGGCGACCTCTGCGTGGGTCAGGCCTTCGATCCGGTGCAGACGAAGGGCGATGCGGACATTGGGAGGGAGCTCCTCGACGGCCGCCGCGACCTGATCGAACTTCAACCGCGCCCAGGCCGCATCCTCGGGAGAGGGGGAATCGGCGACCGATACGCCGTCAGAGCTTAGGCTCGACGCATCGGACCAGGCCTGATCCCTGGCCGAGGCGCGCTGTCGTCGCCGAACGCTGTCCAACATCAGATTGCCGCCGATCCGGTATAGGAATGCGGCGGGATTGGCGATTTCGCGCGCAGAGGTTTCCGGCAGGGCCTGAAGTCTAACGTAGATGTCCTGCACGATGTCTTCCGCACGATCAGGGCATCCGGTCCTCGTCGCAAAGAAGCGGACGAGCGCGGGGCGACGTTCCAAGTAAACGGCCAGAAGTTCGGCTTTCGCGTTCGACGTCACGTGTGAATAGACCCCTCGATGTCAGACGTCGCCATATCCAGAAGCGGCCTTCTCCAATGCGCTGGCGTTTTTCGCAATGCGTCAAGTTGGAGTCCGGAAGAATATTTTGAATTCGATTGAGGGGGAGGCGGGGCGGCGGCGTCTCAGGTGGAGCGCCGGCATCAGGGCGCTGTGAGCCAAGACGACGACCGGAGACACCTCATGAACAGAGCGCTCATGATCGCCCCCATTCTCGCAACGGCGGGCCTTGCCGCCTGCAGCACCAAGCCGGCGCCGAACTCCGGCTTTCTCAGCAGCTACGCCGACATGCAGAAGCGCGGCGGCATAAACGAGGGCGCCTCGATTCAGCAGCGGCGCGACGACGCCGCATCCGACAGCGTCGATAGCGTCTTCTTGGAAAAGGCGGTTTTCGCTCCCCGCGTCGGCGAAGGTCTGACGGAGACGGAGCGTTCGATGGTGCTGCGCGAGGTGGATCGTCAGATCTGTTTCGAAGTCAGCGAGCGTTTTGCGGTGGTGACGACGCCGACGTCGAAGACCGCGACGGTCCGCACGGCCATCGTGCGGTTTGAAGCGACGGGCCGCGTGGGGTCCGTCGTCAGCGCCGCCAGCGGCTTCGTCGTGCCTGTCGTCACTCTGCGCGTGCCGGGTTCGACCGGCGGACTGGCTGTGGAATCGGAGTTGCTGGAGCCGGGCGGCGGACGCCAGATCGCCGCCATCTCCTGGGCGCGCACCGCCCAGGTGGTGGGCATGGACACGCCTTCGCTCTCGCGCGTCGGCGACGCCTTGCAGATGGCCGAGCCGATGGGAGACGCGGTGAGAGAAGCCTTCGCCACCAAGGCTCGCAAGGAGATCAAGATTCCCTCACCGGACCCCTGCGCCGCCTACGGTCCGCGCCGGGACATCGGCCGCATGGCCGCGAGCATGGCTGTGGATTCCGTGACGGGGCTCTATTTCCCCGAAGCGGCCGGAACCGGGCCGAAGAAGGACTGATTGACCATGCGTTCTCGTTCTTGGGGCGGCATGCAGCGTGTCCTGCGGATCATGCAGACCTGGCTGGCCATGTTCTACATCCACCTGCTGGGGGTGCATCGCCCAGACGCCGGGCGTCGGCACGCGATGGCTTTCGCGCGCCGCCGCCGCCTTGCAGGCCGGACCGCGGGGCTGAACCGACCCGCCGGGCCTTTTCTGTCAACTTCCGCCGATTGAGATCGATCATGCTTCCCCGTTCCTGGGTCGCAGGGGCGCGCCGTCCTGGGCCGACATCCCCCGCAGCGCGGCGTTCACGCCTGTACGCGCACCTGTTCCTGTGGGTCATGCAAAGCTGGCTGGCCATGTTCTACATCGGGGCCGGATACGCCAAGCTCACTCAGAAGCATGACTTGCTGGCCCTGATGATGACGTGGCCGGCTCAGGTCGATACGGAACTGCTGCGTGTGATCGGCGGGATCGAGACGGCGCTCGCCCTGTTCATCGTGGCGCCGCTGATGTCCTGGTCGCTGTTCCGTTCGGTCATGCTGGTCGGCGCTACCGGCCTTCTAGCGGTCGCCGGCGGCATGGTCGTCTTTCACACGCTCAACGGCGACATCTTCCTGGCGGCCGTGAACTGCGTGCTCCTGCTGATGTCCTTGATCATTCTTCTCGGTCGGTGGGAGTGGCGCGACCACGCCCAGCTTCGGAACGCGACCTCATGACGACCGCCCCCAGTTCGTTAAGCGAATCCGGACGCGTTCACTCTCCACGACTGGGCCCGCGAAAAAGGCCGCCCGGTTGATCGCCGGGCGGCCTGTCCTGTTCGGTCGGTCTGATTAGCGGGCCGCGTCGCGCGATGCAGCCGGGCCGTAGAACAGGGCGTTGAACAGCAGGCGGCTGGAGGCGCGGGCCTGGGCGCGGTTGACCACGTCGGGGCCCAGGACGATGACCCGGCCCTGACCGTGCTCCAGATCCAGCACGGCGTCGGCGCCCGCCAGCTTGTCCGAGCCGATGGCCCAGCCGCTGGAGACGGCGACCTGCTGCGGATAGCGCACCAGGGACGCGCCGTCGCCCGCGTGGCGGAAGCCCGCATTGCGGTTGAAGAAGACGTCCATCTGACGCGGCGCGCCGAAGGTCAGGGGGCGGCTGTTGTCGACCTCGGTCTTCATCACCGCGCCGGGGATGAAGAAGTCGGTCGAGGCCAGAGGCTTGCCGTCGGCGCCCGTCAGCACGTCCTGCACCGGCGCGCCCATGGCGGCGGCCAGGCGGTGGGCCGAGCCGATGGTGACGACGCTGCCGCCTGCCCGCGCGAAGGCGTCCAGCTGTGGCACGGTCTTCTCGGCGGTGATGTGGCCCAGCCAGCTGCGGTATTCGGCGGGGATGCTGTCCGGCGCCGGTTGCGGGCGCTGGGCGGCGGCGGACAGGTTGGCCGGGATCATGTCCGAGGCGAACAGCAGGACGTCGAAATCCTTGTTCAGGTCGCCCGCGTCGAGGCGCTGCGGATAGACGACCTCGAACGGATATTCGAACTGTTCGAGCATCCACTTGGTCCAGCCCGAGGCCATCGAGCCGCCGTAACGGTCGACCAGGCCGATGCGGACCGGCTTCAGCGTGATCCGCTCGCCGCTGGGCGCGCGGGCGACGGCGTGGGCGTTCAGGCCCAGGTCGCGCACGGCCGCCTCGACGATGGGGCGGGCCTTGTCGTCGGCCGGAATCCACAGGGCGCCGGGCGCCAGGGTCGCACGGCCTGCGCGGGTCTCGCCTTCCTGCCAATAGACCGGCACGCCCGCCGCCAGCAGGCGGTTGGTCAGCAGATAGCCGTTGATCGGCGCATGATCGATCAGCCAGCCGGCGCGGCCCGTGCCTTCGATCTTGCCGGGGGGCGGGGCCATGACGTCGGCGACGCGCTCGGTCGGCGCCTCGAAGCCGTCGAGGATGCGGTCGAACTGGACCCCCATCTGCAGCGCCAGGGTGTAGCCGGTGGCGTCATAGGGCAGGGCGGGCGGGCCGCCCGGATACTGCAGGTCGTGCGGGTGGTCCTGCGGCTCGAACATGTCCAGCACATGCGGGCGATAGGCCTGGGCCGTCTTCACGACATAGGAGCCCGCCGGATAGGTCTTGCCGCCCACGGTGAAAGCGCGGACAGCGCGCTCGACGTCGACGCCGGTCTTGATCAGGCTGTTCAGGAAGGCGACGGCGGTCGGCAGGTCGGCCTGATCCGCCGGGATGACATAGCCGCGCGGGTCGCGACGGGCCGGGTCGCGCATGATGCGCTCATACAGGGCCGGATCGACGCCGCGTCGGGCGTCGGCCTGCGTTCCGGCCGCAGCGTTCAGCGCATCCACCGCTGAGGGGGTGAGGCGCCAGGTGTCGGTATTGCCCTTGTCGATGGCGTTCTGGCCCATGCGCCAGATGTTGAACAGCGTCCGGTCCTTGTTGCGCGAGGCGTAGTTCAGCACGGCGCGGTTGATCGACTGCGAATAGTCGATTGACTGGGCGAAACGCCAGGTCTGCGGCGCGACCGGCATGGGCAGGTCGTTGCGCGGCAGCTGGTTCTGCGGGATCAGGCTGATCTGGCTGGGCGTCGGGTGGCCGGTGATCTCGGTCAGCAGGCCGACGGCGTTGTGGAAATAGGTGACGGAGCGCTCCATCCCGTTGTTCCACGTCGAGTAGTTGGCCCCGCTGCGCATGGTCGAGCCGGGCTTGCCCTCTTCGATCAAACGGCTGTGCATGGCGGCCCCGACCTCGGACAGGGTGCTCATGACCAGCGGGTCGTAGTTGTAGTTGAAGGGGTCGCGGAACGGCGGCATGAAGACCACGGTCCCCGCCGGCGCCGTCTGGTGGTGGTTGTAGATGATCTGCGGGAACCACTCGCGGAAGAACTGCCGGTTGACGTTGGTCGTCTCGGCCATGGCCGACAGGTAATAGTCGCGGTTGTTATCGTGGCCGACGTACTTCTGGTACAGCACCGGGATGCTGTCGTACTCGCGCTTCAGCGGGTCTTCGTTGCGCATATACCAGGTGGAGACCAGCTCCCACCCGTCCGGGTTCAGCGGCGCGAACAGGATGACCACATCGTCCAGGATGCGCTTGGCCTCGGCGTCCTCGGCCGTCAGCCATTCATAGAGGGCGGCGATCAGGGCCTGGGGCGGCACCGTCTCGGTGGAGTGCAGGCCGCCGTCGATCCAGACCACGGCCTTGCCCTCGGCGGCCAGGGCGCGGGCCTCCTCCTCGCTGACGCCCTCGGCCTTGGCCAGGCGGCGCGCGATCTCCTGATAGCGGTCGATATTGGCCAGGTTCTGCGGCGAGGAGACGACCGAGAGGTATTGCGTCCGCCCTTCCGACGACCGGCCGATCTCCAGCAGCTTCATCCGGTCCGACTGCCCGGCCAGGGTGTGCAGATAGCGCTCGAACTGGGTGTAGGTGATCAGGCGATAATCCGCGCCGACCTCATGGCCGAACGCTTCCATCGGCGTGGTCAGGGCGCGGGCGGGCGCAGCGGCCGCCGCGGCCGGGGCGGGAGAGGTGGAGGCCGCCGCCTCCAGCGCCAGGGCGCTGGTCGACGAGAGGGCCAGGACAGCCAGTCCGGCGGCCAACCGGCGTGCAGAACCAAGGATGGGGCGGGACATGCGGACTCCTGATGCGTTCACTCGATCAGCCTTCTGCGAGGCTTGAGCGCAGCTTGGCGTCTTCCAGGCGTGAACGCAATTTGCATCGATCCGGTCGTCGCCGTCTCAAGAGAGTAATTTTCCTGCGCTGTCTCGGACAATTCGGGAGAGATCGCCCCTTTCCGGAATATGTTTCAGACATGAACGAATTTTCGGACTTCAGGCCGGAAAATATTCGTTTCTAGGCCGAAATTCGGCGGCCGATCCATGTCTCCCCCGCCTGGGCCTTGAGGAGTTCGTTGGAGCTCAGAGGATTTTCGTTTATTCGCTGCCTCTTCCTTCTGGGCGGGTGGGGATCCTCCATCGGTTTGTAACTGCGGTCCGGCGACGTCGGGCCTGCAAAGCTGGACGACTTTTTGTATGAAACGCTTGTTCGCCTATTTCATCGTCGGAGCCATGATATTGGGGGTTCTCACAGGGTGGGGCCTCAATCATTTCCTGACGGCGGATCAGGCCTCGGCCGCAGCGTCGAACCTGAATCTGATCACCGACGTCTTCCTGCGTCTGATCAAGATGATCATCGCGCCGCTGGTGTTCACGACTCTGGTGGCGGGCATCGCGCATATGGAGGACGCCGCTTCGGTGGGGCGGATCGGCGTCAAGACCATGACCTGGTTCATCGGCGCCTCGATCGTGTCGCTGGTGCTGGGTCTGGTGATGGTTCAACTGCTGCAGCCGGGCGCGAACATGCATCTGCCTGAAGCCGTGGCGGCCAGCGCGCCGGCGGCTTCGACGGACGCCTTCTCGCTGCATGGTTTCATCACCCATCTGGTGCCGACCTCGATCTTCGACGCCATGGCCAAGAACGAGATCCTGCAGATCGTCGTCTTCTCGGTCTTCGTCGGCACGGCGGTCGCCGCCCTGGACGACAAGGCTCCGGCGGTGCTGCACCTGGTCGAACAGGCCGCCTCCATCATGCTGAAGGTGACCGAGTTCGTGATGAAGCTGGCGCCCTTCGCCATCTTCGCCGCCCTGGCCTCGACCATCGCCACCCAGGGTCTCGAGATGCTGGGCACCTACGCCAAGTTCGTGCTGGGCTTCTACGGCTCCATGGGCGTGCTGTGGGGTCTGCTGTTCCTGGCCGGCGCTGTGGTGCTGGGCAAGCGGGTGATCCCGCTGTTCCGCGAGATCCGCACCCCGACCCTGCTGGCCTTCTCGACGGCCAGCTCGGAAGCGGCCTATCCGCGCATCCTGGAGGCCCTGCCCAAGGTCGGCGTGCGCCGCCGCATCGTCAGCTTCGTCCTGCCGCTGGGCTATTCGTTCAACCTGGACGGGTCGATGCTCTACTGCACCTTCGGCACCATGTTCATCATGCAGGCCCACGGCGTGCAGCTCAGCGTGTCGCAGCAGATCTTCATGCTGCTGCTGCTGATGGTGACGTCCAAGGGCATCGCCGGGATTCCGCGCGCGTCGCTGGTGGTGATCATGGCGACCCTGACCTACTTCGGCCTGCCCGAGGCGTGGATCGCCATCGTCCTGGGCGTCGACCACCTGCTCGACATGGGTCGCTCGGCCACCAACGTCGTCGGCAACTCGGTCGCCGCCGCGGTGGTCGCCAAGTGGGAAGGCGAGCTGGACGACATGCCTGTGGGCGACGGTCCTGTGGACGGGGCTGACGGGGCGGAGCGCCCGGCGACGGCCTGACGGTCAGATAGACGATCAAGCGAGAGCGGCGGCCCTGCGAAGGGTCGCCGTTTTCAATTGCGTTTTGGGCGACGCGCTACGGTCGCCTTCAGTGAGCGGTCAGATGGGTCGCGAATCTGTCAATTGCAGCGACGCTTTGCCTTGAAATGTGAAATTCAAGACTCAAAAAGCAATAAGCGTGCGTCTTCTGTGGATATGCGTTAAGGTATCGTTAGTGCTCAGGCGTTGCTTACGTTGAAGATGCCGCCGGTTTCGAGCGAGGCCGTGCGCCAGTCCTGGAGCGTTGGCGTTGGAACAAGCTGTGTGGGAGGCCGGTCGGGCAGGACGCCGGGCCGCAGAGGGGGCGTGGTTCGCCCCGGACAGACGATCGAACCCGGATCGCCGTCGACGGCCATTGACGGCGGCCGCCGACGATGTCGAAGGGCAGTGCAATCGCGCCCTGGCCGCCTGGATCGATCACGAGATGCGCGCGCGCCTGCTGGTCACGCGGATGCTGGAGGTGGTGTGGCTGAACGAGGCCGCGCGCGCGCTCCAGGAAGACGGCGACCTGTTCGGGGTCGAAGGGGGGCGGCTGTCCCTGCGGTCGCGCGCCCTGCCGCGTCTGATGGCGCAGGCGCGATCAGATGAAACGCGGTGTCTGGCGACGCCGGGGTCTGACGGACGGACCTGGGTGATCTGGGCGCGCGAGGTGGCGTCGGCCCCGACCTGCCTGATCGGCCTGACCCTGCAGTGCGTCGGCGGCGAAACGCGCTTCCAGGCCCTGATCGAGACCCACCTCTTGTCGCCGTCCGAAGGGCGGATCGTGGAGATGTTGCTGGCGGGGAACGAGACCGGCCGCATCGCCCAGATCATGGACGTCTCGCTGGAGACGGTCCGCTCCCACCTCAAGCGCGCCTATCAGAAGATGGGCGTGCGCAGCCGCGGCGAACTGTTCGCCCAGGCTCTGGCTTTCGTGGTCCCTTGAGCGAAGGCGTTTAGGGCGCGCTCGGCGTCGTCAGCGGCGCGGGCGTCGCCGTCGGGGCCTCGACGGCCTTGTCGATCAACAGAGGCCCCATGGCGAAGGCGGCCACGGCGGCGCCGGCCGACAGGGCCAGCACGGCCACCACCCCATAGGCGATCAGCGAGCGCGACCGGCGACGGCGAAACCCGCCCGGCCGCACGTTTCGCACCAGCACATAGGGGCGGTTGGTGAAGGCTTCGGAGCCGATGATGTTGTGCTGGGACAAAGAAGACGCTCCCGACTTTTCCTTGAACGGAACGCCTCAGAGAGCGGCTTCTTGGGGCCAAAGGATGGCGAACGCCGGTCAAACGACGACGGCCGCGCAGAGGCGCGGCCGTCGAAAAACTGCTCAGCTAACGGCCTAGTTTACGGCCCAGCTAACGGCTCAGCTGAGGGGCTCAGCCCCCCAGGGTGACGTTGACGGCGCGGCCGCCGCGCGTCTGCACCCGGCGCATCAGCACCATGACGCTGTCGCCGGCCTTGACCGGGGCGATCAGGAACCAGCTTCCGTCCGGCAGGCCGGAGAAGCGGAAGCCGCCGTCGGCGCAGGGCTCGGCCCGTTCATAGGAGCGATAGTCGGCGCCCTGCTCGCCGGCCGATCGGGCGCGCACCACGGCGGCCGGGACGGCGGCGCGATCGGCGGCGCCGTACAGGCGGTCGATGCGGGCGCGGGTGTAGCGGGTGTCAGGGATCAGGCCGACGTTGCCGGCGCACTGAAAGACGCGACCGTCCTGAGCGAAGGCCACGCGGCCCTCGATCGAGGCCTGCCCCGCGCGGGTCGACCAGGCGAAATCGTCGGCGTTGAAGACGGCGGGGCCGACGGCGCTGCCCCCCATCGGGGTCGTGGCGCAGGCGGAAAGAGCCAGACCGCCGATCACGAGGGCGGCCAGCCCCTTGAGGCGGGCGGGCGAGCGCGAGAAGGTGGTCATGATGGCGGCTCCCGGTTTCAGTTCAGGCGTCGGCCCGGCATGACCTTGCAGGGCAGGGCGAGTCAAGGTTGCTCGCCGTCGCGCCCTGTTCCAAAAGGGGGCCGTAGACCGGACGAAAGAGGCCGGCCGTAAACAAAATCAGGGAATTCATGACCGTCACCATCGACGACATCCGCGAGGCGCAAAAACGCATCGCCGGTCAGGTCGACCGCACGCCCGTCCGCTATTCGCGCCGCCTGTCGCAACTGACCGGCGCCGAGATCTGGATCAAGTTCGACAATCTGCACTTCACCGGCAGCTTCAAGGAGCGCGGCGCCCTGAACCGGCTGCTGCAGCTGACGCCGGACGAGAAAAAGCGCGGCGTCGTCGCCGCCTCGGCGGGCAACCACGCCCAGGCCCTGGCCTATCACGGCGGCCGTCTGGGCGTGCCCGTGACCATCGTCATGCCCGAAGGCACCCCCTTCGTGAAGGTGGACGGCACCCGCGCCCACGGCGCCAATGTGGTCATCCACGGCCTCGACTTCTCCGGTTCGACCGAGGAGGCCAAGCGCCTTCAGGCCGAGCACGGCTATGTCTTCGTCTCGGCCTTCGATGACGAGGGCATCGTCGCGGGGCAAGGCGTCTGCGGCCTGGAGTTCCTGGAGGACGCGCCGGACCTGGACGCCCTGATCATCCCCATCGGCGGCGGCGGCCTGATCGCGGGCAGCGCCATCGCCGCCAAGGCGATGAAGCCGGAGATCAAGGTGTTCGGCGTCGAGGCCGCTCGCTATCCGTCCTTCACGGCGCGCCGTCGCGGCGAACCGGCCAAGTGCAGCGGCCAGACTATCGCCGAGGGCATCGCCATCAAGTCTGTGGGCGAAATCCCCTTCGCCCTAGCCGACAGCCTGATCGACGAGGTCTTCGTCTGCGAAGAGGCCGACTTCGAAAAGGGCGTGGCCCTGCTGGCGACGCTGGAGAAGACGGTGGCCGAGGGCGCCGGGGCCGGCGGCCTGGCCGCCATCCTGGCCAACCCGGAACGCTTCAAAGGCATGAAGGTCGGCGTCGAGCTGACCGGCGGCAACATCGACGCCCGCATGCTGGCCGTGGTGCTGAACCGCGAAATGGTCCGCGAGAAGCGGCTGATCGTCTATCGCATCCTGGGCGACGACCGCCCCGGCATGCTGTCGGCCATGGCCGCCGTGATCGGCGGGCGGGGCGGCAACATCATCGACGTGGTGCACAACCGGCTGGCGCTGGACGTGCCCGCCAAGGGAGCCGAGTTCGACATCATGGTCGAGACCCGCGATTCCCGTCATGCCGAGGAAATCGGCGCCGCCTTGAAGGACCAGGGTTATGAACTTCGCATGGGCTAGGCGCCCCCTCGGCGCCGCCATGGCCGCGACCGCTCTTCTGGCCCTCTCCGCTTGCAGCCGACCGTCCGGCGCGCCTGAAGACCTGGCCAAGAACGCGGCTGAATCCGCCGCCTTCATGAAACAGAACGCCTCGGAAGAGGGCGTGCAGACCCTGCCGTCCGGCCTGCAGTACAAGGTCGTGGCCTCCGGTCCGGCGGGCGGCGTCAGCCCCGATCGCAACGACCTGGTCAGGGTCGACTATGAAGGCACGCTGACGGACGGCACGGTGTTCGACAGCTCGTTCAAGCGCGGCGCCCCGGCGGTCTTCTCGCCCGAGGGCGTGGTGCCCGGCTGGACCGAGGCCCTGCAGCTGATGAAGCCCGGCGACGAGTGGATTCTCTTCCTGCCGCCCGAGCTGGGCTACGGCGAGATGGGCGGCCCGCCGATGATCCCCGGCAACGCCGTGCTGGTGTTCCGCCTCAAGCTGCTGGACGTGGCTCCCGTGCCCGGCGGCGGCCGCGGCGTGGGCTCAGCCGCGGTCTAAGAACCCTTCTCCCCTTGCGGGAGAAGGTGTCAGGCGGAGCCTGACGGATGAGGGGTTTCTCCACGGGGGAAGCCCCTTTTTGCTAGGTCTGAGGGCGGCGAGACCCCTCATCCGACCCGCTGCGCGGGCCACCTTCTCCCGCAAGGGGAGAAGGACGCCATTCCTGCTTCACAGCTTCATCTGTCTCGCTTGCCCGCCGCGTCTCGCGCAGCTCGGCGAACCGCTCCGGCGATAGCTGTGACAACGCCCACACCGCCGCCCCGCGCAACACGGGGGCCGGATCGTCCAGCAGCCGCTCGACCGCCCCGATCAACGTCGCCTCGCCCGAGTTCCCCGCCGCATAGAGCGCATTGCGAATGAAGCGATCGCGGCCGATGCGCTTGACCGGGCTCTTGGTGAACAGGGCGCGGAAGGCGGGGTCGTCCAGCGCCAGCAGGTCCGCCAGCGGCGGCGACTTCAGCGCATCGCGGGCCTGCAGCCGCGTCTCCGACGCTTCCTGCGCGAACTTGTTCCACGGGCAGGCGGCCAGGCAATCGTCGCAGCCGTAGATGCGGTTGCCCGTCGCGATGCGGAACTCGCGCGGCCAGGCGCCGGCATATTCGATGGTCAGATAGGAGAGGCAGCGTCGGGCGTCGATCTGGAACGGCGCCGGAAAGGCCTGCGTCGGACAGGCGTCCAGACAGGCGGTGCAGCGGCCGCAATGCTCGACCTCGGCCTCGTCCGCCTCGATCTCGGCGGCGGTCAGTATGGTCCCCAGGAACAGCCAGTTGCCGTGGGTGCGGCTGAGCAGATTGGTGTGCTTGCCCTGCCAGCCCAGGCCCGCCCGCTGGGCCAGCGGCTTCTCCATCAGGGGGGCGGTGTCGACGAAGACCTTGACCTCCTGGCCCAGCCGCGCGGCGATCTGGCCGGCCAGGATCTTCAGCCGGCCCTTGATGACCTCATGATAGTCGTCGCCGCGCGCATAGACGGAGATATAGCCCGCGGACGCCTCCTCCAGCTCGGGCCGGGGGTCTTCGTCGGGGCCGTAGTTCATGCCCAGGACGATGGCCGTCTTCGCCCCGTCCCACATGGCCGTGGGGTGGGCGCGGCGCTCAAGCGTCGTCTCCATCCAGCCCATGTCGCCGTGACGGCCCGCGTCGACGAAATGGGCCAGCTTCTCGCCCGCGCTCCACGGATCGCTGGCCGAGGCGAAGCGGCACACGCCGAAGCCCAGTTCGGCGGCGCGCTGTCGGATGAAGATGCGGGGATCGGCCGCCATGAGGGCGCTTTAGCCCTGAGGGGCCTCAGAAGTCGAGGTCGGCGTACCAGGGCGCCGGGTGCACGCCGGGGAAGCGGTCGCCCAGCAGCGGCCGGAAACAGGGGCGCGACTTCAGCTTGGAGTACCACAGCTTCAGCGACGGCCAGGACGCCCAGGCGATCTCGCCGAAATAGTCCAGCACCGACAGATGGCCCGCCGCGATCAGGTCGGCCTGGCTGAGACGGCGTCCGGCCAGCCACTCGCGTCCCGCCGCCAGCGGCTCCAGCACCGTCAGATGGCTTTTCAGCGCTTCGCGGCCTTCACGCAGCATCCGCGCGTCGGGCGGGCCGAGCCGCAGCAGGGGCTTCTCCATCCGCTCATGCAGCAGGACGGCGTCCACTTCGTCGGAGAAGCGACGGCTGAACCAGGTCGCCAGACGGCGCGCCTCGGCCCGCTCGGCCGCATCGGCGGGCAGCAGGAAGTCGCCCTTGGAACGGTCTTCCAGCCAGCCCAGGATGGCGTCCAGCTCGCACAGGGTCAGGGGCCGGTTCTTTTCCGTCGTCGTCAGCACAGGCGGCATGCCCGAGGGGTTCAGCTCGAACAGGGGGCAGTCGTCCTCCCACGGGCGGACGGCTTCCTCGCTATAGTCGACCTTGGCCTCGCCCAGCGCCAGCCGCGCCGTGCGCGAAGCCGGGTGATAGGCGAAATGATAGAGGACGGCGGGCGTGGACATCGTCCGCCTTCATGCGCCCGCGCGCGTTAAGGCTCCGTTTACCGCGCGCGATTGTCGCAGGGGGTCAGGACCAGGGTCCGGCTTGCGGCGAGGGCGCTTCGGGCGAGGCGGCGTCCGACGTCTCCGGCCGCGTCGTCGCGAAGGCGCCGCCGTGCGGTTCGGCCGCGCCGCGCGGGTCGGCGTGGATCAGGATGTCGGCGTGGGGAAAGACCTTCAGCACCCGCTTCTCGGCGTCCAGGATGATGTCGTGCGCGGCCTTCAGGCTGAGGTCGGGGTCCAGGTCGACGTGCATCTGCACCATCAGGGCCTGGCCCGCCATGCGGGTGCGCAACTGGTGGACGTTGGCGACGCGGTCGTCCTCGGTCACGGCGGCGACGATGGCGGCGCGCTCCTCGTCCGAGGCGGCCCGGTCCAGCAGGTGGCCGGCCGCGTCCTTCAGCAGGCTGACGGCGCCCCAGGCCAGCCAGACCGCGACCACCAGGCCCGCCGCCGCGTCCAGTCCCGGCGCCTGGAGGAAGGCGCCCGAGATCACTCCGACCAGCACCACCACATTGGCGGCCAGATCGGCGGCGTAGTGGGCGCGGTCGCCCGCCACGGCCAGGGAGCCGGTCTTCTTCATCGCCTGGGTCTGCATCCACACCAGACCCGCCGTGACGGCGATGGATAGGAGGACCACGCCCACGGCCCAGCCGCCCGAGGTGACAGGGCGGGGATCGAAGATGCGCTGCACCGCCTCCCAGCCGATGAAGACGCCCGAGGCCAGCACCATGCCCGCCTGCACCAGCGAAGCCAGACCTTCGGCCTTGCCGTGACCATAGCGGTGGTCGTCGTCGGGCGGGGCGGCGGCCCAGCGCACGGCGAAGAAGGTCGCCAGCGACGCCACCAGGTCCAACGCCGAATCCGCCAGGCTGGCCAGGATGGAGACCGAACCGGACGCCCCCAGGGCGAAGGCCTTCATGACGATCAGCAGGACCGCCGTCGCCACCGACAAGGTGGTGATCCGGCGCGTGGTCTCATGGGCGGCGTCGAGGGGAGAGGCGGTCATTTCCCTGCCCTTGTCGCCCAAAACAGCGCCCGCGCCAATGGCGGCGGCGGGGCGGGGACGCTAAGGAGAGGAGACGGGACGCCGCAGGGCGCAGCGCGCCCGACGTAAAGATCGAGACGGAGCATTCATGGCGGACTGGCTGACAGCGATCCTTCTGGGTCTGGTCGAAGGGTTGACCGAGTTCATTCCGGTGTCGTCCACCGGCCACCTGCTGCTGCTGGGGCATTTCCTCGGCTTTGAAAGCACCGGCAAGACGTTCGAGATCGTCATCCAACTGGGCGCTCTGCTGGCCATCATCAGCGTCTATTTCAAACGGCTGTGGACGCTGGCGACGCGCTGGCCCTTCGACCCGGAGGCGCGGCGCTTCCTGATCGGCCTGCTGGTCGCCTTCCTGCCGGCGGCGGCGATCGGCTATTTCGCCTACGAATTCATCAAGACGGTGCTGTTCGAGACGCCGCTGGTGATCTGCGTCGCCCTGATCATTGGCGGGGTGCTGCTGCTGTGGCTGGACCGGATGCGCAAGGTTCCGGCCTATCTCGATGCGGACCGCTATCCCTTCCGGGTCTATTTCCTGATCGGCCTGTTCCAGTGCCTGGCCATGATCCCCGGCGTGTCGCGCTCGGGCGCCACCATCGCCGGCGGCCTGCTGCTGGGCACGGACAAGCGGTCGGCGGCCGAGTTCAGCTTCTTCCTCGCCCTGCCGACCATGGGCGCGGCGGTCTTTTATGACCTGTTCAAGAACCGCGACGTGCTGGACTTCAGCGACCTGGGCCTGATCGCCATCGGCTTCATCGCCGCCTTCGTCTCGGCCCTGGCCGTGGTGCGCTTCCTGCTCGACTTCGTGTCCAAGCGCGGCTTCGGCCCCTTCGCCTGGTGGCGCATCGTGGTCGGCGTCGTCGGCATCATCGGCCTGGGCGTGACTGGCGCACTGTAAGCTTTTCCTCCCCACTGCGTGGGGAGGGGGACCGCGCAGCGGTGGAGGGGCCTAGCGATGGCGGAACCAAGCCGCCCCTCCGTCTCGTCAGCTATCGCCGACGATCCACCTCCCCATTGCATGGGGAGGTGAAGATCAGGCGGCGGGGCTTTCGGCGTACTGGCCGCCGTCGCGGTAGCGCCACAGATAGCTCGGCGCGATGGCTTCCAGGCCCGAAGGCTCGACGCCCAGATCGGCCAGGCCCTTGGCGCCCGGCGCCACGACGTTGTCGCTCTCCAGCAGCACGACCTGATCCTTGGTCAGGGCCGGGGTCAGGCCGATCACGGCCGGGATTTGGGCCAGGGAGCCGATCAGACGCGCGACCGGGAAGGGCAGGGGCAGCAGGATGTTCCTGCGGTTGGTCTCGCGCAGGATGAACTTCAGGATGTCTTCGAAGGTCCAGACCGACGGGCCGCCCAGCTCATAGGTCTCGCCTTGGGCCTCGGAGGCGACGGTCGCGCGGGCGATCGCCTCGGCGGCGTCGGCGACATAGACCGGCTGGAACTTCGTCTGGCCGCCGCCGATCAACGGCAGGACCGGCGACCAGGTCGCCATGGCGGCGAAGCGGTTTAGGAACTGGTCGCCCGAGCCGAAGACGATCGACGGGCGCACGATCACTGCGCCGGGGAAGGCGGCGCGCACGGCGGCCTCGGCCTCGCCCTTGGTGCGGGCGTAGTCGGCCTTGCCGTCGGCGTCGGCGCCCAGGGCCGAGATGTGGGTCAGGCGCTTGGCTCCCGCCGCCCTGGCCGCCTCGGCGACATTGGTCGCGCCCTCGACGTGCAGGGTCTGGAACTTGCGGCCGCCGGTCTCGAACAGGATGCCGACCAGGTTGATCACGGCGTCGGCGCCGCGCACGGCCTGCGCCACCGCAGCCTTGTCGGTGATGTCGCAGCGGACGACCTGAACCTGGCCGACGTCGCCGGCCATGTGCAGCACGGGCGCGCTCTTGGCGTTGCGCGCGGCGACGCGCACGCGCCAGCCGCGACGGGCCAGGGCGCGCACCACCTGGGTTCCGATGAAGCCCGAGCCTCCGAACACGGTGACCAGACCGGGGGCGAAATCAGCCATCTCAGACGCTCCAACGCCAAGCCCCGGCCGCACACGCAGCCGGAGGCGAAAATCTCATGGGCGGGGCTTAACCGAAGCGGCCCCGCCCCGCAACGAGAAGGGGCGGGATTCCGCCCGATCCGCCAGCCCCTTCAGCCGGCCCCCTCAGTCCGCGCGGTGGACGATGCGCCCGCCCACGACCGTCAGCACGGCCCGGCCCTTGGGGATGTCGGCGGCGGGGACGGTCATCAGGTCGATGTCGAAGGCGGTGAAGTCGCCGCGCTTGCCCACCGCGATGGTGCCCAGTTCGTCCTCGCGGAAGCTGGCGTAGGCGGGCCACAGGGTGAACATCTTCAGCGCCGTCGCCCGATCGACCGCTTCGTTCGGGCGCCAGTCCGGCCCCTGGAAGCCGTTCAGGTCGCGCCGCGCCACGGCGGCGTAAAACTCGATCAGCGGATCGCCCCGCTCGACCGGCGCGTCCGAACCGCCGACCACGATCACCCCGCGATCCACCAGCGTATGCCAGGCGTAGGCCCCGTCCAGCCGCGCGTCGCCCAGGCGGTCGGCGGCGAAATGCAGGTCGCCGATGGCGTGGCTGGGCTGCATGGAGGCGATGATCGGCAACTCGTCGAAGTAGTGATAGTCGCTGGGCCGGATGATCTGGGCGTGCTCGATGCGCCAGCGCGGATCGGCCAGCTTCCACTCGGCCTTCGGCACGGAACGCAGCGCCTCTTCATACCAGGCGGCGACGTCGTGGTTGCCCTGGTCGCCGATGGCGTGGGTGGCGATCTGGATGCCGGTGCGCAGCGCCTCCTGATACAGGGGCATGACCTCTTCGCGCGAGGCCAGCATCAGGCCGGACGTCTCGGGCCGGTCGGAATAGGGCTCGAACAGCTTGGCCCCGCGCGAGCCGAGGGCGCCGTCGGCGTAGAATTTGATCGCCCGCGTGATGACCAGGCCGTCGCCCGCGTCACGCGGACCGCCCGCCATCAGGGCGCGCGCGTCGCCCATGTCGATGTTGTTGTAGACGCGGGCCGTGGCCTCGCCGTCGCGCGCCATCTGCTCCAGCAGGGGCACGTCCTTCCACGGCGCGCTCATGAAGTGGATGCCGGTCCAGCCGTAGCGGGCGTAGACGTCGAAGCCCGCGCGATAGGCCGCGCGCGTGGCCGCCGCATCGGCCTGGGGCGCCAGGCCCGCGATCAGATCGCCCGAAGCGTCGACCAGTAGGCCCGTCGGCCGGCCGTCCGGTCCCTTCAGGATGTCCCCGCCCGAGGGCGAGGGCGTCGAGGCGTCGATCCCCGCCGCCTTCATCGCCGCGCTGGACACGGCCACCGCATGGCCGTCGGCGCGGGTCAGCATCACGATCCGGCCCGGCGCGGCGGCGTCCAGATCGGCGGCGGTCAGGAAGCGTTTCTCGGGCCAATGGGTCTCGATCCAGCCGCGCCCGACGATGGCGCCTTCAGGGTGGGCCTCGGCCCAGGCGCTGAGTCTCTGCATGGCCTCGACGACGGAGGCGGAGCCTTCCAGGTTCAGCGTCGTCTCGCGCCAGCCGATGCCGTCCAGGTGGGCGTGGCCGTCGGTGAAGCCGGGGAACAGCGCCGCCCCCTTCAGGTCCACCACCTCCAGCCCCTCGGCCGAGGGCGCGCCGTTCGCCGCGCCGACATAGGCGATGCGTCCGTCGCGCACGACCACCACCTCGGCGGTCGGCCGGGCTTCGTCGCCGGTATGGATCGGCCCGCCCCGGATCAGCAGGTTCTGGGCGTAGGCCGCGGGCGCGGCCGCCAGCATCAGGGCGGCGGCCAGGGACAGGGTCTTCAGGGTTCGGATCATCAGCGCCTCCAGTCGCGACGCAGGGGAGCCGCAGCCGGGCTTGGCGTCAAGCGATCCTGCGCGCATCATCGCCGCATGAAGCTGTTCACCATCGGCTATGAAGGCGCGACGCAGGCCCAGATCATCGACCGGCTGAAGGCGGCGGGGGTCGAACTGGTCGCCGACGTGCGGGCGGTCGCCTCGTCGCGTATCGCCGGCTTTTCCAAGACCGTCCTGGGCGAAAGCCTGAAGGCCGAGGGGCTGGACTATCTGCAACTGCGCGCCCTGGGCACGCCCAAGGCCGGGCGCGACGCGGCGCGCAAGGGCGACGCCGCGACCATGCGCGCCGTCTTCAGCGCCCATATGCAGGAGCCGGACGCCGAGGCCGCCTTCCAGCAACTGCGCCATGCGGCGGGCGAACGGCGCGTCGCCCTGCTGTGCTTCGAGGCCGACGCCTGCGGCTGCCACCGCTCCATCCTCGCGGACCGGCTGGCGCGCGAGGACGGGGCGGAGGTGACGAACCTCTAGGCGGTCTTACGGACGCCCCACCACCTGATCGACCGAGTTGCTGGTGACTGGGTGATACAGCGGGCGGGCCTTGGCGTAGATGCGCGTGGCGATGGGGCGGCCCCAGTCGCCTTCGGCCCACAGGGTCTGGAACAGCGGCAGGACGAATTTGCGCCGTCCCTGGCTGGTCAGGAAGCGGTCGGCCGTGGCCACGGCGGGCTCGTAGCGGTTGGCCAGGGCGGCCTGCAGCCAGGCGAAGACCAGTTCGGCGTTGCCTTCGCGGTCCAGCTTCAGCGTGCTTTCCAGATCGGCCAGCTGGGCCGGGGTCAGCCAGTTGTCGAGGCTGACAGGAGGCCGCCACGACAGGAAGCGCAGGCGCTGCTGGGTGTTCCAGTCCTTCCACGGCACGGCCGAGGCCGGACCCTTGGCGACATAGAAGGCGCGGGCGGCCGCATCGACCGGCTCGAAGGCGTGCGACACCGGCGCCTGGACGTTGGACGGCAGGCCCGGCTCATAGACCCAGGCGTTCAGTTGCAGCCTCTGCTCCAGGCTCGCGTCGCCCTTGATCAGGTGCGTGCGGATGTCCTGAAGGAAGCGTTCCGACGTCATCGGCCGCCAGGCGTTGCGCTCGAAATAGCCGCGCAGCCAGGCGTCGAACTTCTCGCGCCCGGCGATCTGTTCGATGGTCCGCAGGAAGGCGGCGCCCTTGTCATAGGCGATGGTGTTCATGCCGTCGTCGGGATCGCGCCCGGTCAGCTCCAGGTGCAGACGGGTGTCGGCCGGGGCCAGCTCCTTCAACTCGTCCTGCAGCCCGCCCCAGGCCAGAACCTGCTCCTGCACGGCGGCGTCGCGGCCGTAGACGGCCTCCATGATCCGGTTCTCGAAATAGGAGGTGAAGCCTTCGTTCAGCCAGAAGTCGTCCCAGGTGGCGTTGGTCACCAGGTTGCCCGACCAGGAGTGCGCCAGCTCGTGCGCCACCAGCGAGACCAGCGACCGGTCCCCGGCGATGATGGTCGGGGTGGCGAAGGTCAGCATGGGGTTCTCCATGCCGCCGAAGGGGAAGCTGGGCGGCAGGACCAGCAGGTCGTAGCGGCCCCAGCGATAGGGGCCGTACAGGGCCTCGGCCGCGTCCACCATCTCGGCGGTCGGCTGAAGCTCGTGCGCCGAGGCCTGAAGCTGGCTCGGCTCGGCCCAGACGCCGGTGCGCTCGTCGAACGGGGCGAAGGCCAGGTCGCCGACGCCGACGGCGATCAGATAGGGCGGGATCGGGTTGTCCAGCTTGAAGCGCCAGGCCTTGGTCCCCGCGCCGGCCGCCTCGCCCTTCGGCGTCAGCTGCTCGGCCGACATGACGACGGTCAGATCAGCCGGGGCGGTGATGCGGGCGGTGTAGGACTGGCGGACGCCGGGGCTGTCCTGGGTCGGAATCCAGGTGCGGGTCAGGATCGCCTGGCCCTGGCTGAACAGATAGGGCTTCTGGCCGCCCGCCGTCTGCTGCGGGCTGAGCCACTGCAGGGCCGAGGCGTCGGGGCGGGTGGAATAGTCGATGACGATCTTCTGCGTCTCGCCGCCCTGGAAGGCCGGGATGCGCACGGTCAGGGGCTGTCCCTTGATCGGATCGGATGCGCCCAGGCTCCATTGCAGGGCGCGGCCCTGGGCGTCGGTCACGCCTTTGATGTCCAGCATCTTGGCGTCCAGCACCACCTCGGTCGCGCCGGGACGGCCGGTCACGTCCAGCGTCGCCTTGCCCGCCAAGGTCTTGGCGGCGAAGTCGGCGGCCAGGTCCAGGTCGACGTGCGTCACCCGCGCCTCGGCCGGGCGGGCGTAGGAGTGGGCGTCGTTGACGTAGTCGGTCGCGGGGGCCGGGGCCGGCGCGGCGGGGACCAGAGGAGTCATGGGGGTGATCTCTCCGGTCGTGGCGCAGGCGCCCAGGGACGTGGCGAGGGCGGCGGCGAGGGCGAGGGCGGAAACCCGCCCGACCAGCTTCAGGGTCATCGAACGCTCCGTATTCAGATGCGCCCGAAAAGGCCCCCTCGCGCCCGAAAGATCAAGCCTTAGCTGCGGGCGGCGGCAGGTGTTGCGCCTTGAACAGCCGCCCCTTCTCGGCCGCCAGCACCAGCGCCAACGCCGCGACGCCCAGCAGGACGAAGCCCACGGTCATCGGCACGGTCGAACCGTCGAACTGCTGGCCGATGGCGAAGCCCAGCAGGGCCCCGCCGATCGAGGAGATGAAGCCCTGGGCGGAGGAGGCCGTGCCCGCGATATGGCCCATCGGCTCCATGGCCATGGCGCCGAAATTGCCGGCGATGAAGCCGAAGCAGAACATCTTGCAGGCCTGCAGCGCGGCGAACATCCACAGGCTGTCATGCCCCGCATAGGCGATCACGGCGTGCAGGGCGCTGAAGCCGATGAAGCCGATCAGGGCCGTGTGCGCGATCAGGCGCGAGCCCAGCTTCTCGACCAGGCGGGCGTTCAGGATCGAGGCCACGGCGATGCCCGCCGCCACCAGGGCGAAGACGACGGGGAACAGACCCGGCGCCTTGAACACGTCGAAGAAGATCTGCTGCGAGGAGTTGATGAAGCCGAACAGCGCCCCGCTGATGACCGTCATGGCCAGGGTGTAGCCCATGCCCTGACGGCTGGTCAGGGCGAAGCGGAAGGCGCCGGCGATGCGGCCGAGATTGATCGGCATCCGGTCTTCGGGATGCAGGGTCTCGGGCAGGCGCAACCCGGCCCAGATCAGGAAGGCCCCGCCGGACAGGGCGAAGACGCCGAAGATCCACGGCCAGGGCGCGACCAGCATGATCATCTGCCCCACGGCGGGCGCGATGATCGGCACGCCCAGAAAGACCAGGAAGCTCAGCGACATGACGCGCGCCATGGTCCGTCCGACATAGCGGTCGCGCACGATGGAGACGGCCAGCACCCGCGTCGCCGCTGCGCCCACGCCCATGCCGACGCGCGACAGGATCAGCAGGTCGAAGCTGTGGGCGAAGGCGGCCAGCACGCTGAAGGCGACATAGACGCCGATGCCCGCGAACAGCACGGGGCGTCGTCCGTAACGATCCGACAGCGGGCCATAGAACAGCTGCGCCCCGCCGAAGCCCAGCAGATAGGCGGTGATGATCCACTGACGGCTGTTCTCATTGGTCACGCCCAGGTCTTGGCCGATGTGGGGCAGGGCCGGCAGCATGGCGTCGATCGCCAGGGCGTTCAGCGCCATCATCACGGCGATCAGGCAGACGAATTCGGCGAAGCCCGGCCCCTTGGCGGGAAGCGACGGCTTGGCCTCGATCTCGGCGGGCGGGGTCGGGGCTCGGGTCATGGAGAGCAGATGCAGCCTGCGACAGGCTGACGCAACCCTGCAAAGGTGAAGTTTTTCGCGCTGCAACAATAAGACAGGCGATGAGCAGGGGCCGAGCCGGAGCCTAGTCCTTCACCGTGATCCGCGCCGTCACCGACATGCCGGGCGACAGGCGCTCGACGCCTTCCTGCCCCGGATCGACGGCGATGCGGACGGGGATGCGCTGGGCCACCTTGGTGAAGTTGCCGGTGGCGTTGTCGGGACGGATGACGCTGAACTCCGAGCCGGTGGCGGGCGAGATGCGCTCGACCTTGCCGGTCAGGACGCGGCCGCCCAGGGCGTCGACGGTGATCTTGACCGGCTGGCCGACGCGGACGTCGCGCATCTGGTTCTCCTTCATGTTGGCCGTGACCCAGACGACGTCGGGGACCAGGGCCGTCATCTGCGTGCCGACCGCCACCTGCTGGCCCTGACGCATGGAGATCTCGCCCAGGCGGCCGTCGCGCGGCGCCTCGATGCGGGTGTTGTCCAGATCGATCTGGGCCAGCCGGACCTGGGCGCGGGCGTTCTCGACGGCGGCCTCCAGCGAGCCGCGGCTGACCACGGCCGAGGTCACGCCGGTCTGGGCCACGTCCTCGGCGGCGCGGGTTTCGGCCAGCTGGGCCTCGGCGGCGCGCAGGGCGTTCTGGGCCACATCGACCTGGGCCTGGGCGACCCAGCCGCCCTCGAACAGGGTGCGCACGCGGGTCGCATCGGCCTGGGCCTTGGTCACGGCCGACTGGGCGGCGGCGATGGCGGCGCGCGTCTGGGCCACCGATCCGCGCGCCGAGGCCTGGCTCTGGGCCGAGTTGGCCAGGGCCGCTTCGGCTGAGTGCAGCGAGGCCTGCGCCTGCTCCAGCCGCTGGCGATAGATGCGGTCGTCGATGGTGGCCAGCAGCTGGCCCTGCTTCACCGTCTGGAAGTCCTGCACCTCGACCGAGGTGACATAGCCGCTGACCTGGGGGCTGATGATCGTCACCTGGCCGCGCACATAGGCGTTGTCCGTCGTCTGCGGTCCGCCCGAGAACGGCGGCAGGCCCCAGGCGTGCAGGATCAGCCCGGCCCCGATCAGGGCGATCACGCCCAGGACCACGCCCCACATCATCCGCCGCGTCCTGGACACCAGGGGCGGAGGCGCGGCAGGCGCAGGCGCTTGAGCGGGAGGCGGCGGGGTGGAGGGGGAGGCGTCGGTCATGGTCGGGTCCGGTTCACTCGGCGGAGGGCGCTGGCGCTTGGCTCGCCTGGGCGGCGTCGCGACGGCGGGCGCACAGCGCTTCGATGCGGGGGCGGTAATGGTTGGCGGCGACCCAGACGGCGCCGACGGCGGCGACGACAGAGATCATCAGGAAGACGTCGTTGTAGGCCAGCACCTGGGCCTGCTGGCTGACCTGCTGGTGCAGCAGGCGCAGGGCCGCGCTCTGGCGCAGGGCCGGGTCGTCGATGACATGGGCGTAGGCGCCGCCCAGCTGTTGCAGCCGCTGCACCGTCTCGGGATCGCCCAGGCCGATGCTCTCGGCCAGCTGGTTGGAATGGAACTTCTCGCGCAGGGTTTGGACGGTGCCGATCAGGGCCGAGCCCATCAGACCGCCGACGTTCTGACAGAGGGAGAAGAAGATGATGAAGCTGATGAAGCTCTTGCCGCCGCCCTGCAGCACCTTGCCGAAGCCGATGATCATCGTCGGCCCGATGAAGAAGGCGGCGGCGAAGGCCAGCAGGGCCTGGCTGACGTACAGCTCGCCCGGCCGCGTCAGCATGGTGGCGTGGCTGTCCAGATAGGCGCCCAAGGCGATGAGGCCCAGCGCGATGGAGATCGGCTTCCACAGCTTGGTCGGATTCAGGGTGAAGGCGCTGACCAGCGATCCCGCCGCCGTGGCCGCCAGCATGACCCAGAACAGGTCGTGCATCTGGTCGTTGCCCAGCCCCATCTGCTGCAGGAAGCCGACCGCGCCGGTGGTCTGTTCCGACAGCACGATCCGCACCAGCAGGATGGCCAGCATCAGCCGCACGATGTCGCGCCCGGCCAGCCAGCGCAGGTCGATCAGGGGGTTGGCGCGGTTGTATTCATGAATGGCGGCGGCCGACAGCAACAGGACGGCGGCGGCCAGGGCCCAGCCGACCCACGGCGCTTCCAGCCACCAGACGATCCGCCCCAGGCCCAGCACGGCGCTGAGCAGCGCCATGCCCGGCGCGAACAGGGCGAAGGTGATGAAGTCCTGCGGCTCGAAGCTCTTGATGCGCTGGGCGGGCGGCATCTTCAGGGCGAAGACGGCGGCCAGCGTCACCAGCACCAGCCCGACCTCGAACATGTAGAAGGCCCGCCACAGGTCGCGGTCCAGCAGAGTGGTCAAACCCAGCCGCGCCATGGGGATGGCCAGGCTGGACAGGCCGACGCCCAGGATGATGCTTTTCAGGCGGTGCTGCGCCGGGAAGGCCTGGATGATGTAGAGGATGCCCAGGGTCGTCATGCCCGCCGCCGCGACCCCGGCGACCGCGCGAACCACCAGGGTGGAGGCAAAGTCCTGCAGGAACAGGTGCGCCAGGGCGGCGGCCAGGAAGACGATCAGCACGATCTCGGCGAACAGCCGCAGGCCGTATTGCAGGCGGAACTTGACCAGCAGCAGGTTCATGCTCGCATTGGTCATGACGAAGATGACCGGCAGCCAGGCCGCCTCGGCCAGGGTCACGCCCAGCGATCCCGCCAGTTGCGGCTGGCTGGCCGTCACGGCCGCATTGCCCAGACTGCCGGTCAGAGTGACCAGGGCGCCGACCAGGCCATAGGCCAGACGCCACGGCATGGCGTGGTCCGGCGTGGACGGCGAGCCGGGCATGACCGGCCGCTCGTGCGGCTTCAGCGTGGCGAAGAAGTCCTCCCACGGCAGATTCCAGTGATGGCGGCTCATGTGCGGGCCCCGCCTTGCGGGCGCACCATGTCCAGCGCCAGCTCCAGCGAGCGGCGGCTGAGGGCGATGCGATCCTCGGGCGAGACGACCGCCCGCGACGGCGCCCCCAGCATCAGGGCCAGGACGCGAATGTCCTCGACGGTCAGATCGGGCCGCACCCGCCCTGCCGCCTGGGACACGGCCAGGGCCTCGGCCCCGGCCTCACGCAGGCTTCGCCGCACCGGCTCCATCGCCTCGACCTTCAGGTCGCGGATGGCGGTGGACAGGCCGGCGCTGCCCATCATCAGGGCTGTCATCTGATCCAGGAACCACAGGAAGGCGTCGGGATCATCCAGCCGCGCGCGCGTGCGGCGGCCCAGATCCTCGATCTGCTCGACGAAGATCGCCAGCACCAGCGCCGACCGATCGGCGAAGTTTCGATACAGCGTCGCCCGCCCCACGCCGGCCTTTTCGGCGATCAGGTGCAGGGGCACGTCCAGCCCGTCGCGCGCAAAGGCCTCCTCGGCCGCCTTCAGCAGCCTTTCGCGGCGTTCCGCGGCGTCTTGTCGCAAGGGACGGGTCATGAGGCGCTAAGTGGACACTTGTGTCCGGTTGTTCAAGAGGCATTCGTCTCTTGAATGCGCCAGACGCGCGCAAGCTGCGCCGCGACGGCCCGCAAGGCGCATCGCCGTGCTACACGGGGACCGCAGGGATGGAGGATGAGGATGCCGGATCGTATCTGGAAGGTTCTGGCGGTCATCGGCGTCAGCATGACGCTGTCAGGCTGCTATTCCTGCTCGCTCAACGGCGGCTGGGAAGGGCAGATGAACCCGTTCTGCGTCGAGAGCGATGGCCTGGTGGGCGGCGTCGCCGTGGCGGCGCGTTCGCAGGATACGGCGGTGAAAGAGGTCGCATCCGGGGAGAGCCGCGCTCGGATCCTCTAGCAGGCCCTGGTGCCGGTGGTCGGACTCGAACCGACACTCCTTGCGGAACCGGATTTTGAGTCCGGCGCGTCTACCAATTCCACCACACCGGCACGGCTAGGCTCAAGGCGGCGCAATCTAGCGGCGGCTGTGGTCGCGTCAATCGATGAAGCGCAGCCGCCGCCAGTTTTTACGTCGGACGCCTCAGGCCGCCGCCACCGTCTGTTCGATGGCGCCGAACAGGGTGTGGTGCTTGTCGTCCAGCATCTCGATGCGGACGGTGTCGCCGTGCTTGAGGAAGGGGGTCTTGGCCGCGCCGGTCTGGATGGTCTCCACCGTGCGGATCTCGGCGATGCAGCTGTAGCCCAGGCCGCCTTCGGACACCGGCTTGCCGGGGCCGCCGTCGGCGTCCTTGTTCGACACCGTGCCCGAGCCGATGATCGTCCCGGCGCCCAGGGCGCGGGTCTTGGCCAGGTGGGCGATCAGCGTGCCGAAGTCGAAGGTCATGTCGACGCCCGCGTCGGCGCGGCCGAAGTCCTGGCCGTTGACCTGGACCAGCAGGGCGCCCGACAGCTTGCCGTCCGTCCAGCGGTCGCCCAGGGCGTCCGGCGTGACGAAGACCGGCGACAGGGCGCTGGCCGGCTTGGACTGGACGAAGCCGAAGCCCTTGGACAGTTCGGCCGGGATCAGATTGCGAAGCGAGACGTCGTTGACCAGGCCGACCAGACGGATCGCCGCCAGCGCCTCTTCGCGGCTGGCGCCCAGGGACACGTCGCCGGTCACGACCACGATCTCGGCCTCCAGGTCGCAGCCCCAGGCCTCGTCCTTCAGCGGGATGGCGTCGCGCGGCGACAGGAAGCCGTCGGAGCCGCCCTGATACATCAGCGGATCGGTCCAGAAGCTCTGCGGCATCTCGGCGCCGCGCGCCTTACGCACCAGTTCGACGTGGTTCACATAGGCCGAGCCGTCCGCCCACTGATAGGCGCGGGGCAGGGGGGCGGCGGCGTCGCGCTCGTGGAAGCGGCCGCGCGGCACGGCTTCGTGCTCCAGGCTCTCGGCCAGGGCGCGCAGCAGCGGCTCGCACCGCTCCCAGTCGTCCAGCGCCGCCTGCAGCGTCGGGGCGATCAGGAAGGCGTCCGTAAACCAGTTCAGGTCGTTGGAGACGACGACGAGGCGGCCGTCACGGCCGTGCTTGAGCGAGGCGAGTTTCATAAGGCGAGGCTAGTCTTGGCTGAGGCGATTGGGAAGCGGGGAGATGAGCGGGGCGGACGCCGTTCGATCAACTGTTCGGGGGCGAGATGACGGCGCGGGCTTCGGCGCCGGTCTGCTGGGCCGGGTCGCGGACCTCGACCTCGACGATGACGGCGCCCGCGGGTTCGTGCGCCCACAGGTAGCGACGCTCGATCTCGACCGTGCGGCCGGACGGGGCCATGCCCTCATAGGTGTCGCCCCAGGGCGTGACGGCCTTCAGCTCGACCCAGCGCAGACCGCAGGCGGCGTCCAGCTCTTCAATGGCCATTTCCGACAGTTCGTCGGCATGGGGCGCGGGAGGTTCAGGGCTCACAGCCATCGACGGACCTTCTGGCGATAGGCGTCGTATTCGGCGCCGAAACGAGCAGACAGATAGCGTTCCTCGCGGGCGATGACGAAGCGGTCGATCACGATCAGGCAGGGGATCAGCAGGCCCAGGGCGATCGGGCTGTCCATGGCGATCGCCAGCCCCAGATAGGTGACTGCGAACCCCAGATAGATGGGGTTGCGGCTGAAGCGGTAGAGGCCGCCCGTGGCCAGGACCGTGGTCGGCTTCCACGGCTCGGGCGGGGTGCCCAGACGGCGGAAATGGCCCGCCGCCGCTCCGTCCAGCAGCAGGCCGCCCAGGATCAAGGCCAGGGCGACGCCGCGCCGGACCTCGGTCGCCAGGCCCAGCGAGGGCTCGGCCAGCCATTGGCCCAGCCCCCACCCGCCCAGCAGGAAGGCGAAATAGATCACCGGCGGCGGCACGACGACGCCGGAATGGTCGCCTTTAGGTCTCAACGCGCGCCTGCTTCGTCGCCGTAGATGGCGACGCGCGCGGGCGAGGTCGATGAGACGGCGCCGCGATACATGCCCGAGGTGTTCATCGAGAAGGCGTGGACGCCGTCCTTGCCCATGACGATGACGCCGCCGTCGCCGCCGATGCTTCCGACCTCGGCGATTTCCGCGTCGGCGGCCTGCTGCACGCCGGCGCCCTCGGCGGTGCGACGGCAGATGTCGCGGGCGACGGTGGCGCGGATGAAATACTCGCCCGTGCCGGTGGCCGAGACGGCGCAGCCGTCGGCGTTGGAGGCGTAGGTGCCGGCGCCGATGATCGGCACGTCGCCGACCCGGCCCCAGCGTTTGGCCGTGGTGCCGCCGGTCGAGGTGCCGGCGGCCAGGCGGCCCTGGCTGTCGACAGCCACGGCGCCGACGGTGCCGAACTTGCGCTCGTCCAGCGGGGCTTCATGCAGGTTGAAGGCCAGAGGCGCGGCCGGGCCCAGGCGGGCCGGTTCGGGGGGCGCGCCTTCCGGGCGCGGCGGCAGGGGCTCGCCCCGATCGCGCAGCGCCTTCAGCAGGGCCTGCCAGCGGCTTTCGGTGAAGAAGAAGGACGGCGCCACCTCCTCCAGCCCGGCCGAGCGGGCGAAGGTCTCGGCGCCTTCGCCGATCAGCATGACGTGGGGCGACTTCTCCATCACCGCGCGGGCGGCGGCGATCGGGTGACGAGTGCGGGTCAGGCCCGCGACGGCTCCGGCGTTCAGGTCCGTTCCGTCCATGACGGCGGCGTCCAGTTCGTTCTTCCCGGCCGAGGTGAAGACGGCGCCGCGCCCGGCGTTGAACAAGGGGTTCTCTTCCATCACCTCGATGGCGGCCTGAACGGCGTCCAGCGACGAGCCGCCGCGCGCCAGCACGGCTGATCCGGCGTCCAGCGCGGCCTGCAGGCCCGCGCGATAGGCGGCGTCGCGTTCGGGGCTCAGCTGGGCGCGCTCGATCACGCCCGCGCCGCCGTGGATGGCGAGCGACCATTGCGGCGCATCCTGAGCGACGGCCGGGCAGGCCAGCAAGGCGGCGGCCGCTGCGGCGGCCAAGGCGATGGATTTCATTTCAAGCTCCCCATTCATTCTTTTCCTCCCTTCGCGAGGGAGGCGGATCGGCTGCGATGGCAGACGAGCCGGAGGGGCGGCGTCAATCGCCCAGGCCCCTCCGCCTTAGTCTAGCGTTTATGATGCAGGCGTCGCCACAGGCGATGGGCCAGGATGGGGGCGAAGCCGCAGACTAGGGCGGCGGCCAGGACCATCCAGAAGCCGCCCCCCAGCCAATACTCGCCCGCCAGGGCCCCGGCCCCAGCCGCTAGAAGCGGACCGAGCCAGGGCAGCCAGTGCGGAGGCCGAAACCGCATTCAGGCGTCGACCTTGATAACGCCGCGACGGATCTGGTCCAGCTCGATCGAGTCGAACAGGGCCTGGAAGTTGCCGTTGCCGAAGCCTTCATTGCCCTTGCGCTGGATGATCTCGAAGAAGATCGGCCCGAAGGTGTCCTGGGTGAAGATCTGCAGCAGCAGGCCTTCCTCGTCCGAACCGTCGATCAGGATGCGGTTCTTGCGCATCCGCTCTACGTCCTCGCCGTGGCCCGGCAGGCGTTTGTCGATCAGCTCGAAATAGGTCTCGATGGTGTCCTGGAAGTCGACGCCGCGTTCGCGCATGGCCTCGACCGTCTCGAAGATGTTCTCGGTCGTCAGGGCGATGTGCTGGATGCCTTCGCCGTTGTAGCGGCGGATGAATTCCTCGATCTGGGAATTCTCGTCCTGGCTTTCGTTCAGCGGGATGCGGATGGCGCGGTCGGGCGCGATCATGGCCTGGGAGAACAGGCCCGTCGCCTTGCCCTTGATGTCGAAATACTTCTGCTCTTCGAAGTTGAACACCGAGCTGTAGAAACCCGACCAGGTGCGCATCTCGCCGCGACGGACGTTGTGGGTCAGGTGGTCCAGGATCTCCAGACCCATGGAGTTCTTGCGCTCGGCCTCTTCCCAGCCCTCGATCTCGTCCCAGGCGTCATACAGCGAGCCGTTCTCGCCGTACTGGTCGATGACGTAGAGCAGGCTGCCGCCGATGCCCTGCAGCACATAGGGGTAGTCGCCGGCCAGGGCGCCGCCGCCCGTGCCTTCGGCCTTGCGGGCGCCGCGCGCCAGCGCGCCTTCATAGGCGGCCTTGGCGTCGGCGACGCGGAAGGCCATGCCGTTGGCCGAGGGGCCGTGGTCCTTGGCGAAGTCCGCCGCCTGCCCGGCGGGCGTGCGGTGGACCAGCATGGTGATGTCGCCCTGCTTCAGGCGCACCACGCCGTTGGCCGGGTTCACATGGGTGGGGGTGAAGCCCATCAGCTCCAGGCGCGAAATCATCGCTTCGGGCTCGGGGCCGGTGAATTCGACGAACTCGAAGCCGTCGACGCCGAGGGGGTTTTCCTGGTCGAGTTTGGCGGCATCCTGCATGGCGCGTCTCCTCTCTCTTATGGTTTGACGCGGCTCAAGCCTGCATGGCGCGGCCGCTGATTGGGGCGGAACCTACTGGCGGGGCGGTATCGGGCGCAAGGCGGCTGTGGACTGAAACGGCACACGTTCCGGTGTCGCAGGCGATCGTTCGCCTCTCGCGCCGTTTCGCCTGGCCTGCTATCGGGCGGGGGACGAGAGGCGGGGGCCTCGATCGGGACGCCTGAATGCTTCGCAAGCTCTACGACTGGGTCTTTTCTCTGGCCCGCCACCGTCACGCCACGCGCTCGTTGGCCGTCGTTTCCTTCGCCGAAAGCTCCTTCTTCCCGATTCCGCCGGACGTCATGCTGGCGCCCATGGTGCTGGCCAAGCCCGAACGCGCCTATTTCTACGCCACGGTCTGCACCATCGCCTCGGTGCTGGGCGGAATCCTGGGCTACGCCATCGGCTACTGGCTGGAGCCGGTCGGCATGTGGATGCTGGCCCTGCTGGGCAAGGCCGACACCTTCGAGGCGTCCAAGGCCCTGTTCCAGCAGCACGGCGCCTGGGTGATCCTGATCAAGGGGCTGACGCCCATCCCCTTCAAGCTGATCACCATCGCCTCGGGCATCTTCCAGTTCAATCTGGCGCTGTTCATCGCCCTGTGCGTCGTGACGCGCGGCGCCCGCTTCTTCCTGGTGGCCTTCGTGCTCAAGCGCTGGGGGCCGCCTATGCTGGCGATCGTCGAAAAGCGGCTGGCCCTGTTCACCGTCCTGTTCCTGGTCCTGCTGGTCGGCGCCTTCTTTATGGTCAAGCTGATCGGTCACTGATCGACGCCGCTCTCCGCTCAGTTTATGAGAGGCGCCTGGTTCCTGTGAGGCGCAGATGAGCGCGATCTACAAATTGCTGACCCGCTGGTGGACCGCCTTCGCTCTTGGGGCGTCGCTGGCCATGCTGGGCGCGGCCCATGCGTTCGAGCGGTTCGGCGGAATGCCGCCGTGCAGCCTGTGTCTGAAGCAGCGCGAGGTCTATTGGGCCGCCGTCGCCATCGCCGGGGCCGCCACCTTCTGGGCTCTGTTCAGCCGGGCCAGCCGAGGCACGCCGCGCATCGCCTCCTTCCTGCTGGCGGCGATCTTCCTGACCGGGGCGATCACGGCGGGCTATCACGCCGGGGGCGAGCTGAAGTGGTGGGCCCTGCCGGCCACCTGCATGGCCGCGCCGAGCACCACCATCGACCTGTCGGCCCTGACGGCCCTGATCGACGGCACGGGCGGAAGCGCGGGCTTCGTCTCCTGCGGCGACATTCCGTGGAGCTTCGCGGGCCTGTCGATGGCGGGCTGGAACTTTGTGATCTCCCTGGCGCTGGCTGTCTTCAGCCTGCTGGCGGCGAAACGTCCCAAGGACGCCCGCGCGCCGAGGAGCTAGGATAGAGGCGTCATGACCCAATCAGCCGAAGCCGTCTCCGCCGCCCGTCGCATTCCCCTGGCCCGCCCCGGCGTGGGGCAGGACAAGGCGCGCCTGGCCGAGATGCTGCGCGTCGACCACGCGGGCGAGTTCGCCGCCGTCCACATCTACCGCGCCCAGCGCGCCGTGCTGGAGGGCCGCAAGGGCAAGGACGCCATCGCCGCCGACCTGACCGAGATGGAGGGGCACGAGGCCGTCCACCTGGCCCGGTTCGAGGCTTTGCTGAACGAGAACCGGGTGCGCCCCACGGCCATGATCCCGCTGTGGAAGCTGGCGGCGACGGCCCTGGGCGCCGGGACGGCCCTGATCTCGGAAAAGGCCGCCCACGCCTGCACTGAGGCGGTCGAGAGCGTCATCGAGAAACACTACGCCGACCAGATCGAGGAAATCCGCGACCGCGATCCCGAACTGGCCGCCGAACTGACCAAGTTCCGCGAAGAGGAACTGGCCCACCACGACCACGCCATCGAGCACGGCAGCCGCGAGGCCCCCGCCTACCGCCTGCTCAGCAGCGTCATCAAGGTCGGCTGCAGGGCCGCCATCAAGATCAGCGAACGCATCTGAATCCCTTCTCCCCTTGAGGGAGAAGGGTCACTTGACGTCGAACGCCAGCATCAGGGTCTTCTGCGCCGGATTGGCGTTGTCGTCCGACAGGATGTAGAGGCGCGTGCCATCTGCGCGGCGCTCGGCGGCGATCCCCTCGAAATTATCCGTCAGGCCCGGCAGCTTCAGCTCGACCAGCACCGGCCCCAGCACGCCGTCGGCGTCCATGCGGCGCACGCGGGCGCGCAGGTCGAAGGGCGGGCGCCACGACCGCTGCACCGCGAACCAGCCGTCGCCGCCGGGGTCGCGCTCCAGCCCCGTCAGCCGCCAACTGTCAGCGGGCGCCGTCGGCTCGACCACGGGGCGGCAACCCTCCAGCGAGCAGTCCCAGACCCCGCCGCCTTCGCCGCCGACGCGCCAACCGTCGGGCGCCGTCGCCAGCGCCTCCAGGCCTTCGTTCAGCGGAAAGGCGACCGTCGGATGCGGCCGCGCCTGCGGCCGGGCGCTGAGCGCGTCCAGCGGGCCGTAGCTCCAGATGCGATGTTCGCGCTCGAAGCTGACCAGAACCTCGCCGTCTTCGCTCAGGGCCAGCCCCTCGGCGTCGCCCGCGGCCTTGTCGGCGATCGGCTCGCCCTCGGCCGTCGTCAGCCGCCGCACCCGCAGATCGTGCAGCCCCGACAGCTTGCCGTCCGCATCCAGCTCAAGCCGCCCGCGCACCAGATCGCCGGAATCCGATACGGCCACGAAACCGCCGTCGCCCGTCAGCTTGAGATCGGATAGTCCGTGCAGGCTGGAGACGGGCGCCGCGATCAACTGCACTCCGCCCGCATAGCGCACGCCCGTGGCCAGGCGGGCGCCGCCGGGCCAGCCCAGGCCGACCTGTCGCGTCGACCCGCCCGCGGGCGCCCAGCCGTCGGCCGTCGCCTCGGGCGTCCAGGGGCGTGACGTGACTGCCGCCCCGGCGCAGGCGGCCAGGGCGAGGGAGATCAGGGCGGCGACATAGAGGCGGCGATTCACGCCGCGCGCTTGTGCGGAGCCCGCCCGCCCTTGCTGCTGACGCTCTTGGGTTCGGCCTCGAACAGTTCGGCCAGTTTTTCGGTCATGGCGCCCGCCAGCTGTTCGACGTCGACGATGGTCAGGGCGCGGCGATACCAGCGGGTCACGTCGTGGCCGATGCCGATGGCTAGCAGCTCGACCGGGCTGCGCGTCTCGATCTTCTCGATCACCTGGCGCAGATGCTTGTCCAGATACAGGGCCGCATTGGCCGACTGGGTGGAGTCGTCGACCGGCGAGCCGTCCGAGATCACCATCATGATCCGCCGCGCCTCGGGCCGGGCCAGCAGGCGGTCGTGCGCCCATTCCAGCGCCTCGCCGTCGATGTTCTCCTTCAGCAGGCCCTCGCGCATCATCAGGCCCAGGTTCTTCTTGGCCCGGCGCCAGGGCGCGTCGGCGCCCTTGTAGATGATGTGGCGCAAGTCGTTCAGACGGCCGGGGTTGGCGGGCTTGCCGGCGCTGATCCACGCCTCGCGCGACTGGCCGCCCTTCCAGGCGCGGGTGGTGAAGCCCAGAATCTCGACCTTGACGCCGCACCGCTCCAGCGTCCGCGCCAGGATGTCGGCGCAGACCGCCGCCACCATGATCGGCCGTCCGCGCATCGAGCCCGAGTTGTCGATCAGCAGGGTCACGACCGTGTCGCGGAACGGGCTTTCGCTCTCCATCTTGAACGACAGGGGGCTGGTCGGGTCGGTGATGACGCGGGTCAGGCGCGCCGTGTCCAGCATCCCTTCCTCAAGGTCGAACATCCAGCTGCGGTTCTGTTGGGCCAACAGACGCCGCTGCAGCTTGTTGGCCAGCCGCGAGACGACGCTGCCCAGCGTCGACAGCTGGGCGTCCAGCAGGGCGCGCAGCCGGTCCAGCTCCATCGGGTCGCACAGTTCGGCGGCGTCGATGACCTCGTCATAGGCGGTGGTGAAGGCGCGATAGACCTCGACCGCCCGGCCGTCGTCCTGGGTCTGCTGATGGTTGGGGCGGTCGCCTTCGCTCAGTTCGGGGGCGTCTTCCTGGCCCTCGCCGTCGGGCTCGCCCGGCGTGCCGTCGGGACGGGCCTGGCGCTCGTCCTCGGCAGACTGGTCGTCGGCCGTGCCGTCCAGGGAGTCGCCGCCCTCGCCGCCGTCCTGTTCTTCCTGCTCGTCCTGATCCGCCTGGTCCTGATCGGGCTTGTCGGCGTCGTCCTCGCCGTCCTCCTCGGGCGAGTCGCCGCCGTCGGCGTCGCCGGGATCGAGATCCAGCGCGCGCAGCAGATCCTTCATCCGCGCGCCGAAGGCCGCCTGGTCGTCGCCCAGGGCCGCCAGGGTGTCCAGCTCGGCGCCCGCCTTGGCCTCAAGGTCGGCGCGGACCCGGTCCAGCATGGCCTTGGCGCCGTCCGGCGCCGGTTCGCCCGTCATCCGTTCGCGCAGCAGAAGGGCGGCCGCCTCGGCCACCGGCACCTGGGCCGCCTCGGCGCGCAGGGCGCCCGACTTCTCCAGCCGGGTGATCAGGGCGGACTCTAGGTTGCGCCGCACGCCCTTCAGCTCGCGCGCGCCGACGGCCTCGACGCGGGCCTGTTCGACGGCGTCGAACACCTCGGCGGCGTTCATGTCGATCGGGCGCAGCCGCGCGTCCAGCGCCGGATCATGATTGGCCAGGCGCAGGGCCAGCCGGTCGGCCTGGCCGCGCAGGGCGGCGCTTTCGGGCGCGGCCGGATCGCGCGGCGGGTGGGGCAGGGACAGGACGCCGTTCGACAGACGCGGCCCGTCCGAGCCGAAACGCACCTCCAGCTCGGCCTGCTCGGCCAGCGCCCGCGCGGCGTGCGACAGGGCGCGTTTGAACGTCTCTACGGGGGTCTCTGCGGCGGCCATTCGCCACACATAGACCATACTGCGACGGGGGAAAGGGGACGAGGCGTCCTAGGTCGGCGATTCCGTCGCGACGGCCCCTAGCGGCGCGTCTGTCCGATCTGGCAGGGCGTGCGGGTCAGCCCACAGGTCGACCGCCGGGCGAACGAGCGGCGGGCCGTTCGCCCCAGCGCGAACCTTGCATGTCCCGCATCATATCCGTCGACATGCGTTCGCGTTGGCTGCTGTTCAGCGGCACCTTGCGACAGACGCGCTGCTGGATGGTGCTGCCCATGGCGCGCTCCCAACTGCAAACCGTCCGCGTCGGGCCGTTCGTCACCGACGGCGGCCGGGCGGAGATGGTGCGGTTGGGCGAAGTCGAAGCGATAGGCGAGCGCAGATCGGCCTCGGCGGCGCTGTCGTCCTGCATCGGCGCACCGCTCAGAACCAGGAGGGCGAGGGTCGAGATCAGCATGGCGGAAGCCTCCCAATGGGGGACGTCAGACGGCCACCATGCGGGCAATCGACCGATATTGTAACATTGTTCGCTCAACGGCCTCGCTTGAGCCTAGCGGGGCTTCAACCGCACCCGCATGACGCCGCCGGGGCCGACCTCGACGTCGAAGCGGCCGGTGGCGCGGACCAGTTCGGACAGTTTGGCGTGGCCGTAGGTGCGCTGGTCGAAGTCGGAATAGGTGTTGCGCAGGCGGTTGGCGACGCCGCCGATATTGACCCAGCCGTCGCCGTCCTCGTCCATGTCGGCGATGGCGGCGGCGATCAGGGGCACGGCCTCGGCGGGGTTGCGCTCGGCCGGGGGCGCCGCGTCCGCGCCCGCTTCGGCGGCGGCGCGTCCAGTCAGGTTCTCGGTGTAGATGAAGCGGGTGCAGGCCTGGCGGAAGCTTTCGGGCGTCTTGCGCTCGCCGAAACCATAGACCGGGACGCCCTGTTCGCGGATGCGCGCCGCCAGCCGGGTGAAATCGCTGTCCGACGACACCAGGCAGAAGCCGTCGAACCGGCCCGAATGCAACAGGTCCATGGCGTCGATGACCAGGGCGATGTCGCCTGAATTCTTGCCCTTGGTGTTCTGGAAATTCTGCTGCCACTGGATCGCCCAGCGCGGCAGGACGTCGATCCATCCCCGCAACGCCGGACTGGCTGCATCGCCGTAGATGCGCCGCGCCGAGGCCTCGCCCAGGGTCGCGATCTCGGTGAACAGCGCCTCGGCGATACGGGCCGAGGCGTTCTCGCCGTCGATCAGCACGGCCAGGCGCGGGGCGCGGGCGGCGGGGTTGAAGGCGTCGGTCGGCATGTAGGCTCCGGCGAGGGGAGGAGAGGCGGGAAGGCTCGCCCCGGCCGCGCCTGGAATCAACTGCAAAGAAAACGGCCAGCGGGTCGCCCCGCCGGCCGTCGTCGTTTCAGGCGAGATCGAAGCGGCTTACTGGGCCGGCTTCGACGCCTCGGCTGCGCGCACCTCGACCGGCAGGCCCAGGGCGTCCAGCTGCGGCTTGACCACCGAGGCGTCGCCGACCACCACCCAGACGAAGCGCGAGGGCTGGATGGCGGCGCGGGCGGCGGCGTCCATCTCCTGCGCCGTCAGGGCGTTGATGCGGCCCGCCAGGGTCTCGGGATAGTCGTCCGGGCGGCCGTAGAGGGCGTTGGACTGCAGGGCGCCCAGCACCTGATACGAGGTCTCATAGCTGCCCGACAGGGCGCGGGTGCGGCCCAGGACGGTGCGCTCGCGCTCCTGCGCCGTTACGCCCTCGGCCCCCAGGAAACGGTCGTACTGGCTGACCAGGGCGGCGATCGACTCGCCCGTGCGGTCGGCCTGGACCGGGGCGTTGACGATATAGGGCGCGCGGTTCTCCAACTGGCTGATCGTGCCGCGCACGCCGTAGGACCAGCCCTTGGTCTCGCGCAGATCGGCGTTGATGCGCGACAGGAAGTCCGTGCCCAGCACCGTATTGGCCGTGGTCAGGGTCAGGATGTCGTCCGTTCCCGACACCGGCAGCACCTGGCCGCCATAGATCAGCGACTGCGGCGACTGCGGCCGGTCGATCAGCACCACCCGCGCCGAGGTCTGCGGCAGGGCGGCGTCGAAGGCCTTGGCGCCCTTGGCCGTCGTCGGGGCGCGCCAGTCGCCGAAGGCGGCTTCCAGCTGCGGCTTGAGTTCGGCCAGCGGCAGGTCCGACACGACGAACAACTGGGCGTTGTCCGGACGGATCCAGCGGGCGTGCTCGGCCGCCAGGTCGTCGCGCGACAGGCCGCGGATCACCGCCTCGTCGCCCGAGCCGCCGAACGAACGGCCGTAGGGGTGGCCTTCGCCATAGATCAGCGGCGGCAGGGCGCGGCCGGCGATGGCGGCGGGCTGGGTCTTCTCATTGGCCAGACCGGCCAGGCGCGTGGCGCGCAGGCGCTCGATCTCGGCCGGAGCGAAGGCCGGGTTGCGCACCACGTCCGACAGCAGGGCCAGCGACGGCTGCAGATTGGTCGTCACCGCCGACAGGCTGGCGATGGTGCGGTCCATCGACGAGCCGACCGAAACGTTGGCGCCCAGACGCTCCTGCGCCTCGGCCAGGGCCTTGGAGTCGCGCGTCGTCGTGCCTTCCTGCATGACGCTCAGCATCAGGGTGTGGGCGCCCAGGCGGTCGGCGCGGTCGGCCGCGACCCCGGCGTCGAACTCCAGCGCCACGCGCGTCACCGGCACGGTGGTCGAGCGGGCGTAGACGATCTCGATCCCGTTCGACAGGGCGGCGCGCTCCACCGCCGGGAAGTCGACGTTGGACACCTGGCCGATGGCCGGGGCGGCGTCACGAGCCACGCGCTGGATCGGCTCGGCCGGCGTCGGGGCCGCGCCCGACGGGTCGGCGGCCGCCTCGGCGTAGGCCTCGCGCTCGCCTGGCATGACGATCTGGCTGTAGACGGGGCGGCTCAGCCATTTCTGCATCGCCGCCTGGACCTGGGCCGGGGTCACGGCGGCGTAGGCCGCCAGCTCCTTCTTGTAGAAGTCCGGATCGTTCGAATAGAGCTGCCCCTCGGCCAGGACCGAGGCCTTGCCGTTGGCGGTCTCCAGCCCCTGGATGCGCTGCGAGGCGTAGCGCGTCACCACGCGGTTGATCTCGTCCTGGGTCGGGCCGTTGGCGATCAGGTCGGCCAGGACGGCGTCCATGCGCTGGGCCACGGCGTCCGCATCAGCGCCCGGCTTGACCATGGCGGAATAGCTGAACATGCCGAGCCGCTGGAAGGTCTGGTTCGAGGCCGAGACGCTGGAGGCCGTCTGCTCGTCGCGCACCAGCACATTGTCCAGGCGCGAGCTGGCCAGGCCGCCCAGCACCGAGGCGCCGACGCTCAGCGGCACCGAGTCCGGATCGCCCAGGCCCGGCACGGCCCAGGTGCGGCTGATGCGGGTCTGGGCCACGCGGTCGTGCAGCACCTGTTCGACCGGCGCCGCCAGGGTCGGCACGGGGGCCGCCGCCGGGGTGTTGACCGGGCCGCGCGCGATGGCGCCGAAATACTTCTCAGTCAGTTCGCGGGCCTTGGCCTCGTCGATGTCGCCCGACAGGACCAGGACGGCGTTGTTGGGGCCGTAGTTCTCACGGAACCAATCGCGCACCGTCTCCATGCTGGCCGAGTCCAGATCGGCCATCGAACCGATGGTCGAGTGGCGATAGGGGTGCCCCTCGGGGAACAGGGCTTCCAGCGTGGCGTAATAGGTCATGCCGTAGGGCTGGTTGTCGCCCTGGCGCTTCTCGTTCTGAACGACGCCGCGCTGCAGGTCCAAGACCTCCTGGCTGACCTGCCCCAGCAGATAGCCCATGCGGTCGGATTCCAGATACAGGGTGTAGTCTAGCGCCGGGGTTGGCACCGTCTGGAAATAGTTGGTGCGGTCGAACCAGGTCGTGCCGTTCAGGCTGGTCGCGCCGGCGGCGTTCATCGTCTGGATGTGGCTGGAGGGCGAGTTCTCCGACCCGCCGAACATCAGGTGCTCGAACAGGTGCGCAAAGCCGGTCGAGCCCTTGGGCTCGTCCTTCGATCCTACATTGTACCAGACCGACACCGCCACCACCGGCGCCTTGCGGTCCTCGTGGACCAGCACGGTCAGGCCGTTGTCGAGCTGGAAGCGCTTCCACGGAATGTCGACGCGGGCGATCAACTCCGATACCGGCGCGCCGCGCAGAGGCTCGGCCTGGGTCGTGGTCGCAGCGGAGGCGGCGGCCGCAGGCGCGGCGAGAACGGGCGTGCTCACGGCCAGCAGGGCGGCGAGCGCGACGGAAGAGGCGGCAAGGCGCATGGTGTTTTCAGTCCCCAACAGATCATGTTGAGGCGGACCTTAGAACCGCGCGCGCGGCCGCCGCAACGCGACACATCGCTATATGAACGATTGTTCATCTTCGGCGCGCCCGGCCTGCGCTTGATCGGAGCGGGGGTCCAGGCCCGCCGCCGCCTCCAGTTCGCGCACCCGATCCCGCAGCGCCTTGCGCTCTCGCATCAGGGCCAGCCATTCTTCCATGCCCGCCTCGCGCTGGGCGGCGTTGACCGCCCAATACTCCTGCTTGGCCGGATGCGGGTCTGCCTCGTCCCAGATGGCCAGGCGGCTGGAGGCGCACTGATCCTCGTTCAGCGCCAGCGCCTTGATCAGCTCCAGCGGAATGTCGTCCAGCGTCACCTCGCCGCGTCCCCGCGTCCGCTCGCTCCTTTGCGCCATCCGGCCATAGGCCTCGGCCAGTTGGGCCAGGGCCCTGGCCTCGTCCCACATCCGTCCCCGCATGGCCCGCGCCGAGGCCCGCATCGCCGTCTCGGCCAGAACCTCCGCCGTCTCGTCCGCGTCCCCTTCGGACGGCGCGAACAGGGCTTCGGCGCGAACCGCCTCAGCTGCCGCCCGCTCAGCCTGCATCCGCTCGCGCGCCTCGGCCTGTTCGCGCGCCCGCGCATCGCCCCAGTCGCGCTTGGTCGCGCCATGGACGGTGATCCGTTTGCGCAGGGCGTGCTGCGACACCCGCCACCGCTCGCTCAGCTCCGGCACGGTCGCCCCGTTGCGATAGGCCTCCAGAATGATCTCCCAAGTCGCCCGCGACAGGCGATAGTGCGCGGGCTTGGCGTCCAGGGTCTCCTCCATGCGCGCAAGGATAGGACCGGCGCCGACCCAGGCGGGCTGGGTGCGCCGATCCGCCCCCAAGCCCCTGAAAACCCACACGCCCCTACGCCAGCCTCACCGCCTCTCCCTCCCCTTTATGGGGAGGGTGGTCGCGCCAGCGACCGGGTGGGGAGGGCGAGGCGATCGCCTCGGCTCCGCCTGTCCCATGCGTCCTGGCCAAGACTCTACGGCAAAGCTAACCTCCGGTAGACGGAGGGGCTATGATCGACCAATCTAAGGTAGGAACCGACTGGCAGGCGGACGAGCTGGACGCCATCGTCGCGACCTACTTCGCCATGCTGGCGGCCGAGCTTGCGGGGCGCCCTTACGTCAAGGCGCATCACGCCCGCGACCTGATGGCGCGCACGGGCCGTTCGCACCGCGCGGTCGAGTTCAAGCACATGAACCTGTCCTCGGTCCTGGCCGATCTCGGCCTGCCGACCATCCGCGGCTACAGGCGCATGGACAACATCCAGAACGCGCTCTTTCCGGCTGTCGAACGCTACCTCGACGCCCATCCCAACGCCTGGAGCCTCGGCCTGTCCTCTTCCTCGCCATGGCAGGGGGAGGGGGGCCGTGAAGCGGCGCAGGGGTCCGCGCCGCGCCAGCCGTCCGTCCATGAACCCGATCAACCCTTCGCCTCGCCATGGAGCCAGCCGGACGCGCCGCCCGTCATCCTCTCCATCACCGCCCCGCCGCCCCTCGGCCCGGCGCGCAAGCCCCGGCCCGAGGGTCTCGCCCGCATCGTCCGCAAATACGACCCCGCCGCCCGCGATCACCGCAACCGCGCCCTCGGCCAACTGGGCGAGCGCCACGTTTTCCAACATGAACGCGCCTTCCTGATCGCCCACGACCGCCCCGACCTGGCCCGCAAGATCGAATGGACGTCGCAAGAACGTGGCGACGGTGCCGGCTACGACATCCGCAGCTTCGACCCGGCGGGCCGCGAGCGCCTGATCGAGGTCAAGGCCACGCGCGGCGGCCCCGCCACCGACTTCTTCCTGACCCGCACCGAGCGTGAGGTCGCGACCGAACGCCCCGACGCCTGGCGCCTCTACCGCCTCCACGGCCTCGCCGCCGCCCCCGCCCTGTTCCAGCTCAAACCCCCGCTCGAGGCGGCGGTGACGCTAACGGCGGAGACGTGGCGGGCGGGGTTCTGAGGGTGGTTGCGCGCCATGAACTGTTGTTCTGCACCGATGGAGCCCGACAGTGCACGTGCTGTGGCTAAATGATCATGCGGCACATCAGGCTGGCAGCAGTTCAGCATAGTCTCCCATCGATCCGATATCGAGAAACTCAGGCATCAACGGAAACCGGATCAGGGGCGAACGAAAGGCAATGCGATACTCCCGTTGATAGGCGTAGTCGAACTGCTTGGTCATCTCGGGCGTCCGCCACCCCGAGCGGTCCAGATAAGGATCGAAATACTGGACGGGTCCGTACAGGGGCTCCCATCCGGGCCGTAGCAGCAGGAAGGCCGAGATGACCCTTTGCAGGAACTTGTCAGGATCGCGGATGACCAGCGCAGCGTCTGCCTCGAAGTCGGTGGGCATCCGGTAGTAGATGTCGTCGCAGAGGCTAAGGAGGTAATAGTCCTCCGCCTGCATGGCGATGAGCACGTCATCATCTTCGATTGGGATGCGATGTTGTCCGGCCAAAATCTCGGTTTGACCCTTTAATCGCTCCTCATATGTAGAAAAGCAGTAGGTGCGGGTTATCTCATCATCGCGTACTGCGGTGTTGTGGGCATCGTCATTGTAATAGCTCGCCGGGCAAATCCGGACTCGTCCATGCGATAGCATAGGCCCCAGGAATTCCCGTTTGCCGTATTTCACCAGAAACCTGCCAACAGGTTTTTCGTAGCCGTCGAAGATGCGGACCGCCGCTGGTGGTCCGTTTTCGAAGTAGTGGAGCAGTGGTTCACGCGCAGCATCAATCACCGCAGCCGGCGGCTGGCCGCTCCTCGCGCCGTATTCCTCGAGTAGGTGGGTGAATTTTCGCATGAAGTCCGACTGGTCAATCGGCAGCATGCCGATCAGCGCATTGTTTCCGAGCTCAGTCTGATTGACGAAGATGGCGCGGAAACGCGCCGCAAGACGCTCGTCCGTGGCTCCAAGCAGATAGGGATCGCGCAGGTATTCATGACGCCAGACCTCATGACGTCGTAATCTGCCTTCGGTGTTCTCGCTCTTCCACTCGTAGTGGGCTCGGCGCACCTGCATCTCCGTATGCCGGATCCGCAGGGCCTCAATCGACACCTTCGCCATCCCATCATCCCATCCACGACCACCTGCTGAAAGCGGCCCCTTTTAGGTCTGGGTTGAGTCGGAAGCGGCTTTCTACCCTCAATCCTCGTCCATCTTCAGCGCGGCGATGAAGGCTTCCTGCGGGATCTCCACCTTGCCGAACTGACGCATCCGCTTCTTGCCGGCCTTCTGCTTCTCCAGCAGCTTCTTCTTGCGGGTGGCGTCGCCGCCGTAGCATTTGGACGTCACGTCCTTGCGCAGGGCGCGCACCGTCTCGCGGGCGATGATCTTGCCGCCGATGGCCGCCTGGATCGGGATGGTGAACATGTGGGGCGGGATCAGCTCCTTCATCTTCTCCACCATGCCGCGGCCGCGCGTCTCGGCGCGGGCGCGGTGGACCAGCATCGACAGAGCGTCCACCGGCTCGGCGTTGACCAGGATCGACATCTTCACCAGGTCGCCGACCTTGTAGTCGGTGATCTCATAGTCGAACGAGGCGTAGCCCTTCGAGATCGACTTCAGCCGGTCGTAGAAGTCGAAGACGACCTCGTTCAGCGGCAGCTCATAGACGACCAGGGCGCGGCTGCCGACGTAGGACAGCTCGATCTGGCTGCCGCGACGGTCCTGGCACAGTTTGATCACGCCGCCGAGGTATTCGTCGGGGGTCAGGATGGTGGCCTTGATCCACGGCTCGCTGATGGTCTCGATCTGCATCACGTCGGGCAGGTCGGCCGGGTTGTGCAGGTCGATCTCGGTCCCGTCGCGCAGGCCGATCTTGTAGACGACCGAGGGGGCCGTCGCGATCAGGTCCAGGTTGAACTCGCGGCTCAGGCGCTCCTGAATGATCTCCAGATGCAGCAGGCCCAGGAAGCCGCAGCGGAAGCCGAAGCCGAGGGCGGCCGAAGATTCCATCTCATAGGTGAAGCTGGCGTCGTTCAGGCGCAGCTTGCCGATGGCGGCGCGCAGGTCTTCGAAGTCGGCGGCGTCGACCGGGAACAGGCCGCAGAAGACCACCGACTGCACGTCCTTGAAGCCCTTCAGCGGTTCGGCCGTGGGTTTCTTCTCGTCGGTGATGGTGTCGCCGACGGCGGCGTGGGCGACTTCCTTGATCTGGGCGGTGATGAAGCCGACCTCGCCGGGGCCGAGTTGCTCGACCGGGGTGTTCTTGGGCAGGAAGACGCCGACGCGGTCGACCAGGTGCGACGAGCCGGTCTGCATCATCTTCACGCGCATGCCGGCCTTCAGCACGCCGTCGAACACGCGCACCAGCAGCACCACGCCCAGGTAGGGGTCGTACCAGGCGTCGACCAGCATGGCCTTCAGCGGGGCGTTGATGTCGCCCTTGGGCGCCGGCAGACGCGCGACGATGGCTTCCAGCACGTCCTCGATGCCGATGCCCGACTTGGCCGAGCACATGACGGCCTCTGAGGCGTCGATGCCGATGACGTCCTCGATCTGGGCCCGCACCCGGTCCGGCTCGGCGGCGGGCAGGTCGATCTTGTTCAGGACCGGGACGATCTCGTGATTGTTGTCGATCGCCTGATAGACGTTGGCCAGGGTCTGGGCCTCGACGCCCTGCGATGCGTCCACCACCAGGATCGAGCCTTCGCACGCAGCCAGCGAACGCGACACCTCATAGGCGAAGTCGACGTGCCCCGGCGTGTCCATCAGGTTCAGGACGTAGGTCTCGCCGTCCTTGGCCTTGTAGTTCAGGCGCACGGTCTGCGCCTTGATGGTGATGCCGCGCTCCTTCTCGATGTCCATATTATCAAGAACCTGTTCCGACATTTCGCGCGCGGTCAGGCCGCCCGTGAACTGGATCAGGCGATCGGACAGGGTCGACTTGCCGTGGTCGATGTGGGCGACCACCGAAAAGTTGCGGATGCGTTCGATAGGGGGCGTCGTCATGGTTCGGCGCGCGTAGCACGGCCGGAGCGATTGCGCCACGGGAGCCGTTGAGCGGAGACTCGAACCGCTACGGCGCGCCTGCCTTAAAAAAGTCACGACTTCGCCAACTTTATTCTGGGTGGTCTTTTGATCAAATGACGGGATGTCGAGCGTCCTGGCCGCAGGGCTCCACTCCATTTGATCAGATCTTCTCCCGCAAGATGGCCGGAGTGTACGAATTCTCGAGGAAAATCAGGGGTTCTCTTAAGGGGAACGACCCGTGTCATTCGACGATTTCGGCCTTCGGAGGTGGAGGAGCCTCCTTAATCACCTTTGATTGGAGGCAAGGAAATGCGTGCCAAACTAATGACGTCTGCTGCGGTCCTGGCTGGGGCTCTGGCTTTTGCGGGCATGGCTCAGGCTCAGTCCTCGAGCGGTCCGAACGGTGCGGTCGGCGGCAACACCACGGCGACTGACTCCTACAACAGCGGCGGCAACAGCACCGATACTGATGTGGACGTGGACGTCGATGACTCGTTCAACACCGACAACTCCACGGACCTGGATGTGGGCATTTCGGATTCGTTGAACGATAATTCGGACAACTCCACCAACACCAATCTGGAGCTGGGCGTCGACGATTCGTTCAATACGGACAACTCGACCAATACCGACAACTCGACCAACACCAACCTGGAGTTGGGGGTCTCTGACTCCTTCAACGACAATTCGGTGAATGACTCGGGTAACGACAACTCCACCAATATCGGCGACATCCGTGTGTCCCTGAACATGCAGGAGCTCAGCGCCAACGTCAGCAACCTGAGCTTCGACATGTCGGAAGACAATGACGGTCGGCAGAACGGCCGGATTCGCACCGGCGACATCAACCAGAGCGGCGGCGCCTTCGCAGGCTTCGCGGGCATCCAGACGGTGAGCAACAACACCGGCCTGGCTTCGGTTGGTCAGGCGGCCACGGCGATCAGCGCCAACGCCAACGTCACCTTCGGCAACGGCGGCGGCAACTAAGCCTTCGTTTCGGCGGCCGGTTCTCCGGCCGCCGAACTCCTTTTTCCTGGGAGGGAACCATGCTCAGTATTCTGTCGACCCTGGCGTTGCTGGGGGCGGCCGATCCGAATTCGGCCTCTCCGCCGACGCCCCCTCCGCCTTTCATCATTGTCGCTTCGGCTCCCGTTGACGCTTCAACCGCCGCCACAGGGCCGCGGTCGCTGGCTGTTGACGAACTGGATGCGTTGCACGGCCGTCAGGGCGCGTCGTCGGTGGTCATCGCCAGCGACCAACTGCTGCAGGCGACCAACAGCGGCAACAGCGTCAACGCCAACACCGTGACGACGGGCGGCATGCGCATCGACGCCAACGCCTTTTCCGGTTTCAACGGCATCGGCAACTTCGTCATGAACAGCGGCAACAACAACAACCTGCAAGGCGCGATCACGATCAATATCGTGACGACGGCTCCGAACCCGTGACACGCTCGTCCGCCCGGCTTCTGCTCAACCTGGGGCTGGCCGCCGTGGCGGGTCTGCCGGCCCTGTCTGCGGCCTCGGCTCAGGCCGAGATCCTGCTGAACAACGGTCCCGCCGCGGGCCGGGTGAAGGTGGTCAGCTATCGCGACCTGCCCTTCCGCACCGTGGTGCGCCAGCAGTACGACTTCAGCTGCGGCTCGGCGGCTCTGGCCACCCTCCTGCGCCATCACTACGGCCGCGATGTCGGCGAGGCTCAGGTGTTCCGCGCCATGTTCGCCGACGGGGATCAGGAGACCATCCGCCGCGTCGGCTTCTCCCTGCTGGACATGAAGCGCTACCTCGACGCGCGCGGCTATCCCGCCGACGGCTTCCGGCTCAGCCTGGACGAGCTGATCGAGATGAACGCCCCGGCCATCGTGATGATCGACACGGCCGGCTACAAACATTTCGTGGTCTTCAAGGGCGATGACGCGGGCCATGTCCTGGTCGGCGATCCGGCCCTGGGCCTGAAGATCTATTCGCGCGACCAGTTCACAGCCATGTGGAACGGAGTCGCCTTCGTCGTCCGCCAGCCGGCGGACACCTTCAACGACGCCGAGGAGTGGCGCATCTGGAACCGGTCGCGGCCGGGGCAGGCGCTTCAACCCATGTCTTTGGCGGAACTGACGCGGGAGTTGCCGCCGCTGTATCAAGTGACGACGCGTTTCTCCCTCGATCCCTATCTGAGGTGACGACCATGAGACGCGCGCGTTCAAGCATTCTGCTCGTCATGACCTGCCTGGCGCCGGTCAGCCTCGCGGCGCCGGTCTCGGCCGAATCCGTCGCCTTCGCCGCCGAGCTTGTAGGCGACGCCGCTCTGGAGCCCTTCGCGATCCCGCCGCCGCAGGCCTCGGCGCCGGCCGCGCAGCCGCACGTGGTCATGCGCGGGCCTCAGATCATGACGGACGCGGACATGTCCGAGGCGCGCGGCGGCTTCATGACGGCGGGAGGCTTCACCTTCGGCTTCGGCGTCGTGGTCCGTTCCTATGTGAACGATCAGCTGGCTCTTCAGACGCAACTGACCTGGACGCCGACCGGACCCGTAAGTCAGCAGGTTCAGCACAACGTCCCCGGCGTGGCTGATCTGGCGGGCGCCATGGCCAGCCTGGTGGCGGGCGGCATCGACCTTCGCGGATTGAGCAACACCGGCGGGGTGGCGGTGGTGGACGGCTCGGGCGCGACGGCGATCCTGCACAACATCACGACCAGCCAGTTGCAGAACCTGATCATCAACAACGCCGATAATCGCAACATTCGCCAGGACATGGAGCTGAACCTGGTCCTGCCTGACCTGGCGACGATCCAGACCAACAGTCAGATGCACAACTACGGATCGAACATCGCCCGCGACATCGACTGGGCCGGACTCAGGAGCCTGGGCGGCTTCTAGGTCGCAGCGCTCGAGTCTCTCAGGGGCCGCCGTCGGGCGGCCCCTTCTTCATGTCAGAAGACGATCGGCAGGCGCAGGATGAAGCGCATGTCCGGCGCATCCTCGGTCACGCCGAACTCGAAATTGCCGTTCAGGCTGTAGCGGTCGTTCAGCAGGTAGGACATGCCGAACTGCAGGGCGCCGACCTGAAGCGCATCGGACTTTTCGGTGATGTCGTTCAACTCGCTCGTCGTCGGCCGAATGTAGTTGTGCTTGTAGCCCAGCGAGAAGGAGAAGCGCGGGTTCAGCGAGAAGCCGAAACCGATCGACAGGCCGATGGCGTCGCCGGGATCGACCTCGCCGATGCGGATCTCGCCCTCGGTCTTGTTGATGTCGCGCGGCAGGTGGGCGAAGTAGCTCAGGCTGCCGAAAATGACCGCCGGATCGCTGGGGTACAGGAAGCTGATGCTGGGCTCGACGCCCCAGAATCCCGAGCCTGTGGCCAGGCGGGTGGCGATGCCGAACTCGTCGCGATCGATGTCGAACGGTCCTTCGCCCGTGTCGCTCTTGACCCTTAGGCCGGCGATGAAGATGGGGCGTCCGCGCTCGCCGCCGTTGATCTGATAGCGCAGGGCCGCTTCGACGTCGCCGACGCCGTCGCCGCTCAGGTCGATGGTCCGCGTCACCGCTTCGTCGCGCTGCTGCACGGTGGTGATGGTGTCGTTGCGCCAGACGTAGGGCACGCGCAGCTCCGCCTCCATGCGCGGCCCGATGCCGTATTTCCCGGCCAGGGTGACGACGCCGGTGTCGCGATCGGCCTCATTGGCCTCGATCACCCCGATCTGCACGCCGGGCACGATCTCGATGCCTCGGAACACCAGGCGGTTGGCGCTGGAGCGCGTGTACTCGGTCGAGACGTCCAGGGTGAATTTCCCGGTTGGCTCAGCACGGCGATGCCTTCGGGAATGGCGGCCAGCTGCTCGCGCCGCACCTCGGGCGCGGGCGGCGGCGGGGCTTCGCTCGGGGGCAGGGTCGGTTGGGCCGGACCGTTGGGCGCGATGGTGCTGGCGACCTGCTGGCCGGCGCGCAACTGGTTCAGGGTTCGATCTGCGAAGACCGCTCGGCCCGAGGCGTCGGTCTGCACCTGCCAGCGCGGATCGACGGACGGCGGCGCCATGGCGGCGCGTTCGTTCAACAGGGCTTCCTGCGCTTCGATACGGCGTTGCTGCTCGATGACCAGAGCTTCCAGCCGCGCGACCCGCGCCGCCAGCTCTTCGTCCTGGGCCAGGGCGGCGCCGGGGGCCAGCAGGGCCGCCACGGCGACCGAGGCGCCGATCATCCGCAGCGTGGACCCGGTCCGGCGCGGCGGTCGATGCGGTGAAAGAGGCGGGCGGGGCCGAGACGGTTGTCGGTGGGGGCTCATGACGCTCGCTCTCTCTCTTTTCGTTCGGGTTTCAGTGAAGGGCGTGGTCGTCGACGCCATAGTCGCTGGCGGCGCGCAGATGGGCCTCGTCCAGAAGGGTGACCCAGCCGCTCTGCATGGCGATCAGCCGCCCGCGCCGCATCTGGCCCAGGGTGCGGCTGACATGGACCAGGCTCAGCCCCAGGGCGTCGGCCAGGGTCTCCTGGGTCAGCGGAAGATGCAGGCGGTCGCTGGTGCACAGCCCGGCGCGCTGCAGCCGGTCGCGCAACTCCAGCAGCAGGTGGGCCAAACGCGCCTGGGCGGATTGCCGGCCCAGCCGCACCACATGGTTCAGCAGGCAGGTTTCTTCGTATCGGCGCGACGTCGCCAGGGCGCGGCGCAGCCGATCGTGGCGCGGGTCTTGAAGCGCCAGGATCTCGCGCAGCATCAGGGCGTCGACATATTCGACCCGCGTCAGGGCGATGATGGTCGTCTCGTCCAGCGGACGCGGATCAAGGCTCAGCCCTACGGAATCTCCGGGCAGCAGGAAGCCGAAGATCTGGCGCTGACCGTCGGCCAGGATACGTTGGCGACACGCCCATCCGCTCAGGATCAGGCGCGGCGAGGCGGCTCGGCCGTCGGGATCGAAAGGCTGGCCTGCGGGCACCGCTTCTTGGAACACGCACAATCGTCGGATCAGGGCGCGTTCTTCATCGCTCAATCGGGTGATGGAGGCGAGATTGCGCAGGGCGGCCAGATCAGCCGGCGCGGATACGGAACGGCGCACGCTGACCGCGCGCGTCACCATGCCCTTGCGGGCAGGCGCGACCCACCACCTCCGGCGGTCCGGCTTCCGTCCCTCTCGCACACCATCTCAGGCGTTCCTCCGGACAAGAAACGGCCACAATGCGACGGTCGTTCCTGCCAAGGCGCAGAAACGTTGATTTTATATTAACTTGGCGATGGAGGGCGTGGGTCGTGCGATCGTCGCAGCGTCGCGCAGCCAGAGCGGACGGCGCATATTACGGCCGTTTCGCCTTATATCATCATGATAAAGAGAGATGGCGCACCCGAAGAGATTCGAACTCCTGACCCCCAGATTCGTAGTCTGGTGCTCTATCCAGCTGAGCTACGGGTGCGCACCGCCTTGCGGGCAGGGCCGGGTATCTAGCGGGTCGCTTTCGTGCTGGCAAGCAGGTTTTCTCAGAAAATCTTGAGAAAATGCGGGGTTGGCCTCGGAGGCCTGCGGGCCTAGGCATAAAGCCTCCCTGTAATGTCCCGGAGTGCTTGAGTGCGCGCCTTTTCCTTCTCCCATCTGCGCCCTGCGCGCAGGATTTCCTCTCTCGCGGCCGGGACGGCGCTTGCGGCCCTGTTGCTGACGGGATGCGCGACGACGGCGGAAGGGGTTCAGGCCGAGGCGGCGCCGGTTTCGGCTGAAGCGCCTGTGGCGGCCCAGGCCTCCGTCGCCAGGGGGCCGTTCGTGTCGGCGGCCAACCCCCTGGCGGTCGAGGCGGGGATGAAGGTGCTGGCGCGCGGCGGTTCGGCCGTGGACGCGGCGGTGGCGATCCAGGCGGTGCTGGGTCTGACCGAGCCGCAGTCCTCGGGTTTGGGCGGCGGCGCCTTCATGATGTTCTACGACGCCGAAAGCGGCGCGATCACCGTCTATGACGGACGTGAGACGGCCCCCGCCTCCGCCACGCCCGAGCTCTTCTATGAGAACGGCAAGCCGCTGGCCTTTGTCGATGCGGTGTTGAGCGGACGCTCGACCGGGGCGCCGGGCGTGGTGCCCATGCTGGCCCTGGCTCAGCAGCAGCACGGCGCCCTGGCCTGGTCCGACCTGTTCGGCGACGCCGAGAAACTGGCGCAGGACGGTTTCGTCGTCAGCCCGCGTCTGGCCGGCATGATCAACGGCGATGCCCCCCAGGCGAAGACGCGCTGGGCGACCGAGTATTTCACCAAGCCGGACGGCGCGCGCTATCAGGCGGGCGAGACCCTGCGCAATCCGGCCTACGCCGAGACGGTGCGCCGCATCGCGCGCGACGGCGCGGCCGCCCTGCAGCAGGGCCCGCTGGCCGAGGCCATCGTCGCGGCTGTGAACGAAGGCCCGCGTCCCGGCGCCCTGACCACCGCCGACATCGCCGGCTATCGCCCTGTGGTGCGCGAGGCGGTGTGCGGCCCCTACAAGATCTACACCATCTGCGTGCCGCCGCCGCCGTCCAGCGGCGCCTCCATCCTGGAGCTGCTGGCCATGGCCGAGCAGACGCCGGACATCGACAAGGGGCCGGACAGCCCCGAGGCCTGGGCCGCCTTCGGCCAGCTGCAGCGGCTGATGTACGCCGACCGCGACCGCTATTTCGGCGATCCGGCCTTCGTCTCCGTGCCGGTCGCGGGCCTGCTGGACCCGGCCTATATCGCTGAGCGGGCGGCCCTGGCGCCGGCTCTGCGCGGCGCGGCGCCCTATGGCGTGCCGGCGGGGGCGCCGAACGTCGGCGCGGACGCCACGCGCGAACCGGCGGGCACCTCGCACCTGGTCGTTGTCGATGCGAAGGGCGACGCCGTCAGCATGACCACCACGGTCGAGAGCCTGTTCGGTTCGGGCCGGATGGCGGGCGGCTTCTTCCTGAACAATCAGCTGACCGACTTCTCCCTGGTTCCGACGGCGTCGGACGGCACGCCTGCGGCCAACGCCGTGGCGGCGGGCAAGCGGCCGCGCTCGTCCATGTCGCCGGCCCTGATCCTGGATGGCGAAGGACGTCTGATCGGCCTGCTGGGCTCGCCGGGCGGATCGTCCATCCTGGCCTATAACGCCAAGGCCCTGATCGGCGCCCTAGCCTGGGGGCTGCCGCTGCAACAGGCCTTCGACCTGCCGAATCTGGTGGCCAAGGGCGACGGTTTCGGCGCCGACACCGAAGGCTTCCCCGAGGCGGTGCGCGACGGCATGGCGGCGCGGGGCGTCGAGCTGCGGCCCAATACGACCGAGACTTCGGGCCTGCATGGCGGGCTGTGGCGGAACGGGCGCTGGGACGGGGCGGCCGACAGCCGCCGCGAGGGCGTGGCGCGGACGCAGTAAGGGGCGCGAGGCCGCCTAGCGCGGCGGGCGGATCGTCAGTTGGAAGGCCACCAGGCCTTCCGACACATCGGTTCTGATGCCCTGATAGCCGCGCAGGCCCTTGGCCTCGATCTCGCGATAGACGACGCCGAAGGAGCTCTGCACTGAGCCTCGGCGATAGGCCACGCCGATGGAGGCGTCGCCCAGGTAGGTTCCGGCGTCCTGGCTGACCCCGGACCGGGCGAAGTCGCCGTCGCGGGTGCGGGCGAAGTTGTAGCCGACCGCCCGCTTGGACCCGGCCGCGTACAGATACCAGCGCGGCCGCTCGCCGAAGGCCTCGTCGCCGTTGGGGGCTAGGCGGTCCAGATTCTCGCCGATGCGCAGGGTGGCGCCCGCCTCGGCCGAGGGGCCGTCGCTGCCGACGCCGAAGCCGGCGTGGGGCGTCAGCGACACCTCCAGGCCCGAGGCCGTGCGGCCCTTGGCGGCGGTCCAGCCGCGCGTATAGGTGACGTCATAGCTCTCGCCCGAGAAGGCGACGGGGTCGAGGGCGCGCGGCGGCGCGGGCGAGCCGTCGGCGCGGCGCAGTTCCCCGGTCGTGGTGATCCGCAGTCGGTCGGTGAAGCCGTCGCCGGCGAACCAGGCTTCCTGACGCAGTTCGCCCTGATCGGCGCTCAGTCGAGCGACGTCGTTGAACTGCACCGGGGCGCCGAAGGCGGCGTCAGGTTCGGCGGTGAAGGGCAGGCGGCTGTCCAGCCGGGCGGCGGCGTCCTCGAACCGGACGGCGTCGCCGCCGCGCGCGGCGATGGAGCCTTCCACAACGGTTTGCGGCATGGCGAAAACGGTCGTCGGGGCGACCGCCGCGATCATCCATCCTGCCCATGCCATCCGACGCATCAACGGTGCCTCCCGATCCGTTAACGCTTCCACTGTGCACGAACGCCGGGGAACCGCAACGGACTCTTTTACGCCACATTCCTTTATGACGAACGAAACCGCCCGGAGAGGGTTCCCCGGGCGGCTCAAAGGCGATGGCGTTGAGTGTGAGGGCTTGCCTTACTGGCAGGCCAGGCACTCGTCATAGTCGGTGCGGGCGATGGAGAAGAGGTCCGGCTGGTTCGGATCGATCTCTTCTTCCTTCTTGTCCTCGGCGCCGGCGAAGGCGGCGCGCTGCACCGACTTGGAGCGCAGATAGTAGAGGGACTTCAGGCCCCGCTCCCACGCCGACCAGTGCAGCATGTGCAGATCCCACTTGTTGACGTCGCCGGGGATGAACAGGTTCAGCGACTGCGCCTGGCAGATGTCGCCGGTGCGGTCGGCGGCCAGTTCGATGACCCAGCGCTGATCCAGTTCGAAGGCGGTCTTATAGATGGCCTTCTCGTCGTCGCTGAGGGCGTCCAGGTGCTGGACCGAGCCTTCGTTCTCGAGGATGGACGACCAGACGGCCTCGGTGTCGATCCCCTTTTCGCCCAGCAGATCCTGCAGATAGGGGTTCTTGACCGCGAAGGAGCCCGACAGGGTCTTGTGGGTGTAGATGTTGGCCGGGATCGGCTCGATGCCCGCCGACGTGCCCCCGCAGATGATCGAGATCGAGGCGGTCGGGGCGATGGCCAGCTTGTGGCTGAACCGCTCCATCACGCCGCGATCGGCGGCGTCGGGGCAGGGGCCCTTTTCCTCGGCCAGGGTGCGGCTGGCCTTGTCGGCCTCGCGGCGCAGGTGCTTGAACAGGCGCATGTTCCAGCTCTTGGCCATGGCCGATTCAAAGGCCACGCCCTGCGATTGCAGGAAGGAGTGGAAGCCCATCAGGCCCAGGCCCACCGAACGCTCGCGCTGGGCCGAATAGACGGCGGCGGCCATCGACGACGGGGCGCGGGTGATGAAGTCCTCGAGCACATTGTCGAGGAAGCGCATGATGTCCTCGATGAAGCGGGGCTCTTCGCGCCACTCCAGGAAGGTCTCGGCGTTGACCGACGACAGGCAGCAGACGGCGGTGCGCTCGACGCCCTTATGGTCCAGCCCCGTGTGCAGCATGATTTCCGAGCACAGGTTGGATTGCTTGACCGACAGGCCCAGATCCTTCTGGTGCTGCGGCATCTGCCGGTTCACCGTGTCCGAGAAGATCAGATAGGGCTCGCCCGTCTGCATCCGGATCTCCAGGATCTTGGTCCACAGGTTGCGGGCGTCGACGGTTTTGCGGACCTCGCCGTTCTTGGGCGAGATCAGGTCGAAGGGCTTGCCGTCGCGGACCGCCTCCATGAAGGCGTCGGTGATGTTGATGCCGTGGTGCAGGTTCAGCGAGCGGCGGTTGAAGTCGCCTGACGGTTTTCGGATTTCGAGGAATTCTTCGATTTCCGGATGGTGGATGTCCAGGTAGACGGCGGCCGAGCCGCGGCGCAGCGAGCCCTGCGAAATCGCCAGGGTCAGCGAATCCATCACGCGGATGAAGGGGATGATGCCCGAGGTCTGGCCCGCGCCCTTGACCTTCTCGCCGATGGAGCGGACGCCGCCCCAGTAGGTGCCGATGCCGCCGCCGTTCGAGGCCAGGGAGACGTTTTCGTTCCAGACGTTTTGGATGCCGTCCAGGCTGTCGTTGACCGAGTTCAGGAAGCAGGAGATCGGCAGGCCGCGATCCGCGCCGCCGTTCGACAGCACCGGCGTCGCCGGCATGAACCACAGCTTGGACATATAGTCGTAGACGCGCTGGGCGTGATCGGCGTCGTCGGCGTAGGCCGTGGCCACGCGGGCGAACATGTCCTGATAGCTTTCGCCCGCCAGCAGGTAGCGGTCTTCCAGCGTCTTCTTGCCGAATTCGGTCAGCAGGGCGTCGCGCGTGCGGTCCAGTTTCAGGCCGTTCACCACCGTCAGCTCCGGCTTGGTCTCGGGCGACGCCGAGGAAACCGTAGAGAATTCCGTCGTCTGCAACGCTTCGCCGCCAGCCATTTTCGTCCCTGTCCCGAACAAATGCGATTAGAAGGCCGTACCGGTTTGAGACACTATATCTAGTGGCTGCTTGCCGGTGTTCGGCTAGATATATGGGTGCATATCCCTAACCGCAGGTAAAGCTCTTGACGGGAGCTTTTCTGACGAATCGGTGGGCGGCTGATCACACCCTGTGGAAATGACTCAGGAAATGCGGGATCACATTTTTCACCGAACCGTCGTCGATTTCTGCGAGGGCTGACAGGGAACACCGCAACAGCTTGGCCGTTAGCGCCCCATGGCCCCGCATCCCACCGCCTTCCTGACCCGCGCCCTGCGCGTCGCCCGCACGGAGATCGCCGCCGTGGCCGCCATGCTGGTGGTCGCCCTGGGGGTGTTGATCTTCATCGAGGTGGCCGACGACATTCAGGAAGCCGACGGTCAGGCCTTTGACCATGCGGTGTTGGCGGCGGTGCGGCCCTTCGCCGATGATCCGGGGCGCCCCTGGGGGCCGTGGTGGCTGCATGAGGCGGCGGCGGACCTGACCTCGCTCGGCGGCATATCGGTGCTGACCCTGTTCGCCGTCATCGCCATCGGCTTCCTGCTGATCATGGGCAAGCGGCTGTCGGCGCTGATGTTGGTCGTCGGCCTGGCGGGCGGGGTGGCCCTGAGCGAAGGCCTGAAGGCCCTGTTCGAGCGCGAACGGCCGCCCGAAATCTATCAGGCGGTGGAGACGCTGAACGCCAGCTTCCCCTCAGGCCACGCCCTGCTGTCGACCGTCTTCTATCTGACGCTGGGAGTCATGCTGACGCGCGCTTTTCCGCGCAAGCGGCTGAAGGCCTATGTTCTGGGCTGCGCGGTGGTGATCGCCCTGCTGATCGGGCTGACGCGCATCTATCTGGGCGCACACTGGGCGTCGGACGTGTTCGCGGGGTGGAGCGTGGGCGCCGCCTGGTCGATGGCCCTGTGGCTGATCGCCTACGCCGCCGAGCGGCGCCAGCGCCTGCACGACGCGCCCCTGCAGGACGCGCCCTAGGCGTATGGTTTTTAGACCAAGGTCTAGCGCCGCGAAGGCGCGCGGCTGTCGGATAAAGGCGATCAGAAGCCGTCGCCACGCAAGCGACGGACGCCCTCAAGGACGACGCTTCAGGAGTTTCCCATGACCGATTTCGCCGCCCTCTACGCCGAACGCCTGACGACGCCTCAGGCGGCGGCCGCCCTGATCCCGTCGGGCGCCAAGGTCGCCATGGCCCTGGGCGTCGGCCAGCCGCCCGCCCTGCTGAAGGCCCTGGCCGATCGGGCCGAGGCGCGGCAGGTGGGGGACGTCAACCTCTACTACCTGCTGTCGACCGCCATCGCGGGCGAGACGGTGATGCGCTACGAACTGACTGACCGCATCCGTCCGCACAGCCTGTTCCACGGCGCCATCGAGCGGAGGCTGGAGGCGCGCGGGATCGAAGAGAGCCGTCGCGCCGTCTGGTTCGTGCCGACCGGCTTTCAGCAGACGCCGCGCGTGCTGACGCGCGAAATCGGCGTCGACACCCTGCTGGCGACGGTCTCGCCGATGGACGCCGAGGGCTATTTCAGCCTGGGGACCAACACCGACTACGCCCTGGCTGTCTCCAAGAGCGCCGAACGGGTGATCCTGGAGGTCAATCCGCACATGCCGCGCGTGTTCGGCGATTGCCGCGTCCATGTCTCGCAGGTCGCGGCCCTGGTCGAGCATGCGGCCCCCTTGCTGGAGGCGGGCAAGGCGCCGCAGCAGCCGCAGGATCTGGCCATCGGGGCCTTGATCGCCGGCATGGTCGAGGACGGCTCGACGCTGCAGATGGGCATCGGCGCCCTGCCGGACGCGGTGTGCGCGGCGCTGCATGACCATCGCGACCTCGGCATCCACACCGAGATGCTGACGCCGGGCCTAGTCGAACTGATGAAGGCGGGCGTCGTAACCAATGCGCGCAAGACCCTGCACCTCGGCAAGACGGTCTTCACCTTCTCGATGGGGAACCGCTCGACCTATGAGTTCCTGCACGAGAACCCGGCCTTCGAGGCCCGCCCTGTCGACTATGTGAACGACCCGGCGGTCATCGCCCGCAATGCGAAGATGATCTCGGTCAACGCGACCTTGCAGATCGACCTGTTCGGCGCCTGCTGCTCGGAATACCTGAACGGGCGGCAGTACACGGCGTCGGGCGGCCAACTGGACTTCGTGCGCGGCGCGGCGGCGTCCGAGGGCGGAAAGTCGATCATCGCCTGCCACTCCACGGCGGCCAAGGGGAAGGCCTCGCGCATCGTGGCGCGTCTGGACGGCCCGGCGACGACCCCGCGCAACGACATCCACTACGTCGTCACCGAGCATGGGGCGGTCAATCTGAAGGGGCTGACCGACGACGCCCGCGCCCGCGCCCTGATCAGCCTGGCCGCGCCTGAGTTCCGCGAAGGGCTGGAGCGTGAGGCGAAGGCGATGGGCCTGCTCTGACGCGCCTCGGGGGAGATTTCCTTAACTTCTTCCGGGAGAAGCTGGCGACGAACCGGGGAGGGTGAAGACGGGAATGCAGGCGCACTGGCGGATGTTTCGTCACGCGGCCGGCCGCGAGGCCGGCCCTCCGGCGGCGGCCTATGTCATTCTATTCGTCCTGTGTCTGCTAATCGGACATTGGAACGCGTCGACCTATAACGCCGTGATCATCTGGCCCGCCAACGGCGTGCTTTTGGCGGCCTATCTGCTGCTTCCTCGGCGCAAGGCGGCGGCGACCTTGCTGGTCTGTTTCGGGTTGAATCTGGTCAGCACGGCATTGAGAGGCGACGCCCAGCCCTTCGTCTGGCTGAACCCCCTGCTGAACTTGGGTCAGGTTTTGATCGCGGGCGTTTTGGCGCGTCGATTTTGCGGTGCGGCGCTCGACCTGCGGCGCCCGCGACGGTTTCTTTGCTTCGCCTTGGGCGCCGTCGCGCCGGCGGTGTTCCTGACCACCACCCTGTCCTGTCTGCTGGCGGCGTGGCTGCGCGACTATGCGCCGGAACTGACGGCTTTCCTCTGGACGCACCTGTTCATGATGGAGGCGCTGGGCCTGCTGATCGTCACGCCCAACCTGCTGTTCCTGGCGCGGGCCCGCAGGTTCCGCAATGAGGCGACCGCCCCCTGGCTTGTGCTGGGCATGGCGGGGCTGACGGCGGCGATGGTCTTCTGGGTCTTCAGCCAGCCGAGCTCGCTGCTGTTTCTCATCTTTCCGCCGCTGATGCTGGCGGCCTATCGCCTGTCGCCGCCGTGGATGGCCGCGACGATCCTGGTGTCTGTCGGGATCAGCTGCATTTTGACGCTGGAGGGGTACGGTCCCATCGCCGCCGCGCCGGTGGCGGATGTCGCGGCCTTGGCCCACCTGCCCCTGCGGCTGCGACAGATGCCGCTGTACCATGTCTTCCTGATGGTGTTGGTCCTGACCTCCTTGCCGCTCAGCGCCCTGATGGCGGAACGTCGCGCCAGCGTCGCGCGGTTGGCGCGACGCACCGCCCTGGCCTTGAAGCAGCGGCGCAGGGCAGAGGCCGCCGCCGCCGCCAAGGCGCGGTTCCTGGCCGTTATGAGCCATGAGATGCGCACCCCGCTGAACGGCGTCAGCGGCTACGCCGACCTGTTGTCTCAGCGCGACGACCTGCCGGAGGAGGCACAGACCTACATCGAGGCGGTTCGCCAGGCAGGGGAGGAGATGCTGCGACTGGTCGAGGATGTTCTGGACGCCTCGGCCGGGGATGATGCGGTGCAGGTCGAACCCTTCGATGCGACAGGCCTGATTCGAGACCTTTGCGCCTCGGCGGCGGTCGCCGCCCGCGCCAAGGGGGTGGCGTTCGAGCTGAAGCTGGACGCACCGGACACGGCCCTGCGCATGGGTGATCCACGTCGGCTGGCTTCGGCCCTAAGGCATCTTCTGACCAATGCGGTCAAGTTCACCGAGAGAGGCCGGATCGAGCTGGAGGCTCGACTGGACGCCGAAAGCCTGACCCTGACGGTGCGGGACACGGGGCCGGGAATCGCACCGGACCTGGAGCCGGTGCTGTTCGACCTGTTCCAACTGGGCGACGATTCCCTGAACCGGCGGCACGGGGGGGCGGGGCTGGGCCTGCCTGCCGCGCGTCGACACGCCCGCGCCATGGGGGGCGACGTGATTCTGGGCGAAACGTCCGATCGGGGTTCGGTTTTCATCCTGACCGTGCGCCTGGGCGAGAGGGCGGTCGAGGGCGTCGGCGCGGCGGAGGTCGCGACGCCTGCGCCTGCGCGATCCGACGGGCAGGTCACGCGCGTTCTGGTGGTGGACGACCATCCGACCAACCGCCTGGTGTTGCGGATCATGATGGAGGCGGCCGGCTGTCGGGTGGTCGATGCGGCGGATGGCCTCCAGGCCGTCGAGCAGGCCTCGGCCGAGGCGTTCGACCTGATCCTGATGGATGTGCGCATGCCGCGCCTGAACGGGCTGGAGGCGACGCAGATCATTCGCGGCGGCGGCTCGGCCTCGTCCTCGGCGGCGGTTCTGGCGGTGACGGCTGACGCCATGCCTGAGGACGCCGTACGTTGCTTCGGGGCGGGCATGGACGGCCATCTGGCCAAGCCGATCACCCATGAACGGCTCTACGCCGCCGTGGACCAGGCGTTCCGTGCGGCGCACGCGCGTCTTGCGGCCTAACCCTCCCAGCCCTCGTCGAACGGGAACCGCTCGGCCCAGAAGGATTGAAGCTCAGGCAGGGCGTCCACGCGGCGGACGACCTCGGCCATCCCGGGCGCTTCGGCGTAAAAGCGGCGACGCCGAGGCGTCCAGCGGCTTGCGACGGCGGCATAGAGGTCCAGCACCGTCATCTCTTCGCCCAGCAGGAAGCGGCCCGGCGTGATCTGGGCGTCCATCATCCGCCAGCAGTCGGCGATGCGTTCGATGGTGCGGCGCTGGATTTCAGCCTGGGCCTGCGGATCGTCTCCGGCCAGGCGAGACGGCTCGTCCCGCACCCAGAACATCGAATAGACGGCGGCGGGGATGAAGCTCATCCAGCGCAGGAACTGCGCCCGGCGCGGATCGTCCAGCGCGGGCGACAGCCGGGCCTGCGGGTGGGAATCGGCCAGCCAGATCAGGATGGCGGCGCTTTCGGTGATGACCTCGCCGCCCGGCGTGACCAGGGCCGGAATCTGCCGCATCGGATTGACGGACGCCACCTTGCGCCGTTCGGCTTCTCCCTCCCACGTCGGGGCCTCGATGACGCGATAGTCCTGCCCGATCAGCCGCAGCGTCGCCTCGACCGGGACCGAGCCGGACCCGGCGGCGCCGTAGAGCGTGAAAACCATCCCCATCTTCCTCCCCAATTTCCTGTCACGGAAACACCATATCTAGCGGTCGGTTGAAAAGTGATCGCTAGATGTGCGCATCTTCCCTTGTCCCCGCGCGCCGGCGGACGCATGGTGAAACGCACTTCTTCCGGATTCGCCCCAGGTCTTCTTCGATGAACGCTCCCGCCACGATCATTCGTCCCGGCACGCCCGGTCTGCTGACCCCCTCGGCCGCCTACAAGCCCTTCCGCTATCCGTGGGCCTTCGACATGTGGAAGAAGCAGCAGCAGGTCCACTGGATGCCCGAGGAAGTCCCGATGGGCGAGGACGTCAAGGACTGGGCCGCCAATCTGAACGACGGCGAGCGTAACCTGCTGACCCAGATCTTCCGCTTCTTCACCCAGGCGGACATCGAGGTGCAGGACAACTACATGGAGCGCTACGGCCGGGTGTTCAAACCGACCGAAGTGAAGATGATGCTGGCCGCCTTCGCCAATATGGAGACCATCCATATCGCGGCCTACGCCCTGCTGCTCGAGACCATCGGCATGCCCGAGAGCGAGTTCGGCGCCTTCATGGAATACGAGGCCATGAAGGACAAGCACGACTACATGGGTCAGTTCGGGGTCGACAGCGACGCCGACATCTGCCGGACCCTGGCCATGTTCGGCGGCTTCTCCGAAGGGCTGCAGCTGTTCGCCAGCTTCGCCATGCTGATGAACTTCCCGCGCCAGTCCAAGATGAAGGGCATGGGCCAGATCGTGTCCTGGTCGGTGCGCGACGAGAGCCTGCACTGCGAAGGCATCATCAAGCTGTACCACGCCTTCAACAAGGAGACGGGCGCCGTCACCAAGGCCGTGGCCGACGACATCGTCGACTGCTGCAAGACGGTGATCGAGATGGAGGACAAGTTCATCGACCTGGCCTTCGAAATGGGCCCGGTGAACGGCATGACGCCGGACGACATCAAGGCCTATATCCGCTTCATCGCCGACTGGCGCCTGCGTCAGCTGCACCTGCCGGAAGTCTATGGCGTGACCGAGAACCCGCTGCCGTGGCTGCAGGCCCTGCTGTCGGGCGTCGAGCACGCCAACTTCTTCGAGGCGCGCGCCACCGAATACTCCAAGGCCGCCACGCAGGGCGCCTGGCACGGCGCCGACGGCGTCTGGGACAGCTTCGACAACATGATGAAGCGCCGCACGGAATCCGTCGGGGCCTGATCCGGCCTGATCTCAAGCGAGAAAAGGGCGCCCCGACGCGAGGTCGGCGGCGCCCTTTCCTTGTCTGAAGCCTCAGTTCGGCGTCTTGCGGCCCGCGTTGCAGCGCGCCGTGTCGCCGCGCTGACAGGCGGCGGCGGTGGCCCGCCAGTCGGCCATGTCGCGCTCATAGCGGGCCTGGGCCTCGTCGGCGGCGCGCAGATCCGCCTCATGCCGTTCGCGATCGGCCCGCGCCTGCGCCTCTGTCTGCTCCACTTCGGCCTGCCAGCGCCGCTGGGCCTCGGCCTGAGCGGCCTGATTGGCGCGGTCTTCGTTCTCGGCCAGGTCGTTCTGGGCCACGATCTCGGCGTTCAGGGCCTGGGTTTGGCGCAGCTCGTCGGGATCCTGGGCCGAATCCGGCGCGCGATGATAACGCTCGCCCTTGGACAGCAGCATTTCGGCCACGGGATCTTTCGGCGCCGGTTGCGGGCGGGTCTGGCTCTGGCTCTGGGCGTAGGCGGAGCCGGCCGCCAGCGAGAAGGCCAGGGTCGTGGTCAGCATCAGCGCCGCCAGGGGACGGG